>Ga0115008_10002884_pt1 | contig 14240 bp, 12 predicted proteins | sample FraStrMetagenome_FD_87164 | JGI IMG/M metagenome (GOLD analysis project Ga0115008, IMG submission 87164) | Marine eukaryotic phytoplankton communities from Arctic Ocean - Fram Strait ARC3M Metagenome | ecosystem: Environmental > Aquatic > Marine > Oceanic | place: Fram Strait | collected...
AAAAAAAAAAATGTACATTAAATGTACATGGATATATTTATAATAATTACACACCTGACCAGTTTTGATTGGCAACCTTTCAAATTTTTCGTTTGAATCTCGTCACTGGTCTGACAACTGACAACTCTCTTGTACAGTTGACACATTTTTTCTTTTGGAAAGAGAGTAAACGATAGACGCATTGTAAACCTTTTCTATTATTCAACAAGACACTTTCAAACATCTGTACAGAAGGGGATTGTGACGAATTAGGCGAGGAGATAACGTGTTTTCAAGTATGAATTTCTCGAATTCAGACCTTGGTGGAGAAATGGATGCCTACTTTACGTGGGAAAGTTTACGGGACACACTGAAGATTTATCTTCTCGTGGAAGTGATTTTCATCTTATATTCTTACTTTGTCATTATCCCACGAGTGCATAATGGTACGGTAAAGCATAGGGACATTATGGATTCGAGGTTTAAAAATAAGCGACATAAGCTGCTATTGAGGATTTTACAGAGATTCAAGAGTTTTGATCAGTTGGATGATACAACGGAAGAGAAGAAGTGCGGGGGATATATCCATAAATTTGAAGTATTGGTGGAAAGTTATTTTTTGGAAAAGCCTCTAGTGATTGCCACTAAAATCGGCGTCATCGAAGAATTAAACCGGAGTGCACCCTCGGAAAGTTTTTGCGATCTTTACAGAAAGGAAAATATTGACGAGTTTTTGTGTTGGGCCTTCTTTTGCAAACATGTTCATGAGATGAGAAAGCATGAGATGTGCGATTTAGATCAGTGTTACAATGTATTGAAACAAGAAGTTGGTTTTGAAGTAAAGCACGGTAGATCTGATCTTTCATCAGTCCGTTTGAACTTTGATCGACGAATGATTTTACCGCGTCCTTTGTCTGTCTACGCTCTCTCACGATTTTCTGAGTTCATTGCTTCTCAATGTTTAAGACTCTGTCGTTTTAAGAGGTATACTTCAAGAAATGGCTTGTGTTATTGGTTTCGAGGAGAAAGAAATACTACTTGTAACGAGAAAAATCTACCTCTTTTGTTCTTCCATGGAATTTCCCCAGTTGGCTTTGCCTTGTACGTACGTTTCTTTCTGGCATTTGTTCAAAATTTGGGTGGTCCTGCTTTTCTATTTGAATCTCCTCATATCGCAATGAAGATGAAACTTGAAGTTCTAAGTGAAGGTCAAATGGTAGAAGACGTACTTGAAGCTATCAATACTCAAGTTTCCGCTGATTGTCAATTTCGAATAGTTGCACACAGTTTCGGAACGTTTGCCGCTGCTTGGTTGAATCGATCAATACCAAAAAGGATTAAAGAACTCATTTTGCTTGATCCAGTTTCGATTTCTATCTCTACGTCGAACGTTAATCAGAAGTTTAACTTCTCCTATGGACTTCAAAAAGAAGATTTTTGCCTCAAAAGGTTAAGCATATTCATCACCTCGACAACTGAAATTTCTATTCAAAACTATTTTCGTCATCATTTTTTGTGGTATAATGCAGAACTGTTTCTTGAGGAAATAAGCCCGAACACCGATCTAATTATTCATCTAAGTAAAATGGATTCTATATTAGATTATCACGTGGTTGAGGAAGAAATCAATAGATTCAAAAGGCTTAGACTAAGATCAAAGAATCAACGGATAACGACATTTGTGGAGGAAAATCAAATTCATGGGGAAATTATATTTGATTCTACATCATGGGCGAAAATTTTCAAAGCTGTTTCAGGAATCGAAACACGGAATGAAAGGGTCACAGTTACTAGTAATAATTTTGACGTCTCCAAGGAAGAGTTAGCAATCATAAGAAGTAGCCTAGTGGAGAAGTTTGCTCGAGACAGTGAGTTTTTGAGGTACGTTTGCTCGTTCAAAATGATTTTGTGATATGAGTCTACTTAGACTTTTTCATTTACGACTAGCGATGCATATCTTCTTTCCGTTGCATCAAAGCCATATTCGAAGGATCCGACCACCCGTCGTCCTCTAGATTATACCATTAGCAAACTTTTTGATGTAATGAAATGGCGGCAAGAAAAAGGTGCAGCCGAAATTCCAAATTATATCGAACTAGCCAATAAAGCTCAGAATTTATCGAAACATGCAACTGATCCTCTTTTAAAAAAGGCTCAGCGTCTTGCGAAAGTACTGAACACTGGAAGCATGTACTGGCATGGTTTGACGAAGCAAGGGCAACCAATCTTATGGATCCGAACTGATAGGAAACCGTGGTATCCAGACGTTTACGCTGAAATCATGGTAAGTACTACTGTGTATAACTATATTTATGAATTATTGCGCTCTTCCAACCCTAATTTGACTTCATGTAGGCCCTTATTGCTTTGACAGACGCTGGAATCCGCGGAATGCCTAATACCATTACAAGTTTTGTTGCAATTGCCGATTCTACTGCGCCGCCTCCGCCTAACCCGGAGTACATGATAAAGATGATGAAAGCTTTGGTGAAAGGTTATCCTGATAGACTTGGACTTCTTGTTTCATCTCCAATTTCAGGTATTGTCCAGTTTGTGACAAATCTTCTTCTTCCGATGATGCCCGGACAGTTATCATCAAAAGTGCATCTTATGGGGCGTGAAGATGCAAGGGAAAAGCTTTGTGACGTCTTAAATGAAGAGGATATCCCTAAGTTTATGGGTGGTAACGCAGATCATGACATATACTACCCTATCCAATCTAAATGTTCAAATGAAGGAAACGAAATTTTAACCTTTGACTGGTATGGAATGATTTATCGTCTTACATCAGCAAAAGATGCTTTTGAATTTGCTGACCAAGATATAGATTGCTGCACCGCACCAGATACGAGTTAACGTATTTCCCGTAACTTTAAGTCAGTGGGTAGTTTTCGTTATTATAAGTTGAACGATCCTTTGATTAGTGTACTCGATTACGTAAAAATTCGTTGTCATATGAACTAGATCACACTTATGACCTTAGCGATATGTTCGAGTTCGTCAACTTTTAAATAAAAATGACGAGGCGAGTGACACGCTAGCTTCATATGAACAAATGATCCTGTGATAATTCCGTAAGCCTTCCGAGCGTTCTTAATATTGGAATTGTGTAAAAAAATAATCTAATATGGTTTACTTGTTTTTATACTATAGCATTTTTGCCCACACATTGGACAGCTCATTATCCTCTCACCGCACTCCATGCAGCAACATAAATGACCACATGGGGTAAATACGCAATCCAACGGATTAGAAAAGCAAATTATGCAGCGTTCCTTCGACTCGGATTTAGTATTTTGTTCATCCTCTGATAAATAGTTATCATTTTCAACTTCTTCAAATGATTCGTCTCGAGTAGGTAAGCAACTAATATTATCGTGAGCAAAAGGGGGTGTATGAACAACAGTTGGAGCTGATTCTTGAACTATAGTTGGAATGGTTACAGTCTCACAAGAACTAACAGTCGAATCATCAATAATCGAATAACTAAGTTCAGGATCTTGTTGAGTACTAGTATCGTTGCAATCTTTAATTGAAATAATTCGTAATGTAGTCTCCAGTACACGTTGTAAAACCCTAGCACTAGTAATGCCAGCGAGAGAAAATTTCTTTTCCACCACAAGATATCGCACTAAAGGAACATAATTGTACTTCATTGCTATCGACAAGACATCTTTGCCCTTTGAAGTGAACAGTGGTTCAAGAGATTGATTTCTATCACACTGTGATGACGTAGAAATTGGACAGTGATTGCACTCTACAAGCCATTTGAAAAGCTCAAGATTTCCACTCTGTGCAGCACAATGAACAGGGAACATAATGTCTCCTTTCACATTCGCAAATGCACATCGAATATTCACGTTTCCAGTCTCAAACATGGAAATTGCCCTTTCCATATCACCTTCAATAAGTGCCCGACGAAAAGATTCTTTCACCCACTCACATGTGTTGCACACCCTCACTGTTCTCTCATTTCGAAAGTTATACGTATCAGGCGCCATTTTCGATGGCCAATGAACCGAACATGACGAACAAATACAAGAACCGCAATTACGACAATGATGAGGTCGTTTTAAAACAGCAAACTTTTTGTCACAAACAGTACATCGGCTGTTCAGTTCATTTTTTTTCGATGTCATCAACGGCGGAGCCAAGGCAGCACCAGCTGATTTTGCTTCTTCTTCTGTTGCAAATGAGTAAGCTTTCATCGTGTTACCACTTCCACCATTACCACTACTGTTGTCGTTGTGGTAATTGCTAGGATTGCTTATGGTGAGTAGCCACTTTCCAGCTGTCGTGGGCAACACCGTGTAATTTGTCAACTTACGGCGCTGTACCATCTTTAATGTATCAGCATGATCCTGATTGCGTCCAACGTTATTCCTTGGATTAGACGGACTCTCTCCAAAGATTTTTTCACGCATAACAGTTAATGAAGTTGTCATAGTTTTGTCATTTGCTTGTTGATGGTCTTCCTTGGGATTCTGATAACGATTGGGTATATTCATGTCATTTTCATCATTTTCTGGATGAGATTGCACTGGGTATTGAATATGGTCCGTAACGACTTCCATATGTTGTTGATTGCGTGACACCTTCTGACGGGTATCAACCGAAGCATTATCACGTGAAATTTTTGGAGAAGAATATATATCGTTGTCCACCTTAGTTCGGCGCTCCTTAACCATTGCAGCCTGACGTTGCTGCATTCCAAATCTGCGTTGAAGTTCCGATACCGATGGTAACGATTCTGTTGATATTGGTGGAGATGAAAAGGATTTCTTCTTCGAACCATGTTTTACGCTCGTTTTTCGTTGAATTGATGACGAGGTACTATTGTTAAGTTGTCGAAGCGGATATGATGATTTAGATTTACATGAATTAGAATGATTAGCTGAAGAAGAAGAAGTGGTGGTAGTAGTAGGAGTTACTGAATTACTAGACACTTTCTTGTTGGGATATTTGGGTGGAGTCCGCATAGGAGGTATGGATGACTTTGGTTGATTACAAGAACGACCACGACTATGATTTCCACTTCTACTCTTATTTCGTGTGCCTGCTGTGGCCGTTCGATTTCGATTCAAGTTTGGATTCATGGGAGGTGGTGGAGTATAATGACTCTTAGACCCTACCGAATTGGAACTCATATAACCATTTCTATTGCTAACACTGTTATAACCACCAGCACGCCGCGATTTGGTGGATGTAGGAGTCCCCTGATACTTTGGTGACGATGATCCATCTCCGTAACAGCTGAAGTCGTGATGATCGTAACTGCCTGGATAAGAGGTGCTGAATGTGGCGAGGTCATCGTAGCAACCGGGTATATAATCATCATGCCCCACAGACGTCGATGTGATGCTGCTACGACGTTGCCTCATGCTAGGTGTAGTTCGTTTCGAGGATGACATGGCGTGTATGTGTCATGTAATTTTGAAGTTATGGTCTCTGTATTTTGAGAGAAAGGAAAATAATACCGGTAGTTGGTGTCTTGTGGAAAGTATGATTTTGAAAATTTTGGCGAGTAGAAAGGGAAAAGGGACTTTTGGAAATTCGTACATCACGCGAACCGCCTGGAATCGCGTTATGTATCAGGAGCAATTTTCTAGGTTGTGCGCAGGTTTTAATTATGATGTAGAATCTACTTGAAGTATTTTTAGCTCTCTTTCTCTCTCTCTTACAAATAAAGAGTTCACATGTTAATATCACATACATACACACGAACAGGTAATAGGTAGCCTCCGGGATTTCAAGACTATCTCTCTATTAATTCGAGATGCATAAAAGAGGAGGAGCACAAATACCGGTAATTTGATACGAGCCCGTAGCATGTAATTCGTAATGATGCAAACGCGTTGTAGCCCGCCGAAGGAAGACTCTGTTTCTGACTAAGATCGAAAGTAGCCCAAACCTATTTATATTACATCTTGCTATTCCATTTCCATTACGCAGAGAAAAGGAAGCGTGGTACATCGGTAGTTTTTCACCTTTCGTCTGGAAAAGCATATCTCATGTAATTTGGACAGCTTTCTTATTCAATGATTTCTTTCCTCTAACCGTAGTTCCGGAATTTTGTTGCTCTATTTACACAAGATTTTGCTTCATGATAGGATTTCTTCCAACTCATCAATACATGTATATGTAATCAGTTGACTCGAGCTAAATGAGTAAGTAATCACATCAGAACTAGAAAAAGAAGAAAAAATCATGATGAAGTGTGACATCCGAGTTGGAGTTATAATATACTATAAGCCATATTCCTAACTGAGAGTTTATATATGTATCTTGTGACCTGAACCTGTCCCGATCATCTTAGACCATATTACTTGCTTTGCTGATACTAGTATGATAAAGAAGATATAACATGCCTTTGCATTTCACTAGGTAAAAGAATGTACAGCAAAGGTAATAGTTATTAAAAGAAAGATACGAATACAAAGTTGGCTGATATTAAATCCTCCATAGTACATATAAGAAAATATCTCATCGGTGATTATGGCTAATGACAAAGTTAAAGTGAATTCAACCAATTAGTTGAAGCAGTGAAGGAGATGGAAATATCCTGTAGGGTGAGAATATTCTTCATACAAATGTAACCCACTTTGAAACTTTTGTCACATGATAGATAGCAATCTTTCATATTCTACACAAAATAATGCAACACTGAGCTTGTGCAAAGAAATGCCATAAAGCAGTAAAACAGAAGCTTTCGATTCTTACAGAAAGGTCACATTAGCCGTAACTGCAAGAATGACCAAGTGGGCCTACTTACAAGAGAGAGGATGATAGGGAGGATGCTACCGGTATTTAGTGAGAAAATGGTACCTAGTACTCTAGTGTCAACGATTTCCGATTGGAATGATGAATGATGAATGATGAATGATTGAATACGATGATGAAAAATTTGAAAAAAATAAAGTCTGTCAAAATCGTCCCAAAATACCAGAAAAATGTTTATAAAAATCGGCATCCGTACAAAATTCGAAAAATAAGCAGAGACACAAATCACAAAACAGTAACCATGACGGCCGCCCCTGCATCAACAACATCAACAACCAGAAACACTCCCACCATAGGCAAGGCATCATCGTTCAACGCACGCGTATTGCATCAGAGTTCAGATCTAGAATTTACCTACGGTCTAGGCAATGGGGAAGAAAACAGTACCGATTGGACCTACGCAGGCCGGACAACCTTATGGATGATTCTTCAAAGAAATAACCAACAAAATTCCTTGAGCAGTCATGATTTTGCATTGCATTTCAGAGGAGAAGTTACCGATGTTTCAGTTTGTACGGCGAACTCACGATGCCGAACGACGAAGCTAAATTGCTCCTACGTTCATCTTGATCCGCTGGCCAAGGTATTCACGTCCAACGATCCAAATAGGGTCGATGCCGATGCACATTGTTGTCGAGACGGAGATGGACAGTTTGATTGTGCACTGCGATCATCTGCTGTGGCGTCGGTGACGGGGGAATTACGTGTTAATTGTGATATATCTTCGTTGCATCCGTCTTTGAATAGTTCGAATAATCCAAGTAAAAAGAAGAACAATTCGGCCGGTAATACTTCCATTGGTGCAGTCGAAGACTTTGCTCAATTTTGGAAGGATGATATATCGCATGATGTATACAATGCTGATAGCTCAATGAATAATTCTGGTAAAGCTTTCAATCGAGAGCAAAAAGAGTTGCTCAATATGGAACTGGAACATAGGTCTGTACGAAAAGGAAATGATTCGTCAAGGAGAGAAAGGAGAATTGACTTGATATCTCAAAAGCTGGGGAACGCTTCATTGGATTATTACTTGTCATTGTCAGAGCAGGGGAATAACACATCTGCAGGCAATAATAATTTATCGTCTAAACCTCCGTTGGTTCTACGGGTTACCATTCATTTTCGATTGCCCGCTTATGCCATGAGTTCTCCGTTAACGAAAGGTATTTCGTTTAACCTACCTATTGAAAATAAACCAAATAATTCACCTTATGTTTATACTATTTCGGGTGAATGCGGTGATCACGAGGGGACACGTATGTGGTTACCGTGCTTGGATTCTACTTCGGCGAGGCATCGTACGTCTCATGAACTCAGCGTATGTGTTGCTGCTCCAGCATCCGAAGGAATTTCAGTAGTAGGTTGCGGGGAAGATGCAGGGGCAACAAATTCCATCTTTTCAGCACCAAACGGCTCACGTGATGTTTCAACAACTATGTGGCTTTCAAACATTTGGTCACCAATGCCGTCGAGATGCCTTGGGTTTGCGATAGGACCTTTTAAAGTAATCAATGACTATGAATACTTTGAAGATGAAGAAAGCAACAACATCGTTGCTATTGGGGAAGGAATACGGCAAGTTTATATTGCTTCAATGGACGAGCGCCAGTTCCTTCATAGCGCGCAATCGTTGGAGTCTCAGAAGCTTCAGAGAGATATCGAACTTGCAATAATTGGCGGAACCGGAGGTATACCATTAAGAGCACTCAATTTTGCGAAAGAATTTGTCGGTTTGCCATATCATCAATCTTCATCATATACTCAGGTTTGGCTTCCTAACGCAATTGATGGTGGTGTTTCATCAGGGACTTTGCAACAGTGTGGAATTGCAACAAACTGTTGGTTAGGAGGAGCTATTCTTGATGCTAGTCTCCTACCACCTCCAAGAAAGCGTTTCCCGTATTACTGCGGTGGAAGAACGCTACAAATGGCACAAGCAAGGTGTATTATGACATCTTTCGTACGTAAAGGTGTCTCTCTGGGTGGACAGGATGAAGTTGGAGAAAGTTGGATTTATTTGATGTTCATTACCCATTTGATGAGGCTTTATGAACTAGCACATGGTGCTACGGGGGAGGGCGGCAGCCAATTTTCTCACTTTTTTGATGTAAAAAATTCTAGAAAAAGCGGGCAGAATTGCCCTGTTCTTGACCATTTGAGTTTTCCAAACATCGAGAGTGATTCGATCACAGTTTCAGCTTCTCAGGGTGAGGCCTTGTCATTTACTTTATACTCGTTGCTGGCGAGGCTAATTATAATTTTTAGATCTTCGTCAAGGCTTGTGGCGATCGTCGAAAAATGGCAGCGAAAGCAGAACGTCCGCTGCAGACGAAAATGCTTTGAGAAAGGTGTTGACTGCAGACATCCTAGAAGCGATGGACAGGAATGGACCTGCACCTTCAAAAGGATGGAAGGGATCCAACTTGAGTCTTTCTTTCTTATCTTCAAACTCATGTAACTCCACATTAATTGGCTCAGGAGTTGTGGATTTATTGCATCCGACTGGTGGACTTCCTTTTAGGTATCTGAAAGCTAGTAGTCTCAGTCTTGCTTGTAGTGCTAGAGCTGGTTCTCATGCCTTTATAAAAGCCATTAGAGCCAGTTTCTTTGCCACGATGTTACTTGATTTAGGTGAAGAGAGTGCTTCGGTCTCTTCTGATTCGTCGAATAAAGGACCTTCTACTGATTCTTCGGGACCAAAACCGGCAAAAGCACCCTTTATTGTATGCGTTGATGAAGTAATTAAGAAAGGAACAACATATATTTCGTTCATACGGTCACTTCGAAACTTAGCAGGAATCTCTCGCGAACCCTTTCTAAGAGGCACTATAGTTGATGTCGGCAAGACCGTACGTGAATCTTCGGAGACTCAATTCACGGAACAGGAATGTTTTCCCAATTCTTTTGTACGTGGATGCGGCGGCCCGTATTTTCGTGTAGGAACACATATTGAGACTACTGCTACTGATGTCTCACAAGCGTCAAAGGGTACACATTTACAAGTTTTCGCAGAACCAGTAATACCAGAGAAAGGGATTTCGTTTGGAGGGCCAATCACTATTCGTGTGGTTGAGAATCAAGGGCAAACAAGAGAATTTACCCGCACACTAAGTACTAATGGAAGTAGAATGGACTGGGGTCCAATTTATCTACATGCAAAACCTGTCGCAAGCAATAAACAATTGACTGCTGCAAGTGGTACAATGGGTGAGAGTGACACTTCGAAAACAGCACAGACGGGAAAGAAGAAAGCAGGCGTTGGCAATGACATCGCTTTCAATGATCAACAACTCCATGTGGAAGGATATCAGTCAATTGAGTTAGCCCGACTAACAAATCGTACACCTCTTCTTTGGCTACGAGTTGATCCACACGGTTTATTTGGCGGGATGGCAAAGATAGCCACATTTCAGCAAGACGCTTGTGTTGCTGAACAGTTGTTCAACGATGGGGACGCGTCAGGTCAAATTGAGGCTCTCCGCACTCTTGCAGAAAGACCTTTTCGAATACAAGGGTCTGTGAAAGGTGTCACAAGTGTTTATGTAAGAGTATTATTTGCTTATATTTGTTGAGTACGTCCCAGCGGAGGCTTACTCTTTCTTCGATGCAGGATGCACGAGTTACGGAAGTTCCAGTTCGTGTTTTAGGTGATTGTCTCCGTGGTTCGGTGGCTCTTCACAGTTCACAGCCTCATACTCCTGCCATTCGAGCTCAAGCCGCCTTAGCAATCGCCCAGTGGCAGAATAATAAAGCACCAGCTTCGAAAGATGCAGTGGGGTCCGACGCTTGGTTGGGATTAGATATTCTACTTCAATACTTTCGGGAGCGCTTTATGAATACAATTAAAAAAATTTTACCTTCAAGATTTACTCGAAATATTTCTTGGAAAAGAGTTGGTAATATTTTTACTTATTCGGATTTGGTAAAGGACGACGAAGACGAGAGAGATGATTTTTCTGAAATCGGGTTTGAAGAAGACGAAGAGTATAGAGTAAGGGCAGCAGTTGTGACGGCAATATCTTCCATACGGGCGAAAAATGGCCAAACTCCTGAAAAGGTCCTAAAGTTTTTGGAAAATGAATTATCTGATGGAATGACTATATCAATTGACGATTACTTTGATTTACAGGAAGGAAGATCGAAGAATTTAACTCCAGATATTGGAGATGTTGTTCGAAATCAGGGATTTCTCAATGACTCTATTGTAGCAAATTCTCTTTTAGCACTTTGTAACATCAACACGAGGCCCCCAGAGCTAGATTCTTCATTTGTTATACCCGGGCAATTAGACGTTGGAAGTCGAACCGGTGATATTTCTTCACACCCGGCTATACCTTTGATTCAAATTGCTTACCGGTGGCTGCAGTGGGGATTATACAAAGAGCGCACCGCACTTGAAGATGACTCCATGGTAAAGTCTGGACTTAGTAATAGTGGAGCTTCTATCGCTTCTAGCGCAGTAACATCATTATACTCGTTGGCCTTGTTGCACCAAACTACAATGTCGTCAAACCTTGATAGTAATGACGAGTCTAGCGCAGTACTTCGCGAAATCACATCAATCAGCTTCTATATTGACATTTTTGATGAGGACAAATTAACGGATAGAACAAGAGCTGCTGCTGCTCAAGCAATAACTTGTATTTGCTGTGCGGCAGATCGCTTTCTTGACAAAAACAAAGGTCCAACCGGACTTTTATCCGCGCTTGAATTTCTCCTTGAAAAAATTAGTGAGTTTTGTTCATCTCAATCTGTACATTATATGTACTTTTTACTAACAGTAATTGTCCTTGTTGTATATCAGAGTCAAGTAATTCAACTTGTCTTCAGTTAACACTTGCAGATCTCATGATGGATGCGTGCACTGGACGTGTATGCTCTACTGAGAGGGTTGCAATAATTTCAGGATCGAACGACTTATGCGTGGCTGGGTCAAGATTCTATGAAGGACCTTTAGGAGGCAATCAAGGTGGAGATAATGGTAGTGCTGTTCTTATGACTGTAACTCCTTCGTTTCATCCTGCAGCCACCGCTGTTAACGATGGCGCTAGAATTGGGTTAAGACTTCTGAAAGTTGCAGGCACCCTAAAAGAGAAAGAACATTCGCTTGATACTGTTGCTCGTGTTGCCTCTTTTGCTACGGATTTGTGGAGGACATTGAACGGGGACACCAACAGACCCGGTGAATATGGTCCATGCGCACGAAATGGAAGTTTGAGAGCTTCTCTCCTTTCATTGTGGGTAAGTTCAGAAAGATAAAGATATGTGTAAATGTATTGATGTCTCTCATAACGCAGTTTCGTACTTTAGAACTGGATATGGCCCACTGGATGTAAAGCCGTAAGAGAAGTTCAAGTTTGGAAAAATAAAGGATTAAATGTTAGTATAACGAACGATCATGACGTCATGACCATTAGCATGAATGAGAGATCAATTGCAATTAATGAAATTTTATCCATCAATGATTTAAAAAGACTCGTTGATAACGAAATGAATAGACAAAAGATTCGTTGTGATTTAAGCTTAAAAGCGTATGAAACTGCTAGGGCTGATGCTATGGCAGACACATCATCTGCAAAACAAGGTTTAGGTGTGCCTTTACCACTAGTAGTAAGGGATGATTCATGGAGACTAGGCGCTTGGAGCGTAAGTTCGGCGCATCAAAGGCGAGCTGAAGGTCTTGACGGTGGGGCGGCGATTTCAAGGGTGCGGCTGAAGGTATCAAGCGGAGACTAACTGTACTTTTTAAGATATATAATAAAATAATGAGAAAATACAAAATATCTTAGCACTAGGTTTTTTGACCCCTCAAATCCTTAGTACGTCTCGTGATAGTCCTAACCCAACCCTCTTCGATAATGAATAAAAATCCCTGTAATAGTGGTAGTAAAAGAAATAAGAAAACATCTTAGCACTACCGGTAGGTTTTTTGACCCCTCAAATCCTTAGTCCGACTACTACCGTAATTATCGGAACTTAGACACCACCAAATGTACATTGATATTCTATGCCTTTGGTTCACACAAACAAGAGAGTAGAAGTTAACAAAATACCGGTGAATACTAAAAACACAAAACACGAACACATCACACATAGTGTTGCGGGCACGGCCCTAAACTGATGGGCACGAGGGCATGTCTAAAACATCAATTTGGGCACGTGGGCATGCACCCAGGCACACCCCTGGTCGACTAATTTAGCTTATCTCAAAACTACCATAATCTGGTTACTCTCGGACGAGAGTTTTTGCGAGCGAAACCAGTACGAGCGAAGCTCGCGAGTGTTATTATGATCTTATTTTTTGTCAAGCCGCGCACTAGGCCGAGAGACAACTTGACAAACAACATTGTCAGTAAACACTTATTAATTATCTATCATCCCATCATTTTTGCAGCTGATTTTTGTTTGACATCAGTGGGAAAGCATTAAGCATATATACCACACAACAAATAATTGCTGCAATAGTAAGAAGGGCGTCACGCCAAGAAAATATTATCACATAGTGGCATGAGCACCAACAACAATAACAATGAGGCACTAGCGCCAGCAGCGACAGCTAGGCCTTCTCATCTGCTTCCTCCCACTCAGCCATTGGGTTCAGCAGATAACACTGGTCTTTTCTACATTCATATGTGTTTGAGTGAGATGTTATCATTTGGAGATGATGATATTGGAAGCTTCAACCAAGTCACGCCGCAGCATGTGGAAGTTGATAATTTAGAAAAATTAATGAATGGCTTCTACTGCTGGCTTGCCAACTCGGCTAACAACAAACTTATCAACAAAAGTGAATAACCAAGGGTCACGGGTTCGAATTCGACATTCACCCAGAACGCGCACAGCCGCTGCACCCGATAGTATTTTTATCGTTCGTACTGTACGAGTACTCGAGATGCCGCCGGGTATTCTGCGACAGTGCGTATGTTGCACGTGTGTGGGCAGCGACTGTGCGCGTTCTGGCTTAATGTCGAATTCGAACCCGTGACCCTTGATAACAAACTTATCAACATAAGGAACTGGGAAAAGATGATTTTGGGGAAAGCGTTCTCTGATCACCTTCACTCTCGTTCCGAGAGTAACTAGATTAATATTTCTATAGGTATATGTAGTCATTTGAGTGGTGTTAAGGTACACATTGTTCGCTTGTGTTGTCGCAGCCATTTTTGGTGCGTACCTTACGGTACACTTTAAGGCCATGGTGCAGCATGTGGGCTGAGTCGACATAACATTGCAATTGTTGTAGTTTATCCACCTCCAAAGTCAAAATTAAATCCTTTGTTTTGTTTAGATATCGCAGTGTTCGAGAAAGTTTGTTCCAGTCATCTTGCGTCGGGCATTGAACTCGAGTACATAAGAAAGAAACGGCTGTCAATAAATCCGGACGGGCTCGGGGTGCAAGGTATAATAGCTTCGCTGTCAATCTATGATAATGATCCGCGTCTTCTTTGTTCAGGACTGGCGACTCAGCGTTGATTTCGAAT
>Ga0115008_10002885_pt1 | contig 14236 bp, 10 predicted proteins | sample FraStrMetagenome_FD_87164 | JGI IMG/M metagenome (GOLD analysis project Ga0115008, IMG submission 87164) | Marine eukaryotic phytoplankton communities from Arctic Ocean - Fram Strait ARC3M Metagenome | ecosystem: Environmental > Aquatic > Marine > Oceanic | place: Fram Strait | collected...
AATCTAGGATAATAGCATTTAAAAATTCTTTTCACGGAAGAAGTAATGCAGCATTAAGTATTACTGATAATCCTGGTATTAAATCTAAATTAAATGAAAAATTAAATGTAACGTTTCTAGATTTTAACGATAAAAAGAATTTTTATAATGAAATTTTTAAAGGAGATGTTAGTTCAGTAATATTTGAATCAATTCAAGGCGTTGGAGGATTAGATGAACCAGAGACTGAATTTGTAAAATACATTTCAAAACAATGTAAAAAACATAATACTTGTTTAATAGCCGATGAAGTTCAATCTGGTTTTGGAAGAACAGGTGATTTCTTTGCGTTTCAAAAGCATGATATTAAACCTGATATAATTTGTGTTGCCAAAGGAATGGGTAATGGATTTCCTGTTGGTGGAATTTTAATTAAAGATCATATTAAATCAAAATATGGAATGTTAGGAACTACATTTGGAGGAAACCATTTAGCTTGCTCTGCAGTTTTAGCAGTGCTGAGCACTATTAAAAATGAAAAATTATTAAAAAATTCAAAATCATTAGAGAATTATTTTAGAGAAAAAATTTCATTAATTAAGGCAGTAAAAAAAATTAAAGGAAGAGGACTTATGTTAGGCTTAGAATTTGATTTCGAAACTTCTGAATTAAGAAAGAATTTAATTTTTAAACATAAAATTTTCACTGGTGGAAGTGCAAATAAGAATTTATTAAGAATTCTTCCTCCATTAAATATCCAAAAGAAGCATATAGATAAACTTTACAATGCATTAAAAATAGAATTATCATGAAAAACTTTATAAACTCGGATGATATAATTGATTATCAGTACTTATTGACGGAAATTAATAAACATAAAAATGATAAGTCAGACTTAAGTTTTATTGGAAAAAACAAAGTTATAGGTCTTTTATTTTTTAATCCAAGCCTAAGAACCAGACTAAGCACACAAAAGGCAGCAATGAATTTAGGATTTAAGTCTATTGTAATGAATTTTAAGGACGATGGATGGCAACTTGAATTTGATGAAAATATTATTATGTCAGGCAATAAAGCAGAGCATGTAAAAGATGCAGCTAAAGTAATATCTCAATATTGTGATATTTTAGGAATTAGGGCATTTGCTGAACTGAAAGACAAAGAAATTGATAATAGTGATAAAATAATTAATTGTTTTGTTAAATACGCTAATATTCCCGTTTTAAACCTAGAAAGTTCAACAGCACATCCTCTTCAAGCACTTGCTGATGCTGCTACAATTAATGAAAATATAAATTCTAACAATCCTAAAATAGTTTTATCATGGGCGCCTCATCCAAAGCCTCTGCCCCACGCTGTTGCTAATTCATTTATAAATATGTGTAAAATAAATAAATATGACTTAACTATTACAAATCCAAAAGGATATGATTTAAATAAAAAAATTACAGATGGAATACGGGTTATAAACGACCAAGAATTGGCTTTTAAAAATGCTGATTTTATTTATGCTAAAAATTGGTCTAGTTATGACCAATATGGAAAAGTACTTTTGGATGATGATTCATGGATTATAAATGAAAACAAAATGAAATTAACTAACAATGCTTTTTTTATGCATTGTCTTCCGGTAAGAAGAAATGTGGTTGTAACCGACTCCGTATTAGACTCTAATAAATCACTTGTTATCCAGCAGGCCAATAATAGGACATATGCGACTCAAACTATATTAAAAGAATTAATTAGTAATGAAAAATAAATTAACAATTATAAAAGTTGGAGGAGGGATATTAAATGAAAGAAAATTATTTGAAATTTTTTTAAAAAATTATTCCAAAATTAAGGGATTAAAATTATTAGTTCACGGAGGAGGCATTATAGCATCTAATTATATGATTAGACTTGGAATTCCAGTAAAAATGATTGATGGAAGAAGAATAACTGATTCAAACACATTAGATGTAGCTGTAATGACATATGCTGGACTTGTAAATAAAAATATAGTTTCAATTCTTCAAAAGTTCAATTGTAACGCCATAGGATTGAGCGGCGCGGATGCAAATTTGATTACATCAAAAATTAGAGAAACAAAAGAAATTGATTATGGTTTGGTTGGAGATATTGTAAGTATAAATGATAATTTTATTAATCAATTATTGAAATTAAAAATTTCCCCAGTAATTTGTTCTCTTACTCACAATGGAAATGGTCAACTTCTAAATACAAATGCAGATAGTATTGCATCTGAAATATCAATAAAACTATCTAAAAATTACGATGTAACTCTAAAATATTGTTTTGATAAACCCGGAGTTCTAATTGATGAAAATGACAATTTGAGTATTAAAAAAACTATTAGAAAAAATGATTACAACCAGCTTATTAAAAATAATATTATATCGGACGGAATGGTACCTAAAATAGAAAATTGCTATTATGCTTTAGAAAATGGGGTAAGTAATATTTTTATTGGAGATCATGACATAATAAAATCAACTGAAGATTGTACTAAAATAGTATTATGATGAATGAGTTAACCAACAATGCAGTTCGACTATTGCAAGATTTAATAAAAATTGAATCATATTCCTTTAACGAGAATAAAACAGGAAATAGAATAGAGAAATGGTTCAAATTTCATGATATAGAATTTAAAAGAAATCAAAATAACGTATATGCTTTCAATAAATTTTATGACTCAAATAAACCTACAATTCTATTTAACTCTCACCATGATACAGTCAAACCCAATAAAGGATATAAAAATGATCCTTTTAATAGCAAGATAGAGAACGGTAAGCTTTATGGGCTTGGAAGTAATGATGCTGGTGGAGCTTTAGTTTCACTAATTGCAGTTTTTACTTATTATTATAACAAAAAAGATTTAAAATATAATTTAATAATTCTTGCTTCAGCTGAGGAAGAATGTTCAGGAGACAATGGAATTGCTTCAATTATTCCAATTATTCCAAAAATTGATTTTGCAATAATTGGTGAACCAACATTAATGAAAATGGCAATTGCTGAAAGAGGGTTAATTGTATTTGATATTAAAATTAAGGGGACTTCAAGCCATGCAGCTCATAGAAATGATGATAATCCAATTATTAAATCAATTGAAGTACTTAAATGGATTGAAAGTTTAAAATTTGAAAAAAAATCTAAATTTTTAGGAAATGTGAAAGCTACTGTAACTCAGATACAATCTGGAAATCAGCATAATGTCGTGCCTTCAGAACTAAAAATAGTTTTAGATGTAAGAGTAAATGATTGTTACACAAATCAAGAAATATATGACATTTTAAAAATAGATTCACCATGTGAAATTATACCAAGATCATTAAATCTTAATTCATCATCAATTTCTACTAATCACGCAATTGTTTTAGCCGCTAATGAATTAGGTATTCAAAAATATGGATCACCTACTCTATCAGATCAATCTAAAATTTCATTTCCATCAATAAAAATAGGTCCCGGTGATTCTTTAAGATCACACAGTGCTGATGAGTATATTTATATTGATGAAATTAAAAATGCCATACCATTATATATTCAACTATTAAATAAAATAATTTAATTATGAAACTCTGGAACAAAGAAGATAATTTAAATATTAGAATTGAAAAATTCACTGTTGGCAAGGACAGGCACTATGATCTTTACTTAGCTAAATACGACATTAAGGCTACTATTGCACACGCAAAAATGTTACATAATATTAAGATTTTAACTCGTACTGAACTTGGTAATATTATTTCAGAATTAAAAATAATTGATAATAATATTAAAATTGGAAAATTTACAATAGAGGATGATTATGAGGATGTTCACTCAAAAATTGAATCAATACTTGTTGAAAAACTAGGGAAAATTGGTAAAAAAATTCATACTGGAAGATCTAGAAATGATCAAGTATTAGTTGCAACACAACTTTATTTAAAAAATGAAATATGTGAAATAAAACTATTAACAAAAAGTTTATTTACTTCACTAATCGAATTAGCAAAAAAAAATAAAAACCTTTTACTTCCAGGTTATACTCATTTACAAGTAGCTATGCCTTCTTCTTTTGGTTTATGGTTTTCCTCTTACGCAGAATCGTTGATCGATGACGTTTTTTATTTAAATACTGCTTTTAAAATTAATGATCAAAATCCTCTTGGAAGTGCAGCTGGATATGGAAGTTCATTTAAAATAGACAGAGATTTTACAACAAAAGAATTAGGATTTAATGAATTAAAGTACAATGTGATATCTTCTCAAATGAACAGAGGAAAAGTTGAAAAATCTGTCGCAATTGCCATAGGTTCTTTAGCAAATACACTATCAAAATTTTCAGCAGATATTTGTTTTTACATGACTCAGGAATTAAATTTTATATCATTTCCTGATGAAATCACTACTGGTTCAAGTATAATGCCTCACAAAAAAAACCCAGATGTATTTGAACTAATTAGAGGTAAATGTAATATTATACAATCTCTAATATGTGAGTTTAATTCTATTTCTATAAATCTTACAAGTGGATATCACAGAGATTTACAATTGTATAAAGGAAAAATAATAGAATCCATTATTGATATTAAAAACTGCTTAGAAATATTTAAATATTCAATAAATAAAATCAAAATCCGAAAAAATATTTTAGATGATGATAAATACAAATATGTCTTTTCAGTTGAAAATTTAAACGAATTAGTTAATAGTGGCTATTCTTTTAGGGATGCATATTTAAAAATATCCGACGATATTAAAAATGACAACTATATCCCCAAAAAAGATTTTAATCACACTTTAAAGGGAAGCATAGGGAATTTATGTCTAAAAGAAATAGAGATAAAAATGAAAAAAGCTTTCAATTAAATATGAAGCGGTCTGTTCTCAGTTGCTGCTAATGCGGCTTCTTTGATAGCTTCAGCATAAGTTGGATGAGAATGACTCATTCGTGAAACATCTTCCGCAGAAGCCCTAAATTCCATAGCAGTTACAGCTTCTGCAATTAAATCAGCAGCTCGAGCTCCAATAATGTGTACGCCAAGAATTTCATCGGTTTTTTTATCTGCTAAAATCTTTACAAAACCATCGATATCCATACTTGCTCTTGCCCTTCCTAAAGCTCGCATTGGAAATTGCCCAATTTTAAATTCAATTCCTTCACTTGACAATTGTTCTTGAGTTTTACCGACTGAAGCCACCTCAGGCCAAGTATATATAACGTTTGGAATTAAATTATAATTAATATGTGGTTTTTGTTTTGCTAAAATTTCTGCAACTAACACACCTTCTTCTTCAGCTTTATGAGCTAACATAGGCCCTGCAATAACATCACCAATAGCGTATATGTTTTCAATATTAGTTTGAAGTTTATCATTTACTTCAATTTGACCTTTATCATTAGTATTAATTCCAACTGAACTTAGATTTAATCCATCAGTGTAAGGTTTTCTTCCAACAGAAACAAGACAATAATCTCCTTCAAAATTAACATTTGATCCGTTTGAATCTTCAGCATTTACACATACAGAGCTGTTTTCAGAAATAACTGAAGTTACCTTGTGAGATAAATAAAATTTTATTTTTTGCTTCTTAAATATTCTTAATAATTCTTTAGAAACAGCACCATCCATAAAAGGAGTTATTTTGTCGGAATACTCAATAACCGAAACCTCTGATCCTAACCTACTATAAACCTGACCTAATTCAAGACCTATAACGCCTCCGCCAATAACTATTAATTTTTTTGGTATTTCTTTTAGTTTTAAAGCTTCGGTTGAAGATATTATTCTTTTCTTATCAATCTTTGCAAATGGTAAAGAAATTGGTTTAGATCCCGTAGCAACAATAGCATTATTAAATTTAATTTTTTCAGAACTGTTAATACTTACAGTATGACTGTCAACAAATGAACCTAATCCGTTAAAAACTCTTATCTTATTTTTTGACATCAGATAATCAATTCCTTTTGTAGTTTGATCAACAACGGAATCTTTTCTTGAAATCATTTTATTTAAATCTACTTTAATTGAACCTTCAATTGTAATACCGTGAGTTGAAAAATTATGAACAGCTTCGTGATAATGATGTGAAGAATCTAATAATGATTTTGAAGGAATACATCCAACATTCAAACAAGTTCCTCCCAAAGTGTTGTATTTTTCAATAACAGCAGTTTTCATACCTAACTGTGCACATCTTATAGCGCAAACATATCCACCAGGTCCTGAGCCTATAACAACAACATCAAATTGTTCCATTTATTTTTTTTCTCAAAAATACAAATGTTTTAATTTATTTCATAAATCAATTACTTTTTTAATTGAACTAATTCTATATTAGCTATATGGCAAAATCAGATGAAACAAGTCAGGGTAAAATTAACTTATCATTAACTGAATCTTTATTTCCAATAATTCTACTAATTATATTTTTATCCTTTAATGTCTATGTGTATGGTGATGATGCAATGGGCGGGTCTAATCAGTTCATATTACTTATTGGAGCTGCTGCAGGAATTGGATTAGGTCTTTTTAAAGGATTCATATTTAAAAATATGATGAGTCAAGTTGCTGAGAATTTAAAATCTGTAACAGGAGCAATAGTTATTTTACTTTTTGTTGGTGCATTATCAGGAACATGGTTAATTAGCGGAATAATACCTTCAATGATTTATTATGGTTTAAATATTCTTCATCCATCAATTTTTCTTCCAGCATGTTTAATAATATGTGCAATTATTTCAATAGCAACTGGAAGCAGTTGGACAACATCTGCTACAGTTGGAATAGCATTAATTGGTATTTCTAAAGCAATTGGAATTCCAGTAGAAATGTCTGCAGGGGCAATTATTTCTGGAGCATATTTTGGTGATAAATTATCTCCGTTAAGTGATACAACAAATTTAGCTCCAGCAATTTCTGGATCAGATTTATTCACTCATATAAAGTATTTAACAATAACTACAATCCCTACAATAACTATTAGTCTTTTAATATTTATTATTTTAAATTTTTATATGGTTTCCTCTGGACCAACCGATAACACTATTTTACTTGAGGCAATTAGTCAAACTTTTAATATAACTCCTTTAATATTTATTGTCCCTTTAATAGTAATAATATTAATTATAAAAAAAACACCGCCTATTATAGCTTTGTTTACTGGAACAATATTAGGAGCAATATTTGCCTTAATATTTCAGCAAGATATTTTAGTGCAATTATCTGATTATGATTCTTTAACATTTGAGGGTGCTTATAGTGCTGTAGTTAATTCAATAACCGTTGATACAAACATAGAATCTGGAAATTTAGAATTAAATGATCTTTTTACAAGTGGAGGAATGCTTGGTATGATGAATACCATCTGGTTAGTGATTAGTGCTATGGTTTTTGGAGGAGTTATGGAATCTATTGGTGCATTAAGAACAATAACAACATCATTATTAAACTTAGGAAAATCAACTTTTTCTTTATTTGCAAGTACAGCTGGAAGTTGTTTAGCAATTAACCTTACAACATCTGATCAATATTTAGCAATAGTTATTCCCGGAAAAATGTTTGAAAAAGCATTTAAAGAAAAAAATTTAGCACCTGAAAATTTAAGTAGAACACTCGAGGATACTGGAACTGTAACATCCGTTTTAATTCCATGGAATAGTTGTGGCGCATACCAATCTAGTGTCTTGGGCGTTAGTGTATTCGATTACTTCTTTTATGCCATTTTTAATTGGTTGAGTTTCTTTATGACATTAATTGTTGCTGGATTAAATTATAAAATCAAGAAACTTGATGTTGATAAAGCTTAATATTATTAATTATAAATATTTACTTTTGTTAAACACCTATTATGCCTAAATCAAAAAGTAAATTTAAAGAATATTTTTCATTGACAAGAACTCAACAAATAATGTTTGGGGTTTTTTTGGTGTTATTTTCAATTATTATTTTTTCTTCATTAGTATCTTATTTTAGCAAATGGAGAGCTGATCAGTCAGAACTTACAGAGTTTTTTGACAAAGGAGTAGATTCAATCAATATTGCAAGTAAGTTTGGGGCTATCATAAGTCATTTATTGATTTATTTAATGTTTGGAATTTCTTCATTTATTATTCCAATTTTACTATTTATTTCAGGTTTAACATTATTTGTAAATGCTGACTTATCAAAACTTTATAAAAGATGGTTTTGGGGAATATTAACAATGATATGGTTTTCATTATTTTTCGGATACTACTCGACTAATTATATCTATTCAGGAAGCATAGGATTTGAAGTCAATGAATTTTTAAAAATTTATATTGGTGATATTGGTATTATTTCAATATTAATTTTTGGATTATTAGCATATATAGTTATCAGGACAAAAGTAACCCCTGAGTTAGTTTTTGAATTTATTAAAAAACTATATCCTAAAGTAAAGAAAGAATTAATTGATGAGAATCAAACTAATTCTAATGAATTAAATCTTTCATTAGAGAAAAATGAAGAAGAAACTCAATCCAAGTTTAATATTAAAAGTGAGGATCTAAAACCAACAATAGCAAATTTCTCTTCTTACAACGATAATACCCTTCAAAAACCAGCTGAAAATGAAGAAAGTGAAATAAAAATTGAAATTGAAAATAGCGAAGAAGAAGAAATACTTGACGAAGATGCTATTGCAAAAGGTTTAGTTAAAAAGTTTGGTGAATACGATCATACTTTAGAGTTAAAAAATTATAAAACTCCCTCGATTGAATTGTTAAATGAATATGATAGCGGTGGAGTTATTACAATAAATGAAGAGGAGTTAGAAGAAAATAAAGAAAAAATAATTGATACTCTTAAAAATTATAAAATTGGTATTGATCAGATAAAAGCTACAATTGGTCCCACTGTTACACTTTATGAAATAATTCCTGAAGCTGGAATTAGAATCTCTAAAATCAAAAATCTTGAAGATGATATTGCTTTATCTCTAGCTGCCTTAGGAATTAGAATTATTGCTCCAATTCCAGGAAAGGGTACAATTGGAATCGAAGTTCCTAATAAAAATTCAACAATAGTTTCTATGAAGTCTGTATTAGCCTCTAAGAATTATCAAGAAGCAGAAATGGAACTTCCAATTGCGTTAGGTAAAAACATAAGTAATGAAACCTATGTGGTGGATCTTGCTAAGATGCCGCATTTACTTATGGCAGGTGCAACTGGTCAAGGAAAGTCAGTTGGTTTAAACGCAGTTTTGACATCACTACTCTATAAAAAGCATCCGTCTGAAGTTAAATTTGTTTTAGTTGATCCAAAAAAAGTAGAACTAACATTATTTAATAAAATTGAAAGACATTATTTAGCAAAACTTCCTGATACTGATGAAGCTATAATTACTGATAATAAATCTGTAATTAAAACCTTGAATTCGTTGTGTATTGAAATGGATAACAGGTATGAAATGTTAAAAAATGCTCTTTGCAGAAACATAAAAGAATATAATACTAAATTTAAACAACGAAAATTAAATCCAGATTCTGGTAATGTTTTTTTACCATATATTGTTTTAATCATTGATGAATTCGCAGATCTAATTATGACTGCAGGAAAAGAAGTAGAAACACCAATTGCTAGATTAGCTCAGTTGGCTAGAGCTGTAGGAATTCACTTAATTATAGCAACTCAAAGACCATCAGTAAATGTTATAACAGGAATAATAAAAGCTAATTTTCCTGCAAGAATTGCATTTAGAGTAACATCAAAAATTGATTCTAGAACCATCCTAGACAGTGGTGGAGCTGACCAATTAATAGGAAAAGGAGACATGCTATACACTCAAGGAAATGAATTAGTAAGAATACAATGTGCATTTGTTGATACACCTGAAATTAATAAAATTACAGATTTTATTGGTTCACAAAAAGCATATGCTACAGCATATGAATTACCCGAATATATTGGAGAAGAAAGTTCAAGTTCTTTAGACAATAACATTGAAGATAGAGATGTATTATTTAGAGATGCTGCTGAAATAATTGTAATTGCTCAGCAAGGTTCAGCATCATTATTGCAACGTAAAATGAAGTTAGGTTACAATAGGGCTGGAAGAATTATTGACCAATTAGAAGCTGCAGGAATTGTTGGAGCTTTTGAAGGTAGTAAAGCAAGAGAAGTATTAATATTAGATCTAGCATCACTAAACACTTTTTTAGAAAGTGAAAAAAACAAATGATGAATAAATATTTATTGATTTTTATATTACTAACTAGCTTAAAAATAAATGCTCAAAATGATACTAGAGCAGAAAAATTATTATCAAGAGTCTCAAACAAGATTGATGCTGCAGAAAGCTATAAAATCGATTTCAAATACACACTTGAAAATAAAATGGAAGGTATTAATCAAGATGCTGATGGTACTGTATTAATTCAAGGAGATAATTATTTATTGAATTTTATGGGGATCAAGCAAATTTGTGATTCAAATAATATATATTCAATAGTGCCAGAAAACGAAGAAGTTATTATTTCAAGTATTGAAGAAGATGAAGATCAAACTATAAAACCATCAAAGTTGCTTAATTTTTACCGCAAAGGTTATTTAATTCTTTGGGACAAACTTCAATCAGATTACAATAAAAAAATTCAGTTTGTAAAGTTAATACCTAGCAATTCAGATTCTGATATTGATTATTTATTAATGGGAATAAATATATCTAATAATGATATTTCAAAACTAATAGAAATTGGAAAAAACAAAACAAAGACAATTCTTAATGTAAATTCAATTGTTTTTGATCCTGTTTTTGAAAAAGATATTTTCATTTTTAATGAAAATAATTATAAAGATTATTACATAGAAAAATTATAAAATGAAGGTTATAGATCGTTATATATTAACATCTTATTTAAAAATATTTTTTAGTTTCTTTTTTATATTGATGTTTATCTTTATTATTCAAATTATATGGGTTTTCATCGACGATCTTGCTGGAAAAGAAATTGATTTTGAAATTATTTTCAAGTTCCTACTCTTCTACTCTCCCAAACTACTTCCTTTAGTAATACCGTTAACAGTTTTATTAGCCTCTATAATGACTTTTGGTAATTTATCTGAACAATACGAGTTAGCAGCTATTAAATCTTCAGGAATCTCACTTTTTAGAGCAATGAGAAGTCTTTTAGTTGTGAATGTAGCTCTTTGTATAGGAATGTTTTTTATAGCTAATAGCCTTATACCTTATGCTGAATTCAAATCTTATAATTTAAGAAAGAACCTAGCTAAGCTTAAGCCAGCTTTAGCTATTACAGAAGGTGTTTTTAGCGATATTAACAACATGAATATTAAAGTTGAAAAAAAATACGGTCCTGATGATAATCTTCTTGAAGATATTATAATTCATCAAAACAATTTCAATTCTAGAAATACTTTAGTTATAAAAGCTGAATCTGGTGAATTAAAAACTCAAGAATCAAGTGAAATTCTACAACTAGTTCTAAATAATGGAAAGAGATACGAAGAAATAGAAAGTAGAAGTCCTAACAACAAGCAAATTTCCCCTCACACTCTAGTTTCATTTGAAAAACATGTAATGAATATAGATTTAAGAGAATTCAATAAGGTTGATTTTGATGATGAAAAATTCAGCAATACTTTTAGAATGCAAAATATTTCACAATTAAATTTTAGTATAGATTCTCTTTCAAAAAATTTAGTGTTTAGATATAATAATTTTTCTAAGAATTTTTATGCAAGAACTGGAATATCCAATTTTATAAGAACTGTGAGAGAGGATGATTCTTACAAAGATTCTGTTTTATACACAAACTATAACACTCATTTAAAAGATTATCCAAGAAAAAAACAGCTAGATATACTAACAGAAAGTCTTAATTTAACAAACAGCCATATTCAAGTTTTAAATAGTCAAAAAGATAATTTTTTTATCAAAGAGAAGATTGTCAATTTACACAAATCTAATTTATACGATAAGTATGCTTTAGGATTTGCATCGATAATTTTATTTTTTGTAGGAGCACCACTTGGTGCAATAATTAGAAAAGGAGGAATAGGTTTACCAATGGTAATCTCATTACTGTTGTTTTTAAGTTATCATTTTATAGGAACTTTTAGTAGAAATGCTGCAGAAGACGGAAGTATTGATGCCTTTCTTGGTAGTATAATTCCAAATGCTATAATGCTTCCATTAGGAGTCTATTTAATCTATAGAGCAAGCTCTGATAAATCTATATTTAATTTTGATAAAATATCATATCCATTTAGACTATTTTTGAAAAAAATTAGTTCAATAAAATTTCTATTAAAAAACAAAACATGAGTAAAGTGATTTTAGATAAAATTTCTGATGCAATAGAAGATGTAAAGCAAGGAAAAATTATTATTGTTGTTGATGATGAAAACAGAGAAAATGAAGGTGATTTTATTTGTGCTGCCAACCTTGTAACACCAGAGATTATAAATTTTATGGCCAAACATGCAAGAGGACTTGTATGTATGCCAATAACTGAAAAAAGATCAAGAAAGCTGAACTTATATCCAATGGTTAGTAATAATACTGATCCAATGGATACAGCATTTACAGTTTCTGTAGATTTAAAAGGTTCTGGAGTAACGTCTGGAATATCTGCTTCAGACAGATCAAAAACTATAAAAGCAATTGTAGACAACAATACAAAACCTGATGATTTAGCACGTCCTGGTCACATTTTTCCTTTAATTGCTAAAGATGGGGGTGTATTAAGAAGAACAGGTCATACAGAAGCTGCTATTGATTTTGCAAGATTAGCTGGATGTTCTCCAGCGGGTGTTATTTGTGAAATCATGTCCGAAGACGGATCAATGGCAAGAGTTCCAGAACTAATAAAAGTGGCCAAGAAACTAGATTTAAAAATAGTATCAATTGAAGATCTAGTTGCATACAGAATGAAACATGATAGTTTAATTACTAAAAAAGAATCTTTTGTATTTAATACAAAATTTGGAGATTATAATTTATCAGCATTTCAACAAACCAATAACAATCAAATACATTTAGTGTTATCTAAAGGAGAATGGAAAGAGAATGAACCAGTTTTAGTTAGAATAAACTCGTCAATCACTAATAATGATTTACTAACAACTCTCACCTCTAAATCAAAAAATAAACTTGATGGAATTTTTAATAAAATAAATGAAGAGGAAAAAGGGGTAATAGTCTTTATTAACCAACCTCCTAACCCTGTAAATGTTTTATTTAGACTTAATGAAATAAAAAAACTACAATCTAAAGGAGAATACAAAACACCACCTGTTGTGATGGATGAAAAGGATTTTGGAATTGGAGCTCAAATTCTTCATGATCTTAAAATTCACAAAATAAGATTACTTACAAACAGTACTCAAATTAAAAGAGTTGGAATGATAGGATATGGATTAGAAATTGTTGAATATATTAGTTACTAAAGAACCAAAGTTTTATTGACATTAAAATCACCATTACTAAAAGAAAAATCTTTATGGTTTTTTCACCTTTCTTAACTGACCACCTACTTGATGTCCACCCACCTAAAAAATTTCCTGAAGCTAAAAACAATCCATAAACCCAATTAATTTTATCAGCTAAAGCAAAAGTTACAATAGCACCTGTTGTATAAATTAAAACAATAACAACTTTAGTAGCATTAACTTTTACTAAATCTAATTTATTATAATAGTGAAGAAATAGCATTATTACGAATCCTATTCCTGCATTAATAAATCCTCCGTATATGCCTATAAAAAAGAAAGCAATCATTGATATAAAGAGATATTTACCAGTAAGTCTTTCTGAAAGGTTTTTGTAATCAATATCAGGTTTAAAAACTATTAACAAAACTACTATAATCATTATAACGGCAAGAATCTTGTTAAAAAGATCACCTTCAATATCAATTGCTATCTGTGCTCCTATTAATGCGCCTAAAAGACCTGCAAAGCCTAAATATGCATTAAAAGGATAGTTAGAAACTCCTTTGCTTTTAAATCCAGCTGTAGCTGAAAAAGCGGACATAAATATCGCTATTCGATTAGTTCCATTTGCAACTGCAGATGGTAATCCCATGAAAATTAGCAACGGAAGAGTTAATAATGAACCACCTCCAGCCATAGTATTAATAAATCCAGCAAAGAATCCAGCAAGAATTAACAGAGGATAATGCCATGAAAACAAATCAAATTCAAACATATTCCAAATGTAACAAAAAGGAATATATATAATAATCAAATAAAAATTTGTACTAAATAAAAAGGAA
>Ga0115008_10002886_pt1 | contig 14229 bp, 14 predicted proteins | sample FraStrMetagenome_FD_87164 | JGI IMG/M metagenome (GOLD analysis project Ga0115008, IMG submission 87164) | Marine eukaryotic phytoplankton communities from Arctic Ocean - Fram Strait ARC3M Metagenome | ecosystem: Environmental > Aquatic > Marine > Oceanic | place: Fram Strait | collected...
CAAACCTTCAATGGGCTGGGTTGGATCAAGAATAACTGCAGCAGCAACGACATCACCAGCTAACGGTCCACGCCCTGCTTCATCGACTCCAGCTAACAAAATGCCGGAATAATGGATATCAGGCTCTTCAAATATCATTGCTGCTCACTTGAGGCGCAAAGCCTGCGAGTGATAAAACAACAGCAGCCGCTTTTTCACTGGCGTTTTGAGCAAGCTGGATATGCAACTGTCGAAAGGCATTTTTTACTTCGGCGGCTAAAGCCGGTTGTTCAACATAACTGAGCAAGGCCGATGACAAACTCTCAGCAGAAATATCGTGCTGAATAAATTCTTGCACATACGCTTTGTCGGTTAATAAATTAGGGAGTGCAACATAGTCGATTTTAATCATGCGTGACATGATCGCGTAACTGAGTGGCGCCAATCGATAAGCAACCACCATGGGCTTACCTAACAAGGCCGCTTCTAATGTTGCAGTGCCCGATGCAAGTAATACTAAATCGGACATTTGCATGCAAAGCTGTGATTCACCGCGAGTCAATAAAATACGCTGTCGTATTAAATGAATATCGGGCTCAGACAAACGGCTACTTAGTAATTCATAAAGCGCCTCAGAAGCCGCTGGGATAACAAAGCGCATATTCGGCTGACGCTGTAAGCACTTAGTAATCGTCTCCATAAAGTCATCAAGCAGTGCCTGCACTTCACTGTTACGACTACCAGGCATAACGCAAAGAAGCGGCCCTTGAAGTTTAAATTCTTTTAACTGATTCGAAAGCTCAGACTCGACAATCGGCGCATCAAAAGATAATTGCTCCGCCAAAGGATGGCCAACAAAAGTTGATTTAATATCATGCTGCTTAAGAAAATCGACTTCAAAAGGTAGCAACGACAAAACATGATCAACACTTTTACGAATGCCTTTTACACGGCCTTGTCGCCAAGCCCAAACCGAAGGACAAACATAATGACAAGTAGGAATACCTTTGGCTTTAATTTTTCGTTCGAGCGCAAGATTAAAATCTGGGGCATCAATACCAACGACAACAGCAGGCTTACATTCTAAAAAATGAGCAACTAAGCGGCGACGGAGTGTTAGTAATTGAGGTAATCGTTTGAGCGGCTCAACTAAGCCCATTACCGATAGAAGACTCATATCATCAAGAGTTTTAAAACCCTCGGCCTGCATTTTCTCACCACCAAGACCAACAAATTCGGCATGCGGATATTGCGCTTTAATCGAGCGGATTAAATCTGCACCCAGTAGATCACCCGATGCTTCTCCAGCAACGATGCCTATTAATAATGGTTTACCGATATCTGACATTAACCAAGTACTCAACTATTGATGAAGCCAGTAAAAAGGTGGAGATAAAAGATTTAGCGTTAGCCATAAAAACTAACTACGGACTATGCCGCGTGTAGACGACTCGATAGAATCAACAAATACAGCAATAGACGGAGACTCGGTAATCATCGGCTTAAGAGCCTCTACAGCATCAGCTAAACTTAATTTTTTGCGATAGACAATTTTAAACGCTTGCTGTAATTTTTTTATCTCGTGGTCAGAAAAATTACGACGACGCAAACCTTCTATATTAATCATTTTAGGTGCAGCAGGATGGCCGTCGGCAAGTACAAAAGCCGGCAAGTCTTGTGACAGTCGACTCATCATACCTAGGTAACTGTGCGCGCCAATTTTGCAGTACTGATGTACTCCGCAATAACCACTAATAATGGCCCAGTCACCCACATGCACATGACCAGCTAAAGCAACGTTATTAACCAAAATACAATGATTACCAATAACGCAATCATGACCTACGTGAACATAAGCCATGAGTAAATTATGATTACCAATAAAGGTATCGCCACGATCTTGAACGGTGCCGCGATGTATCGTGACACCCTCGCGAATAATATTATCATCGCCAATTGTTAAGGTTGTAGGTTCGTTCTTAAATTTCAAATCTGGCGTGGCTTCGCCAATACTCGAAAATTGAAAAATCTGGCAACGCTGACCAATCGTTGTTGGCCCTTTAATAACACAATGAGAAGCTATAACGCAGCCCTCACCAATGGTAACCTCGGGGCCAATTGTCGTCCACGGACCTACGGTGACACTTGGATGTATATTTGCGCTAGCATCAACAATAGCGAGATCATGTATCATCTTAGACCTCTCTATCTGCACAAAGAATTTGACCTGCAGCAACCATTTCTCCATCCACTTCAGCGCGGCAATCAAATTTCCAGAGGCCCGAGCGTGATGAAACAATAGCAGCCTTAAGGGTTAACTGATCACCAGGGACAACCGGTTTTTTAAAACGCATCTTATCGGCACCAACAAACATATAAATTGAACCGTCAGAGGGTTTTTTATCTAAGGTTTTAAAGCCTAATATACCAGCGGCTTGCGCCATAGCTTCAATAATAAGCACGCCAGGCATAATCGGTAAGCCAGGAAAATGACCATCAAAAAATGGCTCATTAATAGTGACGTTTTTTATCGCGGTAATGGTCTTACCTAAATCAAGATCAATCACTCTATCCACCAATAGAAAAGGGTAGCGATGCGGCAAGTATTCTCTAATTTTAGAAATATCCATTAACGATTTGTTCCAAATTTTTTATTGAAAATCGCTAGAGTAACTAAAATAAAATAGCGAACTGAATTAAAAGTTAATCTTTTTGTAGTTTTTCAAGCGTTTTAACGCGTTGGTGCAAAGCATCAAGCTGAGTAAATCGCACAGCACTTTTTCGCCAACCACTTATTTCTTGTGTACCCGTACCCGAAGAGTAAGTACCTGACTGCCTTATAGAACCTGTCACTTTACTCATACCCAATACCGTAACTTTATCGGCAATAGTGATATGCCCTGTTACACAAACACCGCCAGCGATAGTGCAGTCTTCGCCTATGATCGCACTGCCAGCAACACCTACGCAGCCAGCAATAGCGGTACCACGACCGATGATTACGTTATGCGCCAAATGCACTTGGTTGTCGATAATGACATCATTTTCGATCACTGTATTATCGAGCGCTCCTCTATCGATCACTGTATTAGCGCCAATTTCAACACGGTCACCAATAATAACCGAACCGAGTTGCGCAATTTTTTGCCAGCGATGGCCCGTATCTACCTGCGGATGAGGCGCGTAGCCAAAACCATCAGAACCGATAACGGTACCAGAATCTACCCGAACATCATTACCTAGTTTAACCGCAAAACCAATATTAGTATTCGCCATTAAAGTCACGTTATCACCAATTAAGGCAGAAGCCTCAATAACACTATTAGCCCCTATGCACGCATTACGACCAATCGTCACATAATCCATAACGACTACACCCGGTGCAATATGAGCACCTTCAGCAATAGAGGCCGTAGAGGCAATAACGGCAGAAGGATGAATACCAACTGAGGGTTTAGGGCGCAGATCAAAAGAATGACTTAACTGTGCAAAGGCTAAATAGGGATTTGCATGAACGAGACAATGAACCGGACAATCATCGACTGAGCCAGCGGCAACAATAACCGCTTTAGCAGAAGTCGCTTTAAGCTCAGCATGATGCTTTGCGCTGGCACAAAAAGAAATCTGCGTTTCTGTGGCAGATGATAAAGGTGCAATGCCACTAATACGAATATCAGAGGCATCGGTTACACCCTTTCGCAATACAAGCTCAGCACCTAGCAATTCAGCTAGTGCCTTTAACGTATACTCATTTTTATTGTCGCTTTTAGTATCACGAGTCATTGCTAGCTTAACCGTATATTGCTATCAGTATAAAAAGTACTGCTTATTCATTTATAGATGTTAATTAATAGATGCTACTTAAGTAAGCTTCTATTACTTTTATCTTTTACTAAATAGATCGTCTATTTAATTTGATTCAATCTTTCAGTGACTTGTGCTGAAATATCGAAAGAGCTATCGGCATGTAAAACCACACCAGTATCTGCACGAATTAACATACCAATACCCTGCTCATCTACTAAGTTTTGCAATACGCGTGTTAAATTTTGCGCTTGCTCTTCCATAGAACGCTCAGCCCAATCTTTCTGTGCTTGCTGTAATTTTGAAGCTATGTAGTTGCGATCTTTTTGTTTTTCAACAATACGCTTCTCTTCTTCTTCACGCTTTTGCGCACTCATCACAGCACGGTCTTTTTGGTAAGTCTCTACCATTGCTTTGAGCTCAACTTCTAAAGACTCAATAGACTCCATATTGCTTTTGAAATCATCTTGCTTTTTAAGATCTGCGAACTGTGACTGTGCAAGCTCAGTTTGTAAAACAGCAATACGAACATCAACAACCGCAATTTTAGAACTCGCTGCCGGTGCATCTTCAGACATCGCTGACCCCGACAAAGATAACAAAGCGACCATAGACAAGCTTTGAATAAAACGGCTTTTACCTAAAAAATAGTTTTTCACAATTACTCTCCAACTTAACAAAAAAAATAAATAAACTCTTAAAATGCTCGTCCCATTGAGAACTGGAACGATTGACGCTCATCAATATCATTATGCTGCAATGGCGAACCAAGACTAAACGAAAGCGGACCAAAACCTGAAAGCCAAGTAACCGCAAGGCCTGCGGATGTGCGTAACTCACCAAGATCAAAATCAGTACAGTTTAACTGTGTCGACCGACAATTATCAGAAAACACATTTCCGTAATCATAAAATAAAACAGCACGAACCGAGCGCTGATCTTTTAAGAACGGCAATGGCAGCAATAATTCAATACTGCCTTCAACTAAAAGATTTCCACCAAAGGGATCTGGGGAAAAATCAATGGGCGTACCCTGCGTATCTCCTTCAAACCGGGGAGCTCTTGCCGAAGTACTTCTTGGACCTAGCGTATTACTTTCAAAACCTCTTACGGAGCCAAAACCACCCGCTAAGAAATGTTCAAAAAATGGCAGCTCTTCGGTATCACCTAAACCATCGCCATAACCTATCTCACCGCGAAAACGGAATGTTAGAGGGCCAACGGGTACATAGTATTGAGTATCGAACGTTGCACGAAAATACTCTATGTCGCTACCGGGTATTGTTGCCTCTAAAGAAATATTATTTGAATGGCCGCGATCTGCAAGAATACCTCGATTCAATGTCGACTCACGCCAGCTGCCATTTAATAAAAATACACCAAAATCATTGCCATATTTATCAACAAAGCCCAACTCATCAAAATCAATACCTGTTGATACTGGGGTGCGCATGATTTCTTGTACAGCCGCGAAACCTGCCTCAATCTCTGTATTAGTATAGCCAACACTAAATCGTAATGATTGCGTCTCATTAATCGGATACCCGAAGATAACCGAGCCGCCATAGCGGTTTGTGCTATAGCTGGCGATGTTTATTTCATCAAAATCTGTTTCGCTAAGGAATAAGCTAAAGCCGCGACTGACGCCGTCTTCAGTATAATAAGGGTTCACATAATTCAAGCCATAAGTGGTTCTAAATCGACTTCTATTCGCCTGAATACCGACCTGCTTACCTGAACCTAAGAAGTTATTCTGCTGAAAGTCAGCACCAAAAATCAAACCCACATCTTGAGAGAAGCCCACTGATGCTGAAACACTGCCCGACGATTGCTCTTCAACTGCGTATCTGACATCAATTAAATCATCGGCACCAGGCACTTCGGAGGTATCAACTTTCGCCTCTTTGAAGAAACCTAGCCTTTCAAGACGCACGCGAGATAACTCAATTAAATTAGTTGATGCAATTCCCCCTTCCATCTGACGCATTTCTCTTCGAAGTACTTCGTCAGAAGTTTTGTAATTTCCTTCGAACTCAATACTTCGCACGTAAGTACGTTTACCTGGGTCTACAAAAAAGGTTAGATCTACGGTCTTATCATCGGCATTAATTTCAGGAATACTTCTAACATCAGCGAAGGCATAACCTTCATTACCCATAATACGTTTCATGAGCTCTTCGGTTCTTGTCACAAGTGACTGAGAAAATGTTCTACCCTTAGACATTAAGAATACACGTTCGAGTGTTATTGCCTGATCTTTAACATCACCAGCTAATTGCACTTTATTAACTTTAAACTGTTCACCTTCATCAACATTAATGGTGATATAAACTGAATCTTTAGTCGGCCCTACAGAGACTTGCGTAGAACGCATAGCAAACTGAATATAACCACGGTTTAAATAATAGTCATTAATTGTTTCAAGATCACCAGACAGCTTTTCACGCGCGTATTTTTTTCTTCCTTTAAAACCATTAAAGAAGCCACGATCTTTAAGCTCCATCAAATCAAGTAAATGCTTATCATCGTAGACTTCATTGCCAACAATATTGATTTGTTTGATTTTAGCAACGCTTCCTTCATCAATAAAAATATCAACCGCTACACGATTCCGAGGCTTCGCGACAATATCAGTAGTGATTTCGGCATCATAACGACCCTGCGCGCCGTATTGACGGGCTAATTCTCGACGCATACCTTCGAGTGTTGCACGCTGAAAAACTCGACCCTCTGCCATGCCTTGATTTCCTAAGCCATCTAACAAAGCTTCAGTTTCGATCGCCTTGTTACCATCAATATTAATTTCACTGATAGAGGGACGCTCTTGTAAATTAACAATCAATACACCGGCATCAATACCGATATCAATATTCTGAAAATTACCGGTAGCAAAAATAGCACGCGAGGCTGCAGCAATTTGACGACTATCGATTTGATCACCAATATCAATGGGCAACACGGCAAAAATCGTATCGGCACTCACACGTTGCAACCCTTCAATACGAATATCTTTAATAGTCTCAGCCTGAACCCCAGCACTGGCCATAAGCGTAAAAGCAACAACCGCATAGCGAATGGATTGCGAGCTTTTTTGCATGCAGTTAAACACAGGCAAAAGCATAGTGATGGCTAGGCGGAGTAATATACGACTAGAGATGTAGCTACGGCATATAGAAAGCAAAATAGTTATAACCTAAAAGTGTGATATATCATTATAAAGCGCGAGCGCCATTATACCCAAAATTAGCACCAACCCGAGTTGCTGCCCCCATATTTGTAAACGCTCTGAAACCGGCCTGCGGCTCACAGCCTCTATGGTGATGTACATTAAATGACCACCGTCAAGCACAGGTATAGGCAATAAATTTAACACGCCCAGACTCACACTTAGCAAAGCCAAAAACTCCATATAAGGGATAAACCCAGAGCTGGCCGTGGCAGATGCCATTTTGGCAATACTCACTGGGCCGCTCAAGCTTGAGGTAGATATTAACCCCATTAGCATCTTTTTAATTGAGCTAAACGTAAATACTATTAATTCACCTGTTCTTACAAAGCCTTGATAAAGCGCATCTACAGGACCATAGCGCTGAATAACCATCATTGAGGCTGGCAACTCTACCGCTGCTGCTTGAACACCAATTCGACCCTGCTGAGTACCATCGTCTAGGGTTATCGCTTGCGTTTCAATAATCGTATTAACGACATTGCCCGAGCGCAACAATTCTACTTCAACCGACTGCAAAGGGCGTACTTTAATCTGCTCTACCGCTGCGCGCCAATCATTTACTGCAATACCGTCAATCGCTGTAATTCTATCGCCGGCTAAAATACCCGCTAAATCGGCAGGACCATTATCAACAACACGCTCTATTAATGCGGGCATCTCAGGATAAAAATAGCCAAAGCCCAAAGATCCATAAATTTCTGGCCGATCATCACCCGCAAGCCAGGTTTTAATTGGCAATGACGCCTGATAAATCGCGGTGCTTTCAGGGTATCGAAGGTCAAATTCAATAGTTCCTGTTTCACCAATACGATTTATTAGCTGCATATGCAGTCGGTATTGTGTAGGAGTTGGCTCACCATCAACCGCAACGATGCTTTGACCACGCTCAAATCCAGCATGAAAAGCAGCTGAATCTGGCTCAACATCACCAACAACCGGCATTCGGCCAGACACACCCAGCATGCTAATACCGGTATAAACCAAAATCGCTAAAATAAAGTTAGTAATAGGACCTGCGGCAATAATGGCTGCGCGGGCCAATTTAGATTTTCGGTTAAAACAAAAAGACAGCTGATCACTAGCTACCGCACCTTCGCGCTCATCTAAAAACCGAACATAACCACCTAATGGTAGCGCCCCAATAACCCATTCAGTGCCGTTTTTATCGGTTCTACGCCACAGTGATGGGCCAAAACCCACCGAAAACGTTAATGCTTTAACACCACAACGGCGCCCAACCCAATAATGACCGTATTCATGTACAGTCACTAGGATTGCTAAGGTAAGAATAAAATAGCCGATGGTTGCAAGCGCCATACTAATGGGCTCCTTGCAAAGCTAAATGAGAGATGACATTAACCCTTAAAATAAACCGCACTCCAGTACTGACTATCGATGTTAGCACTTTCATTAATTTAAAATATTTAGACATTAAGATGCCACCTTCTGAAAAGCCTGACAACAATCTTTTGCCACTTTTCGCGCCTGAAAATCAATAGCTTCGATAGCATCGAGCGTCATCGGTTCCTCAAACGGTATTTTTTCGAGACTTTGCTGAACAACATCAATAATTGCAGTAAAAGGAATGGTCTCATTTAAAAATGCCTCAACAGCTATTTCATTAGCTGCATTCAGCACAATAGGAACGCTACCACCCCTTTCTGCTGCTTGTCTGGCAATATCCAATGCAGGAAAACGCTGGTTATCTGGCGCCTCAAACGTTAAGCCATTCATCTGCGACCAGTTAAGACTCTCAACACCCGACTCTATTCTTACGGGCCAAGCCAGCGCATGCGCTATAGGTGTGCGCATATCAGGGTGTCCCATTTGGGCCAACACCGAGCCATCCAAGTATTCAACCATAGAATGGATAACACTTTGCGGATGAACAACAATTTCGATATCACTGGGCGAGCAATTAAATAACCAGCAGGCCTCAATTAACTCCAAGCCTTTATTCATCATGGTCGCAGAATCAACAGATATTTTTCTACCCATAGACCAATTAGGATGTGCACATGCTTGATCTGGTGTAATCGCTGTAAAATCATCAATCGGCAGAGTTCGAAAAGGACCGCCAGAACCTGTGAGCAAAATCTTGCGTATGCCGTTAGCCAAACATATGTCATCAGAGAGAACATCTGATTCAGCACCTGGCTCAGAAGAACCGCCTAAAGCTGACGATGGCATGCACTGAAAAATAGCATTATGTTCGCTATCAATTGGTAGTAGCACAGCACCCGATTTTTCTACGGCCTGCATAAACAAGGCCCCCGCCATAACTAGCGATTCTTTATTAGCGAGCAATACTTTTTTTCCGGCATTAACGGCAGCCAGTGTAGAGCGCAAACCAGCTGAACCAACAATCGAAGCCATTACGATATCGACCTGCTCATGACTAGCAATAAAATCTAGCCCTTCATTGCCATGCAATAACTTTGTGGTAAGGCCTTTTTCAATAAACGAACGCTCTAACCATTCAGCTTGCTCAGCGTTACGTAACACAGCGTAAACTGGCTGCCATTTTTCACACTGACTCAACAATAAATCTGCACGCGTGTTGGCAGAAAGCGCAAACAAATGAAAGCGCTCAGCATGAAGCGATAAAACCTCAAGCGTACTTTGGCCAATCGAGCCCGTACTGCCTAATATAGAAACGGATTGCGTTTCTGCAGAAGCAATGGATTGACCTTGTGTGTTTTCAATATTCAAACGTTAGCTACCAACCCTGAATCATAAAAATAAAGGCAAATACAGGCAACGCTGCAACTAAGCCATCAAGGCGATCTAAAACACCACCATGACCCGGTAAAATAGAGCCGCTGTCTTTTAATCCACAGCCACGCTTCAATAAACTTTCTAACAAATCACCCAGTACTGACACTGCAGCAAGAAGCGCAGTCACCAAAAGAAAGATGGCTAATGCAGGTAAAGGACTTTGTTCAGCTGAAGAGAAATAGGCAAACAAGGCTAACGCCAATAACTGTGAAACGATTAAGCCACCTACAAACCCTTCCCAAGTTTTTCCTGGGCTAACTAATGGCGCCAACTTTCTAGAGCCAAACATTTTGCCAAAGAAATACCCACCAACATCTGCCGCCGCCACTACAGCAACGACATAAACAACCCAAAATTGACCGTCAGCTTGATAGCGAAGATAAAGCAATGAGACCCAAGCAACAACAAGTAAAATAACACCCATTAACAGACGCGTTAAGCGTGCTTTTATAAGCCGCTGACTTCTAGGGTAACCCAGTAGAATTAAAAGCATACAAAACCAAAATGCCACGCCTAGCGACAAAAGAATCTGTATAAAATATTGCCCCTCTACAACGGCAATTAAATCGATACCAGAAAAATGAACAAAGCCTGCTACGTTAGCAACAAGCAGCATTAATAGCGCTGCGGTAGTTACAAATAATACTTTTTGAATATTTTTTTTCAGCTCAGCTAAACCTGACCACTCCCACGCACCAACAATTAATGCCAACAAACAAAATGAAACAAAAACTAAGGGCGACGGAGCAAACAAAGTAAGTATGAAAACAGCCGCAAGAATAACCGCTGTAAAAAGGCGATAGATTAGCATTTAGTTCTGCTCCGGTGTGTGCGTATCTGACATGTGCGTAGCTGGCGCTTGAGTACTTTCAACCTGCTCAGATGTCTTGCCAAATCGACGTTGCCGAGAAGAAAAAGCAGCAATCGCCTGCTCCATTTCTTTTTCATCAAAATCTGGCCAAAAGCATTCAGTAAAATATAACTCGGCATAAGACAGCTGCCATAAAATAAAATTACTGATGCGATATTCGCCGCCGGTTCTGACACACAAATCTGGCTTAGGTAAATCATGCAGCGATAAATGCGAATTCACTAATGATTCATCAATTTGATCAGGCTCAATTTCACCAGCAGCAACACTTTTTGCAATTTGAGTGGTTGCGTTTGTAATATCCCACTGACCGCCATAATCAACCGCGAGCACTAAAGTGCTTACGCTGTTCGAATGAGTCAAAGATTCCGCCGCTTCCATTTGCTTTACAATATCGGCCTGAAGGCGATCACGGCGACCAATAAAACGAATACAAACACCTTTTTTGTGTAATGAGCTGACTTCGCGTTTTAAATAATTAAGAAACAAACTCATTAAAGCGCCAACTTCATCGACAGGGCGCTGCCAATTTTCACTGCTAAAGGCAAATAATGTTAACGCTTTTACCTGATGCTTCTCGCATACAGCAAGTACACTACGAATAGCCTCAACACCTGCTTTGTGTCCACGAATGCCAGGTAAAAAACGCTTTTTAGCCCAGCGATTATTACCATCCATAATAATGGCAATATGCTGAGGCGTTAGCGACTCACTAGTAAGTTGATTCAAATCGGATTTGCACACAAAAGACTCATCGCTAGATGATGAGTCTTTTGTACTATCGGAAGAGTTAGATTTCATTAATTAGATAATTAACAGAAGACTATTCAAAAAGGCAGGCCTGTTAAAAAACACAAGCATGTCGATTTAAATAAAACCTATATCTCTAACAGATCGGCTTCTTTTACTTTCAAAGCCTCATCCATTTTTGCGACATATTTATCGGTAATCTTTTGAATATCATCCTGCGCTTTGCGCTCTTGATCTTCAGAAATTTCTTTTGCTTTTTGTAGCTCTTTGATATCAGCTATAACATCACGACGGATATTTCTTGCTGATATTCTTGAAATTTCAACTTCTTTTCTGGCTTGCTTAATATAGCCCTTGCGCGTCTCTTCTGTTAACGCTGGCATAGGCACACGAATAACGGCACCTGCGGTTACTGGGTTCAAACCTAAGTCTGATTTCATAATCGCTTTTTCGATATCAGGAACCATCTGCTTTTCCCAAGGCGTTACCGACAGCATGCGCGCATCTTCAACAGAGACATTAGCAACCTGACTTAGCGGTGTCACCGAGCCGTAATAATCAACTCTAACGCCCTCGAGAATACTCGGATGAGCCCGACCTGTTCTAATTTTATTAAACGCGCTCGCTAATGCATCCACTGCTTTTTGCATGCGGTCTTCTGCATCTTGTTTGTATTCTTCTAGCACTTTCAATTTCTCCCTAACAAATAATGACCAGACCAATATTACACGATGATCTGGCTCTAAATCTAATCAGTAACTATTGTATCAATGTGCCTTCATTTCCGCCCACTACAATATTCACAAGTGCGCCCGGCTTCTCCATCTCAAACACGCGTACTGGCATATTGTGATCACGACAAAGACAAATTGCGGTTAAATCCATAACGCCTAATTTACGATCAAGCACATCATCATAAGTAAGGCTGTCGTATTTAACAGCACCTGGGTTTTTCATTGGATCAGAGTCATAAACACCATCAACTTTAGTCGCTTTAATCATCAGTTCTGCATCAACTTCAATGGCTCTCAATGCTGCGGCAGAATCCGTAGTGAAAAACGGGTTGCCTGTGCCTGCAGAGAATATAACTACATCACCCTGCTCAAGGCATCGAACAGCTGAGCGTCGATCATAGCGATCGACAACACCACTCATAGGTATGGCTGACATTGCTGTAGTAGGTATATTAGAACGCTCTAAGGCATCACGCATGGCCAGAGCATTCATTGTTGTTGCTAACATACCCATGTGATCACCAGTAACGCGATCTAAGCCTGCCGCACTCAATTCCGCACCGCGAAACAAATTACCACCACCAATGACTAAACCAACCTGAACTCCAATACCCACTAGCTGACCAATCTCTAAGGCCATACGATCTAAAACGCTTGGGTCAATGCCGAAGTTTCCCGACCCTTGTAATGCCTCACCGCTTAATTTAAGCAATATTCGTTTGTATTTTTTGTCATTTGTCGCAGTAGACATAGAAAGGGCTCCCACCATAGCGTTAAACAGATATTGCGTTACAAGCAGATTAACCAAAGGCTGGCTAGTACACAATGAATAGATACAAAAAAGGGCGCAGAGCGCCCTTTTTCAATAACACCCACTAGGATGTTTGTTTTACCTGGGCTGCAACTTCAGCCGCAAAATCAACTTCTTCAACCTCAATACCCTCACCCACTTCAAAACGGGTAAAGCCATTAATGTCTGCACCAGCATTTTTCAATAACTGACCGATTTTTAAATCAGGGTCTTTAACGAAAGGCTGCTCAGTTAAAGAGCTTTCAGCTAAAAACTTACGTACGCGCCCTTCAACCATTTTAGCAACGATTTCAGCTGGCTTGCCGCTATCTTCAGCTTGTGCAATATAAATAGCACGCTCTTTTTCAAGCAATTCAGCAGGCATGTCTTCAGGTTTAGCAACCTGAGGATTAACCGCTGCAATATGCATTGCAACGTCTTTTGCTAAAGCGTCATCACCAGCAGTTAAGCTAGTAAGAACCGCAATTTTGCCGTTGCCGTGAACATAAGCGCCAACGTTAGCACCTTCAACAACGACTGCACGACGAACAGAAATGTTCTCGCCAATTTTTTGAACTAAAGCTTCACGCTTAGTTTCTAAGCCTGCAGCTAAAAGACTTTCAATGTCAGTGCTCTTACTTGCAAAAACAGCTTCTACAACTTCATTAACAAAACCTAGGAAGTTATCATCACGTGCAGCAAAATCAGTCTCACTGTTCACTTCAACCAAAACACCAACGCTTTGATCATCAGCAACTTTAACTGCTACAGCGCCTTCAGCAGCTGTACGGCCTGCTTTTTTCGCTGCTTTCATGCCGCTTGATTTACGCATTTCTTCAATAGCCGCTTCAATATCGCCGCCAGCTTCAGTCAATGCTTTCTTGCATTCCATCATGCCTAAGCCGGTTCTATCACGCAGCTCTTTAACCATGGTCGCTTTAATTTGAGCCATCGTTCATTCTCTCCCAATCAGTTCATATCTTGTTTATACATTTGCTGTATCTGCTTAAACAAAACGTTAAATAAAATTTCACTGAGCTAAACTTTGAAAAAGGGAGCTAGGCTCCCTTTTTCAAATGCTTATAACTCGATCTGTAAAGACTTAAATTAGTCTTCTTTTTTCGCTTCTGGTGCTTCAACAGCTGCTTCTACTGCAGGCTCAGCCGCAACTTCTACAAACTCATCTTTAGCAACAAAATCGGCTAGGCCAGTTTCTGCTGATAAACAAGCATCAGCCATTCTGCTAACGTAAAGCTTAACTGCGCGAATAGCATCGTCATTACCTGGAATAACG
>Ga0115008_10002889_pt1 | contig 14223 bp, 8 predicted proteins | sample FraStrMetagenome_FD_87164 | JGI IMG/M metagenome (GOLD analysis project Ga0115008, IMG submission 87164) | Marine eukaryotic phytoplankton communities from Arctic Ocean - Fram Strait ARC3M Metagenome | ecosystem: Environmental > Aquatic > Marine > Oceanic | place: Fram Strait | collected 2012-06-18
CTAGCGCGATTATGACCCAGTCTGGGTTGGCTTCCAAAAGAAGTGTGATTGCCATGATAAGTTGTGATCCGCCTCCATTCGTTCCCACTGAGAACTGACTGGGTTCGCACCCGGCTTTGATTTGTTTATGTATGGTTTGTACAGAGCTTTAGTTATCACTTTCTTCATCGCTTCGCCTTTGCAGATTGGGCGACAATTCATGATTTCGTTGGTTTCTAAGTCGGCAGCATCTTTATTGTTGAGGGCTGTTAGGCTTGATCCATTCCAGATCTGGTAGAAGTACCACGGTAGTTGGCCCTGGACGATTTCATTGGATAGAGAGTGCAGTTCATCGAAGGCCAATTTGGCGAGGCGGTCAGCTTTAGAGTGCTCACTGAAGAGGATTGCTTGTAGGTGCTCATAACGGAAGCCGGAGAGACCCGGTCATACCTGACTCTTGAGTGACATGATTGTTGTCCTCAGAATTTCTCTGTCGATGCTTGCACGCTCCTCATTCCATTGTGCTTCAGACGGAGATGGAATGGCCATTTTACTGCTAGGGAATATACTCTTCATTTGTTAATTGATTGTCTCGTTACTGGCAATGTTGTTTAGTTTTAGTATTTTTTCCTATCGCTAAAATTTTTGCACCCCTCCCAACAATACAGGGTTAGATCTGCCACTTACGGGGCTTTCAAAATAAAATCTATAAGAGATGCTCCCCGCCCTGTCTCGTCGAACGGATTTTTTTAATCAAAAATGTAAAATAGTTTTTGCTACTGTTAAAGACTTTTGATGTAGGTAGCGTTTGTACGTTAATCAAAAGATATTATATTTGATTTTCATTATCCATTTTTTCAAATTGATTGATTAAGAAGAATATGAAGGTTATAAACGATGGCAAAAGAAATGAGTGCATCAAAACATTAAATTAAAATAGAAAGGTGTCCTTCATCACGGACTTTCGGTTGTGACTTCCCGAGAAACTTCACACGAACTAGAGTCAAATTCCTGGAACAGCTTAACAGGAAAGGCGTTTGTAACATATGTCCTTAGTGAGTTTCAACGTTTATGTCATCCGCGGACCTCTCACATTGGTAACGGCTCAAGCAGTTGCCAACCGACTTCAGTTTTAACAATTAAATGATTACTGGTATTCCCATGATTTTCAAACCAGGTACTCCTTGAGCAAATCGAATAGTACTTATTGTTTCTTATTACCATATCAATAACTGGATATGGAATTCAATTAAATCAAAATGACCAACTGAAGGGTCATAAACCTTTTCCCACAAAGCTTCACTTAGCTTTGATAATCAAGCGAAACTTCAAATATTTTGACGCCATTGTCCAGACCACAGCTTGCGAGAAAAAAATGTTGGGGTGACTCTTTATTTGTTATGATTCCGTTAAGCTGGGGTCTCCACGCAAGCCTTCGGACAGAAGCGGAATGACAGTCGAGAGTTGGAATTTGATGAAGTAGTTTTGGGCCTTTTGTGGAAGATGCCTCAAACGTAGGTATAGACCAAAGCTCAATACCTCCTGTTTCCAAACCAATCGCCAACAAAAATTCACCGTTTCGAATTGATGTATGAAGAAATGCAACAGCTGTAACTGAGGTTTGCATTGAGGCCGGCCGAAATCTTCAAGGAAAAAAAAGCAATGAATAGAAAGACTCAAAAACTTGGAAAGGGTTGAATGTAATTCTTTACCTGAACAATTCATTTACTATTCCGTCATTTCCATCTTCTTTGTCAGCGTTGACTTCCCATACTTTAACAAAACCATCCCTTGATCCCGTTGCTAAAATGTTCGAAGAAGGACCGAAATCGCAAGACCAAACTATTCTTTTATGGGCCGCGTCTATGGCTGCAACCAATGAATAATCACCCACTGCGTCTTCAGACGTACGATGCCAAATACAAAGCCGTCTATCCTTTCCAGATGATGCTAAGAACTTTGCATCAGGAGAAAACGTCAGTGCGGACACGCTAGAACGATGTCCACCCTAAATATATATAAGAAATAGAAATACCAAAAGATATGGTAAGGCATATTCAAAGGATTCACTTACTTTCAAGACGTTTACACATTTTGATTCGTCAACATCCCACAACAAGATAGATGCGTTTTCAACATCACGAGCTTTGCACGAAGAAGCAACAATGACTTTATTTCCATTTCTAAAACCCTCTCCATCTTGTAGAAAGCTTTGAGTAGAAGAAGCAAGAGTCAATATTTCGGTATTGTGACCAAATAGTTTGTCACTTTCAAGCCAGAGAGTATTAACGCCTAATTCCCGCTCTTGCGGAAGCTTGATCTTTTCGCTGTCTTCAATAACACTTCTAAAACCAGCTACATATTCAGATGCTTCTGAGTTGTTGCTCAGTCCTAATGACGGTATATACGCTCTATCAACTCTTTTTTCCTTATCAACTTCACACCCTATGCCGGATTGCTTTAATAAAAGAAGAGTGCTTTGGGGTCCATCGAAAGATCGCAGCACCTTTTCATCGGCTCCACTCACGAAACGATGTAATGGCTCTCCACCAACATCTCTCCCTACTCCGATACATGTGATGGCCTTTAGATTATATCCATGAACTTGCGGTCTACTATATTCCCTCCATTTAGCTAAAGAGCCATCATCATTATACCCATCGCCAGGAGATGCCCATAGGCGGCAAGTTTGATCCTCACTCAAAGAAAGTAAGTACGACCCACGCGTTGCTTCCCAACAACAGTCCTCAACAGGTCCAAAATGCCCACTTAGACCAGGAATAGATTCCCAAGTATGTGCATTCTCTTCATCTTCCAATGCGTCTCGGCCAGATGATGTGTTTGACCAAAAGTAAATAGCACCTCCATGGCCATGGCCAGCTATTCGAGAGCCGTACCAACATGCACCAACAAACCCTAATAAAGTGGATCCTACCGATCCGCCTAATAATCCACCGGCAATGCCTACACGAACAATAGGCGACCAAACTCCTAATGCTTCCTCTGTATTTTCATTCTCGACTTCAGCTCTCCAAATCAAAATACTTCGATCCATAGACGAGGAAAGCAAACTTGGTGATCCCTTACAGTCTTGCCAGGACGGTTTCCAAGCAACGTCAGTGACTACATCCTCATGACCAATCAGAATTGCTTCCAAAGTTACAGGACAGCTTTTTCCGTTTCCCAGATTAAGAACCAAACGCGCTTCGCCTTCCATAAGATCGTCGATTTTGCCTTCATCATAGTCGTCATCGTTTATTCCACAATCAACGCCAATATCATTAGAGGTTGTGCCTTCGTTTGTTATCGCATTAAAGGCCCATAATCTATTTAAGTACAACACATTTATCTAGTTTGAACATAGGCCTTGGTAGAAAAAGATTTGTACATCAAACCTTACCTAATTTTGTGGTCATGACTTCCAGAAGCAAGAAAATGTCTATTGTTAGTCACTTGTTGCCATGCCATGCATCCTAAAGTTTGAGAAAGGAAAAGGAAAATATTAAAACTTCTTGTCGAACTTGACGTCAAGGAATTAATTTTGGATGAATGCATTCAATTACGCACCTATCCAGTCCTGATGACCAAGCAGAGATCCCTGATAAAATATGGGTATTGTCGGGCTTCCCCTAGCTGAATAATTATTGATAGTTTCGGCATTGCACGTATACGTCCTAACTCGATTTCCGCGTGGAGATGCTGACCCAGCAACAATTATCAATTGATCTTCCTGAGACTCCAACCATTCAATTTTTACGCAATTGAATGCGAATCCAGACTGAAAGCAATTCCTTTCCCAAAGAGATGTACCTGGATTCTTAATGTGATAGTACAAACCGGTCGCATTTGCAGACAATAGAAACACTGCTTTCGAATCACTTAATATAACTCCACTTAATGCGGTGACCGAAAAATTGAGCCCGACCACAGCCTGCGTAGACACTACATCTTCTTCCTGTAATTCATCGTTCCATACAAGAATCGACCCATCGTTGTATCCCAAGGCAAATATATGATCACCGAGTTGCGTTATGCATGTAATTTTTGCCAATATTGTCCGACTGCGCACAGTTCTATTTCGACCGTCCTTATGAAAATTAAGAATAGCATGGGATGCGAAGACAAGTTCATCCGTTTTCCTGCTATATATGAGAGAGTGTGGTGTGGATGATGCCGCTGCGGCGTGATGGGCCAATCTCGTAGAACATTCCACCATATTTCAAAAATAATGTTTTGATGTGAACCAAAGTGATTCCGTTTGTGGCCTTGAATCACCTCGCAATCACAATTGGCAATTGGCAATTCGCAATTCGCCATCACATCAATTTTAAGTTTAACGGCCTATGGCTTATTAGCCAATAATGTCTTCGGTAGATTCATATGTTTAGCCTTATCCGAATTTTATCACAGAAAAAATTCTTCTTGATCTCGACATTCGTCACATCAACATTGAATGTAAAGGCCTTTTGATTATACATTATTCGAACTTATACTCGATCTCTGTAATGAACAACGAGATGAATAGGGCTGACACCGAAAGCATCGACGGCGGCAATGAAGAATGGAACGAAGAAGCGGTCGATGAGGGGGACTGGTTCTCGCAACGACCCGTACTTCGAAAACTTCTAAACTTAGAGACGGGACTTAATGTAAATTGGAATGCCGTGTTCATGCGATTACAGAGTCATCCAATGGAAGTGCGTTGGCAAGATCCCTTAGATCAAACTACATTCATTTTTGAGGCTTTGGTTTGTTATGATATCCCAACCCGAGTGGTACAGGCGTCTATTGAGGTGTACCCCGAAGTTCTTTACTTGGAATTGTCATGGCTTTTTCCGCGGAATGATAGCAATTCGAAATGCTCCTTGTTGCAATTTGCGTGTTTGAATCCAAATGTGCCGGTAAAGATTGTAGAAATTATTTTAAATGCTTATCCGGATGCGGCCTTGAAATTTAACCCACTCACGGGAATATTGACAGCACCAGTTGCCAGCTTTCGTTCACGTACACATAGTTTGAATATTCGACATTTGTTGAGTGCGAGAGGTATAGCTATTTTTGAGATGCTGATTGACGTAAATAGAGATGCTGCTAGTACGTGTCTTGATTCAATTATGGGCTTGTGGGAAGATGAATTGAAGATAACCGTCATCAAACATATGGGTTGGGTTGATTATCTCGCAGGTTTGACTGAGATTCTCGTACGTGCCACTCTAGTTGCTAATGATGATGTGACCACTGCTCAGCGCTTTAAGAGATGGCCACACAAAGATATGACTCATTTCGGAAGAAACCAGTTGATATATCATTTAATTTCTTCACAATATGCGGCTGAAGATAAGTCTTACAATAGATTGATATTTGACAACAATGCGCTAAGAGATACTTTCATGAAAAGATACAATCATGAATTTTCAAAAACAAGCTACCACAACTCTGGCGAAGAGTGTCCAATGTTTCTCCATTGCGCTATCAAGTGCGGTTTGTCTTGGGGAGCAGTGCATGCCATTTATGAGATGAATCGATCGTGTGCATCGCTTCTAGACCCTGATTCAAGGTTGTATCCTTTTGCTTTGGTGAGGACAGGCGAGGGATCTCGCGAGATAAATTGTCTGAATATATCATATATGCTACTTAAGGGATGTCCCTCCCTTGTATCAAAAACAGAGTGCTTACAGAAATTAGAGAATACTTCAATTTCGACATGAAGACTTCCTTAATTGACTTTCATCAGGAGAGGTGTACTCTTCAACTAATTGTTAAACTTTTCCGGTTATGAAAGAATTTTAAACAAGTAGTAATGTGACAAATGCGTAAGCGTGTTGTGAACTAAACTCAACTTACATCACTTTGCATCTCAATGAATAGATACATATATGATCCGTTTATTAAATATCAGTTTCAGATAGTACAAGTGAGGACAACGTTTGCCTGAGATATTTATGTACTAACGCACATGAGTGAGTCTAATTACACGATTTCCTTCTAGTTTAGGGAAAAGGTTTAAACCTTATTCCACGAATTAAAAATAATCATTATTCTATTCATCTTTATTCTTTAGCTTGTACCATGGCGTTCCAGCATGATAATCGTAAACTTCTTGTGCGCAATGAGCCATGTATAAAAAACAGTGCAAAGGCAAATACCATAATGGAACATTGATACCATCATGCATGTGAGGCAACGTAAACATAACGCTCAAAGAGAAAACTTGACTAAGAATCATTGGATGCGGAAAGACATTATACGGAAATGATTTTACGAACTGGTAGTCGGCCTTGACATGACCCAACTCAATGCCAAAATAAGTACCATCCACACCCAAAGCCGTACATGCACTAACGCATACAAAGTACCCAAACGCAATAAGCACAAGTTTAGGCATATACAATGCAGTAAACTGAAACATTGTCATTTCTCCGGACAAAATTGGATTTAGTGCAAAAAATGCCAGACAAATGACTGTGAAAACTTTGTACAACAATGCGTCCCTCTTGAAATGGCCATAGTTGGCGCCCTCTCGAAAGTAATATGTGGTTATATACCTGAAGTAGTGGACATAGTTGGATCCAAGCAAGAAGAACATTCTGCATCCAGAAACATAACCAACAACGGAGATGGCGCTCAAATAAAATATGTTCTCCAGTCCAACCTTTGTATGTACAAAGTTCCAAATTTTTGTGAACCCATTCACGAGATATTCCCCAACGAACGAAGACCAACCGGAAGATGGCGTGAGCGTGAACAAAAACAGTGCCCGGAAAGCCTCGTTGTACTTGACGGTAAGCCAATGCAACGTGTGACCGAACACTGCAAGACTCTTTGGATAAACAGCATAGTGCAGCTTTAGAACAATGCGAAAATCCTTGTTAGGCGTCAACGGATTAGAAGATATGAGGTGAGGCTCTCGATGAAAATCAAACGCCACAAAGTCTCCTGTCTGTACAGTCTCTTTCTTGTTTAAGTTTGTGAATATGGTGCTCACTTCTGTATTCATATCCAACCCAAGTATGCATCGATACAAAGATGCAAAGGGAAAGAAGCCGTAGGGTCCATCGATATGTTCGGTGAAGAATACCTCGTCACTCGTACCTTTGCGATTAGGCCCGGAAATATAAACTTCATTCATACCACGCACAATATCCACGGAATAACCGCTGCTGAATGCAGTTCCATTGTTGAAAAATCTTGTGTTGAAAATTTCTTTAACTGTTTCGCAGTGTTCAACACGAGCAAAGGCATCCCTCGCTTCTTTATCCAAATCGTTCACCCACCAATGAGTTGTTTTACCCCTGGTAGGATTCTGAGCTATCGCCCAGGCACGAATGGCTTCCAAGTCCTTGCGTTCTTCTTCCTTGCCTAAATTCCCTTTCATCATACGGTCCTTCACAACAACATGAGGGATACCAATCCAATTAAAACTATCGATGCTCATATTTCCGTACACGAATACCATGAACGGCATAAGACACGTGACAGCACGTGCATTCGCAGACGCCGCATCTAGAACGAGCGGAACGAGATAGTAAACATGCATCATAAACATACGCAAAATATAGTCTACAGACATGCCTCCATCCACATTTCCCCAAGTAGCCCCCTGAAAAGTCGGCTCACCCGCAACAAAGTGTGCCACATCCTGAAGTCCATACCCTGCAATCAAAAACAAAGCCGACAAGTACACGTTCATATCCAATTTATTGGCCATAACCAGACATGACCAAACCACGGCCCACGTCGCCAACACAGTAGATACCGTCAACCCTCCACCCACAATCACCGCCTCATACGCCAATCCGAGACTGTACAACACCGTCAAGGCGCATACCAACGCACGTTTCGGTACCTTCGTAGGCAATACCCTGTGCAATAACGAGAAAAGACCCACGATACCGATGGCCGATGTGAAGATATGATTATTGACGTTGTTGGCATTTGAATGGAACGGGAGAAATTCCTGCAGCATATCCGAATAATCGGTCGGCAGCGGAATGCCTCTCAAGGCTGTAATATTCGCGTCGTTGACCATCTTAATTTAAAATTACAGAGACCTAAGACTATCCGTATATCAAGTTTTTTGCACGTAAACGAAAACAAATATGACTCTCAGAATTAGTAATTAGTCGCACTATGAAAATATTGAAACGATAACGGCAAAGACAAGTTGGAGAGGAATCAGCTCACTCAGCTCACTCAGCATTCATGGGTTGAGATTGAGATTGAAATCCAACTCTTCAGACTCTCTCGTTTTCGTTAGTTTCCTGTGCTTCCTCTTCTTTTTTCTATCTTTTTTCCTGTAAATTACGTACCTGCTCTGTACCTGTACATGCCACACACACTATCGATGCAGCATTTTAAGATTTGTTGCATACGATCCGAGATTCGCGGTCATTGGTATGCACTATAGAAACACATCTGCCCGTATCACATACGCACACGTATGCATTCCGCAAATATAATTATGACTACCGGTATCCTAAAAATTTGTCTGACCAGCGCAGGAGAGATTCGAAGAATCTTAGATTCTCTCTCGTACTTCTTCCCTCTATCGAAAAAAGTGTGGATAGATCTTTGATTTGTAACGCGTATTCGTACGTTGCAAGTTTTTCTTTTCTGCACGATACCTGAAACGACGTTAAGCAATATAAGTTGCTCTCTTGTAACTTGTAACCTATTCTGCTCTTACGTACATACCCTGCAACATATTATATATTGTAAAATAGAGCCGCTGCAGCTGTTTACAGCCGCTCACCTTTGCACACAATTGTTGTTTCGTCTGAATTGAATTATAAAATTATCACCAAGGTGAGTATACCCGATTAGATTTTGTACTGCCTTTCTACATCTTCTTTTCAGTCGCCGCATTAGGTTTGTAATGTTCTTGTTACATTTTTCATTGGAAAGATGTAATTATAAGTTAGTTAGGTAAAGGGTTTACTTGAAAGGACTACTGTAGCATTGACGGAATATAGCTATGCAGTGACCAGACATTGATAATCGATTGACTTAAATACTTCTATCTTGATTTCGCAATGATCGTTAGACTGGGTTTTTGTACCGGTGTCATTGTTTTGTCTTGTTATCGGGTTGTAAGAGATTGTTGTTTGTCGTGTCGTATACTATGTAGACCACCATACTTTCTTATTTCATTCTTTTTCAACTTATCAACGAATGTGCTGCCGTTTTGATCCGTCTCTGGATATGTTTTTTTGTATGTTTCGAGTCATTATTTCCGAAATGCTATGTTCTAATTCATTATTTTGCTTTACGTGACCAGACTTAATAGTAATCTACCAGTTTCAATCATGTGCCGTCCAACAGTGTCGGTAAAAATGAGGGATGACACTTCTCCTGGCTCTCCTCAAGATAAGGCTACCATCAGTACGATGGATCTTTCCGGTAAAAACTGGTCCAGTAAGAGTGTTAAGATTAAAAGTTATCTTCTTTTACCCTTTCAGATCGGATTGTTGCTCTTTATTCTTGGTGCGGCATTTCCACTTTTGTTATTTCTCTTCGTCTGCCATGATATCATCATGTTTGCATTTGTGGGTAACACCTATCTATACAATCAATCATGGGAGGATCCTGCTATAGATCAAAAGGTTTTTGGATTGACTGAGGAGGATCACGTGATTACCATCGCTAGTGCCGGAGACAATGTTCTTGATTACATGATCGAAGGTGCTGAAGTGACTGCAGTCGACTTTAACATTTGCCAAATTGCTTTGACAGAGATTAAGATTGCATGCATTCAGAAACTGACATATGATGAGTTTTATGCTATTTTTGCAAAGAATGATTGTGATCTTTTGAGATCTAAATACGACATCATTCGCCCTTGTCTACGTCCAGAAGTTCAGGCCATGTGGGACAACCAATTGCCATATCTGAAGACCTTTATGTACAGCGGGAGCAGCGGTTTTCTTGCCTGGATACTCGTGCGAATTGTGCTTCCCCTTTGCGGCCTCGACTTTATCATAGACGCAGTAAGGCGTCGCATGCCAAAAGAAAAGTTTCTGGCGTTGGTCGAGCAACACAAGGTTCAAGTCAAGGCGGTGTCCTGGATCGCTGACAACATATTGTTGAGCGCTATGTGTTTATTTGCAGGAGTACCGAAGAGACAGCTTGAGCTTGGATTACACAAAGATACACCAATGGGCGATGTTGTGGACCACGTTTTGTTTCAAACTGATTTGTGTGGCGACAATTATTTTTATGGGGGATATCTACTTGGTGAATACACGGAGACGTCATGTCCAAGATATTTGCGCAGAGAGAATTTCAAGGCGCTTCAAAAGGCTGTAGAAAAGGAGAGGCTTCATCTCGTTCACGGTACTTTTGTCGAGGCGTGTAAACAAGTTCAGGGTCGTCCCTTTACCGTTTCGTCACTATTGGACCGTAAGTTGCTAGTATTCATTGCATACCTATCTAAAGATGAATTGTTCTAATTTTTATTGAAAACTTCAATGATACAGACATGGACTGGATGCCGATCCCGATGATTTCCGAGGAACTTGCACTGCTTATCTCTAAAATGGATTTAAAACGTGGTCGCATTTTCTGGAGATCGTTCTCCGATAGCGTCCATTCTCCTCCTTTGGAATTGTTAAATCCCGAGAGAGTAGATGATACCGGCGATATGGTGGGAATGTACTTCAGTACATGGATCTCTCATTTGAAAGATGTAAACTTTGATTTATTGGAACGAAACGATAAATTATGTGGGGAAGCAACAGGTGTTCTGGGTCAGCTTTGGACCGGACTCAAGATTGTGAGCTTCCCTTTTTTGGCATCGCTTTACAAGCTTAGTGCCAGTGCCAAGAGCCAACAAGGGAAAGCCATGGAAGCATTTTATGCTCACCAAAAGGGAGACTACGACAGTTTTCGCGAAAATATGTTGCACGCTCGACCTTGGTTGATGCACTCGTTCCCCATAAAGTCGGAAGGTAAAATGATTTGGGTCGATGTCGGGGGTGGGACGGCTCGTAATCTCGAGTACCTTCCACCGAAGATCGTGCGTGAAAAATTCTCAAAAATTGTCATTCTAGATGTATCGCCAAGTCTTCTTGAGATGGCAAAGGAACGTGTTGAAACTATGGGTTTGTCTGACATTGTGACACTGGTGGAAGAAGACTTTACCGCAACCAAAGCATTCGATTCACTTCCCGTGAAGGGATCTGTTGATGTAGTCACTATGTCATACAGTCTGAGCATGATTCCTGACAAGGTCCAAGCTGTAAAGCACGCGATTGAATTGCTTAAACCAAATGGTAAAGGACGTTTCATGATCGCTGACTTCTTTGCATTACCGACCATCATGGTTCGAGATCGAAATCCTTGTAGAGGATTAAGTAGAATTGCAAGGAGTTTAGAGAGTACTTTCCACAAAAAATGGTTTGCGAACGATCATGTTTACCTACTTGAAGAAAGCATTATCGATCTGTTGGATAGCGATAAGACTCGTAAAATATGGGATGTCCGAGAGAGAGGCTCTGTACCATTTTTGCCCTTTTTGCGTCCTCACCACGGACTATGTATAGCGCAGACAAAGTAAAGGATAGCTGTATTTACAAGTATAATTTTGTTTGATTACTTTTGTAACTTTTTTGAAAGCGGAATAGAATAATACGGTTAAGTTAATAGCATAAATGTCTAAAAAGATGTTCACCAAATTATATGAATTCTTTAGTCTTTTTCACAAAGATTCTTAGCTTTCAAGAGTTTCAATGTAGAGCTGTTGCTCATTAATGCATCGTTCAAGGCTTGCATTATGGCAGCGGCATTGTTCCAACACACGTGATGCCTCCGATGTTGTCTGCTTCAGATCTCTCTCTCTTTCTTTGTAAGTATCGATGGCCTTCTCCAAGTTGCAATATTGACCAATTGCCCGTAATTTCAATTTGTCCACGCGTGCTCGCACATTAGAAAGATGACGAGCCAGTCTGTTCGATAGAATACGGAAAGTTTTTACCTCTTTCTCGTTAGTAAAGGACAAACTCATTAGAAATAACGTTCAAACGTAACGAAGAAAAAGAAACGAAGATAAAACGTCATATCTTACTTTCTTCTGCCTCAACAGTAAGATTCTTCAGATTATTCGTCAACTTTGCTTGGTCTGGATGTAAAAGTCTCACATCACCCTTCTCATCGAATGAAACATGCGACATAGGAAAAATCAACTAAGTACTATTATTGAAAGATGAATTTTCATTCTTGCACGTTTGTCTCGAAAGCTTATCATATTTTTGAATTTTCGCTCTATTCAATCAACTACACCTCGATAAAAAAACGTTCCTACTTCTTTCGAAAAGGTATACTTTCAACATTCCTTTCATTGCAATAAAAATAAGTGATTTAAGAAGAGTTACTTTAGTAGATCTCACTATGTTGTTCAAAACTAGAAACATGTAATTTTTTAAAGATCTTATTCTACAAGTTTCGCATCCTTTCCTAGGCCCTGTCTCGGATGCGCAACAAGAGCGGAGTCAATGTTTCCGTAACGATAAGTGAAGTTTTTGTACCAGTTCACAGTTTGGGTCAACCCCTCTTCCCATGTCATTTCCTCTTTCCACCCAAGTGCATGCAGCTTTGAACTGTTGATAGTATAGCGCAAGTCATTGAATTTGCGATCAGGTACAAACGAAATCAGCGCGGATTCCTCATTAGTCTTTCCAAGAATCTTGATGAGATCCTTCGCAACCTGAATATTTGGCTGCTCGTTCTCTCCACCAATGTTGTAAATATGTCCAACAACCCCCTTGTGCAAAATGCAGTCAAATGCTCGTGCTACATCCTCAACAAAAAGGAAGTTCCTCGTGTTGCTTCCGTCTCCGTGAAGAGTAACAGCCAATCCACGTAGTAGCTGATTGGTAAACTTCGGGATTAGCTTTTCAGGATACTGGTGAGGTCCATAAACATTGTTTCCTCTTGTGATAATACATGGAAGTTTGAACGACCTGTGGTATGACTTCACCAAAAATTCAGCACCAGCCTTGGTGGCAGCATAAGGGTTAGTAGGCTCGAGCACATGTTCCTCTTCCATAGGATCAGTCTCAAAATCTTCTCCTTCTCCATATACCTCATCAGTAGAAACGTGAACAAAGCGCTTTATGGTAGGACAGTTCTTCGCAGACTCCAACAACACATGAGTTCCATATATGTTACTGCGAGTAAACTGAAATGAGTTTCCAAACGAGTTGTCCACATGAGTCTGTGCAGCGAAGTGCATAATGGTATCGATCTCCTCCTCTTTGAGAACATAGGACACCAAATCGGGAGAGCAAATATCTCCCTTCACGAACTTAAAGTTGGGCAAATTGGCAACCTCGTCAAGATTGGAAAGACAAGAACAGTAGTCGAGACAATCGTACACGACAATCTTGTACTGGGGATACTTCTTACAAAGAAGAATGACCGCATGTGATCCAATAAAACCTATAATAGTTGAAAGTATTCTTGAGTATATTCCTTTCATCAATCAGTTTTCACCCCAATGACGCTTATCTGTCCATCGCATTGGTAACATGACGCTGAAACATACGCACCTGCGCCTCCAGTAAGAAGAATATTTTTCGGTGTGAAATCGGTCATGTTATCTTTTATACTAAAGGTTTACTAAGAGTATTAATATATGTCAAGACGAATTATGAAAGGATCTAACAATAGGGAAACTACATTTTGCCACGTACCGTAATTACAAGTTTCTTTTGATCGGTGTGATAAAGTATGATAAAGATGAAAACTTCCATGTTTTGAAAGGCACCGCGTGTTCAAGGATCAAACCTTCCAAAACATGTAGAGAACGAAAACAAGATGTTATTTCTTTAAATAAATTATCGAGTTGACGTTATTTTGTGAATGATGAATATATATAAGATGTTATTGCCAATGTTCGGAATTTTTATTTCTCTTTCTTAAAATAGGAGTTACATATAGTTTAAATACGTATTGTTCAATAACAAAATTCCTCTGTTTTACTGAGAGTCAACACAAAATATCGTTAATGTGTATACTTTACATATGTACATAAATATAAAAAATAGAGAAAAAGCACACTCTGGCCGATTTTTTTTGTAAAAAGCACACTCTGGCTGTTTTTAGATGACATTGTTTTTTGCTGTTTACTTATCAAAAATGCAATAAGTAAATTTTCAAATTTGTACCTCCCCATCTTACTTTTTCCATCTACAATGGAGAACAAATGACGATGTCGATTCATTGAAAATGCAATAAGTAAATTTTCAA
>Ga0115008_10002890_pt1 | contig 14219 bp, 12 predicted proteins | sample FraStrMetagenome_FD_87164 | JGI IMG/M metagenome (GOLD analysis project Ga0115008, IMG submission 87164) | Marine eukaryotic phytoplankton communities from Arctic Ocean - Fram Strait ARC3M Metagenome | ecosystem: Environmental > Aquatic > Marine > Oceanic | place: Fram Strait | collected...
ATATAATATGACTCATATTATATGATAACAGAATTTCAAAATATTCTGATCGTATATTAAAAAGACCAAAACGATTCAGGCGAAACAACTGCGGTATCTGTCGAAAATAATAGCCTTGATATTTGTAAACAAAGTGTGCCTTAAGTACCTCTTCGACGAACTCCGAGTCGAATTTTTGCCATAGAAAAAGTGTTGAGCCCCAGAATGTGTTGTAAAATTTGAGTGTCCTTGATCCCCGTCTTTTGTCTTTTTGAGCGTTCGCGAAATTACACACTCTGTTAACACGCAGATATTGACCTGGCTATCTGGGATATCAAATTATCTAAAATTGACATACACGCTGATAAATGCTTTCTTTAATATTAAAATAGAAAATCTCCATTTGCCTATTTTGAGTGTCAAAAATCTCAAGCATATTTTTAATTATTTTTTTCTCACAATAGAACACTAGAGAGGTTAAAGAAAAAACTACATTCTAGGGAAGCCACTTTAAATTCAGCAGCGCGTTATTCCGGAAACTAGAACGTGGCGGTGCTGGCTTGAAGGTTGATGACTTCCCTAGTAAACATACTCTCACCGTATACCCATAACGAATAACACATTCAAACGCTGTTCCTCGAAACCGAATCGCCAGTCGTCCGGCAGAATACGCTCTGTGTTGCAGATACCGTTGATGACATCGTAGCCGCCAGATGTGCTTGTAAATTCAAACAGTGACTAAATATTTTAATATGTCTAACGTATAATATTATATATTTTATAGAATCTATATTGGAAATGCAACATGAAGTTTTTGTCTTGAGCTTCTATTCGAGAATGAACTCTTAGAGCATGAACTCAAGACTAGAGTCAAAAATGACCGAAAACAGTCTAAAATAACTAGACTTATGGCTTCATAATTTACCTGAATCCAATAATCATAGTTGACAAAAAACCATTCATTTGTGCTTTGGTCTACTGGATATGCAGATTGCCTTGCAAAAGCATCAGACTGAAGCATAATTTCCTCTTGGTAATCAAGGAAAGAAAAGTTGGTCCACTTGGGCTCCACGTCTGAATCAAGATTCACGACTTTCCACGTTTGAAACGGTGCGTACTTGTCCTTTTTCTGAAAAAGATGTTGCAATTTCAACTCGTTGTAAGTCTTTTCAGCAAATGTTTAATAGAAACATACCTCAACATTTCGAGCAGTTGTTATTATGGCTTCCTCAGTGAAGTTGCTTGCTGCCAGCACCTTGAATTGTGTTTATCATGACAACACCTTCGACGCGCGCATTAAATGAATTCGGCGCTTACGCTGTCGGTTTAACATCTTGCCTTATTAATAGCTTTAGACCAGAGCTTTGAATCTTCCGAAAAATGCCAGTACTGCTGGCTACGCCCGTCAAAATCTGAGCCGTCTCGCGACCAGAGAGGGGAAAGCGTCACGTCAGCTGTATCCACGTGATAGGGGTAGCTGTGATTGCGCCACAAGGACACGAACCAGTCCGTGCTGTTCTTGTCCATCTCGCCGTTTCCAAAGTACCCGAGCACCTATTCGTGTTTTAGATACGTCGATAAAAAGTGCGTAAGTCCGTGGTGCTTCAGAACTTACTTTTCCCGAGTGATGCTTTCGCGGGTCGATTTCTTTCGTTTCGTAGCCCCATCCGAAAATACCTCGTTTGGAAGCATCCTTCGTGATTCCTGGAACGTATTTCACCAAAGATCCACTCCCTAAAATGTTCAATTGTGGAGTTTATTCAATTTCACCTCGTCTTGAACTGGTTGCATAAACCCAGGCTGTATAAAACCTATCTAGTTCGCGAAAACAAAGATAATTTACTCGGTTTTATTATTTAACAAAATAGGTGACGCAAAACTGAAGTGTTACCCCGCACACGAATAAGCAGCTTTCAACCTCGGACGAAAAGTGGACACTCAGACTAATAAGCGGACTAGTTGCTTTTGTCGATCGTACTCGCTAGAACGAACTATCTGATTACCCTAAACCTCAACATTTTAGACTACTAAAAAATTTTCTTATTTGCCCTTGCTTGATACTCCCGGTATCTACCTCAAGTATTTCGCTTGAATTCCAATGTTCAAGTTTAAAAATTCCTAGTCCAAATATATCCATCTCATTCCCCACAAAAACGTGAGTTTGTTTTTCGAGCGCGCAGTTTCACGAGTATTCCCTCTTGACAATATTTAATATTATAAAAGGAAATTATTTTCATAGCCAAGAGAACGTCTAACCTGTCATTGTAAAAGTCAAGTACCAGGTAAACACGGGCGTCGCAGTAGTAGTTGTGGACGCAGTTGTTGTTGTAGTAGAAGCGGTCGTTGTTGTTTTAGGAGTTGTTGTTGTGACATTGTCATCGTCTAATCGCTCTTTCAGAGATTCGGATGTCTCTTAAAATTTTCGATTGGTTTTTAATGGTCACAGTTTTCCAAAAAAAAATCTTTTACTAGAAAATAACAAGCCTTTTTAGACGAGGAACTCGAAAAAAAAATCAGGGTTCAATAGATTGTTATTGATCTTTTTCGATGCGACATTTATCCGCTCTTTTCGGGTGTCCTAAAAACCGGTCATCCACAATGTCATCATGTCTTGAAAATATCATGTAAGCGTTAGACTATTTCGGGCCCTTTTACCCTGATTATAATGAGCAGCTCTAATTGAATTAGCAGCTTTTAGACTTCCGGCTTTATAGAATCTGGATTGAAAGATATAAATTATCGCTTCTAACCTGTTCTTCGGATTGCATTTAACTCGGGCGCAGGATTGTCGCCAGTTTCTTCAAGTGCTAACGAGGTTCAGCGCGAGTGGATAAAAAGCCCGACGTCACTATCTTCAATTAGTTTTCCGGATTGAGTATCTTGGTATCTGAAATAATCGCGCGATCCCTTCCTAAGCTGAAATACTCGCCAAAGAGCCCACGCGACCTTTGCCAGCGATTTCGCAATTAGAAAAATTAGAAAAAGCTTTGCAGAAGTGAATTTGCAATATTGTCAAGTTCTTAAAAACAAGAGCGCGAACGCTCTAAAGAATGCGTAAGTGCCAGTTCCTGAACTCACCACTGATTTCTGTGTATATGATAAAGTCATCCGAAATGGGAATCTTCGCAGCGGTTTGAACAAAATTGTCTGGCGAGGAATATGCACGAGCGAGATAAGAATTTGCGCATCGCGGGAAAATATGGAACCACCCTGACCTATTCCGGCTACAAATGTCGTTTAGAGTGGAGCCACGAATTACAGGGGATCAGAATTGCGGAACAAAATCGCCCGCCACGTATAATAAATTGGACTAAGGTTCAACTAACCCCGCTTGGAATATTCGCAAGTGGCGGGAACGTGTCCAGGAGCCTCCCCAACTGATGCAAAAAGCGCGATTTATTCGCAAAACGAGTTAGCCACCCGGCAATGACACCTTTTTCATTTACAGGTCACGCTATCTCTTTTCCTGCTCTTTTCTCTTTACGTCGTTAAACTCCTAATCGCCGAGTAATTTATTAAAACCGTGCCAGAGGCTTCTGCGCATTAGCAGATATCGAAAAAAGAAGAAGGGTCAGGAATTTGACCGTCATTTTAAACGGCTAGATGCCTTGCCTGAAAACCCGGCCGAGATATTGCACCTCGGAAATATTAAATATTTGCTTCTTGCACCCTCTGCTTCAACTTTTCAGCTGCTCCACAATGTAATAACAGCCTTTCATGATTTTATCAATTTTATGCTTTTTAAAGAGCTTTTACGTACCTGCCAATTTATCAATGATCGAATTCTATATTCCTCGAAATTCGGTACCGCATATTTCTGTAGTTTTTATGCATTATTTTAGAAGTATTACAAAGTTTGTTTCATAAACAAATATTTTTATCAAAATGTTCAATTCTCACAAAAAGGACATATTTTTAGAAAACCTCTAAAATAGACGTCATTCTATTTGAAATAATAATCTGTATTAGCCTCTTGTTTAATTTGAGATAAACAGAATCGAATTTGCCCAGCACAGAATCTAATTAAGGTTCTGGACTTTGTATGCAAATATCATATGTGCCCCCTTGGGGTCCCTCAACATTAGAAAGCGCGGCGCAAAAGTTTTCAGAAAACACACGCTCTTGCTTTCTAGTGTTTGTTGCTCACACATGCTCCACATTTCCGTCCACATCATCTTATAATTGCAAATACTTTCTAAACGAGGGACGAAGAACTGTACCGTATTTTAATTTTATATAATTGGTGTTGCTTTAAATAATAGATTCCAATTTACGGGAACTGCTTGAAGATCTGCAGCAGATTTATGGAGCATTAGGCTGCACGTCGAAGTTCCTTGACGAGAGTCTTAAAGTCTTTGCGACCGCTAGTCACGTGAGATTTTGTTGATGCGAAGCAACAGTCACATCCGTGGGCAGCAGTCGATCGCCGGAAATCCAGAGCAGCTTAACCAGCTCATCTTCGACGACCCGGCTAATCGACATACTCCAAAATATAAGAAACACATAATTCATCACATTTTCCGCTGAAACCGCGAAATTAATGGAGACTGGGGCTCTCCCTCGGGCCCATTCTTAGACCACACTCTTTTAAACCACTGTTTAATGACAGTTAATACTTCGGATCTCTAAAAACGGATGTTCTCTAAAAAGGGGTTCAAAGCTGCCCGTCGTTCGCTAATCTGAAGAAGGAAAGCCGAAACAAACCATAAGTTGAAACCAACCATTGAAACCGATCTGATGTAAGCACTTTGAAAATCACTTCGTGGTCGGATTTCGACTTTGAGGCGCTCGGCCAAATGCAAAAGGGGAAACCCAAAGCGGAAAAAGCGCTATTTGGTCAAATTGAATTAGTTTTTCTGAGCTTCAACCGTACAAGCCCGGCTTAAAACTTTTCAAGTAACTTGAAGTTGCCAAGTTCTGACAGACAGTGCGATCGGTTCACGTGTCGAACGTTTGTTTTTCTTGGACTCAGGTCACAAAGGCTTGGATTAGTACCTAAGAAGCTGTGCTGCTCATGTTAATACAACAAAGATCAGATTATGATGTTTTTTCTGTGTAAACTCTCTTCACGAAACCAGAGAAAATCTCTCAGAAAGTTGCCTTATTCAAAATTTCCACTGAAGAAAATTTTATTGAACCGGCGTTGTTTTTGTCTTTGCGGCTAATCTGTTGTTTCTAAACCGCTGTTTACGTTCTTGTTTGTTACCCACGTCTCGCTAGGTAGGAATGAGAATTTCCGGCTTTTTATTCAAAAGTTCGTATATTGCAAATTAATTTTTGAACTTGCATATTCTGATGAATGCAATTATAAATGAATATAAAAAGAGTAAATGAACATGATCGTCCATTCACAAATCCTAACAACTTGAATTCACAATTCTATGGATCTTTATTCACTCGTAGTAGCAGTTGAAGACGTCAAAGTAGCCGTCGTTGGCAGTTTTCTTGTTCAAGAACTTCGAAAATCGTAGTGTGTCCGCATCGCGGAAAACTAACGACAGCGAGTTTGCTTTGGGACACACTGTCAGTAGCTCCTCGTCCTCTCCCTTCGTAATGTAACTCACAGCACCACCTTTGCTTACGTCCCAGCCGTCTTGATGCATTTCTAAATTTTTGTAACAATGTACTGTTCAGATGCTGTTTAACCTGCAGATGCTTCTGAGAAAAAATACATAAACATATCTAGGCTTCCTCTTTCTTCCGTCTCAGCGTCGTGTAATAGCGTGTAATTTCCGTGTGTCCACTTTCTCACTTGACATCTGTACGCCCCTCCAGTAGGCGTTTCCTCTTCTTCTTCGTCGTCATCTTCATCATCGTCCACCGGAGCTTCCGGATGCAACTTTAGTCCTGTCCAGTTTGACAAAAGCAGGAAAAAATGGTCAGAAACCAGAAATCTCATAAATTCTCCAAGTGGTGATTTTTCGTCGAACATTTGACGATCATATAGTTCAAGAGTCTTTTTTCGCTGAAAAGGACCAGTTTCTTTGAAGTTTTGAGCCTCGAGGCACTCGAGGATTTGTTGATACTTTTGTGGCACCAAAATATCTACAAGCTGGATTTCAGAAGAATCTTCAAATTGCACCTGCAAATTAATTAGTCTTTATGACATGATAACAAATGTACCTGAATATCTCCCATTGTGTTTGGGTCAAGGTAACGCATGGAAATCCATTCTTCAATTCTGTAATCAATTGCTCCGGGGCTATTGAATTCTTTCAACTGAAACTTTGGCGTCATCGGAACGAGGCGATTTCTCGGAGGAAGAGGGTCTGATGTGTGGAACCAGCCACTGATGCTTTTCCTGACTTTTGATCGTGAAGTGACTTCGCGTACTTGATGAAATGAAGCGTCCGTGACTTTGAAGAAATTAAGATAGTTTCTACGCGGCAGCCACTCTTTATGAATTTTAACGGGCTGGCCCTGCTCGTCGGAAATATAACTATCAAAGAAGCCGCCATCTTTCTCGACCCAGTCGTCACTGAAGAATCAAACGATAAATTTCATGTAAATTCCTTGTTATGAACCTGTTAAGATAATATACAAATGCAATAACTCGATTTTCAAGGTCGTCTTCGTGAGGTAAAAGATGATCTGTGTATTTGTACTCTGCATAAAACATGCTCATGTCGGTTATCTGATGGCCGGAAATAGCCGACATCAGCGGCCACAAGTCTTTCATCAAGCCTCTATCATAAACCTTTATATTGTAAGGTTGAGTTTTGCTAACCTGAATTCGGAAAGTCGAGGCAGTTGATCAACTTCAGGAAGAGTCATTAATTCAGAGCTAAGAAAATGTAAAAACTAATGCTCTTATAATCAAAACCTTTGAGTAAATTGATAAAGATCATTTTTCTTTGTTTTCAACTCAAGTTTCGAAAGTTGGTCTTCCAATTCACTCAACGAGTAAGACGGTGAGCTCAAGAATTCCGAAAGCTGGCATACTGGAAAAGGCTTGCTTTCGGCGGCAAGCCAATCGATATTATAGGTCTCAAGTTCCCCTTTGAATATAAAATTACCAGGAAATAAAAAACTTTTACCTTGAAAAACTTGACGAAGAAATTCAGTTCTTGAAAGAATTCCTCCTCTAACTTGCAATGGTTTCTTCGCGCGTTTTAAATTTTCTTCTAACTCTTCCTCTTCTGCTTTCGAAACCACGCGTTTTTTACCCATCAGTGGCTAATAATATTAATGTTTGATGTTGTAAAAATAAATTGCAGCTGGGATTGGTTACAGAAAGAAGAAGTAGTCGACAGTAATGAATTTTGCCAGAAATTTTCTAAACACCGGTGAAAAAATGCATGAAGTAGATGTAGAGAAGAATGATTGGATACGTTATAAGAGGTTTTTTGTCAAGAAATTCATCTGCGACGAGGAGAGAAGCAGCGGAATAGGATGACCAGACAATTCCAAAGATCCATAAAACGTAACCAAGGAAGTTAAAACCACCAGAGCAAGATCCAGTAATCATCATTGTTAAACAGACTAAATTTTCATTAATCGAAATCAAGGAAGAGTTCGACCTACCTGTTGAAAGTGGCAGCAAACTATATCCGATGATACTTAGGCTCTGCGAATAAGTGATATCACCGCCAAGAACTCGTCCGAGTCCGAAAATCAAGGCTGAGCCGCTGAACCAAAAAGTGTAGATCCAGCCCACCACATGACTCTGACCCCAGACAGAAATCGCGGAGAAAATGGTAACGCTCATCAATGGACCCCAAAAATCAGGGTTGTCTCGAAGAACATGTTTTTGATATCCCCACTATGTTCATATAAATATATGCTAGCTGAGTAAATAATACCTTGGAGATGAAAACTGGTAACAGGATGCACCGAATTTTATACCATATCTCTGAAGGATCGATATCGAGCTCCTCGAGAAGGGGCCGATTGTCAAATTTCTCGTGCTCATTATCAGTTTCCAGAAGCCAACCAAGCTTGAGCTTTTCTAGCCATTGAGGCGTATCCGCATTCTTCCGATCACCGGTATAAATCTCACTGTACGTCTCGATCGCCGACATCTAAGACCCTTGGGCTTATTAAATACTCTTATCAACGATTATTTTAGGGAATCAAGAATAATTTGGATGAAAGGAATCATAATCATTTAATTATACATACAAAATTTTTGTTCGAAGAGGAGCGAATCTGTTTATATTGCTCGAAGTATATATTAGATATTGTTTGAGATTCAAATTTTGGATCATTATATAATATAGATTTTGTGAAGAAAGTGAAGCTGAACTTTGAAAAAGCAAAATATTTTATAGGCACAATGAAATAAGCTTACATTTTGAGCGAGAATAAAATTAGTTCAATAGTGATTACAATTCTTAGAAGGACTCTAAATGAGTATTTGGGGAATCACAATAATCGATTATTCGAGTTTGTATTTTTGGAGAAGAAAGAACGGTCAATGGGGGAAAACTTTATGTTCCAGCAACTTAGGAAAGATGTTTATCAGCGTCTGGACAATATTGTTGTGTGTCAGGATGTTCTCAAATGAAACACTCCCGTCCGGATTTCCGATAAGAGTAGGACCGAAGACCACAGCAAGGTTGTGTTCCGCCATTCGGTTTCTTGAACTCTCGGCAGCAACTTTTTACGGGGTTATCATTTATTTTTCCTCGGTATCGAACACATCTGATTCGTCCCGTTCCTTTACAAAAATGGTTAAAAAGAATTTTGACGGTCATTCTCGAGGGCTCATCAAGGGATTCTTTGATAATAGCTTTGAGCTCGGCAATCAGCCCGTCGTCGTCGTTGAAAAAAGAAGGAATTTGGCACCATCTGTTATATTGAACTCTTGTTTTCGGAGTGATCAGTGGGCTTGGTAGCTCGCGGAAGAAAAGCTTTAAAATAAAGTTAGGTAATTTTATGATAGAAGCAGCCATTCGAGCATTAAATTTGATCATATTAAATAAATTTGTTTCCTTAGAAATCTTATAAAAGGTCTAAAAATAGTAACTGTAAAATCACCTTCAGTGCACCGCAAAGAACATGTGTGTCGTTTCCATATTTCCATTTTTCTACATCGACGCCTTGATCAACCTGCATGCGGAGGGAATGTACAGTACTCTGATTTGCTGCAACGCGGTAGATCCCGTCTTGGGTAAGATCTTTGTCTATTCTTTCCAGGCACCAGTCGACGAAAGCAGGAACCATCCGCTTATCGCGGATATACAAATCGGCAAGAGTTGTTCCAAAATAGTTTGTTTTGATGATTCCATTTTTTATGAGTTTGTCTCTATTAGGCCGTTTTCTGAACCACGAGTCCCATGTACTCTGCTTTGCGCTTTCCTCCTTGTCGATTGATTTCCTCTTGTTTCGCTGAAGTGTGACTTTCGAAAGTTCTTTTTGAATCTGTGCGGGATCAGACTTTTTGACCGAACGTAGTCGGAAAGTTGCTCTTTTTTGTGACGCTTTCTGAAACAGAAAATAAAGTTGCAAGACCGTTATTTTTAGTACCTTATAACTGGGTCCCTCAAATGCGGAAGCACGCATATTAAGATGATGAAACCAGTCATTTTGTTCTGAAGAAAAAACGACTCCGAAGTATTCTTTTCTGGATTTATCAATGATATGGCAGACTGGAACGTCTTTTTTGTATCTTAAAAAAAAGCTAAAGACTCTGACAATAATGCTATGATAGAAACCTATCAGAGTCCTGACTGAGCTCGCATTTATGAAGTTTGATTGAGATAATTGGTTCATCAGCTTTTCCGAACAAGATCGTCCCGTTTCCATTTCTCGGCGGGGATTTTTTATGAATAAGGAACTGGTCACCGTAAATCATCCCCCAGCCAATAATAAGTTTACTCGCCTAAAAACTTATTCAATTTGTGATGATTTTAGCCTTGCACCTTTTTGGATCCCTCGAACTTTGCCCACTGCATTGTTCCTTCTTTGTAGACCAGATTGACTGGAACTGGTTCCTCCGCTTTTGGAGACGGTAATTCCGAAAGAAGCTGTTGAGACTTTTCATTAAAGTAAACAACATCGCCAGTTTGATTTTGATACTCTTCAAGCCAAACCTCGCCCGATTGCACATTCACCCAAGATTTCTTTGCATCTCGAAACTCAAAGCGGTATCCTTCTGGTCTTACGTTTGTTGTTTCACCGCTGAAAACATCACTTTCAGAATTGACAGAAGTCGTTCTCTTGTGTGTCTTTAAATCGGCTATGATATCATTCATCGAGATGTCGCATTTTTTTCCGTGAATATTCGAGCTTTTAAAAATGGGATCAACTAATATTTATTTCTTGCAAAAGTTAAATTCCCTTTCTTGCACGTCGGGCTCTTAAAATTAAAGATTTCTTTCTGACTTTAGGTAAAGCTGTATCTGATTTTCTTGTCTCTTTTGTTTTAACAACGCGATTTCTAGGGCCTTTTTCTATTTGTCTCTCTAATAAATTGAGAAAATCAGCATTCGGCATATTCCCTATTCTTTAAAATCAGAAATGACGTCCTATTATGAGAAATTACGTGGGAGAATAGTTTCCGCTTGAGGTTGATTTTATCATAGCCATTCCTTTTCCGATGAAGGTGCGATAAATTGCTCTTTCTTTCGTTCAGGCTGAATAAAATGTTTTTCTTTATAAAGGGTTATCAGAATGACTTGACCTACCTTAACTGGTACAGGAGCTTCAGCAAGACGCTGACGTGTTCTACTCGTCACTGACATTCCTTTGGCCCCAGCTCTGGTTTTTTTATGTGTACGAGAAGTGTTATCTATATTTTCATCGTCTGTGGCTGGAGGCTCACAGTAAAGAGCTTCTTCATAATCAGGCGAAATCGGCCTCATTAAGGACGGATCGGGAGTCACGCAGCGAATATCCATATCTGCATACGGGTCATTTCGAGGCTTAAGCGCTCGATCTGGAACGACAGGAGTCACTCTGCCTGAAGCTCCTGCTGGCAGAGCGACAACTCCAAGCGTCAATGCACTCGACATCTCATCAACGATGTCCTGAGAGCTTGAGAGCGTAGAAGTACTCATGTCAACGAAGGTTTTCGGAATCGGACTTGTTGAGCGGCGATCATAGCTGAGGTTTTGAGGGGAGAGACTCGTCTGGAATGAATCAAGAGCAGAAGTAGCTGATGGTGAGGCAAGAGTCGCTCCGTCGATAAATGTCGACTGTGGGCGGCGACTTTGTTCTTTACGAATTTTTCGCAGTTGCTTTGCGAAGTCTTAATTTGAAGTTAGCAAAGAAGCGGTTTTTATTGTTTACCTGGATGGTCAGACTCATCAATTTTCGGTCGATCGATGTGCTTTACAAATGTGCTTGGAACGTAGAAATGCTTGACGCCAGGGTCCTAGATAAGTTTAAAAAAAAAAAGAAGTCGATTTAAAAAACCTCGTCGTAAGGTATAACATCCCACCAGTCGTCGTTTGTTTTCTTCAGAAGGATGTACTTATCGCCTGGTGAAATACGAATAGTTCGCTTAGACCCGTTAGAGCTTTCGGCTTCGTAAGAATGGGCGAATTTCGCCTGGAGAACATGTCCGATATCATCCATATGTCATATTCTGAAGAAAATAGCATCAATAAGTGGAGGTGATTATTTCCAATAAATTATTTTTACAGATTTTCACTTATTTTCGCCGAAAACACCGCCTTGGTTCTTTTTCAGAAGTAAATCCTTCGCTTCGTTGATCTTAAGATAGCGTTAAAGACAATGACTTACATTTCATATTACCTTATTGGAAATGTACGGCGATCCACCTCGATCTGGATGATTAGCGAGCTGTAGAATTCTAGCGTTCTTGTTAATGGCGTCCTTATTGGCATCAAGCGGACATCCAAGAATTTTCAGCGCCTCCGCCTTGTCCATTTGCTCTTTGAAGCCACCGGCGTGCTCGTGGCTCTGAACAAGCTTCGTGATGTTCTCCATCAAACTCTTGCTGGAGCCCATGTTTCGGGAGACGTGCTTAGCCGCGTTTTCCATCTGCGCCACATTTTTAGTCTTGCTCAAAGCAATCAGTCCGCCGCCGATAGCAAGTAACGCGAGCTCCATTCTTCAAGCTAATTTTTTGTTTCTCTGGGATTTAAACAAGAATTTCCTTTATTTAAATAAATAGTGAGTTTCATTGATTTGACTTTGTAACGGTTACTGCGGGTTTATCTTCTAGCGCTTTTCTCAATGCAATCTGTGCATCCTGAAGCGCCTTGTTCTTTTCTCGTAGCTCGAGCTTTTCGCGGTTTCGTTCAATATCGTTCAAGATGTTTTGGCGCCGCCTTAAAATTAATCAAATTATTAATTATCTTTGAGTGAATTAATTTGGTCCTTCTGTTTAATTACTTCTACCAAACTAAATCACATGATTACCGTTTTGCCTGAGACTTGTCGTAAAGTTGGTTGTAGGCCATTCCACCAGCGGCCCAGATACCAGTTAACGCAAGAGCGATTTTTGATTTTGCCGACATTCAAACTAAATTCGCAGCAAGATTATTTCTTGGTTTCCAAGGGAGACTTTTTATATCGCCAATAAAGAGTTTTCAGACAAACTTTATTTTTTAACAGTAAAACTCTTCACGACATTCTTCATTGCCTTCGATTTCTGATTCATCTTTCCGAAATTAGGTTCCGTGAAGAATCCAGGTGCACCCGGTGCACTTTTCCGTTCACCCTTCTTGTCTTTCTTTCCTTTTTGACCCTGCTTCATTTTTTCGATGACCTTGTGTTGGCCAAATATTTTAAAGTCTTTCTTGCCGAAATTGTATGCTTCGACAGGAGCATGATCGTTGTCTCTCTTTCTTTTTGCCTCTGGAATCGCACCTTCGCTTTTTCTTTTGCCTTTCATTTCGTTGACACTTATTTTGTCCTCATTACTGTCTCTTGTCTTTCGTTCAGGCATCGTCGGCATATTAACCTCTTCTTTCTCTTCTTTCAGAGGAGCCGCTGGGCGCACTTTCCATATTTTCTCCGACTTCTCTTCCGAATCTATTGCCTCTACTTTTTGTGGTCTTAAATAAAGCTGATAAGGAATTGAGTGTTCGTTCAGGGGATCTGCGAATGTGTCATTCACTTCTTTTGATATTTGTTTTTTGGACGGAGGTTGGTCGTTGCTGAAATTGAAGACCGCCGACATTGCTGATGAGGTTCTAACTTTTATTGGGACAATATCTTCTTCAATTCCTGACTCGCCTGATTCTTCCTTGATATCATGAAGCTCGTCTTCCTCATTTTCTTGGATAAAGCTTAAAATGTGAATAAAAGTCTAAATAAAAAAAATCCTACATGTTATTTAAAGATAATTCAGCAGGATCCTCATCGGCTACAAGCGGCGTCTCTCGAGCTCGTTTGATGAGTTTATGAAGAAGGTGAAGATGCTGTTTGACAATCACGGGCTGGTAAGAGAAGCAAGCTAGAATTCCTTGCTGCTCGCGAGGGAGAATTTCAGAGACTTGTAGAAGGATGTGATTTGGAATCACGTAATCTGTGCTTTCATCCTCAAATCGAGCAATCTGGTCACGCCAGGCGTAAAGAAGTTCCAGGGCTTTAAGTTGCTGGTTGTTGAATTTCTTTCGATTTTTACTTTCATAGAGCTTATATGAAGTATTTATTTAATATGAGTTTTAAATTTTTTGTTACTTTTTTATAATCGGACTCTCCAAATATAGGTTTTTCGTATTTAGACAAAGAAAATTCTCGACTGAGTCGGAAAATTTCTCGTGTAGCGCCAAATTCAAGCTTTTCGAGATCAGCTCTTTAAAAAAGTTTATAACAAACTCGTTTTTTTTTGCTTACCTAAGTCGGTCATAAACATAAAGAAGGTAATGAGTATCTTGTCGTGCATATCTGAGCATATTAGGCGGGATTGGTCGCATTCTCCAGTCTGCCAGTTGAAATCGTTTGTCCAGTCGAATTTTACAGTAATGTTGAAGAAGATAGTCCAATGATTTCTTCAAAGGTATTTTTATTGTTCTCGACTACCTGTTATTTTACTAAATATAAAAAACCGTTCCTTCGCGAGATCGAGCTTCTTCGCAGCAAAAAATGTATCAAATAAATTTACAACATAAACGCCAAAGTCTCTCTGAAGCCACAGCATATCATTTCTCGAGCCATGGAATATTTTGACGATTTTCGGATTGGCAAAGACCTCATTCAGTTTGTACATATCTTCCCAAACTGCCAAGGGGTCGAGAATATAATCTTTTTGACGGGAAGAAATCTGTACAAGACATGTAAAGCCTTGATAAGACCGGTATCGATGATGTTCAAGATCAACGGCA
>Ga0115008_10002892_pt1 | contig 14218 bp, 20 predicted proteins | sample FraStrMetagenome_FD_87164 | JGI IMG/M metagenome (GOLD analysis project Ga0115008, IMG submission 87164) | Marine eukaryotic phytoplankton communities from Arctic Ocean - Fram Strait ARC3M Metagenome | ecosystem: Environmental > Aquatic > Marine > Oceanic | place: Fram Strait | collected...
AATTACCCGTTATTCCACTAAATTTACCAACGCCACCGTTTCCAGGTTTGCCTGCACCTGATCCCGCACCTGTTGAATTTTGACCACCTCCTCCCGCACCTCCACCACCTCCACCATTACCCGCGTTGGCGCCCGTCTCGGAAGTACCATATCCTCCTACATTACCCTGAATAGAATGGTCGTTTAATATGGGTTTCCATTCGTTAGAATATATTTTATTCATACCCCCTTGTGTCTTAGTATCATTAACTATGTAACCTGTACCAGCACCACCCCCACCATTCGCACCGTGTCCACCGAGTGTAGGTGACCCGTACTTCGCCCCCGAAGACTGCCAGTTTCGAGTTCCACCATAACCTCCTCCGTATGCAGTCAGACCAAAAGCCGACGAATTCCCTCCGTTTGTAGGAAATACGTAGTAACCGACCCCTCCCGAGGCCGTTCCCGTGCCTCTGGTTCCACCGCTACCTATGACAATAGGATATGTTCCGTTTAAGAGTTTCATAGTACCTGTCACGTACCCCCCACCTGCACCTCCACCCCCATGATCTGCACCACCACCACCACCCCCTCCTATTATCAAATATTCAATCAATACTGGTCCGGTTGTTACGGTTAAATCAACACCCCCTGTAGTGAATGTGTGTATCTTATACCTAACCTGTGTATCAGTTGGGTTATCCCCACCGGTTATTGTATCAATAGTTCCACCCGTCACTACAGGTGACGAACTTTCTGGCGACGTGTAATATTCCAAGTCTGATAATTCTGTGTTGAATCTAAGCATCCCTGACACAAGACCCGTAGAAGGTTGTTGTGTCGACGTACCACTCGGAACGGTTAGAGCACCTGTTCCAGAGGTCCCTACGAAACCGGCTACTTCAATATTAGAAGAAACCGTCAAATTCTCACTCACCGTCAAATTCTCACTCACAGTTGCATTTCCACTCACGGTCAAATTAGAAGAAACGGTCACATTCCCACTCACGTTCAACTCACCACCCACTTCAACATTTCCCGTAGTCACAAGGGATGTATCTGCATTTTGAAGTTCAATGGTTAGGGGTGTAGTGTTACCAGTGGCAGTAACTGCTTCAAGTGAGTGCTGGGCGACAACATTAATTATACCCATATTAATAACTCCACCCACCGAGAGATCACCATTTACATGAAGGGTAGCCTCTGGTTGGTCGGTGCCAATGCCGACTCGTGTTAGGTCCGTGTTTACGAATAGGTTAGCCTCGCCCACCTCTAAATTCGATCCACCTAGGGTACCTTTACCAACAACAAGTGCTCCACCAATTTCAACATTGGATGCAGTTGTAATGCTTAACGTCGGGTTAGTAAATGAAATTGTATGAGGTGTCACATTTCCCACCTCGGTGACTGTATCAAGTGGATAGGATGGTTTAATACCTAATGCACCCAAAAACATAGACTCAGCTGTAATATCACCATCTACCACGAGGACGTTGGATCCCGTATCATCAACAAAAAGGTTGGAACCAACACTCAAGGTATGTTGAGGAGTATTATTCATGACACCTATGAATTTGGGTGTGGTTACAGGATTCGGTGGATAAAATAACGTCCCGCCCGAGGCTGGAGCCGACCACGATGATGCAGCTCCTCCGGGAAGACCCGATAATCGGCTACCATCACCAACAAAATGTGTTGCGACTACATTACCTGTTACCCTAAGAATACCATCAGTCGCGTCATCGTCAACATAAAGGTTGGATCCGACGGAAAGATCGTGTATGGGATTGGCATTAGAAATGCCTACACTACCGGCGGTGTATGATAATTCATTAGTACCAACTGTTTTAGTCCAATGACTAGTTCCACTTCCACTTCCACCACCGGAAATACCTGTCAATTTACTACCATCACCAACAAAATAGGCTGCGACCACATTTCCGACGACTTCAACATTACCACTGGCAGTCAACGATGTAGAAGTATTTGTAAACTGCACGGTATTTGATGTTATATTACCCGTGTTTACAGCATCTCCAAGTGTAACCGAAGTTACGATACCAGAAAGTTGACTACCATCACCAATAAAGTAGGCCGCTTCTACATTTCCCGAGGTTACTACATTTCCGGCGACTTCAACATTACCACTCGCAGTCAACGATGTAGAAGTATTTGTAAACTGCACGGTATTTGATGTTATATTACCGGTGTTTACAGCATCTCCCAACGAAACTGAAGTTACGATACCAGAAAGTCGGCTACCATCACCAATGAAGTGGTCGGCCGTGACATTTCCGGTAGCTACAATATTACTACTCGCCCTCAAGGAGGTTGTAGGGTTGGTAAATTGTATTGTATTAGTTGTTGTTGGGCTATTGTCGGTGACTACTTGTAATCCCGAACTTGTTACCGTACTTATACCAGTGAGTAAACTACCATCACCGACAAAAGTAGATGCAACTACATTTCCTGTAACCTCAACATTAGCAGATGCTGTAATTTTGGAAGCCTCAACATTTCCAGATGCGACAATACGGCCAGAAACGACGAGTTCTGCGGCCGGTGAGATGTTTATTTGACCACCCATTCCGGGGTGTCGAGTGCAGTAATAATAAAGGGTCGTAGGGGCTCCCGCGGAAACCATAAACGTTTTCTTTGCACCGGTAGTCCCCGCTGTCCCTGTAGATGATATACCCGTTGTATATTCGCTACTATTTGCACCCTCGGGTTCTGTTGCAAATTCTAAGGGATGCTCTCCGTTTGGAAGACCACTATTTGCAAGACTACTATGAGATAGGTCAAATATATAGGTTTGACCTTCGTGGAGTTCGAGGGATTTGCGTGCCTCCTCATCAATGTAATATGCACCACCAGAGGCTCTCACAACAAATGTTTTTGTAGTTCCTAGTGTAGCTACATTGCTCACGAATAAAGATGTGGAAGTCACGTTACCAGATACATTTGTATTTGCAACATTTAGAATACCACCATCAATGGTGACGTCTCCTGTCAGTCCGTAGAAATTATTAGAAGACATGCTACCTTATAGGAAGGTGATAAAATAAATTGTTATTCATGCATGCTTTATGATTGACATAACAATTCGTCAGTAATTTAAAAAGAAAATACGCCATATATAAAATGTCAACAATGACAAGTTGGTTGCTCACACCTTTTCGATGTAACAGTAAAAAGAAACGACCAAATAGATCTTCCCTCCTGGATCACCCACCTCCGCCTATAGATGTTAATAGCGAATGGAGTTTTGGACCTTACTCGTGGAAGGCTACTGTTGAAGCTCTGGATAAAGACGGAAAGATAGATAGAACCTTTATAGGCTATAGCCAGAACATGGATATTACAACTCGAACTAAATTTGCATGTGATAGACATAAAACATCTGGTACAACATGTGGAGAACCAGAAATGGCAATGAAGGGGGGTGAATGTGATGAAGTTATTTTTATGAAAGTAAAAGAAAACACCAAACTAATTAATCTTACGAACCCGTTCTTTTAGAATTTTTCACTTTCCCTATCTGGACCTATATATACCGGAGGTGCTTCAAGTATCTCAAGTTCAAGTTTACCTTCTTGATTTTGAGATGGTGTTACATAAGCTATACGACAATCGTTCGCTCTAAGAATAGGATTACCACCGGCTTGTGTTGGTACAACTACTGGTTTACAAAGAAGTGCGAACATTAAATTAAGTCAACATTAGATTTCATCCCATTTTTTAACACTGATATTAGTCTCTTCACACCACGGATATACATCTTCACCAACAAAATGAATGGCATTAATTCCATTGCTGATACAATCCGTACAAATATCTATGCTATCATCAATAATTGTGTCAAGGGCAAGGGAACGACAAACATCTACTTTTTTAATTTCAAACGGGGTAAAACTATTAGTCAAAATAAGATCATCGAAAATATCTGGGAAATACTTATCGAGCCACCACTCAGTTGTCTCTCGGGCAATATTTTGTCTGCCGGTAACAACGTAAATTTTGTCAGTTTGTTCACGGAGTAGGGTAAGTTTCTTGTGAGCACCGGGAATGGGTTTCAGATTTTTGAACGCCTGACTGCTATAGAACGCTCGTACCATCTTTTGAGATTCCCCTTCAGGAATTGAAAAGATATCACGATAGAGGTAGGAGTATTTTTCTTTCCTAGGCATGGTGAGGCCACGCCATTTGGCCATTGGAAACAAAAAGGGAACGAGTACTTCGTCAACGTCAACAGCGATCCGGTTCATTTACTATAATTGGGGGATTATTGTTTAAGTATTTCATACTTATCAACGAAATTGAGAAAAGTCCGGCTGATGTATTCGCCACTATCATTGGTACGACACTGAAATAGATAGAGTAAACTAAACCCAAAGCACTTGCGAGAAGATTGATATGTAAGAAAGTATAATTTATTGCGTGTGTATCTTTGGTAACATATACATGAACAACTTGTGGGACAAACATTATTGTTATTAAAATAGAACTGACAAGGCCGATATAGTCTACAATTTCATCCATACTATCCTATCACTCGTAATCTCTAATTGTCACACCTACGGGAAATCGTGGAACACCGAGAGCAGTAAGGTTTTGGAACCGAACAGTCAACATCTTTCCCATAAACTTCTCATGGTTCCTATAGTCCTCCTCACGTTGGAGGATGGTACCCTCGGGTCTGACTGTGAATTCCCGATCATCTTGGGTCTTGCACACCCAAACAACTGCATTGGCATCACGACCATGACCAGTCTTGGCACCAGTGATTTCATATTCCTCGGTCTGGAAATCCTTGTGCTTGAGGAGGTAGTTACTTCGTTGACCAACCTCATAGACACTGAAGCGGTCACGGATCATGGTACCTTCATGTCCTTCTTCAACGTGCTTCTGATGCATGAGAGGAAGATCCTTCTTAGATTTTACGAGTGTCGTTTTGACATATTCGTAATGAGGATTGTAGATAGAATCCTTGACATACTCCCAGCGTTGCTCGAAGGTCATCTTATCTCTGGCGAGGGCTTCAGCCCTGAGATCAAAGAAATCAAACACGTGGAACTTGAGCTTCAGGGGATCAGTCTTGAAAGTGCTCGTAAGTTCTTCAAAGTTGAGGTTAGGGTCAAACGCTTCACCATCAACATATTGACCCGGTTCAAGACCTTTCCCAAGAATTTCAGTTCCGGGGATGATCTTTCCAGTTCTCGAGATGCCACCATCCTTTGATACCAAAAGACGAACACCGTCAAGCTTGGGTTGAACATAGAAGGGTTCAGAGATGTGCTTCTGACGATCCCCCCATTTGTTTGCAAGCATTGGCAACACTTGGCTGCACTTGGCATTCTCATTGTTCCACATAGTTTGAGCACGCTTGAGAGCTTTCTCATAACCAGTCTTGACATTGGTTCGTGATTCAATAAACTTGTCATTTCCCACGATACCAGAGATCCTCACAATGTCAGCAGTTCCATTCTTCAGGTCTTCAACTTTGAAGTCAGTGTAGCGGGTGCGGTTCAATTTGTCTTTGTGGATAAGGCGTTCCATTATACGATAATAAAATGTAGGTTTTAAATAGATGTCTGAGTTACCAGTTATCAATTATGGTAGAATGGAGCGACTTAGGTTGCCAGATGAAGACACTTTTAATTTAAACATGATGTGTGTAATTTTTATTTGTATCATCGTATTGGGTTTGTATAAACGGTCGGTCGACATTAGGCAATCCCGTGAACGATCTTATATTTTAAGGCTTTAGCTGAAGAGAGATATACATCTTTCTTCATCATTTTTTTAAATTTTCTCTGTGGGATTTTTGTCTTTTTCATGTAGATGTCTTTGATGGCCTTCATGAATTTGCCACATGATTTCACCTCATCCTTCATCTCTTCGTAGTTACCCCAAAATTCGCCTGTACTAATTTGATGAATCAAGATGTGAGCGTTCGCCCCCATAAGTCTCTCCGTCCCACCGAGTAGCATGAATGTAGCAGAACTACAACACGATCCCTGTGCAATTGTGGTAACCTTTACACGAGACTTTTCCAATACATTCATGGCAGCGATACCTGCAAACAGATCACCACCATCGCTCATAATATTAACACGAATCATGGGTGTGTATCCATACATATCTGCTGCTTTCTTGAGTACATCAATCTCAAGTTTTTTGAAGTATTCAGTAAAATCTAGAATACTTTCTTGAGTAATCTCTCCGTAAAAGAAGATTTCGTTACCGATGGTCTTGACAGTCGCTGGGGTATCGTCGTTATCGTCTTTCGATGACATGTTTGAGAGCCTTTTTTATATTTGTCACGTCTCTTTGTTTTAACTTACTTGTTACGGCGAGGTGGTTCATCACGTCAAAATCTTGTGGAGTGATTCCGTAGTCTAATAACCTATCAAAACGTCCAAGCTCTGCATATCTCTTTAATAGGCACATTTCATCCACTCCGAGGCGATTTCCAGATTTTCTTCTGATTTCACTAAACTTTTTGAAACGCATTTTAAAATTTCCAAACTTGGTCCATGCGCTGCCGGATCTAATAGTGTCTGGTTTAAGTGGTGTATCAAGGTACGCTTTTGGAATTCGTATACCGGCGTGAGTATAATAAGGAAGTAGATTCCATTGACCATTATAAATATATGCATCGAGTACATCGGCTTCTGAGAGGGAGTTTGATATACGTATAATATCGGCACCCTCAGATTCAACATAGTTTTCTTGAAGTGTATCACATATATGACCGTGCTCGGGTATACTATCGTACCATGGAAATGGGTCACTAGTACAGAGAATATCTCTCACATATTCTTTTGAAGTTTTAAAATCATCTATGTCGTCATAGTTTTCTATATAGTTTAGGTAATTTCGGACGGATCCCTTTGATTTTATTGCCGCTTCTTCGGCTCCTTTTACATTTTTTATAGTTAATAGTTGATCAACAGTAAGGGGTCTAATGAAGACTGTTTGAAAGTTTGGAAGCAGATACCCATTTATAGAAGTTGCAATCAGTGATCTATTATTCACTGAACCATTTTCAACAACATGATCTACCAAGTGTTTGTACAACAGTGGTTCGGCATCATAATCTTCCACAATGATTGGTACACTAGTGTCTTTCAAGTACTCGACGGGTGTCTTCTTATGAATTTGTATACATAAATTTAGATCGATAACTTGTTGAAGTAAATGAGTTTTACCCACACCTGTTGGACCACATATAAACACATTTTGGTTCTCATCAATTAAACGTTTAATTCGTTTGAATTCTTCAACGTGAATCGTGTTCCCTTTGTCATTGTTTTTTTGTGCAATAATTTTAATGAAGCGGTCCATGGATGATCTTACTAATCAGGCCATAGATTTGGTGCTGGAAAATGACGCACTACATGAAAGGGTAGTCAAACCTTTAAAACAGAAAATGTTCCCTTATGCTGTATCTATAACTATATTCAACCTCATCCTATTTATTCTCGTCGTTCACCTTGTTCGACGTCTATCGATCCTTCAGACTTCTCTTCATCAGTTTGAAAAGCTTTCCCAACCTTAGAGAATGGTGTATCTTCGGTTATAGCCGTTATGACATGAATGGGTCGAACATCGAGTATTTCTGGTTTGACGAAATCTGTTTCTTCATCAGGGTATGATGCTTCAAAGTCTTTTATAATATTTATAGGAACAGCTGGAGACTGTTCGATGAGACGATCATACTCGGCTTTACATTCTTCCACAAATTTCAGACCATCCTTTCTACGTTCTTCACGAGGAAGAGCTAACATCAGTCGAATATTACGAGATAATAACCCGTATGATAAAGCAGCCGTTCGGTGATTTTCCATTAATTCGTTAATTTTTAAGAATTGCATTATGGTGGCTATGAGACCAGCTATCAAATTCATACCACCAATCACCGAAGGAACAATAGGTCGTATTCCTTCTGGGAAGGAAGTTTGTGCAAAATTCGCGGTACCGGTGACTGTAGATAATACAATTACAGGTAAGGTAAAACGCAGTGACAAAGTCTTGTAGAGTAGATAGGCTCGATGGTTCATGAACCTATAGCATGCGGCAGCCTCACCCCATTGACGTAATATATTTTCATGTTGATCGTTCCACGATTTTTTCATCGTCTATTATATATGAATATAATCTTTGTGCTTCATTTATTAATGTTGGTGGCGGCTGTGGTCGTACCCATGTTCGTCAAGGATGTTCGATGGCTTGAGATGTATTCTTTGTTTATACCATTTGTCTTTTTCCACTGGATAACAAATGATGACACATGCTGTCTTACACAACTTGAGGTATATTTAACTGGTCAGGATAAATCAAAAACTTTTATGTCACGAGTTCTTGACCCTGTGTATAATGTTTCTGATGACACGTCTGGTAAACTTATTAAACTATCCGCTTTTGCCCTCTGGATGTTGGTTCAAGTAAGACTTGGTCGCATTAATACGATCATGGGGCTTAAATCTAAATGAGTCAAAAAAGTGAACGGACACTTTCCAATTGTAGTGTATAATCATACATAGAGCATCTGCTATATCATGTTCACGATCATATGGTATTTCCTCTATGTACTTTCTGGCTATTTTCACACTTCTTTCCTTTCGTTCCTCGTAATTTAGGCCACCCATACCAAAGTGTCTATGCACACTAAGTGGGGATATCAAAACCACTTTATCCATGAAGATGTAATGTAACAATGCTTCTATATTATTCATTCCAGATGGTGGCTGTCGTTCCACAAGAATCACATCAGCCTCTTTAAATATATGATCATACTCTTCTACAAATAAAGATATCAGAACAGCGGCATCATTGCTCTTACCAGAATATTTATACTCTCCTAGATCAATTTTTTTCAAATATTCAATTTCTATTTTATGTCCATGACATAATGCCATGACCAGGCCCATATTTGTATATCCAATATCGATCCCCAATATTTTCATGGCTTATTATAAAGATGAAGATTAACTATAAGCTTGTAAATTCTGTAGTTCTTCTGTCTATCCCTGTGATCATGATTTACGCTTTGGTGAGGAACCCAGTTGAAGTAGAAGTAGAGGTCCCTGTTCCCGTGGAGGTACCAGTTCCAGTAAGGGTTGAGAGTCAGCGAATGCCTCCAGAATACAGGGGTCCACCCATAAAGAAATACAAGCCTGGACATTTCCAACAAATCGGACTACTTTCTAACGAGGCGGGTGAAACTTTACCCCTATATGGTCGCGAGGTTCGTAACAGGCGTGACCGCTATCACTACCACACAACAACTCTCGGTGATCAGGTGTACCCTATTCCCGTTTCTATAGATGGCCGTGAATGTACAGAAGATATTGGTTGTCCCGAATTATATGGTGGTGAGCAAGTAACTGTCTATGGTCGGGATGATGTTTTCACTGTGAAGGCGTACCGGACGGACAATTTTTTCTAATTAAATCAAATTCTCTCAACGTCAAAGATCCATTATCTCCTCTTCGTTGAAGGTGAATAGCCTTAATCTTCAATAATTGAAGTACCGTATCATCATCCAAGTGATGTGAAAAATTCCGCTTCGCTTGAATGTCGTCAAGTTGATTGTTCTCTTTTAGAGATTGTATATATGGCCAGGTATACCGCCGCAATTCATTTAGTTCCCCTCGTAAATTTACTATCTCAGGAAGAAGTACTTCTCGTATGAGTCGATTCGTTTCTGTTAAATCTTCTTTATAGGACATAGTTATATTTCAAACATTTTCTTTATCAATATTAATGGACTACAAGCAGTTGAAAGAAAAAGTTAAGGGAACTGGTCAGCGTGTCACAAAAGACGTAAATGGTAAACGTATGAAATTAACCACGAAGGAATTGCGAAAAAAGGTTCGCAGAAATATGGAAAATCGTGTTAAAAATGCAAAACAGACAGTTGGTATGTGCAAATCTCTGTTAAACATGGGTACCACAGGTTATAGGGCTCCTCCCCCACCACCTCCACCTCGACCTCCTATGAGGCGTGCAATACCTTCACGTGGTGGTATGCCACAGAACCTCATCAAGAATCTTCAAGGTGCATTGAATCGTCGAGGTCTTAGACAAATCGCAAACCGAAACGCGAGGACAACAGTCGCTTAGCTTTCGTCATGGATGGTTGACTCCAAAGTAACCACCTAGACCAAAAACCGGCAGTGTACATACCATTTTTCGACCAACGTTCTTTATCACTCTTAACGACACTCAACATACGTCTATGTACGTCTTGATCGCCGCTTGGAACATTTCCACCATGACGTTGAACATATAAACGCATCCGCATTGGATCTTTATGGATTGTATAGTCAGTGTAGCCTCGACCACCAAAGTCTACTTTACGATCATTTTCAAAGATCGCTCTGAATTTCTTTTGGGGGTTGGGACTCTTGATGAGTCTGACCTTCATTATTATAATTAGACAAGTTTATTCTGCTTGAGGATGATGTACGCAAGCATGAGTACCTGGACAACCTGGAAAACAGTAAGGCCGAAAGGCATCTTGGGGACAATGAGTAACTTCTTCTCAATGGGTTCGGCCTCAGCCTCGGTTTCGGGCTGGTATTTTTCGTAACAGTGGGGCATTTCTATATACTCAGAAATTAAGCACCACTACAGGAAGGGCAAGCATAATTTTCAACCAACTTCTTCTCCTTACCACGTTTCACTAGGAAGAGATGGTCATACATGTGAAGGAGGGTTGTCGCCGCGAAAATAGCAATAGCGGGACGATTACCTAAGTTCTTTGTCGTCACGAGCACGAATAGGAAAACAGCGAGAAGTACAATTTGTACCTGAGTAAACATCATATTTATAATACCTTTAGATTATTTATGAAGTACTGCACTGTGACAAGTTATATGTCACGTGGTCCACATGTCATAAGTGACAATGTATTATGTGCTGAGAGAAGACTTATACGCAGCCTGTATGTCAAGTGTATCAAGAGTGGTAAAAAACCCCATCAATTTACAGATTGGCTCCACCGAAAGTATGGTCAGTTGATAGTAGAGAGAAAGAATACATTTGGAGATGCGATATCACTACCCTGTGTATTGTGTCGCAAAACTTTGTCAAAACACGGGATAAAGTGGATGGCTCACGATGGGTGTAAATGGGTACACAGTAACAATAACATATGTGTTCCTATACCTACTAGATCTACAAACAAACAGAAGAGGTTGTTAGGATTTAAGTATTAGGGTTATCTACCTGCCCACCACATGTCAGAATGTGTAAATTCGTCCGAGTAAAGATGATTTCTACAAACTGCTATATACATATCACTTCCTCCTATCAATTCTAATTGTTTATCTGGTACAATCCTTTTTGTAAATGGTCCACATGTTCCATCTTTACATACCATACACAAGGCTGATAGTTTCACAACTTCACATGCGAGTGGAATACAATCGATGAGTTCACCAAACTTTCTTTGAAAAGAATCCGCATCCAAACCTGTTAGTATAATCTGTTTTTTCAGATAGAGACAATGTTCCACAAATTTTTTGAGTCTAGGAAAAAATTGTGCTTCATCGATGGCAACAATGTCTGCGTTTTCAAATGCATCTCTGTCTAAGAGACTAAAAAGATCATGAACTTTGTGACAGTTAAATTTTACATTGTCATGCGTCTTCAAAACTTCATCGGGTGATCGCGTATCTTTTGCTGAGTTTACAACTATAATGTCTTTCCCAAGAACTTTCAGACGCTTGAGTCTTCTGATAAGTTCGGAAGTCTTACCTGAAAACATATTTCCCATAACAATTGAAAGACTCATATCTACTAATTATAATGTTGTATTTTTTATATGGGTCTCGACATTCACAAAGCAGTTTTTAATGGACACGAGGGATACTTTAATGCCAGGACGGGTCGTGTCAAATTTCAAGGGAAAATATTTCCCAACATTGCAACTGCCATCAAGAGTCTAAAGTAGATTCTTTTTGTATAATTCCACCCAACTTGTCACACTGGTTTCGTCTTCGTAGCACCATGGATACATTTCCTCGTCGTACCCTGCAAAATGAATGGGATTTATACCCATATATCTACATATACCACAATCTATGTTACTATCGTCTATGATAGTATCTATGTTTAATGAACTACATATATCAGCTTTACACACTTGCCGAGGAGTGTAACTATTTGTTAGAATCATGTCGTCAAAAAGTCTGGGAAAATTGTCGTCTAACCAATCTTCTGTTTTATGTCGGACACATTTTTGGCGACCCGTAATTGCGTATATTTTAGATATTTTTGGTCGCATCATCTGGACGATTGCACGAGACCCGTGTATAGGTTGTAAGTTATTAAAAGTTTGTGAGTCGTAAAAATCGCGTACCATTTTGGTTGATTCTTCTTGGGACAAATCGAAGATATTTCTATATACATACGAATATCTTGGTTTTGAAGGTAGTTTTAGTTTATTATGTTGAGCCATTGGTTTAAGAAACTCTACTAAAACTTCATCTATGTTAATAGCCACCCGATACATACATATCTTTATGATATTTTCTCTATATCTATTATAGATGAACGACAAAACTCTCGTTTTCAGTTGGTGGTTATGGGTTTTAGCAATCCTTTTTAAATTAGGGTTTACATCTTATTCACCGTTCTTACCCTTATTGATTGCACTCGTCGTTGCAACATACTTAGTGGTATATAAGTTCCGTCGTGAATATCACTGGACAAAGAAGGTTGTCATCATGTCTTTAGAACTTTTGTTTACGGTGATGAGTTATTCGTCCAGATCTATTTTTGATACGACAGACCTGATGATAACTACTATGATAACTATGGTATACCTATTCTATGTAAATTTGAATGGTACAAATGTTCATGAGTTGTATTTTAAAAGGTTTCCTGAGTCACACAAGGGTGAAACTTTCATGGAACACCTAAAAAATCTCAGTAAAAGGTAAGATGCCTCTCACCGATGCCCAAATTACTCGAAAAGTTGGGCAACTGCGTAGAACAGAAGGTCAAATCTATGCACCTCTCAAATATTTCAGGGGGCTTGGGAATCTCAAGGAGGTTGAAACTCGTTACAAGAAGATGCTCAAGAAGGACTACACCAAGTTCCGAACAGATGAAGGAAGAAAGACGAAGACTTCCTCCTACACCCAAAAGTTCCGGAAAAGGTATCCAGGTGCTAAGTCGTTGCCAGATATTGCGAAGGCTACTGGCATTCCTCTAAAGACTGTGAAGACCATCTACAATAGGGGGCTCGCTGCATGGAGAACCGGGCATCGTCCGGGAGCCTCTCCACAAGCGTGGGGGTACGCGAGGGTTCATAGTTTCGCCACTAAGGGGAAGACGTACTATACGGCTGATAAGGATTTGAGGTGAACCACTCATCTATTCGTTGTATCATAGCGCGCTTATCTTCCCCTGTATATTTACTACCCTTTTGCTGGTTTTCATTATCAATTAACCACTGAGAGTTCAGATAGTGCCAGCAATATTTATTATCATCTGGCAAGTTCCATACACTACATGGAATGATTTCATCTATCTGAACCTCATCATCTTCTGTTTTTGGGCGACTATACCTATCTTCAAAAGTTTTATGAAGATACTCGACCCATTCTTTTGAAGTCATACAAAGATCTTCCAATGAACCTGTAGGATTTTTAACCCTTGTGGTTTTGTATCGTCTATTTCGTCGTGCGCGTAGCGCGTGTCCATATGGGTCACATATAGAGCAACTCATGCGTTCACGATTGTGCTCGCATATTTGTGACCCACCGCACTCCTTGCAGTTCGAGCGCCGACGACCGTGCTCGCATATTTGTGACCCACCGCACTCCTTGCACTGAGAGCGTTCACGACCGTGTTCGCATATTTGTGATCCACCGCACTCCTTGCATCGAGAGCGCTGACGACCGTGCTCGCATATTTGTGACCCACCGCACTCCTTGCACTGAGTGCGCCGACGACCGTGCTCGCATATTCCTGCACCACCGCACTCCTTGCAATCAGTGCGCCGACGACCGTGCTCGCAGATTGATGCCCCACCGCACTCCTTGCATCGAGAGCGCTGACGACCGTGCTCGCAGATTGATGCCCCGCCGCACTCCTTGCAGTTAGAGCGCAGACGACCGTGCGGACACCCGCTGCACACCTTGCAGTTCGAGCGGTACTTCACCCCGTGCTCGCACGGCCCGTAGTGCCTCGGGGCTATCTTCCGCTTCGTGCCCTTCTTGGT
>Ga0115008_10002893_pt1 | contig 14216 bp, 9 predicted proteins | sample FraStrMetagenome_FD_87164 | JGI IMG/M metagenome (GOLD analysis project Ga0115008, IMG submission 87164) | Marine eukaryotic phytoplankton communities from Arctic Ocean - Fram Strait ARC3M Metagenome | ecosystem: Environmental > Aquatic > Marine > Oceanic | place: Fram Strait | collected 2012-06-18
AAGCCATGTGGTTTGAAAGATCTTGCAAATACTCTAGCTAGAGCTAAACATAACAAGAAATTTTTATATAATCATATTATGCTGATAGCAGGGGCCAAAGCTACCTTGGCGGCATGGTGTCTGGCTGAGTGAAAGAAAAGCCTTGAGCGTTTGTGGGCCCAGTCTGATTTTGCGAGGAAGTTCTCTGATATGAATCTGTGTTGGGATTGCTTGTCCCGCCATCTCCAAGGGCCATCTCGCCCCAAACGTCAAGACCAGACATGCTTTGCGCGCGAGGGACTGCTATTCCACCGTCACTGACACCAACAGTAGGCGTGACAACGGAGTTGGGCTGAATAATCATTTCGTCTCCAGCGTTCGAACTAACAAGATCCGCAATAGCATCGGTGCTGCTGGATGTACCGCCTTGACCAGGAGTGAGGCCAACGCGAGAGAGAACCAGCTCTTGCTTTTGGACCAATTTCTTCAGCTCGGCAACTTGTTCAATAAGATCTTCGTTGGCTTCAGTGTGACCACCGGCTTCTTGTGTCCTGCGGGCATACCTCAGGATGTCGCTAACAACGACATCGCTAGACAGTGCGTTGTGGTACAAGAGCCACGTTTGTACGTAGTGAGGTATCTGTAACGCGGCGAGGACGAAAAGCGGAATGAAAATGATGTTGCCGCAAACCACATCATGCACAAAGTAAAAGTTCTTGACGAACTTAAACCCAAAGCAGAGACCAACCAGGCAGAATGCTCCAACACCATAGTAAGCTGCAAGTGCATATCGAATGCAGTTGGTATCCTCGATGAAAACGGTAATAATGCCGGCGATCAAACCAACAAAAAGGACAATACCAACAGTACGTCGAATAGGATATGCCATCGAGCGCTCAGTTAGGGCGTAAACGCGTACTAGAACCAGAAGGAGGGCAATGAAAATGAGCACCCTCCCGACGCTGATGAGCGGTTTGTTGAGAGTGGTATCAGACTGGAACAGGTCAGACCTTCTGATGCCTTCGGCAATTAGAAGGTAAAGGAGGGACTTTATCAAGTTGGGGATCTTTGACGTGAATGGCATCGTCTTGTAGTATGCATTTTCCTCGGTCCACCACATAGACCAACTCTTGAGTGATCCACCTGTCGAACCATGCATCCACGACAACCACTTCTCATAGTCGGAATACACAACGTTCCACTCGAAAGTAAGCGGGTTGAACCAAAATGGACTCGCCAAGAAGGATAAGGATGCGAGCCAAAGCGACCAGGTGCGACCGAAGTACTGCCCAGCATCTGTGTAGATACCCATTAAGATCAGAGCAGCAGAAACTTCAACGCCAAGATAAAGGTGGCTGCTCGCAAAAAAGCGGAATTGTTCGTCCATTGGGGTATGCTGTGTAACAAAGCCACGACCTGTGGCGCGATACTTAGCTCCGCCTACGAGAATCGTCTGTGCCATATAGTAGGCCTTCGTCTGGATGTGGAACATAAAATGCAACGGACCACCAGTGATAAAGACGTGTATGATCTCGCGGAGACTTGGCCACCATCCTCTTTCTACACCTAAAGTGGCAAAGAGAGGGATTGTCTGGAGCAGACCCAATCCTCCCAGGAGCATCTGGATGGTGCCCATAGGCGTAATGACTCGATCACCAATTTTCTCCAAGTCAAAGAGTGCCAGAACTGCCATCAAGTAGACGACGACATATATCGTTAGAACGGTAAGGACATTCGAGAAGTAGTGACCGATTCCGCCGTAGTAGAGGGACAAAAGACGGAAGAAGTCAAGCCGATGGCAAATGCGATAGATATCCCTCGAAAGACTCTGTTCTCCGGCGCCTTGGCTCAGCTTCGCCTCAAACTTGTAGATTTGGCTCATGCCCACATCTCGACCCTTGCCGACCTGCACGTATTCCTTGAAAGCGACAGTCCCACCTCTGATGACGCAGTTGTACCCGGCAAAAATGTCTTCCGAGAGGTTGATTCCCTTGGAACTCTTGCTAATACCTCCCCTCGTAATGAAAAAGAGCTTGTCGAAGACATCGGGATGACCGTAGTGGAGACGAATGCGGAGAGGTCTCGCGAGGACTCGTTGTCCGAGAGTAACGAAGGAGGTCTCTTGCAGAGCCATGTAGTTAGCCAAGGAACTGACACTGCCAGTGAAGATGTGCTCTCGTAAACCGAGGATCGTTGTCGGAAGAGGACCATCTCTCTTTGCGAACTCTTGCAGTGCATTCCTCATCTTCAAAGCCTCTTCGAAGTATCCTTCCTGATTCATGTCAATAGTCTGCACAAACTCTCCACGGGTGAAGATCATGGCATGATTCTGGTTCTCGGGCTTGCCTTCGCCGATTACGGGATTACCTGGGAGACGAACGCGGTAGACCTCTTGAATGTTACCTCGCCCATCGCTTTTCACTAACACGGAGTAGAAAAGTGATGCGCCAGATCTATTGAGACGAATGGTGTCGATGTAGGCAACACGCATGTGAGGGAAGCGGTGCATTAGCTGTTCAATATCGTCTGCCTTGGGATCCTGATTCTTCTTCATGTTGCCGTAAACCTGACAAGAGACGATGTAGCCAAATTTTTCTCCCATCAAGTCATTGGTCGTGTCCTCGTCCAGCCGCTCAAGGTTTGCAAGAAGACGGAGAGCCTTCTCAAAGTACATCATGCCGCTCACTGTGCGTGTCAAGGTCTGGGCGCGAAGGCTCGCCCAAACCCGTGTCTCGTCGATAAACTTTTTAGAATAGATGGCCTCCTCATCCTTGATGCCATTCCTTTCGAGGAAATTGTCCCAGTCAGCTCTGAATAGAGTCTGTAGGTAGAGAATTGTAGACACGCCGAGTGCATCGGTTCTCTTCTCGAGATCAGCCTTGGTGTAAGTAACATCTTCAGAATAGTACGGGGTCATGACATTCCACGAGAACATGTCATGGATCGACGGGGCGTCAGGCATATCCATGAACAGTGAGTTGACAAAAAAGGTCAATCTGCGGCGAACTTCCTTGGATTTGGGCTCGGCATCGTCTGGATGGCAAGCGACCAAACCATGAACCTTTGTAAGCACCTCTTTAAAGGCAAGGTTCTTGGCGCATTCGTCAAGTTGATCCGACGCATAGGCATCGTCCCAAAGGAAGCCATTTTCCATGCTCAGGAGGAAGGTGATGCGATCCAAAACATCTCTCGTCTCCGGGTCCTCGTTCGCACTCTTTAAAATTCCCTTGAGGGCATGTGCAAAGGATCTGAACTTATCACGCGCCTGGTCACGGAGGGCATCAATAATAACGACCTTTTCAGAAACGGTCTTCTTGCTCCCTTTCTGGATGATAAGATCGGAATTATCATTGTCCAAACTGCTCAGGGATGCGGCACTGACGGCACGGCGAATTCCAGTACCAGAAACCTTAGATTGCGCGTCACTTTTCACTTTCACAACGCGAGACTTTGGCGCAGGTTTCCTCCTTCCGATGCTCTTCTCGAGGACCTGGACAAGGGCGACAAAGTGCTTCATAATGCTAGAAATATTCTCCATCTTGATGTGCTGGATCAGAGTTCCGTTCTCGGACCATTTTAGAATCAAATTCATGACGGCAACAATATCATTATTGTGAACTGTGCCCAGCATGCGCAGAAAAATGAAGCTTCCGAGCTCCCACACCTCAGAGACGGCCGTCCTCATAGTAATGTGATTAACTATAGGCTTGAACATATCTTCGTCCGTTGCCGGCCGTCCACGAGGGGCGTACTCCTCCTGTGGTCGCTCCAGCTCCGATATCACATCATCAATGACGCCTGCGGTCTGGAAGACGGGTAGGTATATAGCTTGGCTGAAACCCTCAAATCGACTGAATTTCAGGTAGTCCCTTTCCCTGTCCGAGACGATATCCTCTTGGCGGAAATGATCAACAATCTCGTTCCATGCGGCACTGAACATTACCCACTTTTGGATGCGCACATCCAACAAACGGTTGACATAGCTCTGAAGCTTATGGGGGTCATTGCCCAGCAGCGACGTTCCCTCTTGGTTTGGATTAGCAATGTTGCTCTGAGAATTGCCGAGGAAACTGGCCGAGGATCCGCGGCGGCTTCCAGCATCAGGCGAAAGCATCTTTCTACAGAAGTGTTCTGGCGCGCGCCCAAAATTTTCACGAATATCGTTCATGTCTCTAATATCTCCAAGATTGTCCGAGAAGCCAACCGACGTTCCTGCAAAAGCCTGCCACACGGCATACCAAATGCTCATGTCGATGAGGTACACAATAAATTGTGGAGTCCACCTCATTACGAGCAAGAGGCTCATCTTGGCAAAGCTCTGGTCAGGGAAGTTCATGTAGTCATCTGCAAGCTGCAAGGTAGGCAAGACCATGGCATATACCTCGAAAATGTAAGAAAAGAAGAGCTTCCATGCTATCATTGTCACCCAGAAGAAAGTGTAAACTGCTGTGTGACTGCAAGACTCGGTAACTTCCTTCCCAACGTAGAGACGGCTGAGGGGGAAAAGTATGTTCAAGAAGGACTGCACAAAGTTGCTTCTGCTCGTATAGATTTTTGTCTGGAGGGCTGGATAAAATTGAAGACAAGCGTCGAAGAACCACGGGATCATACAAAGTATGGAAAGCCAGATGTACTGCCACCACCAAAAATCAGAATTTGCCTTGATCCCAAGGTAGGTTCCATCTTCAGGACCAAACGTCCAGATCAGGTAGAGGGTTTGGTATACCAGAATAAGAAATCTCGCAAGGAGCGTAAAGACAGAACCGCAAACTGCAGTTCCAGATAGATGGATACCAGGATAGACCGACCAAGCTTCTAAAAGTCCGAGCGAAAGATGAAGAAAGTTGAATATCCAGAACACTCCACTGCCAACCTCGACAGTGTACACAACACCCCAGACTAGTTCTCTTGAGAAGGCGACGACAGCCAGTAGGTAGAAGGTAATGATATGCCATTCGAGGATTCGGAACATGGCTAGGATGCCGCGCAACCAGGACCGCTTTTCAAGGAAGGTCTTTGGTGAGTCAATCAGCCCAGAGGTGATGGGAGGGAGGATGGTGCTGTGTGTGGAGGATCTTTCGTCTAGAGATTCCATGTCTGACGAATACCGATAATTGAGGCAGTTTCGCGACCAGAAGAACTCATTAAAATCGTCATAATTTTGTTTCTCGGGATGGTCCGCCTTTGATTTCATGCTCTGGACACACAAACAAATTCCAAGATATGAAAAATTTACATTTTAGGGAGAACAAGATGAGAAAAGGTCAGGTACAAACGAATAACGGAATTTTGGCACGCGAAGAAAATTGATTCGGCAAGGGTGCGAGCGACATACCTTGCTGACGATCTCGAAAATTGGAGCGACGACATTGTCGACAAAATGGCCGGCATACAAGCTCCGGGTCTGGGTGAACCCCTCTGAAAGCGTGTATTCCTCCATCATCTTATGATATAGGAACCACATACATTCGGGCATATGCCGGATATTAGCACCCTCTCCCCACACGCAAAAAAAGAGGACAAGATCTACGACCCGGCTGGCAACTGCTGGCGGCGCAGACATGGTTGTATTCATCTTGGAGAAGCTAGGAGGAACTCCCATGGTCCTACACCACTTCATGTAGTTTGAAAATACCTTGGCGTGGAGCGCATGAATAGGACTCGGGGGTTGAACAGACGGCGGAAGAATGTGACTGCTCATATAGCGTCGATTGTTGCTAAGCAATATGAGAAGGTGCTCCGCTTGATTCCTTACAGAGGAATCCTGGAAGCCGAAGAAGTTGCCAATGTCCTCGCAGGCAGAGTATACCATGTTAGCGTATTCGGCGAGACGAGGTGGGAGGTCGGCAGGATCGAACATGTTGTAAGCGTCGGGTGACACGGGCGGAGGCGCCTGATATGATAACGGAGAGACCTTCCGCTTCTCTTCTCCAGTGTCAGCGGTGGATAAGGAGGTGTAAACCTCTTCCTGACCAGAGTACAATAGTTTGATGGTATCTCCACTTCGATAAGCGAGAGCCACAACAACTAATGCACTAGCGAGGAGCCAGGAGAACGCGCTGATGAAGTTGCTCTCATCAAGCTCTCCCCGCATTACGCCAACAACATGGGGAAAGAAGGAAGGAAAGATAAGAGACACAGCCGTGCAACCCCCGACAAGCGTAATGGCAACCGGAAGGAGTGAAAGTCGAGTGTACCTGAAGAAAATCAATTGGAGATGAAAATATGCAAAGGATGAGTCACTCAAGAAAGACGGCGTCCTTTTGGGAAGTCTCAGTAAATCGTCAAATCGAAGGAACTCACTTGACAGAGACGCCGGCACCGATGCAAGCCAAGGCGGGTGCAACAATGGCAAAGAAGAGAGACGATGATGACAAAAACGACGCAACGAATGCAGTCAACGTAACGCCAGCACAAGCCCCAGGGAATAGCGTTGGAAGGAAGACACCGAGGGAAAGGCCCACTAAGGAGCCAGCAACCACGAGTATGTAGAGCGCCACCATTGCCAATTCGATACCAACAATTGAGAACAGCGGCTCGAGAAAAGTGAAAACCAGCGCGCCACTGACGACGGCAGCAGTAGCACCAGAAAATAGCCTCTCGTTGCTGGTTGTTGTACACGAGAGAAACAGAAAGTTGCGAGGCAGGTCAAAGAACACCGATGGAAAGGATTGGATTTTCAAAACGTGAGAGTTCATGTTTTACAAGAAGGTATTATTTATTACCAGATGCAGAGTGCTTGTTGCCACCACCTCACCTTTTCATCCCTGCGCAGTACCAGACCACTAAGAGCGACGATACAACGCGGAGCGCTGGTTCAATCCAAGACTCGGCTAGCCCCTCCATCGTCGCAGTGGACACCATCGTGCCAGATCCCACACCCCAATCAATAGCCGCAGATCTCGGCGTAACAAAGAAATGAGAGCGTGCGTTCTTCGTCCACGATAGCCGGGTGTTTGCTTTAGAAGCAGCCACGGCCAGGCCAGGAGCTGACTTCCTTTATCACCCGGTGAAACAATGGATCGAACTGAAAAGAATGAATAAATAAAATTGAATGAATCGAATCAACACATGAATCGAAAGATAGGCTGTCCGGATCCTTGCATCATGTTCCTCGATGACGTGTGTGAATTTGGATCTGCAGATCGTCATAATAATAAAGATACACAATATTTACGGAACGCTGTACAGTATCTGGGTGATGGGTCTGGTCTCGTAATTCCTACGTGCTACCGTACCTACTACGTAGAACCGTAGCTAGATCTACTTTTTAGCACACGCACATGCATGCCGTGCAATACGTCTCGTCTCGGTTCGTAGCCCCTCAAAGTGGGAAGATGTCACTGAATAGGTGGACAGGAAAGGGATCGAGTCCCCCGGCTCGATACCAACTGGCTAACTCAAAGCGGTCGGCTAACACAGGGCTTGGATTGGCTCAAAATCAACACCACCCAGGCGTACGAGGTGAAAAGGAATGGTGGAGACAACGAGGGTCTTACCGGTATTGTCCCTGGGTGCATGACTGCGGCGATCCTAACCATAGCATAAGGATAAGGATAAGGATGTACCTACTTTTTAGATGTACCGCGTGGTCGACCGTACCAACCAAGGGCCGAATGATTCGGCCCTTCCTTGACCGTACTACGGTAGATCTAGATTCTAGCCTACATGTAGAGAGTATCATCGTATCCAGTAGATCTACTTTTAGTGGTCTACGTGTAGAGTCTACGTAGCTAGAGTAGCAATACCGGTACCTAGGTACGGTAATATACCGGGTAGAGTTTAACTTTTATCTCTAGCAACAAGAAAAGGATTACCGGTAAAACAGTACATGTAAAAAAGGGTCAGATGTGGAGGAAGGAAGGAAAGATGATGTATGATGCTACGGTAGCTCTATCGGTACAGCTGCACAGCCTCCTTATTAGTACCGGTACGTGTCGACTATATACATATACATTTATTAATATTTATTATATGTACCGGCTAGCTAGACTCTAGGTAGGTACCGGTAGAAGGCGTATCTCGATATTAATACATAGATCTACGCCGTAAGATGGAATGAATTGGTTGATAATTTTTTTATGCAGTACGATTCGAAGCTACTAGATCTACCGGTACATGTAGCTACGGTGCTATATGCAGTACAAGTAAGGAACACCTTCGTTCTTTTAATCAGCACAACGAGAGGTCTGCTCAGCGCCAAGCTCCCCACCAACTGGTAGGAAGCAAAGAGCTCCGTCAGGCGCCGAGGCAGAGACTCGCAGTGTGTCTTCAACAAGAGCCTCCTTCTTCACAGCTGGGTTGTTCACCTCGGAGGGAGGATAGACTTGCCAAAACTTGCCAACTTCATTCTTCCAGTTGTTCAGGATGTCTTCAGCCTTTTCACTACCGGTCTTTTCAAAGTGTCTTTCGATTATGTGCTTCAGCTGACCCTCTCCGATAGCGGACTCCACTCGCTGCATCTTGACAATCTCCTTGTTGAGTCGTTCCTCGAGGCTGTTATCAGGGTCGTAGAAGTAGCCAATACCACCGGTCATACCAGCGCCAACGTTCCTTCCAACCGAGCCAAGGACAACAACGACACCGCCAGTCATGTACTCGCAGCAATGGTCTCCGGTACCCTCGGCGACGGCGTAAGCCCCGCTATTGCGAACGCAGAATCGCTCACCCGCACGACCGTTGGCATGGAAATCACCACCGGTGGCTCCATAGAGGCAGGCGTTTCCAACGATGCTGGAGTCGGCGGCAACGAAGCCAGCATCGGCGTGCGGGACGACAACAATCTCGCCGCCATGCATGCCCTTGCCAACGTAGTCATTTGCCTCTCCCGTAAGCCGAACGTGCAAGCCTGGCAAAACAAAAGCTCCAAAGGATTGCCCGGCGCTTCCGTGGAAATTAACATTGATCTTGCCCTTGAACCCAGAGTTGCCATGGGCTCGGGCGATGTCCCCAGCGAGCATAGCACAGGTACTTCTGTCCGTATTCTTGATGTCGAAGTTGGCGGTGGTCTCTCCACCGTTGTCACTAATCACCGTCTTAATGTCTGCCGACTCGCATACCTCGCGGTCCAGGTCAGAGCTGAATCTGTTTATGTGAATGATAGAGTCCTTGGGGACCAGTTTCCCATCAACGTCGGCACGAAGTAAGGAACGATCTTTCTCGCTGTTGGGAATACCGCCAAAGAACTTGTCAACGGTGACCCCATCACTCTTGGCAACGCGTTCAACTTGCTCGGCACTCTGCTTCAGGAGATCGGCACGCCCGATGAGATCCTCGAAATTCGAGTAACCTAGGTGGGCCATCAGTTGCCGAACTTCCTCGGCAACAAACTCAAAGAAATTGACGACGTGCTCGGGAGTACCAGGGAATTTCTTCCGAAGCTCCTCTTTTTGACTGGTTACTCCGACGGGGCACGTATTCAGATGGCAGACGCGGGCCATGACACAGCCCTCGGCAATCATGGCAATCGTTCCAAAACCAAATTCTTCGGCTCCCATCATGGCAGCGATGGCAATGTCCCGCCCAGTACGGATACCTCCATCAACGCGAATGGTGACGCGGTCACGGAGACCGTTGTTGAGAAGGGCAGAATGGGCCTCGGAAAGACCAAGCTCCCACGGGCAGCCTGCATTCTTGATGGAAGATAGTGGCGACGCACCGGTACCCCCATCTCCGCCAGAAATCTGGATTACGTCGGCGTCTGCCTTCGCAACACCGCAAGCAACAGTACCAATTCCAATGGACGAAACCAGCTTGACGGACACTCCCGCTTTCTCATTGACAGCGTGAAGATCGTGGATGAGTTGGGCAAGATCCTGTTGGGTAGAGACATTCAAATGAATTTCGAAAAGGATATGTTAATGATGATGATTCATGCACCGAAGCCGGCTGGACAAAGGAGCAGATAAACGAGAGCAGGAGAAGAAGTCAAGTCCTCAACGTAGTGACACTGGTACATACCTCAATGCTATAAATGTCATGATGAGGAGGAGGGGAGATGAGGGTTACTCCCTGTTTGCTCGCTCTTAGTCCAGCGATGTACTCAGAGACCTTGGGACCGGGGAGCTGACCACCCTCGCCAGGCTTGGCACCCTGTGCGATCTTGATCTCAAGCTGCTTTGCTGTGACAAGAAATTCGGGAGTCACTCCGAAACGTCCGCTGGCAACCTGATGGATGTAGGAATTGGCAGAGTCGCCATTCTTAAGACCAGCAAGGTGGGGGAACGTGGGGGAACGTCCCTTCTCGTCTACGTCTGCAATTGGCTTGCCACGGATGACATCCTCTCCGCCCTCGCCAGAGTTGGACTTGCCACCGACTCTGTTCACAGCAATGGCAAGAGTTTCGTGGGCCTCGCGACTAAGCGCGCCAAGGGACATTGCTCCCGTACAAAATCGCTCCATGATCTCAGCTGCGGGCTCAACCTCATCGATTGAGATGCTCTTACGATCAGACTCAAAGTCAAGAAGATCCCGGATGTTTGCAAGTGGAGCAGACTCGAGACTCTTCTTAAAAATCTCGTAATCGGCAACGCTGGCAGGTTTGACCCCGTCATTCTCTGATTCGTCCCGGTTCGTTGCAGCGCTAACGGTCTTGTCAAGGCCGATGGCATTGTGAAGGAGCTTGGCCAAGTCAGAGGAGTTAATGTGATACTCACCCATTTTTGGGACAGGCTTGTAGTAGCCGTAATTGACGAGCTTCATTTTGGCTTTAGCCGCCTCGGGACGCATCATGATGATCTCGCTGGAAATCTCTTCAAGAGACATGCCTCCGATGCGGCTGGTGGTGCCCTTAAAGCTGGTGTCAATGACCTCTTCACTTAGACCGATGGCCTCGAAGATCTGAGCCCCCGAGTAGGATGTGAGGAGCGAGATGCCCATCTTGGATAGAATCTTGAGTAGGCCAGCTTCGACAGCCGAGCGGTAGTTTTCCTGAGCCTCAGCAACGGTGGCCTTCGAAAGCTTACCAGCATCCATCTGCTTCTGAGTCTTGGCATTTCCGTGCCACTGACGAACTGTCTCGAGGGCAAGGTAGGGGTGGACTGCGTTGGCGCCGTACCCGACCAGGCAAGCAAAGTGGTGAGTGGACCAGGCAGCACCAGTCTCAACAACAATGCCAGCGTCCATGCGAAGTCCTTCTTCAATAAGACGATGGTGCACTGCACCAACCGCGAGAAGAGGCGGAACATAAGTGGTGGTATCAAGAGACGCCTGATCTTGCACAAAATCACTAAGGACGACGATCTCGGCGCCGCCACGGACATCGTCCACTGCCCTGTTACACACGACATCGAGAGCATCCTTTATTCCAGCCGGACCGTCGGCAATGTCGTATCTGGTACTTATGGTAGACTGCCTGAAGCCGCCATTCTCTTCGCTTCCAAGGGACTCGATCTCCTTCATCTCCGCCCCATTCAGAACCGGAGATTCGAGGTGAATGAGACGGGCTCCCTTCTCAGACACCTTGTAAATGCTTTCCTTCCTACCAAGCGTCATGGCAAGAGACATGACAACGCCCTCCCGAAGAGGATCAATGGGAGGGTTGGTGACCTGAGCAAAGCGCTGCTTGAAGTAGCTGTAGAGGACATGGGGGCGCTCAGATAAAACAGAGATGGGGGCGTCGTCGCCCATAGAGTAGGTGGTCTCCTTACCGGAACCAGCCATATCGGCAATTTGCATGCCGATGTCCTCGAGGCCCCATCCAAAGGTGGATTGAGCGAAGGTAGCGGTTTCGTCGGAGTAGATGCGATCGGCAGGAGAGGAACCTTTTTTGACATCCTTGCGTTGATTCTCCATCCACTCGCCGTATGGGTGGCCTGCAAGAAGAAAAGAGGACAATTTTAGAAGGCAGGTTGGCAATCAGGAGGCGCCTCATGCAAGTCTCACAACATGCAAGTGTCACAACACAATCAAAGCCGAAACTTACGCGAAGCAATCTCGCTTTTGATGGCAATGTTGTCCTTGAAATCTCCGGTGGCAAGATCAACGTTGATCATTTGTCCTGGACCGAGACGACCTTTCTCCACAATATTGGACTCTTCTAGATCTGGAATAACTCCGGTTTCACTCATCATATACACAGTGCCATCCTCTGCAATGGAATAGCGAGCAGGACGGAGACCATTGCGATCAAGAGAAGCGCCAATTGACTTTCCATCAGAGTATACAAGCAGTGCAGGACCATCCCAGGCTTCAAGCAGACCTCCATGAAACTTGTAGAAATCAACAATCTCCGGGTTGTCCTTGAGCGCCGGCTCATTCTCGTACGCGGTTGGAACTAAGGCCATTAGAGCACAGGGCGCACGGTGACGAGACCGGCACATGAGCTCAAAAACAGCATCCAGGTTGGCAGAATCGGAGCGTCCAAGGTCGATCAAGGGTTCAAGCTTGGATGGGATGTCTTGGGTGTTGCAGCTGGTGATGATGTTCTCGGTAGAATCGTAATCGACGAGATCATCGACTTCATCGGCGGAATGGGTCTCATCTTTTTGCGCCTCGCGAGCCTTAATCCAGTTCACATTTCCAAGGAGTGTGTTGATTTCTCCATTGTGACCGACAACTCGCATTGGCTGGGCCAAAGGCCATCGTGGGTTGGTGTTCGTGGAGAAGCGGCGGTGATAAATGACAAACTTGGTGGTGTAATCGGGATTCTCGAGATCCTTGTAAAACTTCGGAAGAACACAAGACTGGACCATACCCTTGTAAACAATAGTTCGTGACGAAAAGGAGGCAACATACACGTCACTGTCATCGTCGTCCCAAACAAGTCCGCGATTGCGACGCTCTACATCGAAGCGACGTCTAACGAGGTACAGAGTACGCTCGAAGCCATCACGCTCATCGTCATCGTCTTCCAGGCGGCGGGGTGCCTTGACAAAAAACTGCAACATGGAGGGCACAACATCCCGTGCCATGGGACCGAGTACTGAGGGATCAACAGGAACCTCGCGCCAACCAATGAAGTCCAGCTCATTGGTAGTGCACACCTCCTCTATCATAGTCTTTACCGCATTTCGACGTCCTTCATCTTGGGGAAGAAAAATCATGCCGACCCCAGGCTGCTGACAAGAATCAGATCTGTACTCATCGAACAGCTTCCAGGGTATCTGGGTCATGATTCCGGCTCCATCACCGGATACACCGTCCCCACCACAGGCACCACGGTGCTCCATACAATCAAGGGCAGACAGACCTTGCTGAAGAACCTTGTGAGTGCCAAACTCTTCTGCAGCATCCAAATAAAAAGGAACGATGCGCGATGAGAAGGGTGCATTGGAAATGAAAAGTAAGTTTACACCTGGAAATAAATAATTGGCGGCGACATTTTCGAGGATTGATGGCGCTTGTAGCTAAACGCGGACTGCACTTACCGCCGCTTTTGGTGTTAGCAATGAAGCCAACACCACAAGCGTCCCTTTCCTTTGTCAGGGGAAGTGGCCCGTCGAACATGTTAGACGTTTCACCGTCTTTGAGGTCGAAGGCCATAGATAGGGCAGAAAATGAGGGCGGTGCATGGTCAGCGGCGAAGGGCGCATTGACGAAGGTAGTAAATTTGACATCGCTTGATGCTTTCTGCGCAGAAAAGGGCGAACTTTTCTGTACAAAGGCCGTCGTCAGCGCCCCACAAAAAGCAAGAAGCGCAATGGTAAAGCGCATCGTTATTCGATCCAAGACTGCAACTGGGTCAAAAGGACAACGAAGGAGGAAGAATGTGTATCAACTTCGTGCTGACATCAGAAGCCTGACTACAGGCTGCGTGTGGATGTGTGGATGGCGGTGTTAGGTTATGAGCCGGTGTGTAAGCTACGGTACTTGCGGTGTCTTCGTAAGTACGTTCGGTACCTACTGGTACATCCTTATCCTTACGTAGGCCTTCTACGGTATGTAGGCTACTAGGCCTACGTAGTACATGTAGCTCTGCGTCGTACTCTCGGTAGGTACTGTGCATGTACCGTAGTCGAGGAGTACCTACGATTTCGTTGGTACCGGTAGCTACGTTGTCTGCACGACGCGTACCTACGATTTCGTTGGTACCGGTAGCTACGTTGTCTGCACACCACGCGTACTTACAAACCTGCCTGCCTGTCCACACGGCGTAGTACATGTAGGTACAGTAGGTAGCCTACGATTCTCGTAGGTTACCTGGTACTTCGTAGCGTACCTAGCAATACACCGAAAGCACCAATACATACATGTAACATGTATGAGCAGCCTTGACAACGAGGAGGTATCTCTCGAGA
>Ga0115008_10002895_pt1 | contig 14215 bp, 2 predicted proteins | sample FraStrMetagenome_FD_87164 | JGI IMG/M metagenome (GOLD analysis project Ga0115008, IMG submission 87164) | Marine eukaryotic phytoplankton communities from Arctic Ocean - Fram Strait ARC3M Metagenome | ecosystem: Environmental > Aquatic > Marine > Oceanic | place: Fram Strait | collected 2012-06-18
CAGCACAGCAGCAGCGTCCAAGGCTCAGATCGGTTACAAGACAACGTTGGCAGTCGGCGAAACGCAGCAGCCGCTCGCTTGCGCGTCCGCAGCGCCCGAGCGAGTGGTGTCTGCGCGCGCTGGCAATGGCCACGCCAGCGCATCGATGGATTGCAAAGCTGGGGTCGCAGGCGAGCCCTGCAGCAAGCGCATTTCCCTTTCCCGTGCGGGCAAAATCTGGCGCCGTGGCCACCGGGCAGGGAGCGCGGAGGCTGCTGTGAGAGATAATCGCCCGCCTTGACGTGCCGCGCTGGACCCTGCCAGCACAGCGACACTGTGCAAGGCGCCAGCCCGTCCAACCGAGTCACGCCTCGCCCTTCTGCGCAGGGCCTCGGCGTCGCGACCGGCCTGCTCGACGGCGCGATGCAGCAAGAGCAGCAGATGGTCGACGCTTTCCTCAATGGCGAGAGCAGCGGCCACCTGCTCTTCTACTCGCAGGTGTGTGCGCGCCACCACACGTGGGATACGTGGGGCGGCCACGCGATCCGGCCCGACAAGAGGACCCATCTGCCCGGGACCGAGGCCTCATGCGGCGGCGGGGGGCGCCATCCGTAGGCGGGCGAGGTCTTCCTGACAAACGGCAGCAGCCAGGGGCTGACGGGAAAGTGCGCATACTTTGTCCGTGTCACCGACGGCAAGGTCCGTCTGCATACAGCCCGCATTCAGCCCGCGGGCGACACTCGCGGTGGGCGAACAGGCGTCGCACTGCCGCCCCGCCACCGCCGCCCCGCGCAGGTCAACCCCGCAAAGGTTGAGGAGGACGTCAACTTTGGGACTTTGGAGGGATCATCGCTGGTGGCAATGTCGAGGATGATCTCTGAGGTCTGTGGCGAGACTGGCGGTGCCAGCAGCGGGAGGTCGGCTCAACCTCCGCCCCGCGGCCCCTCTGTAGGTCTTTTGTCCGGCGGTCGCGACAAACACCTTTGGGTTCTCCAAACGGATGAAACCGGCGGAGCTGGCTGAGCTGCAGGATAGCAACTCTCGCTGCGTGGAGGTGCTTGGCAAGGCAATCGAGTCTCTCACGAGCGGGCTCGAGCTCGCCCCGGTTGATACACTGACGGCGAACAGCGCTGCTGCCATCAGCGCGGCGGCGGCCAACCCGGCCGTGGCAAAGGAGTACGAGGACACGGTGCTCGAGTGGTGCGAGCAGACGGAGAGGCTGCTCGGCGAGAAGGAGGACACCTCCGCCGACGGCGACGGCGGGCCGCGCACTGAGCTCGACTACTGGCGCGGCCGCATGGCCAAGCTCAACTCTGTGATTCAGCAGCTCAACAGCGAGCGGTGCCGCGTGGTGCTCTCGGTGCTGCAGGTCGCAAAGTCGCGTGCGCTCAAGCGGTGGAAGGTGAACGACAACGCAATCACCGACGCGGCCAACGAGGCCAAGGACAACGTCAAGTACCTTCACACCCTTGACAAGTACATCGACCCGCTCTACAATGGCACGCCCGCGGCGGTGGTCGAGTCGCTGCCGGGGCTGCTCAACAACATCAAGATGATGAACACGATTGCGCGCTACTACAGCACTCAGCGGATGACGACGCTCTTCCGCAAGGTGACCGAGCAGATGATCGCCAATTGCCGCGCGTTCGTGGAGGCCGGGGGTGGCTCCCTCTGGGAGCAGCCCACCTTGGCGCTGATTGCGAGGCTGCGCAGCAGCATCGACTGCAACCGCCAGTACCAAGAGCAATACCGCGCCGTGCGCGATGCGCTCGCCGAGAACCCGAGCAGCAAGCAGTTTGACTTCAATGAGAATGCCATCTTTGGCAAGTTCGACCTCTTCTGCCGCCGCGTGGAGAAGCTCATCGACATGTTCAGCACGGTCGAGCAGTTCACGACACTCTCCGACAAGAAGCTCGAAGGGCTCGAGGGGCTGATGGCGAGCTTCTTCGCGCTCGTCGCCGACTTCAAGCGCAAGCCTTACGACCTGCTCGACTTTCAGATGAACCAGTTTGACCGCGATTACCTCGAGTTCAACGCCAACATCCACGAGCTCGAGTCGTCGCTTCAGGGCTTCATCAACCAGTCCTTCGAGCACATCACCTCCACCGAGCACGCCCTCATGCTCCTCCGCCAGTTCCAGGCGACGCTGCAGCGCGAGTCTCTCAAGGACGATCTCGAGTCCAAGTTCCTGGTCATCTTTCAAAACTACGGCGTTGACCTCGAGACAGTGCAGCGCCTGTACGAGAAGCAAAAGGTGTCGCCGCCGACGGTGCGCAACTCGCCGCCCGTCACGGGCAACGTGATGTGGGCCCGCCAGCTGATGCGTCGCATCGAGAGGCCGATGGAGCAGTTCAAGGAGAACCCCGCGCTGATGGCCACCAAGGAGTCGAAGAAGCTCATCAAGGTGTACAACAAGATTGCCCGCACCATCGTCGAATTCGAGACGCTTTGGCACCTGGCGTGGACCAAGGGCATCGAGGCGGCCAAGTCGGGCCTGCAGGCGACGCTCTTGGTGAGGCACCCGAACACCGGACGCCTGCACGTCAACTTTGACCGCGAGATCCTGCAGCTGCTGCGCGAAACCAAGTGCCTGATGCGGATGGGGCAGGAGGTGCCGGAGAGCGCCAAGATGGTGCTGGCGCAGGAGGAGAAGTTTAAGCTCCACTTCAATCTCCTCTCGCACGCGATCTCGGAGTACGAGCGCGTGATGAAGGGCATCATGCCCATCGCCGAGCCACTGCTCAAGCCGCACCTCGCCGAGCTGGAGCGCGTCATCCAGCCGGGCATGCTCAGCCTCACATGGACCTCGATGAACATCGAGGCGTACCTGCACGCATTCCACGCTGAGCTGATGCGCTTCGACGACCTGGTGGCCAAGGTCAAGGACATCGTCGAGAACCGGCTTTTGCGCAACCTGGATACGGTGCGTCGGCTGCAGCTCATCACGCTCCCCGTGGACGAGTCCTTCTCCCTCGACAAGTTCGTGTCCATGCAGGAGAAGCATATTGCCGAACAGCAGGCGGTGATGGTCGCCAAGAACATCGAGGTGGAGGAGGGCGTGCAGGATCTGCTCGCGCTCATCCTCGACTACTCGTTCACCTACGTCGACGCGAAGCCCGACCCCGCAGACGTGCAGCGGCTTCAGGCCCACTTCTCTCGCCTCATGCACGAGGCCGTGATGGAGTGCACCCGCGCCTCGCTCGCGGCCATCCAGCGGCGGATCAGTGCTCGCGTGTCGACGGGCGCCTTTCTGATGAACGAGCGCCCCTTCTTCGACGTCAACGTGGAGCTGCAGGTCCCGACGGTCGTGATGAGCCCACCGCTCAGCGAGATCCAGGAGGCCATCAACCACTGCTCCCGCGCGGTGCTCGGCTGCTCTAAGTCGCTCAAGATGTGGGACGCGGAGGAGGCGAGCTCCTCGGCCAAATCCGTCTACGAGGTCGTCTCGAAGGACCGCGAGACGGTGCGTGTCGTGCTCCTGCTGACCGGGGCGATCGAGGGCGCCAAGAGACAGGTGCACGAGTACCTGCAGACCTTCGACAAGTACAACTTCCTCTTCCACGACGACAAGGCCGCGGCGTACGATGCCTTCATGGCTAAGGCGCCAACGCTCGAGGACTTTGAGTGCGAGCTCAAGAAGTACGTCGCCATCGAGAACGAGATCGCAAACGTGCCAGAGAAGCACACGATCGGTGCACTATCGCTCGAGACCGCGCCCATGAAAATGGCCCTCAAGGAGGAGAGCCAGGCGTGGAAGTCGCAGTACGCCGAGAACCTGCACCTGCAGGCCCGGGCGGAGCTCGAGGAGATCACGCAGTGGATCAACGAGATGACGCGCTTCCTGAAGCGCGAGGTGACCGACCTTGAGGATGTACGCACGGCGATGCAGTACCTCGCCCAGATCCGGGAGAAGGAGTCCACCCTCGACATGATCTTTGGTCCGATCGAGGAGAAGTACGCGTTGCTTTCGTGCTACGAGGTGAGCGTACCCAAGGAGGAGACCGACACCGTCACCGACCTCGGATACTCGTGGAAGAAGCTGAAGAAGATCAGTGACGACATGACTGAGCGGCTGCGCTCGATGCAGTCGGGCTTCCGCCAGGGCCTGGTCAAGAACGTCAAGATCTTTGCTGTCGATGTCGTTCAGTTCCGCAACGACTTCGAGGCCAACGGGCCCAAGGTGCCTGGGCTGCCGCCGATGGATGCGTACGAGCGGCTGCGCCGCTTCCAGCGGCTGTACCAGGAGCGCGCGCGCCGGTACGAGGCGTACAACGCAGGCGAGGTCCTCTTTGGCCTCCCAGAGACGACGTACCCGGAGCTGGAGGTGACCAAGAGCGAGCTCGAGCTGCTCGAGAAGCTGTACGGCCTTTACACCACCGTTCTCGAGACCGTCACCGACTACAATGACACCTCTTGGATCGACATCCAGGAGCCGACCACCATCGAGATGATGCTCAAGAAGATGGAGGAGTTCCAGGTCGGCTGCAAGAAGATGCCTAAGGACCTGCGCTCGTGGGATGCGTTCATCGAGCTCAAGAAGACGGTCGACGACTTCTTGGAGACTCTGCCGCTCGTGACGCAGCTCGCCAACCCTTCGATGCGGCCGCGTCACTGGGAGAAGCTTCAGGAAGTGACCGGTAAGGCCCTGAGCGTCGGCTCCGACACCTTCAAGCTGAGCACCCTCCTCGAGGCCGGCCTGCTCGAGGTAGCCGACGACGTCGAGGATATCGCAAACTCCTCGGTCAAGGAGCGCTCGATCGAGATCAAGCTGGGCGAGCTCAGCGCGGACTGGTCCGTGCGACCACTCACCATGGCCCAGTTCAAAAACCGCGGCACCATCATGCTGAACGGAGGCGCGACGGCGGAGCTGATGGAGGCGCTCGAGGAGGCGCAGATGGCGCTCGGCTCGATGATGGCGTCGCGCTTCATCACGCCGTTCAGAGAAGAGGCGACCGAGTGGATCGCGCGGCTGTCGACCATCTCCGAGATCCTTGAGATGTGGCTGCAGGTGCAGTCCATGTGGCAGTACCTCGAGGCTGTGTTCACCTCGGGCGACATCGCCAAGCAGCTGCCGCAGGAGGCCAAGCGCTTCCAGGGCATAGACAAGAACTGGGTCAAAATCATGACCAAGGCAAACGAGGTGCCGATCGCGCTGAACTACATCTACGGCAACGAGACGCTAAAGCAGCTGTTGCCGTACATGCTTGAGCAGCTCGAGCTCTGCCAGAAAGCCCTCTCTGGCTACCTCGACCAAAAGCGAGCAGCCTTCCCGCGCTTCTTCTTCGTCGCCGACGCCACGCTGCTCGAGGTGCTGTCGCAGGGCTCGAACCCCGAGGCGATCCAGCCGCACCTCCAGTCCGTGTTCGACTCGATGGTTGAGGTCGTGTTCGATCGGAAAGAGAAGACGCTGATCCGCGAGTTCAAGTCGGCCGAGGGCCAGACCGTCACGCTGTACAACCCCGTCAAGGCGGAGGGGAACATCGAGGAGTGGCTCGACCGGCTGCTCAAGGAGATGCAGGCGACGATGAACACGATCATCTCACTCGCCGCTGGCGACTGCGAGGTGATGCCCACCGAGGCCTTCACGCACAAGTACCAGGCGCAGGTCTCGCTCATCGGCATCCAGTTCAAGTGGACCATGGACTCGGAGGACGCTCTCTACCGCGCAAAGGCGGAGCGCAACATCCTGAAAGAGACCAACAAGCGGCACAACCAGCGCCTCACCGATCTCGTTGCTATCAACATGCGCCCGGATGCGGACCTGAAGACCCACGGCAAGTGGACGCGCAAGAAGGTCGAGACAATGATCCTCGTCGACGTCCACCAGCGCGACGTCTTCGACGAGATTTTCAAGAAGCGGGTCAAAGACCCGGAGGACTTCGAGTGGCAGAAGCAGGCGCGCTTCTACTGGCGGCACGACCTCGACCACGCGCAGGTCTCAGTGGCTGACGTCGACTTCAAGTACTGCTGCGAGTACCTCGGCGTCAAGGACCGGCTGGTCATCACGCCGCTTACGGACCGCTGCTACATCACACTCTCGCAGGCTCTTGGGATGTTTCTCGGAGGCGCGCCCGCCGGCCCGGCGGGCACGGGCAAAACTGAGACCGTCAAGGACATGGGTTGCACCCTTGGCAAGTACGTCGTCGTCACCAACTGCTCCGACCAGATGGACTACCGCGCGCTCGGCGGCATCTACAAGGGCCTCGCCATGTCGGGCTGCTGGGGCTGCTTCGACGAGTTCAATCGCATCGACCTGGAGGTGCTCTCGGTGGCCGCGCAGCAGGTTGGCTGCGTGCTCACGGCGATCCGGGAGCAGAAGGAGACCTTTCAGTTCACCGACGGCCACGTCATCGCGTGCAACAAGGAGGTCGGCTACTTTATCACCATGAACCCGGGTTACGCCGGCCGGCAGGAGCTCCCAGAGAATCTCAAGTCGCTGCACCGCGGCGTCACCATGATGGTGCCGGACCGCGAGATCATCATGAAGGTGAAGCTCATCGGCTCCGGCTACGTCCATGCCACCATGCTTGCCAAGAAGTTCAATGTGCTCTACCGGCTCTGCGAGGAGCAGCTCTCCAAGCAGGCGCACTACGACTTTGGTCTTCGCAACATCCTGGCCGTCCTCCGCACGGCGGGCGCCTTCCGTCGCACGCTGGTCGACGCGAGCGAGAAGGGGGAGACGGTGCTCCTCATGCGGACACTGCGAGACATGAACCTCTCCAAGTTCGTCGCCGAGGACGTGCCACTCTTCCTCGCGTTGATCGACGACCTCTTCCCGGGCATCAAGGCGGAGAAGGCCAAGCACCCGCTGGTCGAGCCGGCGGTCGCGAAGGTCATCAATGAGATGGGCCTCCAGATGCACATGGACTGGGTCAACAAGATCATCCAGGTCTACGAGATGTGCCTGGTGCGCCACTCGCTCATGGCGGTTGGGCCGTCCGGCGTCGGCAAGACGCGGATCGTCGAGGTCTTGACCAAGGCCCTCGCTGCGGCGCAGCCGCTTCCGGACACGGTCGAGCCGATGATTGGGCAGCCGCACAGGACCGTGACGATGAACCCGAAGGCGATCACGTCGCCGCAGATGTTTGGTGCGCTCGACGTCGTCGCCAACGAGTGGACCGAGGGCATCTTTGCGCAGCTGTGGCGCAAGGCAAACAAAGACAAGAAGAACTTCACGTGGCTGATGCTCGACGGGCCGGTCGACGCCATCTGGATCGAGAACATGAACACCGTCATGGACGACAACAAGATCTTGACTCTCGCCAACAACGATCGAATTCCGATGCTCCGCCCCAACGTCACGTTACACTTCGAGGTGGAGGACCTGCGCAACGCCTCGCCAGCGACCGTGTCGCGCGCCGGCATCATCTACATCTCCGAGGCCGACCTCGGCTGGAAACCGTACGTGGCGTCGTACCTCGCCGGCCGCTCCAAGGACGCGGAGGTGCTGAAGGGCCTGTTTGACACTTTTGCGGGCCAGACGCTCGCCTTCGTCAAGCGCGAATGCGGAATGAAGATGAGTATCGCCGACATCTCGCTGATGACGACTTGCTGCACGCTCCTCAGCGCGTTGCTCGACGAGCTCAGCGATATGCCATCGAAGGAGGCCATCGAGCGCTTCTTCGTCTACGCCCTCATGTGGTCCGTCGCTGGAGTGCTCGAGTCGGACGATCGCTCGAAGGTGGACGTCTTCCTGCGCAGCCTGACAAAGAACCTTCCCGGCGTGACTGCACCTGACACCGTGTTTGAGTTTGTGGTCGACGACACTAGCGCCACCTACGAGTGGGCGCACTGGGGCTCGCGCATCCCGCAGTGGTCGTACAGCGGCACGAACTTGGCGCTCGACTTCGCGTCGCTGCTGGTGCCCACCATCGACTCGGTGCGCACCGAGTTCAACATTGAGCTGTCGATCAAGCGATCGCGGCCTGTCGTCCTGGTCGGCGGGCCGGGCACGGCGAAGACCGCATCCATTCTGCAGGTACTGCAAAAGAAGGACCCGGCAGCGTGGTCGTTCAAGACGCTCTCCTTCTCCTCGGCCACCACTCCGCTCATCTTCCAGCGCACCGTCGAGGGGTGCATCGAGAAGCGGCAGGGCCGCACCTACGGCCCGCCCGGCGGCAAAAAGATGATCCTCTTCATCGACGACTTTTCGATGCCCGAAATCAACGAGTGGGGCGACCAGATCACACTCGAGATCGTCCGTCAGCTCATCGAGCAAGTGGGCCTGTACAACCTCGACAAGCCGGGCGAGTGGAAGAACATCGTCGACCTGCTCGTCCTCGGCGCAATGCTTCACCCAGGTGGCGGCAAGAACGACATCCCGAACCGGGCCAAGCGCCACCTGCACGTGATGAACGTGACGCTGCCATCCATCGCCTCCATCAACCAGATCTTTGGCTCCATGATCGACGCCAAGTTCAAGCCAGACGATCCCAACAAGAACGCCGCCGTCTGGTCATGCTCGGGGCGCCTGGTGGGGATCACCATCGACATCTGGGACCGGGTCAAGGCCAAGATGCTCCCGACGCCGTCCAAGTTCCACTACCTCTTCAACCTGCGGGACCTCTCGCGCGTGTTCCAGGGCATCTTCATGCCCGACGTGCACGAGACCATCACGTCGGAGGCGCTGCTGCTGCAACTTTGGCGCCACGAGTGCATGCGCGTCTTTTCGGACAAGCTCGTCGACAACAAGGACAAGGTGTGGTTCACTGAGGCGATCGACAAGGTGCTGGATGAGAGCTTTGGCGCCGAGATGGCATTGGAGGTCAAGGAGGATCGCTACTTCTGCGACTTCCTCCGCGAGGGCGACGAGGACCCGGAGACGGGCGAGATTGGCCTCGCACCCAAGGTGTACGAGCTCGTGCCGGAGTTTTCCGAGGCGAAGGAGCGCGCAATCGAGTATCTCGCTAAGTTCAACGAGGCCTTCAAATTGCTGCGCGTCGACCTCGTGTTCTTCCACGACTGCATGGAGCACCTCATGCGCATCACGCGCATCTTCGCCATGTCACGCGGCTCAGCGCTGCTGGTCGGCGTCGGCGGATCGGGCAAGCAGTCGCTCACGCGGCTCGCCGCGTACATTACCACCGCGCAGCTTTTCCAGATCACCATCACCCGCTCGTACAGTGCGAATAACCTGCTCGAGGATTTCAAGCCCCTGTACCGCCGCGCGGGCGTGCAGGGCAAGCCGGTCGTGTTCCTCTTCACGGACAAGGAGATCAAGGATGAGGGCTTCCTCGAGTATGTCAACATCTTTCTCAACACGGGCGAGCTGCCCAATCTTTTCCCTCGCGACGAGCTCGACGCCATCCTCGGAGAGATGGGCCCCGTGTACGACTCTGTCCACAAGGGCGCGGAACCGACCCAGGACCAGCTTTGGGCCATGTTCATCGAGCGCGTCCGCACGAACCTCCACCTCTCGCTCTGCTTCTCGCCCGTCGGCGTCAAGTTTCGTAATCGCGCGCAGGCCTTCCCGGGCCTCATCAACGGCTGCACGATCGATTGGTTCCTGCCGTGGCCTGAGCAGGCGCTCGCGGACGTAGCCACCGCCCTCATCGGCTCCTTTGACCGGCTGCAGGGCGAGCCCGACGTCAAGGGGAAGCTGATCGGCCACATGGCGCACGTGCACAACGCAATGAGCGCAGCGACGGTGGACTACTTCGAGTCTTACCGCCGCAACGTCTACGTCACCCCCAAGTCCTACCTCGGCTTCATCGCGGAGTACAAGACAGTCTATGTGCAGAAGCTGGACCACATCCAGGGGCTCGCCGAGAACATCAACACTGGCCTGTCCAAGCTGTTGGACGCAGCCGAAGACGTCGAGAAGATGAAGGTGGAGCTCAAGGAGAAGGAGAAGACTCTAGCCGTGGCGCAGGAGAAGTCCGCCATCCTGCTGCAAGACATCACCGCCTCCACCGCCAAGGCCGAGAAGAAGAAGGCGGAGGTGCAGACGGTCAAGGACAGTCTCGCCAGCGAGGCTTCGCAGATCGCCATGCAGAAGGACGTGGTGGAGCGCGATCTCGAGGCGGCCAAGCCCATGCTCGCGGACGCAGAGAACGCGCTCAAGATGATCACCGCCAAGGACATTGGCCTGCTCAAGTCGTTCAAGCAGCCGCCAGACCTCGTCAAGCGAGTGTTCGACGTGGTGCTCATCCTCTTTGGGCTCGGCATTCAGCAGCCGTCCAAGGCGGTGGAGGTCGAGCTCAAGAGTGGCAAGCGTCTGCAGCTCGAGGCTTCTTGGAAGGAGGCGTCCACGATGATGGGTGACACGAGGTTCCTGGAGAAGGTGATGGAGTTCGACAAGGACATGACCAACGACGAGACCGTCGAGCTCCTTCACCCCTACATGAGTGCTCCCGACTTCACGCCCGACGACGCCAAGAAGGTCGCTCTTGCTCTCGCGGGTCTCTGCACGTGGTCGAGGGCGATGACGCTGTACGTCGACATCGCCAAGGTCGTCAAGCCCAAGATGCTCGCACTGAAGCAGGCCGAGGCCAAGCTGAACGCGGCAAATAAGAAGCTTGCCAAGGCGCAGGCCGAGCTTGACGTCGTGCAGGAGGAGCTTGACAAGATGCAGGCCAAGTTTGACGAGGCAATGGCCAACAAGCAGGCCCTGCAGGAGGATGCCGACGCGACCACGAAAAAGATGGACGCGGCGAACAAGCTCATCAACGGCCTGTCCGGGGAGCGCAAGCGATGGGGCGAGCAGTCCGAGGCCTTTGCCGACGAGATCAGGCGCCTGGCGGGCGATGTATCACTCGCGTGCGCCTTCATCGGCTACGTTGGCCCGTACAACGCTACCTTCCGCGAGATGCTACAGAACGAAAAGTTCTATGCCGACTGCAAGGCCCGCGGCGTCCCGGTGACGGAGGACCTTCGCGTATCCACCTTCCTCGTGGACGAGGGCACCATCGGCGACTGGACCATCGAGGGCCTGCCTACCGACGAGCTCTCTGTGCAGAATGGCATCATGGTGACCCGTTCGCAAAAGTGGCCCCTTATGATCGACCCGCAGTCGCAGGGCCTCGGCTGGATCAAGAACCGTGAGGCCAAGAACCAGCTGAAGGTGACCAACCTGCTCGAGAAGCGGTTTCGTAACGTCCTCGAGGACTCGATGGCCTTTGGCACGCCCCTGCTGGTGGAGAACGTCACTGAGGACATCGACCCCGTCCTTGACCCCGTGTTCAACAAGGAGATCCAGCGCAAGGGCCGCAACCTAATCATCCAGCTATCTGACAAGGAGTGCGAGTACTCCGAGTCGTTCAGCCTGTTCCTCTGCTCCAAGCTGGCCAATCCACACTTCACGCCCGAGCTCTTTGCGCAGCTCACTGTCATCAATTTCACCGTCACCATGGACGGCCTCGAGCAGCAGCTTCTCGGCCGCGTGCTGCAGAAGGAGCGCGCGGAGCTCGAAGACCAAAAGCAAAAGCTGGTTGAGGAGGTCAATAGCAACCAGAAGACGCTGAAACAGCTCGAGGACAACTTGCTCCACAAGCTTGCCACCTCGACGGGCAATCTTCTCGACGACGTGGAGCTCATCGAGGTGCTCCAAAAGACGAAGGCGACCGGCGTCGAGGTGCAGGAGAAGCTTGCCAACGCCGCCGAGACCGACAAGCGCATCTCGGGCGCGCGTGAGGAGTACCGCCCAGTCGCGACGCGCGGCGCTCTGCTCTACTTCCTCGTGGTGGACATGGCGGCGATCGACAACATGTACATGGTCTCACTGCAGCAGTTCCTCGAGCTCTTTGACTTCGCTATCGACAACTCCGAGAAGGCGCCGGTCGCGGCCAAGCGCATCGTGAACATCATTGAGTACCTCTCCTTTTACGTGACCTGCTACATGCAGCGCGGCCTCTTCACGCGGCACAAGAGCGTCTGGGTCCTCATGCTGGCGATGAAGATCGAAGCAATCGGCGGGCGCCTCTCGCAGGCCTATGTTGGCAACCTCCTCAAGGGTGGCGGCGCGCTGGACCCGAAGACAGAGCGCGCCAAGCCGCACGAGTGGATCTCCGACTCGGTCTGGATGAACATCCTGGCAGTGTCCCGCACGGTGCAAATGCTGCGAGACATGCCCGAGTCCATCTCGAACACGCGCTCGGCCGACGAGTGGAAAGCGTGGTACGACCACGACGCGCCCGAGTCGCAGAAGATCCCCGAGTTCGACGAGCGTCTCGACAAGTTCGAGCGAATGCTCGTTGTGCGCGCCCTCCGCGAGGACCGCGCCCTCCTTTCCTCGCAGGAGTACGTCATGCACACCCTTGGAGAGCGCTACGCGGACTCGCGCCCACTCGACCTCGCCGCGCTCGTCGAGGAGTCCACGCCGCGAGTACCTACCATCGCGCTCCTCTCCATGGGCGCGGACCCGACCGGCATCATCACCGACCTCGCGAAGAAACGGAAGCGGCAGGTGCTGATGATCTCGCTGGGCCAGGGCCAGGAGCCAGCGGCGCGGAAGCTGCTCGCGACAGGGACGGCCTCGGGCGATTGGGTGCTGCTGCAGAATTGCCACCTCGGCCTCGGATTTATGAGCGAGGTGGAGCAGTGGCTGCTCAAGCTCGAGCAAGACCCGGCGCCGACCTTCCGCCTCTGGATCTCCGCAGAGCCGCACCCGCGCTTCCCGATCGGCCTGCTTCAAATGTCGATCAAGATGACAAACGAGGCGCCCGCAGGGATCAAAGCCGGGCTAAAAAACTCTTACGCGTGGATAAACCAAGACATGCTCGACTCGGTGTCGCAGCCGCAATGGCGCGTCATGCTGTATGCGCTCTGCTTCATGCACACAATCGTGCAGGAGCGGCGCAAGTTTGGGCCGCTCGGCTTCAACGTGCCCTACGAGTTCAACCAGTCCGACCTCTCCGCCTCGGTGCAGTTCATGCAGAACCATCTCGGTGACGTCGAGTCGAAGAAGCGGCCGGTCGACTGGATCACCGTCAACTATATGGTGTGCGACGTCCAGTACGGCGGCCGCATCACCGACGATTGGGACCGCCGCCTCTTCAACACGTACGGTAAGGCCTGGCTTACGCAGACTTGCCTCGACGCTGACTTTGAGTTTCACAAGGGCATGCCCGGGGCGTACATCATCCCTGCGAACCGACCTGGCATGCCCGGCACGGACGTAGACCATTACCGCAAGTACATCGAAACTCTCTCCCTGGTCGACGATCCCGAGATCTTTGGGCTGCACTCGAACGCCGACTTGGCGTATCGCACGCTGCAGACCAAGCAGCAGCTGGACACTATCCTGGATGTGCAGCCAAAGGAGGGCGGCGGGGGCGGCGGCCTGACGCGCGAGGAGGTTGTTCTCAATATGGTGGAGGATCTCCAGTCGAAGCTGCCGCCCGACTACCGGGCCGACGATGTCAAGGACGGCATCAAGGCCTTGGGCGGGATGGGCAAGCCCCTCAACATCTGCCTCAAGCAGGAGATTGACAAGCTGCAGCAGCTTCTCAAGGCCGTGCGGTCGATGCTCGTCAACCTCAAGCTTGCCATCGCGGGTACGATTGTCATGACTCCGGAGCTTATTGACATGCTCGATGCGCTGTTCATGGCACGAGTCCCGTCCAAGTGGGTGAAGGTGTCGCAGCTTGTCTCGCCAAACATGGGAGTGTGGTTTGCCAACATCCTGAAGCGGGCGGAGCAGTTCACTGCATGGCTGCAGAATGGGCGCCCACTCTGCTTTTGGCTCCTCGGCTTCTTCAACCCGACGGGGTTCCTGACGGCCAACCGGCAAGAGGTTTGCAGGAAGCACAACAAGGACGGCTGGGCGCTGGACGACGTCATCGACCACTCGGAAGTGCTCAAGCAGGAGAAGGACGAGGTGCGCAAGGCGCCGGAGGAGGGAATCTACGTGTACGGCCTCTACTTGGATGGTGCCAAATGGGATAAGCCTAAGGATCGACTGACGGACTCAGATCCGAAGGTGCTCTTTTCGCCCCTGCCTGTGCTGTGGATCACGGGCGCGCAGGCCAGCAAGGCGAGCGACAAGAAGTCTCTCTACACCTGCCCTGTCTACAAAGCACCCAAGCGCACTGGCCTCAATTACGTTACGTCGGTGGACTTGCGAGTGGACGATGCACCGTCCAAATGGACGTTGCGTGGCGTTTGCTTGCTGACCTCCACCGACTAGCGTGAACACTTTCTCTTCTGTAGTCTACGTGAGAGCTTCATTTGCTCTTGGCCGCTGCCGTGGTGTACGTATTGGGGAGCGGGGGGGGGGGGGGGGGGGCGGGTGGTGGGG
>Ga0115008_10002896_pt1 | contig 14209 bp, 2 predicted proteins | sample FraStrMetagenome_FD_87164 | JGI IMG/M metagenome (GOLD analysis project Ga0115008, IMG submission 87164) | Marine eukaryotic phytoplankton communities from Arctic Ocean - Fram Strait ARC3M Metagenome | ecosystem: Environmental > Aquatic > Marine > Oceanic | place: Fram Strait | collected 2012-06-18
AATGGTGGCAACTGTCAGATTTTCATTTCAAGGCGCGAGGCCGGGGGTACCTACCTATTGCAGGGCCCTCTCTTTTGGGCCAAACAAGACCAACCTACCTAGAGCCGTACGGCTTTACCTAATCTGCGAGTCTATCTAGGAGGGGCCAGCCAGTGTCAACAGACCCCCTATCCGGCTTGCAGCCGGAACCCAGAGGAGGCTCGGGAAAAGAATTTTACATGCAATTCGGTACCGCTAGTAAGCACTGGCACTAACACGGGTACACCTTTTACCTATCTCTGGACTCCGCGGGCAGGTTCAGACGGGCCTTTCCCTCTACCTCTGCGACGCCAGCCCTACCTCTATCCCTCACCCGGCCCTCCGAGCCGATATTTCAGTCATCGCAACACCTTCATCCCACAACCACCTCCACATCCCCCGCCTCCTGATCGACGCTGGTCAGCTGCGCAGCTTGGTCGCCCGGGGCCGCGAGGAGGAACGAGCCCACGACGCCAAACTCTGGAATCGAGCCGAACGGCAGCCTACGACACAGCGAGGGGGCGAGTCAGCGCGGGCGACCGGGAGCTTCGGGGAGAGCAGTGCCACTGGGGCGAGGCTGCCTGCCCGCGTTCTCGAAAGGGTTGAATCTCTTTCCCGACACGGCCCGCTGCACAGACAGCTGGCCAGCAGCGCTCAGCGTGACTGCACCTAGCGCCGGCGCCTCGAGCGTGGCCTGGCCTGGCTTTGGAAGCGCGCGCTCCAGCTTGGCGAGGCGCGAGTCGATGGCGGAACGCTTGCCGCGATCGCTCTCGCCCGCCCGCTCTCTGCGCAGCCGCTCCGCCAAGGGCATCAGCCGCTGCAGCTCAGCGCTCCTCCACGCCTGCGTCGAGCAGTAGAGGCGCGTACCGGCAGGAAGGCCTGCGTCCGAAGTGGTCGGAGCGCCTAGCGACTCATTACTGATCATAATTCATCGTTCATCATGGCCGGACCGCCCGTGCAGCAAGTTGGCCGTGGCGCCTTCGGCGGAGGAGCAGACGCCGTCCGGTAGGTCGATGCACCACACGACGAGCGCCTCGATGCTGGAGAGCTGGAGCATGCCCCACGCGACGCCGCTCGCCTTGGTGCCGAGCCGCTCCGACCGCGTGAAGAGGCGCCGAGCCTGCGTTCGCCGGAGCGGCTCGTCGCTCATGGGCTGCCGCAGAGGCTCGTCGAAGAACTCGATGGTGAGAGGAAAGCTCAGCCGGGAGCCCGAGCCCGCCCACTCGCGCCCCAGCCACGCAGGAGGCTGTGGCCGGCCACCGCCCGGGGTGAACATGGCGAGCGGCGGTCCGAGCAGTGCTGCAGCGTCGGCCGAGGAGGGCCGGCCGATGCTCAGTGAGAGCTGCCACGCCGTGTCGACGAGCGAGAGGCACAGGAAGGGTGGGAGGAGCATGTCCGGTGAGCAAGACTCTATCACTTCTGCTCTGGGAAAGCTCGCGCGCGAGCGCGCCCCACACTCCTGTGGCTGTCGGCCGGGCTGAATGAAGGCTGTAGAAAAACGGAAAAAGAATTCAAAAGCTAAAAGAGTGACAGCCGGCGACGGACCTTTAGAAAAGAAAGAAAGAAATAAAAGAGACAACACAAGGTCTAATTCAGCCGAATTCGCAACCGCTACGCGGGATTCTCTCGTGGTCACTTGCGCCGGCGCAAGTGACCACGCACGAGTCAAAGTGGGACGCGGCCGCGCCCTTTGGAGGGCGGCTGACTGCGCGTCAACGATGGATGCGCGGCTAACGCGTGCCTCGGCGCGGAGAGAGCACAGCACTGGCGTCGAGACCGCTGCAGACGGTGGCGTGGACGCGACGATGGCAGGCAGCAGCGCGGACGTGACGATGGCAAGCAACGCCGCATCTTCGTCGACAGCACATTCTGCAACGTCATCTGCTGCCCCGGCGTTGGCGTCCGCGTCCGCCGATGACTTCCCCCCGCTCGGCACGGTCGATGGCGACTGGAGAAGGCGCCAGGCCGTGCGGCGCAAGGATCGCCAGGCGATGATTCACGTCTACGGAGAGGTGCCGCCAGATAGCGCCCTTATGCTGCAGCTACTCCCGGACGGCCCAGAGTGCGAGCTCTTTCGCGCCGCCGAGAGCGGCGCCGGTTTCTATCACTGGCGCACTGTCGAGCAGATTGCGTTTGGCGCGGGTGGCTTTGAGTACTGCATCGTCGCGCCCTCTTCAAGCCGTGGCCTCCTGGGCGCGGTCACCGGCCTCTTTGCGAGCAGGACGAGGAGCAAGCCGAGGAGGATTTTCCCCGGCGGGTGGGGCTCGAGCATCGTGCACAGGTTTGATCCGGGGCTCGCAGACAACACCAGGTCTCGACCGGAGCGCCTGCAGGTGATGCTCGAGTCGCTCCTCACCAACGTCAGCAGCGGTGGCAGTGACGCCGTTGCTGGACTACTGACTCTCAACACGAGCGGTGATATCGACTACACTGGCGCGGTGTTGAACGCCCTTCGGCTCTCCTCGAGCGAGGAGACACTGAAGCTCTGCGTCCAGGTGATTGCTAGCCACAAGGTGCAAATGGCCCCCTCCACCCTCTCGGTGCTCACCGATGCATTGAACTCGGTTGATCTGTCTGCCAGTGGCCTCGTGCCCGTCTCGAAGCGCGATCTCGAGGGTGTGCTGCGGCGGGTGCCGGCGGACGACACGACGTGGATCGCCGCGCTGCGCTGGGGCGTCGACGCGCCGAGGAGGAAGCTGCGGCCGGCATCCGGCATCGCCACTACCGCCTTCACCTCTTCGGTGCGCGCTTACGAGCGCCTACATTTGAGCCGAGTGCAAGAGGACGCGCGCAGCATCGTGCGAGTTGCCGGCAAGATGCTCGAGCAGGTGCCAAACTTGGAGGCGCTGGCGATGCTGTTGACAGTCAAGTGGCGCCACTCCTCCGTTGCCATCTCGAACGACGCGACTATCGCCGGGATGGTCGACAGCGCATTCCTGCCGCACTCCCTCGCCAGGGAGCTCGATGGCTTCGTACGCGTGGCGTCGGCGCGGCTGGTGCAGTCGCTCCCTCTCAGCAGTCTCCTCCGGCTGTACCGCGACTGGGGCGAGATGGGCATCACAGCTGACGTGATCCGCTGCGAGGCGTGCCTCGTGTCGACCTGGGACATGGCCACGCCGGCACTGCTCGCAGCGTTCAGCGAGCTCGGGGTCGGCGAGTCGGAGGCGCTGAGCGAGCGCGTGATCGCCGACGTGCTTCAGAACGGCGACCCTGTCAGTGAGCGCAGCCCGTTCCACCTCATCGCAGATCTGCTTGCTGTCCTCAGGACGACACCCGCCCGCCGCGCCCACGCGACCGTGAAGTGGGTCCGCGCCTTTGTCACCGCGTTTGAGCGAAAGGGCGAGGGCGTGTGCCAGCTGTATCTGAGCATCCACCGAGCGGCGCACGCATGGAGCGCAGAGCCGCTTGCTGACGCAAAGGCTGCGCTGAGCACGGAGTTGCTTGGGCTGCATCGGCAGAGGGGCTGTGGTGGTAGCGCCGCGCTGCTCGATGCGGCACGGCGGCTCGGCGACAATCGCGAGTTCATGTCGTCGCTCGTCCGCAAGGAGCTCTTCGATCCGGCGATCCGCGAGCACCTGCGGCTCTTGTGCGACGGAAGCCCGCTTCAGTTGGGCGAGAGGGCGTCGAGGGTCCTCACGGCTCTCGCACCGCTCAACGCGATCCCGCATAAGCTCGCGGAGGACGTGCTGCTTGCCATGCTGCAGCTGCTCGAGCAGACGATGCCCACCGACCTCACGTCGCGCAAGCCGATCCTCGCGCTGAGCAACGAGCTTCTCGTCGCCGACCGTGCTCAACTCTGGGCGCGCATGCTCGTCCTGAAGGGCGAAGCCAAGCGCCTGCGCAAGCATCGGCTCGTTGAGCGAGTCCGGTCGTCGCTGCAGTCGGTGTGCAACCGCATTCGATCGCGATCGATACAGGTCGACGTCGCTGAGAGCCTGCTCCCGATGACGGCGCGAGATGGGCATCGCACGCTCACGCACTACAGCATAATTGTTGAGGCTCCGCTCACAGCTGATGCTTGTAACGCTGTCATTGCCGACATATCCGTGGTTCGCGCCATTCACAATGCGCTACAGTACTTCTGCCAGCATCGGCTCGACGGCGTGAACAACATCAAGGTCTTCACCGAGGAGCTGCAGCGCGCCAGCAATTTGACGGACGTGCCGCTGAACACCGCCGAGTCGGAGGCGCACTGGGGCGCCCAGCTGACGGTGGAGGTACGCGAGATGGCGCAGATTGCGTACAGGCTGCGTGGCTCGAAGCTCTTCTGCCAGGAGTGGGAAGGGGCGCTGTCGGCCACGGAGGAGGAGGGGAGCGGGCTAACCGTTGCCATTCTCGTCCGTGTGGGGAGGCGTGCGCATCAATCGTTCGGAGAGAAGTGCGAGCAGATGTTGCGCAATGAGGAACTGACACTGCGCGAGGCTGGTGTCATCTTTGAGCGGCCGCAGAGCCGCGAGGCGGCGCGGCTCTTGCTCGAGGAGCTCCCGCGCGAGCTTGAGCTCATGTTTGGTACGATCGAGGCTACGCCCGCCGTCATCCGGCTGCACGAGAGGCTGGAATGGTTTGCGAAGATGGTCCTCACGCTACAGGACGCGTCGGCACTTCGCGGGCTCGTGGGCAACCTCGCTGTCGCCGAGAAACCGCCGAGTCTTCTTGGCGAGCTATCCGCCAAAGTGATCCGCCTCGGGACCAACGATGACGACGAGACGCTGACAGCGCTGGCCTCGATGAGCAACCAGTTTTACCGGCTGCTGGAGCCCTTCACCGAGCAGCTCGCCGCCGCCGATCACCTGTCGCAGACTCGGACGATCGAGCTGCTGCGCTTCCTGCGCGACGAGGTTGGCGACAACGACCTGCGCGATCTCGCCGAGGCTGTCAATGAGGACCAGGCAGGGCTCGGCGAGGCGGTGTCCGCGGTGCTCAAGGTGCAGACGGTGCTCAAGCCACTCCTGAGAACGGCGCCGGTGGCGCTCCATGGCTCGCCTGCGGGCGCGCTCGAGGTGCTCGGCGTTCAGCTGGGCCAGAACCAGATGAGGGGCGGCGAGCTGAGCAGCCTCCTCGAGCAGTGCACGTCGCACATGCACGCGCTGCGGCGCACGTACAAGTCAATCACCGAGAAGGGCGAGTCGAGCAAGGAGCAAATCAAGGACGTCGTCGAGCACGGCGTCCTCGTCTTCGGCTTTGGCCCTCCCCGAATCGAGTTCGACGGCGTCGCCGGCGCGAGCCCGCTCGACCAGCCCACGCTGCGCGACCTGCGCAGCCGCGCGCTCCTCGAGCTGAATGCGAAGAAGGGCGGCGCCGACGCACCCGGCGACGACGATCGCGAGAGAGTCGCACGCTTTCTGCAGCTGACGACGCTCTCCGCATCGATCTGCGCATCGATCGACGTCTTGCAGGAGCTTGGCTACTTTGAGCCAGACGCATTTGAACGCCGTTTGCCGGCGCAGGGGCTGAACGCCATCGAGAAGCTCGAGCAGGACCTGCGGCAGCGGCGCACCGAATGGCACAAAGCCATTTCTGCGGCGCGCGAGAAGACATACATGCTCTCATTCTACTGCTCGCAGCAGCTGCAGCAGCTCAAGAACCTGTTCTTCAGCGGCCCCGCAGCCGTCCTCCAGACACGTCTGCGTCAAACGCATCTGCTGCGCTACGTGCCGGCTGAGCCCACCGAGAGCGTGGACTCGGCACGCTCCCGTCCTGGTCCGGCGGTGGTGCGGCGCTCACCGCGCACGGAGCCGGCCCGCACGTCCCTCTCACCAGAGTCGCAGCTCGAGAAGCTAGGAGCGATGCTGCAGTCGCAGTTCGAGGTCGCGAGATCGAGCGTTGTTGTGCCCGACAAGTGGCAGAAGGGGACACCAGCGCCACTCGTCCGGGTGGGTGAAATTGCGGTCTGTTTCGTCGAACCGTCGGGTGGACGATCAAACATGCTCGAGACGCTGCTCAAGTTGTACAGCAACGATCGCGAGCTGCCGGCCCACGCGCAGCTGCTCTTCTGCCGCGTCGACACGTTGCGTGAGGAGATCGACTCCTTCCTACATCGCGCATTCTACGCCGACACGTGCCCTCTTGTTGCCGGGCGGCTCTTCTGCGCGCTGCGGATCTCGGCGCTGCCTGAGGCGTCGTATCTGTACCTCAAACAGCGGATGATGAACCTGTACCACACGAAGAACCCGCGCTATGTGCGACTCGCGCTCCTTTGCGACGCCGCCGACCAGCACCGCGTCTCCACGGATCTGTCCCTTTTCGTCAAGACTGTGCGACCCTTGAACGCGGAAGCGATGGCGGACGCGCTCGCGGGCTCGCGCCACGTCGTCGTCGTCTCGAGCGCACGCGCCGGCCTTGGCAAGACGGAGCGCGTGAAGGTACTCGCCTCAGAGCGTGGCGCAGCCACGCTCAAGACGGTCGCGGTCTCGGGCTTTACATCGCGAGCGGAGCTGGTTGGCACGCTGCTTCGCCTCCTTGAGAGCGGTGAGGGCGACGCGCTGCACCTCAACGTGCTCGACGTGCCAGCGGCGTGCAGGGAGGTGGTGAACGACATGCTGTTTGAGCTGCTCACTCTCTCGATGGTTGGCTCGTCCGCCGCCTCCGCAGAGTCGCTTGTGCACGTGCCGTACAAGACGGTCTTTGTCGAGCTCGCAAATACGGTCGGGTCCGACTTGCGCGCTGAGCTTCCCGTCTGCAGCTACTTCAAGCAGGAGCGCCTCGAGTGGGATCCGAGGCCCGATGCGCACAACCCGACGCGGCCACGACTCCTCGAGAATCTGGCTCTCATCGACGCGGCCGACGTGCAGATCGTGTGTCAATACCTTCAGGCGATCACGCAGCACACCATCGACACAACGGAAGTCGCCGAGCACGAACTCTCTGGCGCGGCTTGCTGGGCGCTGCTCGACGAGCACTTCCTGCGACGGGACGACGTGCGGCGGTCTCCGTCGTACGCGCAGCTGCAGGTCTTTGTGAGCGTGCTCGGGCAGCAGCTTCGCAGCTTCAGCGTGAGCAGCTTCTTCGCTCTGTGGTTGCTGCGCGAGTATGGCCACACCGCGGTGCGTGGCGTGCTCGTCCGCTGTCTCGTCGATGCGGCGGCTCGCCTCGCCGTCAGGTCAGTTGGCGAGGGCGGCGGCGGAGGCGACGAGGCGGCGCAGATTGCACGACGCCTGCGCGTCCAGTCGTTCGAGGAGACGAGGTACGTGCTGCTGCTGATGCAGAAAGATGGCGGGCTGACGCCGTTCCCTGACCCTACCACGCTCTTCCAGGGCGCGGGACCCGTCCATCGGTACTACAGCGATCCGGCCCACGGCTCGCCCAAGCCTCCTGACTACCGTCAGCTCTCGCAGCCACAGCTGTTCGAGAAGCTGCTGGAGTTTCTCGCCGTCAACGCTAGAGCCGGGCAGCTGAGAAGGAGCGACGAGCGGTGCAGGTACACGCTGACGGCTGACAACCTGCTCAAGATGATGCTCGTGTACGTGCGCCTGTGCGGCTGCGTGCCGGTGATCGTTAGCGGCGAGACTGGTTGTGGCAAGACGAGTCTAGTCAAGTTTCTTGCCTACGTCGTTGGGCTACCCGCGGACAATTTTCGGGTGTTGAACGTGCACGCGGGCATCGGCAAGGAGCAGATCACCACGTTTGTGCGGGAGAGCGAGGAGCAGGCGCGCGCGTCGACGCATGACGTCTGGTGCTTCTTTGACGAGGTGAACACGTCGCACCACGTCGGTCTCGTGAGCGAGCTCGTGTGCCGCCGCGTGCTCAACGGCGGGCTCGTCCACAACCAGCTGAGGTTCATCGCGGCGGTCAATCCGCACGTGTTGCGCACGCGCGAACTTGCGCGCGTCGGACTTCAGTCCAAGCTCAACACGGAGGATCCGATGCGCCAGCTGGTGTACCGCGTGCACCCGCTCCCCGAGGCGATGCTTGACTACGTGTGGGACTACGGCCGGCTAACCGACGCCGATGAGGCGTCGTACATTCGAAACATGCTGGCCACCGGCCTGCTGCCAGAGCTTGCCGCTCTGCTCGTCATCGAGTCGCAGCGCTACCTCCGCCGCGTGGAGGAGGATTGCAGCGTGAGCTTGCGTGATGTGCGGCGCTTCCGTATCCTCGCGAGCTGGTTCTTCGAGACGCGGCAGAAGCGCGCTGCCGCCGACGCCGCTGTGGCAACGGGCGGGGCTTCCGAATGGTGGATCACTCGCAGAGCTCGCTCCCTCGGCTACACGCCTGACCTGCTTCGCACGCGCAGCGCCGAGGAACAGGCGGTGCTGCTTGCCCTCGCTCACTCGTACTACGTGCGCCTCGCGTCGAGCGAGAGGCGCGCAGAGTACCGACGCCTCGTTCGGCGCACGTGGCGCGACGCCGAGAGGGCACGATCCGGCCCCGAGCTGAGGGATGACGAGTTCGTCGACGTGCTTCAGGCAGAGCAAACTGAGTACCTCAACCGCATGGCGGTCCCGGAGGGAGTGGCTCTCAACGGCGCGCTGCTCGAGAACGTCTTTGTGCTGCTCGTCTGCATCCTGAACCGCATGCCCGCCTTCCTGGTCGGCAAGCCCGGCTGCTCAAAGTCGCTCGCGATGCAGCTGATCTTTGCCAACCTGCGCGGCCGAGACTCGGACGACGCGCACTTCAAGACGCTGCCGCAGCTGATCGAGTTCCGCTACCAGTGCTCGGAGGACTCTACGTCTGAGGGGATCCGCAAGGTGTTCGAGCGCGTGAAGCAGACGGCGGCAAAGAACCCGGACGCGATCGCCGTGCTCCTCCTCGACGAGATTGGTCTGGCGGAGGTGAGCCGCCACAACCCGCTCAAGGTGCTGCACGAGCTCATCGAGCCCGACTCGCGCGCCGAGTTCGACGCGCTCGACGCTGGGCGGGACGCCAGCGCCCATGACCTGCCATATGCAGTCGTTGGAATTTCCAACTGGGCGCTTGACGCCGCCAAGATGAATCGCGCCATCGTCCTCAGCCGACCGGAGCCAGACGTGGCGGATCTCGAGTTCACGGCGATTGAGATCGTCAAGAGCTTCGGCCGCAACATCTCGCTGATGCAGGAGAGGCGACTCAATGCGATGAGCGCCGCGTACGTTACTTACCGCGAACAGCAAATGGATCCCGCCGGTGCGTCGGATCCCGTCGGCGCGTCGACGAGGGAACTCGATGAGGCGGCGGCCAACTTCCACGGGCTGCGCGACTTCTACAACCTCGTCCGCTCGATCGGTCGCAACAACAGCACCGATGACGCATCGCTGGTCGAGGCGGTCGGACGCAACTTCGGTGGGCTTCCGGCCTCAGCGGCCCAGTTTCAGGTCCTTCTCGACAAGCAGATGAGGCTACGACCACCGACGACGCGCACAGTGCCGACGGCGACCGAGCTGATCACCGCGAACCTGCAGGACCCACGCGCTCGCCACCTGATGCTCATCATGCGCGGCGACGCGGCGACATGCCTGCTCGAGCTCCCGCAGATCCGAGCGCAGCTGAGCGACCCGGTGGTGATGCTCGCCAGCCATTTCAAGGAGGACCAGGGCGAGGAGCACGCATGCAGGCAGCTAAGTCAGATCATCCGGGAGATGGAGGGGGGGCGGCAGGTGATTTTAAAGGACTTCGATCGCATCTACGGTGCGCTGTACGACATGCTGAACCAGAACTATCGCGAGCGCAGGGTGCAGACCAAGGAGGGTGACAAGCTGCTGCGCTTCTGCCGGGTGGCGCACGGCAACGCGGCGAAGCACTGCTCCGTCCACGAGTCGTTCCGATGCATCATCCTCGAGGAGGAGCGCGAGCTAAAGTACTCCGACCCGCCGCGTCTCAACCGGTGCGAAAAGCAGCAGCTGACGTACGTCTCGGTGCTCCGGGAGCTTCCGGGCGACATCGGCGAGAAGCTGCTCGAGGAGCTCTCGGCCGACTCCGACGAAGGCTTTTGCGGTGGGCTGGCGGCATTCGAGCGCGACGGGCTCGAGCCGCTCGTCGTCCGTGACGCATTTCTTGGCTTCACCGAGGACACGCTGGCCTCGCTACTTGTGCATGAAATTCTGCAGACCGCCAAGCAGGGCGCTCCCGATGCCGCCACCGTGCGCCTCCGCTGCAAGCAGACGCTTCTCGATCTGATGTCGGCCGATGCCGTCGCGCGTGCCGAGCTGTCGAAGTTCGCGCAGAACGCCGAGAACGAGGAAGAGTTGAGCTCGCTCGTCAACGCCTACTACTCGCAGCACTACCATGCCGGGCTCGGCGACTGCCTCGCCCACTTCTTCCCGATGCTCATCGGCTGCCGAGACGGTTGCCAGCGGATGGCCGTCGACGACGGCGTGCCGGGTCCCGAACGACTGCTCCTGCTCACGTTCACCTCGTGGCAGAGCGACTTGCAGACGATCCTCGAGGAGCAGGGCATCGGGACAAAGAACTTGGCGATGCTCCACCTCGTTCAGTTTGCCTCGGAGGCGCGGCTGCGCGAGGAGGTCGGCAAGTTCTGGCAGCCAAGCGAGTCGCGCGATGTCCTGCTGCTGCAGTGTGACGCAACGCTCCACGCGCAGCACCTTCTGCTCACGCGCGAGATCATGCGCGAGAGCGAGCGCACGTACTACGCGGGCGGCACTGAGCGACGGCCAAAGGTTCAGATCATCGTGCTGCACGTCTCGCGCTTCCAACGCGATGCCGAGGCGGCGGCCGAGGCTGAGCGCTGGGAGTTCAGCTGCCTCTCGGGTTGGAAGCAGGTGGTCGTCGATCGGCTCGAGGGTACTTCCTCGGACTTTACTCTGCTGCAAGCGGCACGCAGTGCGCGAGGCGCCGCAGAACTTGTCACCGGGGAGCATGGCACTCGGCGCGTCGTCGGCGCGTCGTTGCGAGAGCTAATCGTTGAGCAGCTGCCATGGGCGATCCGCCGCATCAGCTATCCGCATCGCGAGCCGCGCGAGACGCTCGACCATATGACCAAGGTTGAGACGGCGATCGAGTCGAATGCCGAGGTGCTTGGCCGCATTGAAGCGCTGCTAACTCTTGAACTCGTCAAAAGCATCGAGGCTGGCTGGAAGCCTGGGCGCTGGCTACAAGAGCTCGCATGCGACCAGGGCGCGCTCATCCGTGCGTCGAGTCTGTGCTCGCTGGTGCAGGAGAAGGTTCTCAACGCTGTGCGGCAGCCACTCGCGTTGCTGCTCTATCGGCTTGAGCGGCAGTCGGCGCTTAGCAGCATTGTGACCGCCACGGACGCCGGTTCCGAGCAACTGGCGCTATGGATCGGCGTTTTCTTGCCCGAGCACGGTGGGCCAGCGCTGCCGAGGCCCCCGACATCGTGCGAGTGGAGCCCCGAGTTCCTTCGGCTCGATACGCACGAGACAGCTCTTTCGTGGCCATACTCGCCGGAGGTGCTCCGCCTTCTCGACGGGCGCCACACCGACTTGAAGGAGATCGGCACGAGCGAGGCTCGGATCAACGCCACGATTGCGGGCCTCTGCTCGCAGTTTGTGTGCGACAGTGATTTGCTCCTTCGGCTCGCTGAGCTGAGCTGGACTTCAAGCAGCCAAGGCGGTGCTGCCAACTCGTCCCTTAGCTGTTCCGCGTCGGCGGAGGCTTCGTCTTCCGACGGTGACCCGATGGTTGTCGACGCGCCGGCTCAAGACGATCTCAGTGGCAAGCTCCATGACCTGTGGCTGAGCAACCGCGAGCTGTTTAGAGACGATGTGATCAACATTCTCTCTGGGGCTCTTTCTCGGCAGACGGGCGTGCCGATAGCTTGTGTAAAGCCTCTCGTCAAGATGGCGCTCGCCCCCAGCTTTAACAGCACCGATGGCTGGCATCCGGCGCACGTCGTGCTGCATCGCTGGGATGTGGAGCCAATGCTGCAGCACGCGCTGCAGCTTTACCTGGTTGCAAAGTCCTCTAGTGGCGATGAGATGGAGACCGACGCCGATGACACTCCCCTCGCCGTCTCGGAGACAACTTTTGTTGCCGAACTTGCAGAGCATGCAGCGACAAGCTGCTTCGAGACCCCCGCTGAGCCAATCAACGGGTGGCTCGCTCGCGCTCAGCGCTGCCTCAACAACGCTGACGCGCTCGATCACATCGGTGACGCCGCGCAAGGCGTTGAGGACGTCGATCTTACTGTTGACCTCGGCAACGGCCGCACGGCCAGAGTGCAGCTGCAAAAGCTTCGCATGTGCGCTGACTTTGCAGCTCGCATCGTCTTCATGCACGGCGTCGGCCACATCGCGCTTGCTCGCCTCTGCGCCGCTCTGCCACCGCTCACCCTACCCGTGGTCAATGATGCACTGCACTATGTCGACACAAGCGCGCTCGACGACACCCAAAAGGTAACGATTGCCGATGCGCTCGTGCAGTTCCGAGCGCTTTTCGTGAGGCGGTGCCTCAATGAGTCGCCGAACGACTCTCAGCTGCGCTGTGTGAGCGATTTTATGCGCGACCACGTGCACAACGCCGTCCCGCCCGTCGTTGGGAGTTTGGTGATAGCGTCTCTCAAGGCGCTCAAGCTCATTGGCACGGCGGCCGAGTATGATCCTGGCCGTGGCCGCGCCCGCTGCTTTGGTGGGACGACGGCGCTCCTTGAGACATCGCTGCGCAACGCTGGCTGCGCGGTGGCGAAGCTATTTTGCGCCACGCTGCAGTCTCACTTCTTCCGCGAGCTTACGGCTATCCTCGCTACGCTCGAGACCTCTTCGCAGCCGCCGAGGAAACGCGCGCGCCCCGTGCTGCCGCCGAGGATTGAGCTGCAGTCCCAGCGGTTCAGCGAAGCGGTGCAAGCTACGAATACCAACCTGCTCTCCCCCCATCCGAAGGCTGCCGGGCTATACCACCTCGGGTTCGTGGCAGCCTTCCTCAGCGTGCTCTGCCAGAGCCTTGGTCGCGAGCTGATAACCGAGGCCGAAGCAAAGCTCCACCAGCAAGCCGAACTTGTGCTGAAGGCGCAGGCGGACGACTTCAGGACGGCATTGCTCCACTTCATGCTCAAGCAGCTTCGCATGCAGCGCTCCCTCGACGACCTCATGCACGCGTGCCAGCAGGGGGAGATCGGCCGGCGGCTGCCATGCCTGCGCGAGCTCGTCGAAAGTACAACCCCGCTTCGCGCCGAGAGCAGGCTTGGCTTCGACCCATTCGCCAACTATGGCGAGTACACGGCAGCGCGCGCTACGCTGCAGGCAGCGTTTGAGCCCGACGCCAACGGTCTAAACGCTATCACACCGAAGCTCGCGTTGTTTTCGATCACCAGTGCGGTCTACCTGCCACGGGCACGGGCCGGCGCGGAGCCCACGGCAGATGAGGCGTTGATCCCTCGAGCTAGCGCTGCCGTTGACCGCCTTATCCAGCCGGCGACGCCTCTCGGCTCCCTCGTGCGCTGCCTCGCGACAAACAAGTTCAGCCACCTGCCGCAGCGTATCAGAGCGGTGTTTGAGCTGGGTGGCGCCTCAGACACTCGCGCTGTGAGCCTTGCATTGCACCTCGCCGGCCTCGATGCCGACTCCGCCTGCCCGCTCGCAATGTACATCAACCGGCCCGCGGAGTGCGCTCGCTCATTCGTGCTAGCAGCTCCTTCCGACGAGCTGGCTGCCGCACTCGGTGCTGTCCGTGACTTCACTCAGTTCTACCAGTGTCAATGCGGCTACCGTTACGCAGTCGGCAACTGTGGTCAGCTGAACGGCACTGGCACCTGCCTCAGCTGTGGTCGGCCGATTGGAGCTGGCTCCCAGTCGCAGGCTCTCGGCCGTAGCGTGCAGCCGAACGAAGTGCCAGGCTTTTTACGCGACGGAGAGGAGGTCGGATGCAATCACCTGCACACCGTGCGCGGCCTCACCCCACTCGCCTTCCGCACCATCCACCTCCTCGTGTACCTCAGCCTTTTCACGGGACCGCTGCTCGGCCGCGATGGGTTGCACGGTGTCTTGCCGGATGGGATCGAGGATGGCGTCACGTTTTGCTGGGAGGTGGTGCAGGCCGATTTGCGAATGCTGAGCCAGCTACTGACCGGCTGCACCGCCGAGCACATCTGTGCATGGCTGCACAGCGTCATTGAGAAGCTGTGGGCCGAGCAGCATCAAGGCCTCACCACGGCGGCGGATCGCCAGCGATGGGAGCAGAACTTCGCGATGGTGCATACCGCTGCTGCCAACGCCGATGTCGCGCGCGCGGAGGCGGTAAAGCGGCCGACAGGGGCCGTGCGGCCCCTGCTCCACCGCATCGTCGACGAGGACCCGCACTTGCG
>Ga0115008_10002898_pt1 | contig 14206 bp, 10 predicted proteins | sample FraStrMetagenome_FD_87164 | JGI IMG/M metagenome (GOLD analysis project Ga0115008, IMG submission 87164) | Marine eukaryotic phytoplankton communities from Arctic Ocean - Fram Strait ARC3M Metagenome | ecosystem: Environmental > Aquatic > Marine > Oceanic | place: Fram Strait | collected...
AAATCAGTGACTGTGAAGCACTCATAAATTAAAAATAATCCAAACAGTTAACAAGGTATAGTTAACTTCTATTTTTAGTGGATATTATTGTGGAGGGAGATTGATTGTCGAAGACTACAGTAGTGGATTTCATTGGGAATTAACATGCTGATGATGCTATTTTCATGAAAAAGGACAAAAAGGAGAAGAAAAGGAGAAACAGAATTACGTGTTCGGTTATGTAATCAGCGGTTTTACTACGTCATGATGTGAATTTTTTAACAACCCACGCAATGAAAACTTCTCACAAACAATTCTAACCCTAACCAGAATATGGTACTAACCCTAACTATTCTTGTAAGATCTATCGAATATCTTCGAAGGTCATAAACAGCAACACGAGTCAAATCATAAAGCAAAAAAAAACATCCTTCCCCATCTCAAATAAACTAACAAAAATATGGCATTTCCTCAATCCGTACTATTGAATTTTTTACAAGAAACTGTTTCAACACTCAATAAAGTCCCCAATCTTTCAACTGATTCAACTCCCAATGCCACCCTACGAATACCCATTGACCAACATCGTCAAACATTGTTGGAGATTCAAATGGAAATACTTTCCGATCTTGTAGAGCGACATAACAAAACACAAGGTGCAAATATCACAATAGTAGAAGCCCAATCTATCTTGAAACAAATGGGAATCAAATCATCAGTATTGGAAGAAGAAAATGGAGGAACTAATCAATTGCAGCAGCTCATGGAAGAAATGAATGAAGCGGCTAGAACCGCCCTAGTTAAGTTGGTTTTGAAATCAGAATGGGAATTGTGTCAAGAGACTGAATCTAATAATGGAAATTTGACATCTTCTTTACTAGGACAAAGTGATGGTGATGCTTTAGATCCCTCCGATATTAAAGCCTTTTGTGCCCTCTGTGTCAAGGCAGTCAGTTTACCCGAAGTCATTCAATATCTTGAATATGGAGGTGATGCATTATTATTTTCTACTCCCATTAATGAAGACGATAAAGAATCAAAGTCAAAGGTAAAAAGTCCGTTGGAGATCCAAAATCGCATGAAAAAATTACAGCATATGCTATATCAAGGCGTAGGATATGATCCAGAATTTGCCATTGCGAAAATAACCTCTTTCGTAACTCAAAGTCCAGTAACTCCAGAGGAAGTTGATCTATTTGAGACAATAACAGATTGTATATCCACCATGAGACTCGTATTTGAAAATGTGACTTTATCTGATGGTAATGAGTTACTATCGGATGAGACTGAGGGTGGGTGCACACGTGTAGTTTCTGTAAAATATTCAGAAAAGGAAATCGATCCAACAACTTTTTCTTCGGGAACTACCTCTGGACCTCCCAGGATGGTAGAACATATTGAAGAAACTCAAAAAGAAAATTTGGAAATGGCACGACAGGCCGCATCTTTACAACAGGGCATATTGGGGGAATTGTTATCCCTGGGAGAAAATGAACGAACAAAAATGTTAGAAGAAGCAAAATCGGTGCATCAATCCTTCATGACAAAAGCTTTAGAAATTCCAATAGGGCCAGAACGGGTTCAGTTTTTACAGAGTTTGACGGGGGAGAAACAGAGACTTTTGGTCATGCATAAATTATGGGAAAAGATCCTTGCAGAGAAGGGTGATGAACCCCTTCAAGTTCAAAATGAATAAAGAAATTTTAGATAGCATTTTTGAACTTTGTCCTTAGAAGGTATAGTGCCTCGCTTTCCATGTAAAAAGTACTTCAGAATATCTTGAGTTCACATAAAATTAAACTAATACTCGTTCCTCATTTTAGACTGATCAGAATTTTGAATTACAAACATACATAAGTGCGTGAATTTCTTGAAATCAAGTGTATAATCGACAGCAATATTTTGCGTATTTTGCATTATCAAATATTTATTTGTTCTAAAAAGTAGAATCTTTATAGATGTGTTTCTCTCATGATTTGCGCTGCGTTTGCGCTGCAACATCCACAGATTATGTTGCACTATAAAAGATGCGTTCCACAATTGTTTTGATTCCTTTTGTGCAAAGAAATAATTTTCTTTTCTTTGGTGATTGGATTGAATAACGCTTCACATTCTTTGTTGCATATGGGAAATCATGAATATATTTGAGTGAAATAAAAACAAAGCATCATGAATGCATCGAGCACGAAATAACAGGTATTCACATCGCCTGGGAGAGATCACCGTAACATCTAAATCATCAAGTATGCTGGGAAAATAAATAAGTGATGACAGGAGTTTGCCCGGCATAATCTAATTAGAGTAAAATGCTATGCGAAGCAGAGTAAAAATGTGGTGTTCATATTGATAAAGAATAGACGCGAAAATTTTCATCATCAGAAAAGAATGGAGCGAAAGCAATTATTTAAATTTCAAGATCTATTGGCATGATTTATGATTTGGGTTCAGATGTCTGTGGTTCCTCTTCCTTCTTCTCTTCATCCTCTTTAAGTGCCTTCTTTACGTCAGACTTGGAATCCTCTGGCACTACCACATCATCCTCGTCCATGAATTTGATCTTATTATTCACCAAATCATGCAATGCCATGACGCTACGAATTAAAGAACTTAAGTAAATAACCATATGAAGATCATTCGTTTTGACCAACATAGCTTTCACCAATTCCTCCACATTGAGGTTAGGAAGTAAATTAAGTATCGTTTGCATATTTCCCACAATCTCTTGATTTATTTTCATCTTTCCTTGTAATACGGCCTCTAAATAGTCCTTCATTTCCACTAGTTTATCCGTGAGAGTATCCAAACCTGCCATTTTCGCCTTGATCAAACCAGCTACAGTAGACGTCGTAGGATCATTGATATCCCGTAACAAATGCTCTACACCCACTTCTTCCGCTTCCTGTGCTCCAATCAATGATGGTACATGAGCAAAAGTCTTAAGGACCTGCGCATTGGAAGAAGAACTAGCCTCCACCTCCTCTACAACACGATAAGCTGTTGTAGGTATAGACTGACGATTGGGCCTAACATCAATAATCACAAAGACAGGTGGAGTACTAGCCCCAGCCGGCAAAAATCGATTCAATAAGGAATGGATCCTTAAATCATTGGGACGGATCTGTGGCCCAGTCGAATAAAACCCAACAACACGTTCCTTGACATTGATTTTACGGAACATACCCAACATATTTTCCAAATAATTGTGATCTAAATAAAAGACTGCGGGGTTTTTACGATCTTCTTCAAATGGAACAGCGAAGGAATTGGTCGCGTCGACTCGACCGCGAGATACATTACCTAATAATACTCCTACCACGCGTCTTTGGGTATTACGGGCTACTCTATGATAATGGTCGGCGGCACTTAGGAGTACAAGAGGGTGGACAGTCACGTCCACAACTTCCGAAGGTGTTTTTTTTGGAAGTGCTTCTGTGCTGGAGGATGTTTGACTTTCTGGCATTTTTTTACCTATGATTAACTATTAAGATTGTATTTTTTTGTATTTCAGTTCTTTCAATTGTTGCAAAAGAGTCAATGCGGAGTGTTGGATATGTCGAGTGTAATTTATTGTGGTAAACCTAGGTTCAAAATGATGGTTTCAGAAGACAACCGATCAAATTGGAATTTTACGTAATTGTGACAATTTCAGTGAGGGGGGGTTATGTAAAATGAAATAAATGTTCTTTCTTGTTCAAATAATATTTTACTCTAAACCCTCTAATTTCTTTTGTAACGTATTCAAAGTGGAATCTAGTACGATGTTGCCTACCATAGTTAGTATCCCATCCTAAATTGATAAAAACAACCCCATCCAATAAATATTTCATTTTCTTTTCTTATTTTATTATTATAAAACAAAATGGCAACATTATCATCATTATCACAAACTAAGTCTTCCAACTCCAAAACAATTTCGACAGTTTTAATCACCAGCGCTGCATCTATATCCCTAAGCATCGCTTTTTATTATTATCACAAAAGTGCCCTTAATCGCTTAGAAAGGAAACTCAACGGAGCACGTTTAGCAGAACGACGAGGTAGGATCCGAGCAGAAGTCTCCCTAAGAACACATCTAAAAGCAGTTGAACAAAATCAATTAAAAGAATCACAAAATGATTTACATGATGTTAAAATTAGATTATCCTCAAATTCGAATTCTGAAAATAGTCCCAAGATGTTGCTGAAATGCATAGGAACATTACATACTCCATTTACTAAAAGAATGGGTACTCCTAGACAGGGAGCATTGGTTCCATCCTCTAGAGCCTTTCTTCAATTAGACATAAGTCTTGCCATTGAAATCTTAGACGGAATACAAGAATATTCACATTGTTGGGTGGTCTTCGAATTTCATGCCAATACCAATCTTACAACATCTGGATTTGCCACTGCCAAAAAATCTAAAATACGACCACCTCGGGCCAGTGGAAGTGGGAATCAAAAGGTTGGTATATTGGCTACAAGATCACCTCATAGACCTAATCCCGTAGGTCTAAGTTTGGTCAAGGTGAATAGAGTGGACACAAAAAAGAGACGATTGTACATTGAAGCTATTGATTTAGTGCATGGAACTCCTGTTTATGGTGAGTTTCGATTTTTATTCTATGGAGAAACCTTGAAAGTTTTGAAAATGCCTCGTTCTCTTTTCATCTACTTTCCTCATCATTTTTTCGATACACAAATATTCCATCGTCTTAGATATAAAACCATGTGTGCCATGGGACATACCCGGTCATCATGACAATGATACTATCCGTGTACCATCCTGGGTATCGCAAAAAGATGCTCTTCCCACTGTCTCCATGACAGAAACAGCAAAACACTCCCTATACAGACTCATGAGTGCCCCACAGAATTCATTATCTCCCCTTTACAATATCCTTTCCTCCAACAAAAGGAAGAAACAACAAAAACTAAACCCTAACACTAAATATGATAAGTTCCAAGATGATGATTTCTTAGCAGCTCAACAAACCATAAAAGAAGTTCTAGCACAAGATCCAAGGTCCACTCATAAACGCGGTACAGAAACAGAATCAGTCTATTCCTTTGTATTAGGAAAAATTAATATTGAATTCTCCATCATAAACAATGAAGTATTAGTGGAAGATGTGAAAGCTATCAATTTGGATGAATATCAGTACATAGACGGAATTCCTTTGATAGGCACTAATGAGGAAAAATGATTTCTTTCATTATCTGTACAAATGCAAATATGATTCCTAACACTCATGACAATTCTTTTCATTAATAGTAGCAATATGGAAAATATTTGTATAGGTTTATACCTGGATTGCATGATTTTGTAATAAGATTGCTTGAATAAACATTTATTTGATGTCTTACAAATCGTCGAATTAATTAAATATTATTCCTTGGGACAATCGTAGAGAATACTTGAATGTCAAAATAAAAGTTCATTTACATATCATCAAACTCATTCATGAGATCTTCAATAGCATCCGCTACCAACTCTTGCTCTGCTTTTTGTTGCTTTTGTACCTTCTTTGTTCCTTTACCAAGCTTTTCCGTTTTTTTCCGATTTTTCTTGACCATTTCTTTATGCTTCTTACTTTTTAAATGATTTTCCAATTGTTTCTGACTTTTAAATTGCTTCCGACAAATATCGCATCTCCACACGTCGGGTTCATCATCTGATTCTACACTTTCTTCCTCACTCGAATAATCAATCATTTCAGCATCTGGATTTGGAGATTGTGGTACCTCCATTGAGACATCTTCATCTTTGACGTTTTGTACTTCGTCATCGTTGCCTTGGTCTGTTTCCATATCCGTGGATGGAATTGACTCCGTTTCATCCTGTACTTGATTTTGATCATGAATCTTTTCATGTTGATTACTTTCTTTTTCATCATCACTGTCCCATCGACCTTGCTTCCCTTTCTTCTTTTTGTTCTTTTTCTTTCCCTTCTTCTTTTTACCGAAATCTTCTTCCTCATCAGCTAAACGGAACATGAACCTACCCCTACTATTAGAGTCTGCCATCATCACTCTTTCCTCCTCTTCCATTTCTTTTCTCCTTTCTTCAATCCATTTTTCCTTGGCTGCTTGCCTTTCAATTTTTTTACGTTCTGCTTCCTTCTTTTCTAGTTCCACCTTCTTCCGTTTTTCCAATTCTACTTTCTCTCTATATGCCTTTACTCGAGGATCGAGCTTTTTAATAAAGGCAACTAAGTTCAAGACATCTTCATTTCGATCCTTTCTTGCAATTCTACGATGTTTTTGATTTTCAGCCTCCATGGCTTTACGTATCCTTCGATGTTCTGCATCCCGTGTATCATATTTGTCTTCCCACGCAAATGTCATTTTAGTTGAAAAATTATCCCATGCTGCATAAAATGGCAAAACCACACTTTTATAATCTGAATCCGATCTTCCAAAATTACTAGGAAACAATTGTTCTAACTCATCCAAGGAAATTTTAGGACTGGCAGATATTTCACCCTCGGCAATTTTAGTAAAAACTTCTGTATAGACTGAATAAAAGTTTTCCTCGTCGTCATCATGAAAGGTTGTAAAACATGTAGCATCCATATAATCATCCACATCAAATATCATATCTTCGGCATTTGCCATTCCTCCATCTCCCTGAGCTGTCCATCCTCGGAGAATGGATTCACGATGTTCATCATACCAGGTACGTTCCTGTGGATCAGATAGACATTCATATGCCTGTTGAACAAGACGGAATTCTTCATTTGCTACTTCCAGATTATTTTGATTTTTATCAGGATGCCTGCAAAAGTATTTTGAAAAGTGAGTAACTAGAGTATCATTTTCCACTCATTGCATTTTAGATGTAAATTTGTTGCTGAAATAGATGCTTACCACTTTAGTGCCAGCTTACGATGCGCCTTCTTAATCCTGGCAGCATTTGCATCCATTGGAATCCCAAGAACTTCATAAAAGCACCGGATACCATTATTTGCTCCTTCTTCTATCATAATGAGATTTGTTCAGTGAAACTTTAGATTCCTGCAATAAAATGTGTCAAATTTATGTTTCTAGTAATTGCACTGCGTAATTGATGATCAGGTAATGAAGAACTTGCTTTGTGACTTTTGAGGGTTACTTATCTCTTGTCTGTTGATCACAAATAAATTATTCTCAAATCGTTCTTTGTGGAAAGAAAAAAGGTTATTGGTGTTGATGATCGTATTCGGATGGTTGGCTTTATGATGCAAATATCCAATCTTTGAAAGTGAAGTTCCCAATGCTATGTGCCTCATAGTATATTATATCCTTTTGATAGAATTATATTTTAGTATAGTTCTAAGTATGACAACAATGTAGATTTTATTCCCCCACATTTTTTTGTTACCCACAAAGTGGACCATAAGGTTCTATCCACACAAATTCTATTCAAACATAAACAGCAGCAGACCGGAAAAAGTAACAGCAAAATCAAAGTTTACGTCAATAAAGTCTACTAAATACCTAAGAATTTCTATTACTTAAATGAGTCATTCTTTATCTAAGTACAGTTTTCGAAGATAATCTTACTTAGAAGTTTGAAACGGAACCTGCTGCAGCGGCAGTGAAAACCGGCGTAGGCATTTCCAATAAAAATGGCCCTTCGATTTGTTACCGATAAGGTTTTGACTGTTGCTTCCCAGCAATACAGAAGAATCTTGGCTTCTAACTTGAATGAAGTTGGTAAGTTGTGAAGAACTGTTACAACCAGATGTTCTCAAGTTCAATCTGGCTCGCAATTCTAGATAATCAGCACCATGAACCATGTTGCATGATCAACTATCCGATTACAACAACGGTGACGTAATATCAATGAAAATATTTCACATCACCTTATCCTCCTTTGTATTCTCAGATCTCACAAGACACTTTTTCTCTGTGTGTACAATTTGTCTTTGATATCAGGCCTTCGCTATGAAGATCTTCTGAATGAGCAAGAAACAACCGTAAAAGAGGCTATCTCCTACGCACCACCAGAAGTTCAAACTGCCCGTACCCGTCGCCTCAAACGTGCCACAGATTTGAATTTTAAACGTAAGAGTCTTTTGGATTATGCTCCAGATATGAAGCTAGAGCCATTTAAGATGGATTTGGAGGAAGATATCCAAAAGATCCAGGCAAGAGATTCTGAATTGGCAGAACTGAACATGCACAATAAATAAATATGTTCACAGTTGGATCTTTTTCTACTGAATTATGTTGCTCAGATTATATTTGGATACTAGAATCAAATTGAAGAAGAACATATGAAAGATACTTTATTTATCTAATACATTCACTAAAGTGGATTCTTAGTGTCATAAATTTAGTATTTTACTCTCTCCGGTTTCTTTTGAAATGTAACAGGGGTGAAAGCTTTAGGCTACATAGTTAAATTAAATATTTCATCGAAGCTTCAAACGTATACATCTTCACTCTCGGTTACTTTGCCTATCAATTACTTGATGTCGCAGGGAAGATTATCTCATTTTGAGTATGTTTCAAATAAATCTAATGCCAACATTACCAACTATGCTTATTAAGATGGAGATAAATAGAGGGGGGTTCTTCTTTAATTTTTACGAAATAGTTTTGTCTGCAATATTGTTATGATGTCTAAATCCTCCTACATTTCGTCATAATTACTCAAGGTTCGTTCTTTTATTAATATTCCTGTCCGAAAAATATATTTTTAAATATGTAGTATGCAACAACTTTCATCATTTCCCAACAAGATACAAGTCTCTAGAAATCCAAAATACTAACTGCCATTTGTCCTCCAACTTGTGACAACAAATCTTCTTCAAAATTCTCATTATCATCATCCTCCAACACACCACTTTGCATACTGGATTGTGACGTAACATTACCCTGGAGAGTATTATTGAAATTTTGACCTGCCCTGTGGGGTTTATGAAATTGATTGGAATAAATATCATTGGATTCGACTCTAGCAGGTTGATGATGATTTGCAAATACAGAAGACGTTTCTCCGAATCCGAGACCTGGTGGAGGTCGAACAGTAACATTATTAGTATGCAAAGAAACACCCTGCATAGTTGGAGCCTGTCCATATGAATTAGAAACGAATCCCATACGCCTTTTCCTGGCTTCAACAATAGACCTAATTTGGAATTGAGTATCTTTGGAAACATTGTACATTTCAAATTGTTTGGGAGTTAATTTTGATAGTGCTTCAACGTCTGGTACATCCTGGAGCAAATTAGCACATGACCGTCCAATCAAACCAACTTGAGCCAAAAGACCTGCAAGTTCAATTTTTTCAGGATTTTTAGGGATCTGAGCATACTTATAATTAAAAACATTTGAATGTGGGGAAAAATACAAGTTTTGATTGGATCCTTTATTCTCTCTATTCCCTTTAGTAATGTAACGATTTGCATAATTCTGATGATTAGTAGAACTATGCACATCAGTTTGCATTCGATTTGTCATTCTTAACGACCTAGGATGATTTGATTTATCAGAGTGAAGATTAGAATGATAGATTTTACCACCTCTCATATTAGAACTTTCAAGATTCGACGCGGCATGATTATTTCCATAATAAGGTTGAGCGGAAGGGACAGTTGCAGAAGAAAAATAGGAATTAGAAATATTTCCTTTCTTTTTCTTGTAATTTGTATGACCGTGATTGTGGTTATTATACGGTCCAGTGACTGTTTCTCTTTCAGCCTTGTGATATTTCCTCTGATTGAATTTGCGTGGTTGGTTTTGCATACTTGTTCCGTAAGAAGAAAAACGAGAAGATGATATACTTTCAACAGTTGGAGAGGCAACAGAGCGTGATTGCAGTTTTAGAGTCGATTGCTTTTGAGATGCATTTGAGCTTGAGTGTTTTTGCCTGTGACCACGAAGGGGATTATTATAATTCTGTTTCCTTGTCTTTTTAATCTTCTTTGAATCCTTTTTTGTAACAGGAGATTGTGTATTTGAAAGTGAACCAGTTGCGGAAATAGAGTCAGAACTGGCACTCACAGATAACTTCTTTTCATCTTGAGCACTAATCTTACAATCGCCAACATCTGTAATAGTTGGCGAAGTTGATAAGGCAGGTGACGCAGAAGATGCGGTGCTGCCTTCATCATGACAATCATCAGTTAATTTCCTTCCTGATATTTCAGTAGAACTTTCAAATGGGATACATGAGTCATCAATAGCTTCAGAATTTTTTACCCCATAATCATTTTGATCCAAATTTTCATTACACTCCAACAGCGGTTGCATAGATCTTTTTATATTGTTCCCAGATCCATGTTTTATTCTATTTGAGTGTTTCCCCGAACGACGTTCATTGTTGCCGCCACCACCCCCTCTTCTACCACCCCTTTTCTTCTTCCCTCTAGAATGATTATGGTTTCCTGTGTTTCTATCTTTCCGTGGAGTTTTAGTGCACTTAGGAGATGAAAACGAAGCTCTATAAAGTACACCTGAAAATGCTAATATAGCCGCCAACGAGCCCGAAGCGACTAGAGTCGGTATATGACCATCTCTGATCATGTTGATACAATTTTGCAATGAATATAAAGCATTTGACAGTAATTCCCTTTACAAATTAATTTCATATTTATATTTTGTATATGAATGTGTCCAAGTTGTGTCAATAAAAAGTGCTGAAAATAATTGGAGATACAAGAAAATAATATTGGACCTACCGTAACTTTCCCAAAAGAACCCAAGTCAACCCATCCGGGTGCACGACAAAAGCAAAGACTGTCAATAAAGCTAGTAATGCCAATGAAGGAGGGGGGCAAGCATTTGGATCCCCGCCCAATTTCCCCACAATCACCACTTGCCAATTTTGAAGCCAATTGCTATTGTGATGGTTACTGCTGTAATTCCCCCCTGTGGATGATGCTCCAGTTGATGATAACAACACGCTAGAGACCTTCTCTTTTATAAATATCGGCAGTGATATTGATGTTGATGACTCCAAACATGAAACCCCAGGGAAAAATGTCATAAACAAACGAAGTGCATGACCGATCAAAAATGATCGTAAAAGAGAAGCTACACCGAACATGCTTCTTCTAGCACAAAAGAAGAGGAACGGCAGAAAGCTATAAAGGATGCTCTGGTATAGAAGATGAAAATCAACAGCAAAATAATGAGTCTGCGATTTTTTCTCGTCATCTCCTAAAGTTCTATTTTTGTTGGTTACTTGTGAGGTTGTTGGTGCGTTGAATCCGTAAGCTTTATCAAAGCTTGCAAACGAAGCTTCTACAAAATCGCCTACCCCAATTGCACTGCCAGATGCGGCATCATCAGTTGCGACACTTGTTGCAGAACTTAAAGTTGCTGAATTGTTTTTAGAAGGAATGTCAGGAACTCCCTCTACCATGGTCAGTGTAGAAGCTTCAGCTTCCGTAGAAGGAGCCGTCTCCATGGTGATAGCCTTGTGCTCAACACTAGGTACTGATTTATATTTACCTATATTGTTGGCCTTGACACCACTGTTGGTTGCCTTTCTTTTAATGTCGTTCTACGAAAAGTGTTGTTACACTTTCTGTTGTCGGTGGTTGGTCAGTACGTTTAGTATCACCATCAAAACTTCAAAGTGGATGGAGACTGAGCACTTCTATGTAGTAGCATTCTACAGAAATATGGTACGCATCGAAATTCTTAGTCCTTGTATTTTGTGCTCTATAGAAATATCGCAACAGTAAAAAATTAATTATATGAATTGTTATAGAGAACGTTTCTTTGAGCTAAGTATATAAATGTGTATCCGATTAAAACATTATGTACCTTATTCAAAGACTTCCTATTGGAGGCTTTCTCGAGCGCTATACGTAGTGTGGATATTGCAATATCCATAGAAAACGGATTTTAGAAGAAGAAGAATTGATGTGGTATGCAAGCCACCTAAAATGGGAATTATCCAAGAAACGTTTGTGTTTGATTTTTGTCATAAGAAAAAACAAAACCTCAAGATCAATGGAATGAAAATGAAAGGAAAAAAATGATGTTGAAAATAGAAAATGATGATCATAGTTAAAACTCGATCTAACTGAAATAGTTTGCTTTAATCAAATAGTAAGAGACTGAACCACACATCCATAAATATCTACAATATTCATTATTTATTCACATTTTTTCTCTGCAGCTATAAGCAAACAAGATTTGATTTTGTGGTATTCATTCTTTACAAACAAATAAGAAAAGAAATATAACTTTCACGCTATGGTATAGTACTATATAATGCGATAAACTACGCGCTAAGGAATTTTCACCCCTCCATGGCGAAATAAGACAACCGACAGCATACCTCAAGACCCCATCATCCAATTCTTTTTCTTTTCGTGATTACGTTGGATTCTCCAAAACAAAACAAAATAGACTGTCGAATATCAAGAAGTTCCATCAAGTGCTTCAAAAAATATCTTCCGACCTACACTTTTTGGCCATTTCGAAACTCTCCTTTCAACCACTTCGATTTTCGTGATCGGCAACTTGAATCCTCGAAGACACACTCCAAACCAGAAGCAAATAACTTCATCCGAGCAACTCGAATATCATAAGTAGCTCGTTCCGCGTCTGTTTTTATTTTTCATCAAGGATTGCGACCGCAACAGACCTCAGACCCCACCATTTTCAACATTTTCCAAACCTCATTTGCCTGCCAAAAAAGATACCTTCCATTCATTCGTCCGCTGTATACCAGAACCTACGCCGTTTTACGCAATCGAAAAACATTCCAATTCCCGCGTATTTTCGAAAGATTCCATTCTCTGCCGACCAGTAACTTAATTTTTGAACTCTCACAATTGAATCTTTTTGGTACTAAATACTCTGATAACTCGTCATCAAGGAAAGTCAGTTAGGAAATCAAAGAAGTATGCACGCACCTCAAGATCATCCCAACATCGAACTTATTTTTCCTGGGATGAACAGGTTTTTCATCCGAAGAATTCAAAACAGATAACGAATAGAGAAGACGATACTCAACATAGATCGATGAATTTTTCCTGGGACGAACAGGTTTTTTATTTTTTTATCCCAAAATGTACGACTTAATCCATTGAGACAATGAAACAATTTCAGAACGATGGGAAGAGACAATGAACAATGAATATTTTATCAAAACTTTTATTTTTCCTGGGACGAACAGGTTTTTATTGTTTTCAACAATAGACAGTTGTCATACACAGCGATACGCGTACAAGAATATAATGAATAAATGCATTAAATCATTATTTACGCGTCATTAATATAACTAAAAGATTATATTAAATAAATATAAATAATCAACGATCTGATTCAGATCCAAGTTGAAGGGCAGGACCCAAATGTATCCCTCCCGATCAGAGGTTGACGTACGCAAAGAATGTCAGAGAACATTCGTACAAGTCGTAAAGATACATATTAATGTGAGACGTGTTCCAAGAGAGAACAGCTCACGGTTGTATTTCAGCAAGTGGTGCTTGGCCAGCACAATGTTGTACTTACCTTGATTTGGTATGCTCTACAAAGAGCTACTAGATTAATGTAATTGTGGTATAGAGAACATATTAGAATTGTAGTTAACTTAGTATAGGTGGTATGTAGTAATTTGGCAAAATGCCAGATTACTATTTAACTCACAATTTGGTATCCACCAACAAACAACACCCCCCAACACCAACATACCTTAACCGTGTGTTACGTCGACACCTATCTCCAGCATAGGTCACAGTGATAGAAAATATCAACATAATCACAATGACCGAAACTTTTTTTCCTGGGACGAACAGGTTTTTTTTTTACAAGAGAGAAGCATCCTGGGATTAGCTGCAAACGCAGCCTTTAGGACATAGAAAATAGAGAACATATATAAAGGAAAAAAGGTAAGTTTGCGCGTGATTCTTCATACACTTTAAATGGCCGGAGTCGATATACAAAGGAAAACTGAAAAAGTATTACGAGGTCTCTTTACTGGACCCGGGAAGTTAACCTCGATTACAGCGAAACCTTTTCAGGCTTGAGGACCTTTTCTTACGTGTAAACTACCAATGTCCGAAGTCCTCGAGTAAAGTGAGATGGCCGTAAACCGAGGTATTATCCAGGAAATTCCACAAGTGTGGTATTTTTTGTAGAACATATATGGATGTATACATGTCTCTACTCATACACCTTTCTAAAAATCATAGGTATTTTTTGGTTTTTATTCCACGAATATGTGCACAGGGAGTTGAATATTCCACCAATTTTCGTACGGGTATTCCTACGCAAAATAAGAAAATTCCACAATTTA
>Ga0115008_10002899_pt1 | contig 14203 bp, 13 predicted proteins | sample FraStrMetagenome_FD_87164 | JGI IMG/M metagenome (GOLD analysis project Ga0115008, IMG submission 87164) | Marine eukaryotic phytoplankton communities from Arctic Ocean - Fram Strait ARC3M Metagenome | ecosystem: Environmental > Aquatic > Marine > Oceanic | place: Fram Strait | collected...
AGGATGTGACTTTCACAACTGAGCCTCTCAAAGAGTTCCAGACTGATCGTGCAAACTCCTCCTTCGTCTCTTTAGACTCTGGCTACTGCGGGCGTTCGTCAAGTGGCCTCGGGTCTGAGCCCGTTGGTCTCCAGTCCCGCGGCTCGCTTTTCCCAAACTTCGCTGCCGAAAAGCGCCGTTCTGTCGCCGCGTTTCCGGTTCAATTCCAGCGAACGTTGAGCAAGCTCTCGCAAAATACGATCAGCTTGCTTCAGCGAGAAAATCTCATTTCAGAAGAGGTTTTTTCGCGCGTTTCTGACCGCGAGCTCGACGAACTGGAAATTCCAGCGTCTGATGCGACTGCTTTGAAGTGCATCGTCGTCCAGGCGCGGCTTCACGCGGCTAGAAAGCTGGATCTGGAGAAGCGGCCACTCATGATGCCGAAAAATGTGATCACGAACGCGCTCCCAATCAACTCGAAGGTCACTCTCAAGGCGTTGAAAAAGCACAAGATGTTGAATTTGAACTTGTACACAACCTGTCCAGTGGAAGATATCAACGCGATATTTGCGCGGTATCCCGCTATTCCGAAAGAAGATCGTCAAAATATTTTCGGAGGCATTGCTCTCGCTCGATATGTTCAAAAAATAGCTCCTACACGAGCTTAAAATTACTTAACAGTTTATTCTAGCTATTGTTAGCGAATTTATACGCTATTTTTAGCAAATATTAAGCTTTGTTTCGCCACTTTTCTTTGTGTAAAAGGACTTTTCGTACTGTAAAATTTATTTTTCGCTCAATTTATCCAATTATTTTTAACTGATCTTACTTTCTCGTCTGTCAGTCCCAAAAAAACAATCTGCTCTATAAAACCTGCAAAAATCGTCTAAACACCCAGTTTTATCGTCTTTCTTCATGATCAGGCCGCGCTTGGGCCTGTTTTTTCCTTCTCGCATTTCACTGTATATAGTTTTTTTATTATAATTAATGTTCATGTTCTGATACGTTCATTGTGATTCGATTTGACTGAATTTCTCCTGCTAGGAAATTACTTTTCATGCCTCTCTCTTTTCAATAAATCTTAAATTAATGTTCTCCAAATTATACTATGTTTTTCGACTGAGAAAAACGATACTGATTTTTAAAAATCTTAAATGTGCAGTAAGCTGGCTGTACGTATCAAAGAAAAGGTGAAGGCTGTTTTTTTCCGCCTAGATTGATTAATTGTCAGCGCTATAATTAGAATACTGAATCTAGCATGAATATTCAGTTGATAGTTATTTTGTCAAGAAGACAACAATTGAATGTAATTTCTTCTTTGAATATTACATACTTGAATATATACCTATTTTAAACTTTATCAATCTGATTGCTTCATGATTTGTTATCTATAAATTAAGTTATGTTGCTTGGAAAGCTACTCGCGGTGAATTGATCAATATTATCGGTCAGATTTCATTACAATTTACTTATTATACAATATTATATTTTAAAATTCTTCTGTCTATTTTTTTCCGCTTCCACGATAAGAGACTTACTTCTTTTTGTGTTCAGCTGAGAATCGGAATCGTAGACAAAGAATGTCCGAGTCTTTGAAAAGCAAGTTAGCGGCGCGGCGCGAAGCTAGAGGCCAGGCGCCACTTCTTCCGTTGAAAAGTATTTCACAGGCACGAGATTTTTACCTCTTCAAAAAAGTCACCATACTCTTGGTTGTTCTTATATTTTTAATCTCAAAGAGACAGGAAAAGATGGAGAAATAACATCAGATGCTTTGGGCAGTTCAAGCTCGTACGATGGGAAACGAACGCTTCAGAAAACCTCGATAATGGAAAAGAGGGTTCATGTTCTACCCAAAAAGGTAAGTGGGCTAAATTTTGTGTGTTAACTTACGAGGGAAAAAGTCCAATTAGTTATCCATTTTAATTTCAAGAAATAACTGAGCGAAGCGAAGTAAAGGCGCGAAGTCAAGCTTCGCGTCAAAGTAGAATTTTGATTTGAAGCTCAATCATTTTTCAGTGAAAATGTAGAGGACAATTAGTTGATCTGTTCCTCAAATTAAACAGGTTAAATATATGTATCAGATAGGAGACATTCAACAGGTATTCTTTCTGTCCGCCCGTCTCTTTGTGTAATCCTTTACAATTGCGTGATTCTAAAAATAAATTTTAATAAATAAATTTTCACATATATTTATGATGTTCTATTCCAGACGCGGCGAAGCGAATCTGACGAGCTCGACGATCTTCTCAATACAAAAAGCGCCAAAGAACTCGAGTCAAAGCGCAGTCTTGAAGAAATCGACAAGCTGTTGGGCACGCCGTCAATCAAGGAGAAGAATAATGCGCAAAAGTTCAAGTCAAATGATGGTCTAAAGGTTTGATGAGAGATTGAGCGTTTTTTATAATCAGCTGAGTAGATCTTTTGCGATTTTGAAACAAGGAGACGATGTCCTGATCCAGACTGCCAGAAAATTCATTTCAAGAAAATTATTAAGCCACATACACAAGAACATTTAGGTAGCAGTTATTAATTTTTCCTTAAAAAATTTCATTAATTTCTTGACCGAGCGCACCGTTACAAAAAGCGCGAAGCGAAGCTTCGCGTCAAAAATAAAAAAAAATAGATACTTATACGCGTAGCTTCGCTTCTCGCTTTGCTCAGCCATTTTTAGCCAAAATCAACTGAACAAATTATTTGCCTCTTTCTCGACAAGTTCTAACTCTTTTAAGGGGACTGTTCGTTTTTAAATAATTGTTTCAATCACGACAGCTGTAAATACGTCCACTACGAGATCGAGAAAGATTCAAAAGAAGAGACCTCTTCCGTTGATGATCCTGAGTCCGGTAATTAAATTGCCAGCTGAAGGCTCTTTTTCTAAATTTATCGTCTAGGAAGTCCCGTGAAGCCAAAAGTCACATCTGGGATGAACGAGCCACAGTGGATAAACTGCGATATTCGCCACATGGATCTGACGACGCTTGGAAAGTACAGTGTAATAATGGCAGACCCGCCATGGGATATTCACATGGAACTGCCTTATGGGACGATGAAGGACGAGGAAATGCGAAATCTTCGCATTCAGGATCTATCGGACGACGGGCTCTTCTTTTTGTGGGTGACTGGCAGGGCGATGGAACTTGGGAGAGAGCTTCTCAGACTTTGGGGATATACTTGGGTCGATGAGATCACTTGGGTCAAGGTAATAAGAGAAAATATTAACCCTGTAATTAACGTAGTTAATTCTTAGATAAATCAGTTGCAGCGACTTATACGAACTGGGCGCACTGGCCACTGGTTAAATCACGGCAAAGAGCACTGTCTTGTCGGTATCAAGGGGTCTCCACCGAATCTCAATCGCGGTCTCGACTGTGACGTACTTGTAGCTGGTTAATGTTCAAGAAAGTACGTGCATAAAATTGTTCTTTAGAAGTCCGAGATACGAGCCATAAACCTGACGAAATTTATGGAATAATTGAGCGGCTAGCGCCTGGTACAAGGAAACTCGAGCTCTTCGGACGAATGCACAATATTCAGGTAAAAATAGAACACTCTTTGGAAAGTAAATATTGAACGGTTTTTAAAACTAATTTTAGCCAAACTGGGTCACCGTAGGCAACCAGTTAGAAGGAGTGCATATTCACGATGAAGAACTCGTCCGATCCTTCCGCGCACGGTATCCTGACGGTCATGTGCGCCGGCCAAAATGAGCCACAAATGAACCGCGTAAAAGTCACACCACCAATTTCTGTCCTGCAACTTATCCCCTTTTTCGCCGCCTTCAAGCGCTGTTTGAAATGTCGCCCAGACAAATGTCACAATGACAAAGAAAATCCGCGTGGGCGGACGATTTTAACCAATATTTATGCTCAATTTTTACGCTCTCCTTTATTCCTTCAAAGTATTATTTTTTTCTAAAACTGACCGCTGCTCCCACTTATTTAAACATTTATTTATTATTAATCTAAAACTACTGTCACTTCAAATTTCTAGATATGTCTTCGCACACAATCCTCCTCGTCCAGCCTACTCGCAAGCCAGAAGGCCGCACTTACTCCGACTATGAGTCTGTCAACGACTGCATGGAGGTAAGTGCAGTTTTCTGAACATTCAAAACCTAGAATTAAGGGTGTGTGCAAGATTTACGAAGAACACTTGAAGCGACTCAACCCAAGCTCTCCTCAGATAACCTACGATATCAGTCAGGTTTTTTATTTGTTCGTTAGCTCTAGAAAACCTCTTTTCCAAGCTTTTTGATTTCATCGACGAGCTATCTGACCTCTCCTGCCTCGTGTATCAAAAGGGCACGCAAACTTACTTGCCATACAACAAGGATTGGGTCAAAGAAAAGATCTACATTCTGCTCCGAAACCAGGCTGGAAAAGCATAAGGTATTGTGTCCCTTCTAAAGATTTTCCTGACAGAAATTCTAGTTGTAAAACGCTCCCGGAAGTCGTAATGCTCGACTGCAGCAAGAAAGAACGCCTGACTGAAATCTTACGCCCCCTCAAATTTGCCCCATCCAGGATGGGCCATCCTTGAAGACGCTGTATTTGACTGTACATCGGCTTCTTCACCAATCATTTTCATTCTCCGCTTTTAGTTCAGGCGTCAAAATTTTAGCATCATTAGATCAACACTAGCCAAAAAGAAAGAAAATATGTCTGAAAATAAAATATTAAGAAAATTCTGTCATGGTTTTTAAACGAATAAGTTGCGCGGCTAACAACTACGCATGGGGCGTCCCTGGTTCAAAATCAACTGTTGCTCAATTAGCGCAAGAAGCAGTGAAGGATTTCGCGGTCGATGAAGGAGCTCCTTATGCAGAGCTTTGGATGAGTACGCATCCTAAAGGTAGATCTTGTAGATAAGAGACAAGTTTTTAGCGTTTTTTAAAGGTCCAGCAAGCTTCTGGGATGACAAAACAGCTCTTTCGGAGCACATAAAAGAGACTGAAGGTTCTGATCTTGGCGAAAAAGTGTTGAAGAAATTCGGCAAAAAGCTACCCTTCCTCCTTAAAGTTCTTTCTGTGAATAAAGCATTGTCTATTCAAGGTCGGATTTGATGTTTATCTAAAATAGCTACAAATCTTTCTCGTTTTGTATTTTTGTTCGTTTGTTTGAATCCGAAAAAGCTCACCCAAACAAGAGCCTGGCTGAAATTCTCCACGCCAAGGATCCAGCTCACTATCCCGATGACAACCACAAGCCTGAAATGTGTGTTGCTCTTACAGATTTCACCGGTCTCTGTGGATTCCGCCCTGCTCGAGAAACAGTTGGATTCTTAGCTTCTGTGCCAGAACTCGCTATTCTTCTAGGCGAGAAGGCTGGACGAATGATTGCGACAAAGGATGATCCTGTCGAATATGCCAAAGGTTTATTATTTCAATTTTAAACAGTAAAATAACAATTTGTACTTATTTAAAGCTCTAAAATCTGGCTTTTCGGCACTGATGAATCTTCCAAAAGATCTCATTTCGTCTCAAGTGGCCAAACTAGTTGCAAGAATCGCTTCTGATAGCCCTAAAGACGTAGAAGCTGATCTGATCCTTCGCTTGAACGCAGATTTCCCCGGCGATGTTGGCATTTTCGTCGCATACTTTCTCAATTACATAAAAGTCTCAAAAGGAAAGGCCATGTTTTTGAGAGCTAATTTGCCGCATGCGTACTTGTCTGGAGACTGCGTGGAGTGCATGGCATGTTCTGACAACGTCGTCCGAGCTGGTCTTACTCCAAAGGTCTATTTGGAGTAAAATGACTAATTTCTGACAAGTGGTTGTAGTTTATGGATGTGGACACGCTTGTTGATATGCTCGAATACTCGCCAAACGAGGCGGACTCTTTTAAGTTCAAGGCTGAATCTGACGATGGCCAGGTAAAAGTTTTCAATCCTGACATACCAGATTTTTCCTTGGAAGCAACGTCGTTGAATGATGGCAAACGAGATCTGCCAGGCGCGGTTTTAATCTCTTTAATCTGATATTCGAGCATGATACAGTAGATATATTTTTTATTAAAATAAACGATAACATCGAGCAAGGATGAGAGCTTGTATTAGTTAAAAACCATCCCGAGTCCGCGATTCTGCGTCAATTCTTATTGTTACATCTGGGAGTGCGTCAATAAACGGAATTCCTGGTCCAAGAGGCGCTGTCTTTTACTCCTCTGCTGGAGAAGCAATTTCTATTGACGCGTCTGGCCCTGTTGATATCTACCGTGCCTTTGTTTGAATTCTTTCAGAGTGTCTGCAATGAATGTCTGCAAATGACCTACTCTTTCTGTGCCTTACAGTGTTATTTTACCTACGAAAATATTATTCAAAACATACTTATTATACTCAAACTTTGATACTTCTGATGATTTATAACCATTTTTACCTTGCTTTATAACTTTTAATGATAACGTGCAATAATTATTCTTCAGTATTCCTTAATTTGAGTAGCTTTTTCTTGAATAGAATGAACGAAGTTCAGCTCTGGCCGAATCGAAAAATATTCGAGTATGGAATTGTCTATTCACACCCAAAAATCACCTTCACAAATGCGGAACGAATCATCAAGTATTCGCTTACAAAAGAAAACTGGCCGATGTTGAGCTGGAAAGTGTGGCGGCATATGGCCTGCGAGAAGCTGAAGATTAAGGAAGAGCTTGCTTGGGTGTATTTTGAGACCTTCGACTCGTTCCAAGTATGAGACAAACACGTGATGGCAAAGATCAAACCAACAATTAAGGAGTTGTCTGAAGACGCAGCAAAGAGCTCGCTCGATAAACGATCCGCCTTGTCCCTTACCGACTTCAAAGCGACGCGCCATGTTAACACGCTACAGTTCACCTTGTTCCTTTACGCTCAAACAAATCTTAGAATAGCGTCACTAAATAAAAGCGCTAACGAAGTATGCCCATGGAAACAGATCGCGTCTCCACAAGCAGAATGGTTGTTGAACAATATCGATCATGTTTTCAAGCTGTGTTCGTATAATTCAAATGGGCAAGGCACAATCAGTTTAAATGGCGTCCGTGGGCTTGAATTCATCATAAAAGGTGGAGAAAATCAACATTTTGTGCTAAAATTGTCAAAAGGCAAGGTCGACGGAAAAGGTCTTCCGTTCACAAGAATCCTGGGGCGTTTTGAAGAGGAAATGATCTATAACCGCGTGACGCAGCACTGTTCAGCATCGAAGCTCAAAAACTTCATAACCAGTCATCTTGGTGACTGTCCCATCTCTGCGCCCCACGGAACTAGCACCAGACTTGTCGATCGCCCGGCCAAGTTTGTCGGCAACCACTTTATCGCGCAAAATGATGAAAGAGAGTTTTACTTGCGACGGATGGTCGACCAAACCGCTTGCATAAATGACGAGATTCTGGTTGATTCGTGTATCAGAATGTCAAAATGTGAAAATGTAATGATTTGTTTTAGTAAAGTTTAGTAAGAACAATTCTTAGAGCACTATTTATTTTATTGGAAACATCAAAACACTGCAAATATCGCAATGCAGCGGCTGTACAATCGTCGCGCCATCTGTATCCGGGTTAGTTCGGATGACAAAATCCTCAAAAATGCGCCTCGTTACATACACTCGATGTCTATTTCTTTCGTCAATTACAGATTCGACTATTTACTCCTCAGTTGCAACAAACCCGGTTATGGTAAACTGCTCTGGAATTACTCTTGCTCCGCTGAACGTGAATCATCCTAAAATGGCTGATGATGTCAAGAAGGCTGCGCTTCCTGTGTATCCAAATCTTTGGGATAGCCCGCTTGAAATAAGAGAAGGGAGTAGATCATCAGCTTCGGAAAAAAATGCCTTCAAAAATCTTGATCCAAGAGGTAAAATGCTCAATTTTACAATTCATGATCAAAGTGCTCTTCCTTGTTATCAAATCCTTGAAAATTTAAATGTTTTTTTATAATTCTTTAGAGTTTTTCTACATGAGTGTTCCCTTCAAACTCAATCACTCTCCGTCATCATCAAATCCAACTCCTCGCGTCGCTAAATTCTTCATCGATCTACCAGAAGAATATTCACAAGCCGTGGCACATCAGGAAAAAGTATCACGAAATGGGCGCAAGTTGACGAAGGACACGAATCTTTCTGATGAAATGAAGACGAACTTCAAATCGTATGTGAACAAAATGTTCATGGACTGGCTCAACGAAACTGGAGAGCAGGAGAAGCTTGAAGAGCTCTATAAACTTGATAGCGGCTCGCATGGCGTCCCGAAAATAAAAACAGGCGCCCCGAAAATTGAACAGTTTTCAAAAGAAACGGCCAAAGCTGTGTAAAAAACAATTGCCAATCTCACTACTTTATTTTCTGTATATTCAAGTTTTTTAATCTTTTCTTATCCCAACTTCTTTTTCATTCCTCAAGTTTCAAAAAAAATTCACGAGCTAGTAAAATTTTCATGAAATAAAAATTTCCAGAAATCAGATGGATCATGGATTTCTGCAAAAATTAAGCTCGCAGAGACGAAAAGTCGATGATGATTTCAGCTACGAAGGATGCAAAGTCGGACGCGGAACATATGGCCACGTTTACAAGGCTCGAGCGCGGGACGAAAATGACAAGCGAGAATACGCGCTTAAATTGATCGAAGGAACTGGAATTACTCCTTCAGCCTGTCGCGAGATCGCCCTGCTCAGGGAACTCCAGCATCCAAACGTCATTGCTCTGCAGAAAGTCTTTCTGGAAAGGATTAACGAAAGCTTCTAATCTTACAACCGTAAATTTTTAAATCCGCATAAAGAATCACTCAGACCACAAGGTGTGGTTGCTTTTTGACTACGCGGAACACGATCTCTGGCACATTATAAAATTCCACCGCGCAAATAAGGTATCTTTCCATTTTTTTTCTTTTTTTATAACCAAGCTTCAAGAAACATGGCAATATTCCAGAGCGTATGGTTAAATCTCTCATGTATCAAATCCTCGATGGAATCCACTATTTACACGAAAATTGGGTTCTTCACAGGTATTTTTTTTGAAAATACAAATTTTAAATGACATCAAGAGATCTTAAACCCGCAAATATACTCGTGATGGGCGAGGGCGAAGAACGTGGTCGTGTGAAAATTGCGGACATGGGATTCGCTCGTCTTTTCAACTCCCCGTTGAAGCCACTTGCTGACCTTGATCCTGTTGTAGTAACGTTTTGGTACAGAGCGCCAGAACTTCTTCTTGGCGCTAGGCATTATACAAAAGCGATTGATATTTGGGCAATAGGTATTTCGCATTCTAAACTTTCATTAAAACAATCTATGAAGGTTGTATTTTCGCCGAACTTCTGACATCTGAGCCGATCTTCCACTGTCGTCAAGAAGACATCAAAACATCGAATCCATATCATCACGATCAGCTGGAAAAGATCTTTCAAGTTATGGGCCTACCTTCCGACTGGGACGATATTAGAAAGATGCCTGAGCACATGACCTTCCAAAAAGACTTTAAAAGAGTTGACTTCAGTGGCAAGAGCTTGGCTGGATACATGGACAAGCATCGTTTAAGACAGGATTCTTGTGCTTTCAAGCTCCTCAAAAGGTACATTTTTGTACGTTAACTTTTATAAAATGTTCAAGCTTGCTAATTATGGATCCGAAGCAGCGAATGGGATCAGCAGCAGCAATGGATGACGACTACTTCAGAGAAAAGGGAGAGATCCCGCTGGGTAAGTCGATCAATTTATACGAGGTAATAAAATTAACCCAAAGAGGATGCGTTCGGAGACGGGCCGATTGTTTATCCGAAACGGGAGTTTTTGACCGACGAGGAGCGCAAAAAGGATAAAGCGAAAGCACAGGCACCAGCTGGAAAAGGAGAAGAACCTCCGTCAAAGAGGATACGAATAGATCAGCAGCAAGCGGACTCGGAAAGACAAAGCCAGGTAAAGTCCCCGGTTGAACCGGGTCGGTTCTTCATCCTATCTTAATAAAACCCCTAGAACTTCCAGAATCAAAGAAACAATATGCAAAACATACGACAGCAAAATATGATGCCAGCGAATAAGTACGCTACTGGTCAGCAACAGGTCTTTCAGCAGCGTAAATTCTGACCACACCGTGTGTCCATTCACGATTTCCAAAAAAATCGACCCTCAAAATTCACTGCCAAAGAAAATGATGCCTTTTCTGTCCCTTAAAATCCTACACATAATAATATTTGTTCTACGATAAGAAAATATGAGTCAATTTTTGGATTCGATGTACTAGAATGCAAAATGATGTCAATACGTTTTCGGTGCATGTTTCGCGTAGCAGCAGGAAGTACAGTATGATGAAGTTCAATGTGCCTGTAGAGATGCCTCAGGGTCGTTTTATCTTGATATTTTTGTACATTTTCTCGATATTAACATGACTAAAACTGACTGAAAGTGGAATAAAAAAGACGTCGAAATCGAGCGCGACATGTCGAAAAAACGCGCTTTTGATCTGCGATCCGAGGGTCAGCCTCAATTCGGAGTTGGATCAGAATATAGAGCGAGGGAAAAGGAAATCGCGCGGAAAATGACACTTGGCCATCGCATAAGAAAATTCGATATTGACGCGCAAACCTGGAAACTGGCTCTATCCGATTTTGAGAAAGAAGGCAAAGGAGGAAAAGCAGGAAAGAAAAAGACGCGAAAATTTACTGGAAGTCGAGAGGGTGATGTGACGCAGAACAGCATGTATTTTGTGATGCATCAAAAAGAAGGTCAGATCTTCGAAGCGTTCAAAATTGAGGTTCTCTGCTCAAAAAGTTATAATTTCTAAACGTTTCAAGGATTGGTACAAGTTTCGTCCGGATATTCGGCATAGAACTTTAACGCACGAAGAAGCTGAAGAAGAATGGGAAAGACGAGATCAGCTCATGAACAAATTCAATTTGATGCAATCTGTCAGAGACGGAGATGCGGAAGAAGGCGGCATGAAGTCGAACCTCAAGGTATTCCAAAATAACCCCTTACTCGCAAAAACATTTGCTCAGGTGCATCAACTTGCGGATGAAATGGGATTCGACGAGGACGAGTTCGCGGCGAATCGAAACAAAGCTGGACGCGGGAAGAAAAACGTCGGTGGCAAACAAAAAGGAGACGCGGCTTTTGAAGACTCAGATGATGGAGATGGAGAAGGTGATGAAGTCGACTATATGTCTGACGACTCGTCTGATTTTGATGTGAATGAAGACGACAAGCCGGAGTTGAAGGGAATCAATCAAGATTTGTCGGATCGCGAAGTCTCGTCGTCCAGTGGTGACGAGGATGAAGAAGATGACAAAAAAGATACACAAGAGCAAGAAGTAAGTTTCTATCAGGTTTTCTTATCATTAATAATTCAAGGACAAGGATGAACCAGATGTCAAAGATTCGGACATTGAAGACATCGTTTCAAAATCAGCTCTTTTCAAATTTAGCAACCAGCAAAAAACATCGCGTCCTGTCACTCCTACCGATAAGGTAAGATAATTGTCACCTTCCTCTTCCCTTAAAAATTTCAGAAGAGAGCAACGCCAACTCCACAGAGCCTGAAGCGCGTTCGCGATCAGGCTTCGCCAAGTGGCAGTGGTTCCAGCTCTAAGAAAAGTCGCGATTCACCTGGTCCATCATCTGGCGCTGTTGGAATTTCTCTTGATGCAGTAAGAGAGGTCCTCGCTCTCAAACCTCTGACAACAAAAGAAATCTTAAAGAAATTCAAGACGAAGAAAACTGGGCTGACTCAAGACCAAACTATCGACAGGTACATTTGTTTTGCTTAATATGTACTCATTTGTCTCTAGAATTGGTAAAATTATGAAGGCGTTGAATGAAGATGGCTCTCTTGTATCCGAAACAAAGGACAAGAAGAAACTTTATAGCCTGAAGAAAACATAATCTTTGTATATTGACTTATTCAGTTCCAATTATTCTGCGCAAATTGTAACACTGCTTTAAATAATCGTCGCTCAAGGTTTTTCTATTCTGAATTCAGCATGAATTAGACGATGAATACGGCTGAAATCGTAGACAAGGCACCTCTCAATGTGGACCCAAATGATCCAAACCACTGGGATCTTGTGAAGGCTACGCAATATGGAATTGTATCTAGATGCAAGGTTGTTTTCATTTCATAACAATTGCTTACAGTATATTTTACAGGAGATTGTCGAAAAAGAAGGAGTCGATGTCCGAAAACCGGACAAAGACAATATTACCTTGCTCCACTGGGCCGCAATTAATAACAGACATGAGGTCGTCGACTTTTATATGTCAAAAGGTGCGATTGTCGATGCCATCGGCGGCGATTTGAACGCGACGCCTCTCCATTGGGCCGTCCGACAAGGCCATCAAAGGTACAGCTCTTCATGTATGTTGTCGTTTCTTACTCTCGTTCTAGCATGGTCGCGAGTCTGATGCGACACGGAGCCGATCCTTCTATTCGTGATGCTGAAGGATCAGCTGCTCTTCATATCGCCTCACAGTTTTCTTTCTGGCCGATCGTTGCATTTTTAAGTAAAGCGCTAAATTCTTCAAGTATTTATAATTTATTTTATAGTCGCAAAAGGGGTAGATGTTGATACATACGATACAAACGGGCTAACGCCTTTAATGTGGGCCGTCTTGCGCAGCAAGGGACCTGACACTGTCCGTGTTCTTCTCGGACTCGGAGCTGATCCCAATCTTGTCGATCGAAAATTCAGAAACTTGCCGCTTCATTTTGCCATTGAAACACCCAGGTACTGTTTTTCAATGACAAAGAAAGTCTAACTATCCCAGTCCGGACTCATTTGAACTGCTTCTGGAAATAACAAGAGATCTGCAGCAGCACAACGGAAAAGGCAACTCGCCAATCTCTCTTGCTTCGGGAAAAAAAGAATGGATGGCCGAGCAGATTGAAACAGAGCTCGAAAATCGAGGCATCACCCGAACAAGAGGAGTCCGAAGGATCTTCAGCACGAAGGCTAGAAGAACTGGCCTCCTTTATGCTGTATCACTTTTCTTTCTTATCGCCGGTAAGCTCGCATAGGTTGTTCGGTGTTTAATGAAATTTAGCTGGGTATGTGTTCGACACAAACAATGTGTACCTTGGTCCCTGGGCCTCGAAGTTCGCTGCCATTATTTGTCTGTATATATTCGTGTTCCTTGCTATAAAAATCGTAAGTCCTTGCATCAAAAACCTGTTTAACGATTCCCAGGCTGTTCCCTCGAGCGAAGTAACTCTCAAAATGCCAATTTGTTGGTCAGAAGCGACAAAAACGTACATTACAGGAGTGGGGCTTCTTGTCCTCTGGCCAGTCATCAATGTTGGCTGGCTATCCACGCTTATTTATATTATTTGCACGCCTCTTTTGCACTACGTATTTTACAAAGTAAGTACTTTAAGGCTTAAAGTCTTTAAGCTCTTTACTGAGCCTCTAAACCTTTTTTAGACTGTCACCGCCGACCCGGGCTACATTCCAACCGACAGAAACGTCCAATACAGCTCCATCATTGAGCTGGCCGAAAACGAGAAGCTCGACTCATCCACCCTATGCACCTCATCACTCATCAAAGTAACTCGTTCTCGATCTTTAAAAATGTAAAAACGTTTCTAGCGCCCACTTCGCTCTAAATACTGTGGAACATCGAAAAAACTTGTTGCGCGATTCGACCATTATTGCCCGTGGGTTAACAATGCTGTTGGATTTGGAAATCACAAGGTACCGCAGCAGTTTGTATATCTTGGATTGATGTTTTTAGTACTTTGTTATGTACCTATCTCTCTTGATCGTCAACTTATCCTGGCATTTCTACGCGATTTCACTCTACTGGAGCTCTGAGCATGGCTGTAATATCGAGTAAGAGCGTGTATACTTTTTAGTGTATTTTTTTTCTAGCTTCTCGCAGCGCGGCTCTGTGCTGAGAGCTTTTGCTTGCTCAGGATTCGTCACTTGGCAGTTTTTCCACACATGCCTACATCTCATCTGGGTAACGCTGCTTCTCGTCACGCAGCTGCACTTCGTTCTGGTGCAAGGCGTAACGACAAACGAGCGAATTCGCGCTCACCGATACAACTACCTGACTGTTCGCAATTCGCAGATCGTACACAATGCTTTCAACCGCGGAGTGCTTCTGAATTTTCTCGACTTCTTTGAGATCAACCTCTGCGGCAAGAAAGCGCTTTATGTCGACTGGCGTAGAAAACTCGAGCTTGGGCCAGAATTCAAAGCATTTGCCCACAAAACGGGAGAAGAAAATGTTTAGGCTGTTTTTTTTCATTCCTGACATACAAAATA
>Ga0115008_10002900_pt1 | contig 14196 bp, 11 predicted proteins | sample FraStrMetagenome_FD_87164 | JGI IMG/M metagenome (GOLD analysis project Ga0115008, IMG submission 87164) | Marine eukaryotic phytoplankton communities from Arctic Ocean - Fram Strait ARC3M Metagenome | ecosystem: Environmental > Aquatic > Marine > Oceanic | place: Fram Strait | collected...
ATATTCGAACACGAAGATGGCAATGATATGCTGCATGGTGGAATGAAGATTCAAAGCGAGGACGAATTTTACAGCTTTTGCATCACACTAATGAACATGCCCATCTACTAGATGTAATTCAATTCTCACTATCTTAGCTCAATCTTAGGTTAACATTATACTTCGTATAAGGTTATGCGCCTGATATAATGTATTACAGTTTTTAACAATTTTCCCGTCATCGCACAGTTGTTCATAAACTTGAATATTTAGAGTTATACTTAATTTAGTACTGTACTTATTGTCATTATCATAATTTGACGTTCAGTGTTCATGGTAAATCCAAGTCAATTAAGGTAGCCTTTTTCATGTATTATGATATAACATTATAAATCGAGAAATTGTCGCGAAGATTTTTTCAGGTTTTGGTTCGTGTCGGAATGGAGTATGTTTGTTAGTGAGACCTACCCTCATTTTGTTGGTTTATTTGCGGAGTATTGTAATTTGATCCTAGATGTGCAACTTTAATCCAAACTATAGATCGGTCTTTTTTTTAGTAATGGAACAAAAATAATATGATACTTACTTCAAAACTTGTATAGTAATCATGAGCAACAACAAGATATATATTGTCTTAATGGTTTGAGGATAAGTTGTCAGAACGTATCACACTAGTACTTTTGTACTCGTCGTACTCCAAAAAAAGCATATAGAGCACTTAGAGGACACAAATATTTTATGCTGCTATAAGAAAGGATTGTGCTTATATTTCTAAGTTAGACGGCAAAATCTTCATTTCTATATGATATACATTGATATACGTTTATAAGGACACTCCAAAGAAGGCTCGCACGGCAACAAACGAGTAGCTTGACGATACAGCTCACCACAGCTATGTCTTCTCCATTCCTCATACTCTCCAGTAAACCCTTAAACATTTTTGTAATCTTTTCATCATAACACTTACTTCTATAAGATTTTGATAAGAACCATTTTCAACGGATAGCGTCGAGGGAGCGCTCACTGTATACGCTTCAATAAGTGTCATACTAATGTTACCAGATAGAGAAGTATGTGATTTAATGGTAAATTGAACGAATTATCAAATTCGTAGAAAGATTTTTTTTTAAACTGTACTCTTGATACATTCGAAGGTTATTTTTTCTTTTTCTGGAAATGTATATTTTTATTAATATCATCATTCGGCTTTATTTTTTTTTGTGATAATTGTAAAAATCCAAATGCAGAGGAGATAAGTATCAATTATCGAGCACAATAAAATGAATAATACAAAGGGGAGATATGATATCACATCCTTTTCAGAGGAATGAGGTAGGCTTTCGTGGTATCGACGGACGGAATGTACGGTTTCGAAGCCCAAGCATTTCTCAATAGGCTTGCAATGTTGCTTGCAGAAGAATGGGAGAAGCCCTATCCAACAGCAAGGGGTTTCATTAATGCTCGAATGAGTAACACTCTAGTTTTAGAGCAACGAATCGATGCATTAGAGGTTCCAGGATCCCTGTGAGCAATATGTCGAATCGATTTCGTTGGGAAGGAGGTGCAGGACTTGGACTTCTGAAAAGTGATAATTAGTTAGTGACTTTAATTGCCAAGCATTATTTGAAGATTCGAGCAGAGTTTCCATTACCATCGATTTAGCCGAATGAATGACACAAGCACCGAACCTCGTTGACATAAAGATCCATATTATGAATGTAGAATGTAGAGAGATGAAAATAAGCGATACATAACTACTATGATAAACTAATTCAAAAAAAGGGAGCCAAAGCTAATTTAGACTAATTATTTAACTGAAAGTGACGTGTAGGGTTTTTATTGATTGACATGTGAACCAGTTCATACGTTCAGACTGATGAATAGGGATAGAATAGGACATGTAAAAATGTTATGTTTATGTTATACTTCGATTTATGATGTGAGGATCTATCACTAAATCAAGAGAGTAAATGTAATTAGCGATGGGATGCATACTTATGCGAACAGCTTTAAATTAGTGTATGGAAAAGTGAAGAGTAAAGAAAATATTATTGAAAATGAATCGACTTCCTCACGCATGTCGAAGTTCCCTGTTAGAACATCATAATTTTCAGAAGGAAAGGCTGATGTCGTGGTCCTTAGATCGATTACTTGACGCAGGCCGAATATTTACGCAGGGAAAAGATGGTCGACGGAAAGTTGCTAGTCAAATTCTTAAAGAAGTGCAACTTCGCCTGGCGAAACAACATAGATTATGTCTGGAAATGAAAGATTCAATTGAGAGCGAAGTTAATACAAAACGGAATGTTTTTTCGGAAGGGACAAGCAAGAAACCGGTTATTCGAGCTGTTACTAAGAATCCTTTCTCATCGCCGAAAAATGTCTTGATGGAGCGAAAGTCTCTGCAAAAGTATGTTCGTGATTTGGAGGCTATGCATGCGGATACATATCGATTGGTTTGGCAACTTTACCCTAAGAATAAATTGGATGATCCAGCCGTCATAAAGAACTTTACAGCGCCGAATGAAACGCTAATAAATGGAGTTTTTGAGCAGATTCGATCACGACATGCACACTCGGTTGACGCACTTGCAAATATTGTCATATTGGAGTCAAAACGAGATGAGGATGATCGCAGCCCAAACCTTCCAATCCTTTCTTCTTTGTTTTTAGAGGGACGCATCTGCGTTCAATTGTTGTGTGACCATTATGTCGGTTTGCACAAACAAGCGATAGCACTTAATAAAGCGAAGGGATCTGCAAAGTCAGGCGAAATGCAGGAACCTCATCAGTTTGGGGCTGTGAGTTTCCGATGCGATATATGGAGTGTAATGAAAGATGCCGTAGCTGAAGCAAGCGCCATTTGTGAAACAAATTTGGGCGTTGTGCCGGAAGTGCGTGTGATTGTACAGAAAGAAAATAATGAATATGTAAGTGACGAAAGCCTACTGCAAATGGATGGACCTATACCAAGAAAGGCGACAATCGTTCAGGCGTGGGCCCATCACTGCTTCGTGGAAATTTTGAAAAATAGCATGCAGTCAAGTGTTATCAGAGACAAACTTCATCCTCCTCACATATTGGTTAGTATTGAAGACGAAGATGATCGCATTAAGATCAGGATAAAAGATAGCGGGATAGGGTTGGATGATTCTGATCTCGAGAAGGCCTTTAACTTTGCTCGCACTGGTGAAGGTCAATTATACGATAGACTTGATCACCAGCAAAGTTATGCAGCAGTTACAACGCCTATCAGTGGTTTAGGAGTGGGACTGCCGCTATCTAGACTTATGATGAGGAAGTTTGGTGGAGATCTAATTCTTGATACATCTGAGAAGGAGCCTGGAGTTACTGCTTCACTATATATTAACACAAATTGATCGCGTTCGAAAAGGAACCTCAAATTGAGATGTGAGTTACTAATCCATCACACGTATAGAAGGTAACAAAACACTATTTTACATAAAACTGGAGAACTCTTTTTCAATACATTTCCAGTCATTCGGTCCATCATGAAGTAATAACGATCTCCAGCATGCCTCTGACCTTGACAAAGTCGGCGTCGCTGATAGTTCCGTACTTTTCTTATTTTTTCTTCTCCCCTTCACTGTGATAAAAGGTTCTTCTCCTTTAGTATTTTTGATCTCTTCTAGGCATTTTGCACTGGTTAACTCGTGGTTGGTTCTGTGTGTCAAAAGCACATTCTCGTTTTCGCCTTCTCCTCTGGCGGTTAAATTGGCAAAAATGCTTAAACGTTTCTTCTGTTCCACTCTTCGTTTATCATTTCTCTCAACAAAAGACTGCCAAATTACTTTGGCGCAACTGTCCAAATTTTCTTGTTCATTTTGATTGCCTTCGAGTTCATATTCCATGCACACATCTGGATCGAGTGTATCTTCTGTAATAGCTTCGTTACGTCTCGATTGTGTAATTGGCCACTGCCATTTGTCCATGTGTATCCGCATCGATCTGATTTGCTTCCACACTTGCGCTCTAGTCACGTATAAGCTATGACTCTTCACTAGGTAAGAAGATATCAAGTTGGAAACAATCTCATTGTGCCAAGAGCTCATAAAGCGGTGTACAGGCAGACTCATGACGCTCATTTGGTCCGTCCCAAGCACCGCCTTAAGCTTGTGTGTAGCGAAAGGCGGACGTAATACACCGATAGACGGATCACTAACCACGGGTTCGATAACAACAGAATATTTATTACCCTTCTTCATTCTTGAAGGTTTTATGAAGTAAATTGACTGTTGACGAGCCTTGCTGCAATGACTGGGGCCATACGCAACTTCTACTGCCACAAGTTGAATGTCCCTTTTGCTTTCATCAGTGACTTCTACTTCTTTTACGATAGCGTCGCCTTCCTCATCCGTTAGACAATCAAAAATTCTGTACTGAAGTATCATACACCCTTGTTGAGCCGGAAGATGGGCATGCGTTGTATGGTATTCCCATGATTGCTCTATCCCAGAGAGCATCTTTAACGTTATCACGAGGCAATGATCATACGTTGCCATATGATTTCGGTGATTATGGCTACCCAACGATGTTGCTCCAGACCCACCCGTCAACCATCGCTTTTTAAAGGACATGAGAGAATGTGATAGGACAGAATGCAATGTCTCAGGAAGGACGACCACGTTGCCATGTACGTGGCGTATCTGCTCATAGTGTGAACTGTTCACGTAAAGTTGAGTAAAATTACCGTCCGGGAAGATGGTGACTTTGTCCTTGTGAGGCAACCAAGCTTTATACAAGTTTCGAACAAGTGCATCATTACCTCTCCCATCAAAAATTTTGTTGGTGCTTCTATTCTCATCATTTCTCTTCCCACCACTCCTTACATCTTGTGCCTCGATACACAACATACGAGGTATAGAAATAGATTGAACTCGTTCATCGTGCAAACCATCGCATCGATTTCCAAATGGGCAACACCCAGTCATTACCAACATCAGGCAAGGACGTACGCGATACTCGGCCAGGTTTGCATGGAGAAAACCACTACGTGCTAAGTCGAGCAGAGGCAGACGTCTTAGTTCCTCTCGAGAATGGGCAAAATGGCACGACTTTCCATATGGACATGCCGGGTGAAGCGTGCACATCTCTGTCTTTTTCTTCAAACGTTGCTTTGCCGTTTGAGGAGAATTACTAATAATAGTCACTGGTGGATGAAGAACACTAGTGGGACTACCCATCTTCACCTGCGATCCTTGAACTTTGCAAGTACTATAATTCTTATTCGTTACGCCGCGAAAGGCGCGGGTAGGTGTACGAGCAACATATTGTGAGGAAGTTCGCGTCGGAGAAGACAAGGATGTAGTAGAAGGTACAGTAATAACAGCTGGTATCGCATGCTTATCATCAGTACCATTGAAACTCAAACCTTTATAAGAGCATCGATGATCCCCTTCAACTTCTACGCTCACACGTTCCCTAGTAGCGATGGGCGGTTGTACTACTAGGGAGGTTTTGCGGCTGCTTCGTTCGGAGGAAGCATAACAAAAGAGATCATCGTTCTCATGGACATCATTATTCGGATGAGGAGCGCGGCGCGGTTGGATCGGCATACTATGGAATCGTGGTTTCCTACGAAGAACATTTAGTTCGTAACATGTCGTTGGAAACGGTAATTGGTAACACGGTGAGAATATTGATTTTAAAATGTTACGACCAATTTTTGGATGCAGGAAGAAAGAGGCTACTCACCTATCGATCTATAATAATAATAGCAGTAGCAGTAACAGTAGTAAAAAGTAATAGGAACAACAATGGATCTTTTGGTGGTCGGTTGTCTATATATATATTGCTCGTGTTGGTGCGCGGTCGTTACGCAATTTTGTGTTCGTGTTGGGTTGTCGGATTTGAAATTGAGTTGACGGCTAGTTTAGCTCATATGAGGCTATGCATTATAAATTCGCATGGAAAGAACTTTGAGCAGGCGGTCTCTCTCCATTCATCTTGTATCTTGTCACGTTGGAATTGTCACGGAACGTAACATCGGTATGGTAAAGATGTTTCCAAAAATGGAATGGAGGAGGGACTTTGGTGTCTACCAACAAATATATCCCTGTGTGACTTCAAGAAATAGCAAGAAATATAAATAAATAATATGGGAGACGATTCCAATGATGAATTAGAAGATTTGTTCGGTGCCTTTGATGGAGATGATGATCCGGAGGAGGAGCAAGAGCAGCCGGTAAAGAAACAGGCACGATTATCCAATGGCAATGGTAGTGGCAATGGAGTATCCAAGAAAGAACAAACGGCAGTTTCGGTACAAAAACAGAAAAATGTTGATGATTCTCCTAAAAAAGAAGAATCTATACCCCAGGCAGATGGAAGCGTGTTGAAAAATGGAAAGGTATCGAACAAAGTTGGGGTAGTAAAATCTACAGAGGATCAATCGAATGACGTGAAAAATGTGAATGGTTTAAGTTCGACGTCTGCTACGAATTCTACGACTGCTTCTTCGCTTCTTAATGCAACAAATGTTTCGGAATCATCGGTAAAACAACCGGAAGGACGTGCGGTTTCTACTGGTACGGCCGATGATAAATCAGTACGAAGTTATTCAGCGCTTCCACCAAACTACGTGCCTATAGACCTTGATCGGAGTAAGCCACCAGCAAAGAAATATCCTTATCAGCTTGATCCGTTTCAGGTCATGGCGACTGAAAGTGTCGAGAAGGGTGAGAGTGTGCTCGTTGCTGCACACACCTCTGCGGGTAAAACGACTGTTGCAGAATATGCAGTTGCAAAAAGTCTCAGGGATGGCCAGCGTGTTATTTATACAAGGTTTGTTTATATATATTTTTGACATGATAAAGAGTTGTTATTTAGAATTACCTCCTTTTCAACTTTTATCGGGTAGCCCCATTAAAGCTTTGAGCAACCAAAAGTATCGTGATCTTTCGCAAGAATTTGGGGAAGAGAACGTGGGTTTGATGACTGGAGATATTACAATTAATCCAGATGCTGCGTCGCTAGTAATGACTACAGAGATTTTGAGACAAATGTTATACCGCGGATCAGAGGTAATGCGAGAGGTAGCATGGGTAATATATGATGAGGTTCATTACATGAGAGATAAAGAGCGCGGTGTAGTCTGGGAAGAAAGTATTATTCTTTTGCCTCACAGTGTGCGATATGTTTTCTTATCTGCAACAATTCCAAACGCAGAACAATTTGCTGACTGGATATGTAAGATCCATCGCCAACCTTGTCATGTTGTGTATACCAACTATCGTCCCGTTCCATTACAACATTATATATTTCCAGTTGGAGGTAATGGTTTGCATCTTGTTGTAGACGAAAAGGGAAAATTCAGAGAAAGTAACTTTCAAAGAGCCATGGCAACTTTGCAGAGTGGTACTGAGGGTGCGCAAGCAGAAGCAATTTTGAACAGCGGAAATGGCAAGAAAGGTGGACGAAAGCGAAAGTCATCAAGTAATCCACATAGTGACCTGCAAAAGATCGTCAAGCTCGTCATGGATCGTGGTTTAAACCCTGTCATTGTATTCAGTTTTAGCAAGAAGGATTGTGAGAAGTACGCACTCACATTGTACCGCGAGGACTTCAATCCGGATCAGACTGAAAAAGATCTTGTTCAAATGGTTTATACAAACGCTATTGAATCTTTAAGTGAAGATGATAAGAAGCTGCCACAAGTAGAAGCACTTTTGCCTCTGCTTAAGCGTGGAATTGGAATTCATCACGGAGGTTTGTTACCTATCTTGAAAGAGATTGTCGAAATTCTTTTCTCAGAAGGATTGATCAAGTGCCTATTTGCTACGGAAACTTTTGCTATCGGTATCAATATGCCAGCGAAAACTGTTGTTTTTACCAACTGTAGAAAATGGGACGGAGTCGATTTTCGGTGGGTAACAAGTGGAGAATATATCCAGATGAGTGGTCGTGCTGGTCGTCGCGGTAAAGATGATCGAGGAATAGTCATCCAAATGTTGGACGAGAAGATGGAACCAGAAGTTTGTAAAGGGATCCTTTATGGTGATCCAGATCCACTCAATTCGTCCTATAGAATCTCTTATAATATGCTTTTAAATATGTTACGAGTTGAAGATGTTGACCCTGAATATCTGATAAGGGCTTCCTTTCACCAATTTCAGCAGGAATCTGATGCACCTGCAATTGAAGCTGAAGCAAATCGGCTTGAAAGCGAATCGCATGAAATTTCGATCGAGGGTGAAAATCTGACGAATGAATACTATCAGATGGATAATCAACTTAGAAATTCCAGGAAACGGATAAGTCGACTCATTCAAAAACCAGAATATATTGTGCAATTTCTCGCTTCGGGTCGCCTCTTAAATATTGTAAAGGACGAAGAGAACTTCGGTTGGGGCGCTTTAATATCGTTTAAGAAAAAGCAGGGAACAGGAACGGCGGGTCAAGCCGGAAAACAAGCTGAGCAAAGCGAAGGTCAAATGTACACGCTGGAAGTGCTATTGAAGTGCGTAGTAAGAGAGTTTGACGATGAAGACGAGAATGCAGCAAATAAGTTGATGGCAGCTCAAACTTCGTGGCGAGGTGCAACTCAAAATTGTCGGGCTTTTGTGGATGGCGACGACGAAAGTAAAAGTGAAATGCGAGCGTTTTCGTGCAACCTTAATCATATACAAAATATTTCACAAGTTCGTCTATATATGCCACCTGATATATCCAGCTCAAAAACAAATCGTCAGAGTGTTTTGAAGAGCCTCAAAGAAGTTGCACGCCGATTTTCTAAGGGACATCCATTTCTTGATCCAATCAAAGACATGAAAATGAATAAAACAGATGCTTCAACTGTCACTACCCTAAACGAAAGGATTACTGAATTATCAAAACGTTTAGAAGCACATAATTTAAATAACGTGACGGTTGCCGAGAGAAATGAGCGATTAAAAGCATTTCGAAAGAAATCGTTACTTCAGGAACAATGTAAAGTTCTTCGAAGAACTGCAAGATCTGCGCAAACAATGGTTATGAAAGATGACTTGAAGCGAATGAAAAAAGTCCTTCGGCATTTAGAACATGTCGATGCCAATGGCGTTATTCAAACCAAAGGAAGAACCGCGTGTGAAGTCAATACTTCGGACGAGTTGGTTGTTGTTGAAATGATGTTCAGCGGAATATTCAACGATTTGAATGTTGAACAAAGTGTAGCCCTCTTATCTTGTATGACATTTGATGATCGTCTGAAAGACGAGAATGATCTTGATGACATTTTGAAGGGATTGAAGTCCTACCTTACTAATCCATTTTTGAAGTTTAAAGAAATTGCAAGAGCAGTTGCAAAAGCATCAATTGCTTGTAAGATTGAAATAGACGAAGATGAGTATGTCAATAAGTTTAATCCTGGTCTTATGGAAGCTGTGTATGCCTGGTGCAAGGGTGTAAAGTTTATTGAAGTTCAAAAGTTGACAGAAACTTATGAAGGTACAACAATCCGTGCTTTAAGGCGTTTGGAGGAGTTAGTAAGACAATTATCATCCGCATCAAAGGCAATCGGTAACCATGAACTTCAGACCAAATTTGAAAAAGGCAGTGAATTGCTAAAGCGTGACATTGTATTCTGCAGTTCATTGTACTTGTAAATAATAAAAACGCCTTTCCGTTAGAAATATATGCGTAAAGGTTCGATTATTCAAACATATCTAATCTAAATGTAGGGAACAATTAGAAACAAAATTTCCTATTTTAAGATTTAGGGAGTTTTCATTGTCATGTTATGTGTTACGACTGGATGAGTGCCCGCACTACTTCGACACATGAGCCATGAGCACAGCTGCATTTATTCTTATGACAGCGTCTCCGAACGCTTGCACGATGCGTCCCACGGCATTCCTTTATTGCTTTTACTGTTTCATCCTTAGCATGGCTATACAGATGACAAGACAGCACTAACGTATCAAATGGATATTCAATGGTCAATGCACACGATTTGTGACTGGATTTCTATTATACCCCCAAATCGAAGTTTGTCCGGATTTTTCTTGCTTAGACAAAGAAAGCTACGAGAAAAGGCATATCAATCCAAACCAATTGCAGAGAAAATGTGAAGAGTATATGGCAGTTCATCATTTCACCACAGGTGTTAGCTTTGCTCCGTACTTTGCCAAATCCCTCATTCGTAGAAGTTTTTCCTTGCTTTTTGTTTTACAGCTGTGACCTTCTGTACACTGACCCATTTCATTCTCCAATGCTATGGCTTCTAAGTTTTTCAAAATAAAGCTGTTCACAAGTTTTGCTTCCTTTAAAGAAATTTTGAAGCCTGTTTCTAGTTTTTCCCAGAAGTCCTTCCAACGATTTCTATCAATCTTTCCTTCAAGGGTAACTCCCATCATTCCAGCAGATGTAACAGTTCTAGATCTCATTGCAGCAATGTCAATATCAGATACCAATTCGATACATCCTTCGTTTGATTCCGTTCCACAACCTCCATCCTTTTGGACTTGTTTGAATAAAGTATCGTGGGGATACAATTTTACCGAACCTGCACTTGTCCCGTGTGCAAATCCAATTGTTAAACCTGCAGTTATACAAAAGTGACTATGCTCCACTTTATTCAATTCACCGACGCCATTTTCATCAACATGCCACTGAAGATGCCGTCTAGCACACCAATAATGCCATGATGCCTTCAAAGGCTTGTTCAATGATATTGTATCATGAGATTGAAGTTTTTCAACTGCCGATTCCTGTACATACTTCAAATAATCAACATGAAGCCCATCATCAGCATCTAACCTCGTTTCCAAAACTATCTTTTCATTTTCAAATTTTCGTGCCGCCCTCAGCAAACGTACATCACCACAGTATATCGACGACCTCAGAACCTCCGCAGATGCAATCCCATCTCTCCAGGCACCTTCCAAACTACCATTTCCAGCCAAGAAGTTATTATTACTCGCAACGAGAAAAAAGTTAGAATGTGGACGCAATAACTCCACCATATCATCCCGTAACTTCTCATCCAGATTGGGATCCGTTCGAACGATCCAAAGAAATTTTTGAGATGTCTGATGCACCATGGAGGGAAAACAAAAATGGGCAAACAACAAAAACCTAGCTCTACCAAGAGTCGGTAACGACGCCTGATGCTGCATAAACCTCGTATTCACAATATGAACCACATCCGCATCCCAAGTATCAACATCCTCCACTCCCATTCCTTCCACGAACGAAGATACTGCTGCTGCTCGTAGAGTATAACCGTGCAAATGTAAGATCATAAGGATCGTGGTACCGATAGGAACCATGAAAAAAGTCCACATGAGGATTTTTAAAAGGGTCGTGAACCATTTCGGATCTCGTCTCGGTGTGGTACTTCTTATGGAAGCGGTCCTTCTTTCTCGATTCGCGAACATTTCATATTGTCATTGTTGTTTTCTTGAATTGTAATATATACTTGGAGATTTTGTGGAACAAAATGCTGTATTGCTGTGAGATTTTTTTTTCAAATTTGGGAGCAAAAATGTATGCGCTACGCGCCGCGCGGCTCGTTTCTCTTTTTTCGTATCATCGTGGGTTTTTGGTTTACGGGATTAGCTACATAAACGTTACTGAATAAGGTACAGAGCCAGAGCCATTCATTTCTTCGCTTCCTCGCTCACGCTCGCGCAACAACAACAAATCTACAGAACAAACAAAAGAAATAAATATTTGGGTGTTTCCAGATCGTAGACAAAAAAGAATAAACATTCAACATCATGGCAAGCGATTCCGATGATTCGCAACTGGATAACCTTCTCGAGGCTGAAGCAGAAGCAGCGGCCTTACGTCGAGCTATAGCGGAAGGTGCAGTTCCTGGAGTCACTTTGGCAGATCTAGAAAATGCTCCATCGGATGATTCTGAAGAAGAGTCTGAAGATGGAGCATCGGACAAGAAGAAATATGTTACACCGAAGATAGCAGTACCCAATAACAAGGCTTTGAAAGCGAAACTGAATGCGCTTTCTCGGCACCATGCATCTCTTCAATGGATCGAGAAGATGGATATTGTGGATGGTGATCTAGGTCTGGAAACGACTGCCGATGTTCATGATGACCTGAAACGTGAAGTTGCGTTTTATGATCTTGCGATTGCTAGCGTAGCCGAAGCGAGGAGTCGTTTTAAGGCTGCTAAAATACCATTTGCGCGTCCAAGTGACTTTTATGCGGAAATGGTCAAGACAGATGATCACATGGCGAAGGTAAAGGATCGTCTAATCTTCGAGAGTAAGAAGATCGAAGCGTTCGAGAAGCGAAAGTCCAATAAAGAATACAAACTTCGCGCGAAAGAGGCAAGAGAAAATAAACTTCTATCGAAGCAAAAGGCAAAGAAGGACCATTTGCAGGCCGTAGCTGACTGGGCGAATAATGCTGCTTCCAACCGTATCACAGGGAGAGTACGTGATGACGATGATGAATATCTCAGTAATATGCAGCCCAATAAAAAGAGAATGGCATACAACAACAAATATGGCCACGGTGGAAAACGCTCAAGGTACAAGACAATGGATAAATCGATGATAAACGATATGTCTCAGTACAATCCTAAAGGAAACTTTGATGGCGGAAAAAAGAATGGCAAAAAAGGAGGAAGACAAGGTAAACGCGCAAGAGATGCAGCTCGATTACGAAGAAAAAGCTAGTTGCTTTAATCTAATACATATACATGCGCTTTTATCGATATTTTTACGAAAGGAGAAAGTAACGAACATCATTGAAATATTGATGTGCCCGATTACTCTCAACTATCACAAGTACCTGGAAAGTTCATGATTCATTCTGAAAATAGATAAAATTTTAGAAATAAGTTTCGCCTTTGTTAAATAGTGAACAGAATTCCAGATCAAATCATTGGTTTCGAGCATCATGTTTTGGTTAAGAGTGAAAACGGGGTTTCAAGATTATCTACCGTTTGTTGCAAATAATTTATCTTTCTTTTCCTTCTCACTCAACGTTGAATCTTTCGAGAACAAACTCGATAGTACTGGATTCTGAGCAACAGCAGAAGCAACAGTTGCCTGTGCTATTGATGCAGCGTTGTGTGACCACTTGCTAGGTTTCAATGAATTTTTTATCGGTGCAACTTGGTTCTTCTTGGAAAACTTTAATGACGCGTTACCCTTGTCACCTGCTTTTCGTTTCTTCTTTTCATTCTTTGCTTTGGCCTTATTTTCCCTCTTTAACATCATTGCTGCCTTCATGTTCTCCAGTTCACCAGTTGTTGGTGCCAGATGAACAATGTCATGTTCTGTAAATGGACCAAAATCCTCCTGCAAAGAATCTAATCCCATTTGTTTCAAAGCCTTTTCACTAAGAACATTGCATTCCAATTTAGATGCCTTTTTCGAAGAAATAACAAAACAGGGCAAACTACCAGACGACAGATCCTGACCAGTCACAGGACATTGACAGGATGAACCGAACCTTACAGCATACAAATCCTTCAAGCCACGAATATGCGATATTTCATTTGCACTGCTTGTTCCATCCATCGACGCAGACTGAGATCGTCGAAGTAAAGACTTCACTACAGCTTCCTTCAAGTATAATCTACCGTACGGACACGCCACGATCACATCCGTCTTATAATTTAAAGCTGATCCACTCAATGCACACGTTTTCATCGCCTCCTGTCGTCCTTCCGTTGTATCAGCAGCCTTTTTGGCATCTTTCTTTATCAGCTTCGCTCCGCGAACGTACGATCTTTGTGTGGCGATTGTGCCACCGTCGTTACCCATGCTGCTATCGAATGATTCACTCCTCTACTTTCAATGAACAATGCTTTGTATTGGTAAAATTCTTTTGGAGGATGATGATGAAGTGATGAAGTTGATGATATTGTTGTGTACCTGATTTTGATAAAATGGACAAGCAACGCGAGCAGCGAGCAGTGAGCATCCTTCACCGAACACAAAGAGATAACCGATCTGGCTACATTATGAAATTTTGGTCTTCTCTTCGAAATATCTAACTGCCGCTAGCTACAGTAGCTGCTACGAGCAAACAGGAAATGACACGCTCTGAATTTCGGATGAAAAGATACAACAATGGACGACTCACAGGGAACAAATAATGATGGCACACCCACATCCCACAAATCTGCCATCGCTCAACTCACTCCCTCACTCCCTCACTCAACAACAACAACAACAACAACAACAACAACAACAACAACAACAACAACAACAACAACAACAACAACAACAACAACAACAA
>Ga0115008_10002905_pt1 | contig 14187 bp, 7 predicted proteins | sample FraStrMetagenome_FD_87164 | JGI IMG/M metagenome (GOLD analysis project Ga0115008, IMG submission 87164) | Marine eukaryotic phytoplankton communities from Arctic Ocean - Fram Strait ARC3M Metagenome | ecosystem: Environmental > Aquatic > Marine > Oceanic | place: Fram Strait | collected 2012-06-18
GCTGTGTGTTGAAAAAAACAACAGACCGCAACATGTTTTCAACAGGGTTTCCGGGTCCCGAAAAAAAATCATGTTGTTTTCATGTTGTTTTCGTGTGGTTTTGAGCGCTGGGAACGGCCCTTAGAGGGACCCACCAACAGAAGGCTGGTTCCTCGTGGATGTTTCGGGACTTTGCAAAATCAGCGACATCAACGGGGTAAGACTTCTTTAGCAGTCTGAGGGGAATCCATTCCCCACTGCACCAAAATGGGTCGAGCACTTTGCTCGATGGGACGGGAAGTCACCCGGAAAATGGGACGCGTTCCAAAATAAGTGTAGCACTTCGTCCCAGATTCGTCCCAGAATCCGGTCCGTCCAGCTTGTGCGAACCGACCCTCACCACTCACCAACCACACAAAAAATATTTTGACTTTGAGAGAGAGATTAGAGATGGAATTTTGATTTTGAATGACTCTCTCTAAAGCAACAAAGGGAACCAATGACATGTTTTACAAGGTTATATGTGGTTCAAGAATAGTAGGATATTCTCTATAGAGAAGAAGGGAGGGGGGATTATAGTTATTGTGAAACCATGGATTATCAATTATCAGAGAGAGTAATAGTTCCTGCATGATGGGACACACAACACATGCAGATATTACGATTTCATACTACATACTCTATCCAGAATTAAGTTCCATCGAATTTTTCGTACTGGAAATAAATATTCTTTTTCGCAATTTCTTCAAAATGAACTTGTTTATTCGAGTCATTGACATCTAACGATATCCTGCACGCATCAGAGTTCTTCGCTCTAGGAAAGAAAAAAGCCTCAATAACTTATTTGCTTCGGAGTTGAGATCTATTATATGCGCCGATGATGAAACGAAAAAGCTCATCATATTTAAATTGTTCGTAGGTCGATGATGGAGGGGTAGTGTGTGAAAGGCTTCCTATGAATATTCAATTTATTAATAAATGCTAAGTGCTACATTTGAAGAGCTACAGCAAAATATAAGAATTATCAGCACAATTCTGCTGAGTCGCCCTGATCTGATCTTCCATTGGATATCGTTCCAAGCATGTTGTGGAGGAACCGTACGTATAGTACACCTAATTCATTCTCCTGTAATACCATCGATTATTTCAGTTGAATAACACTTACTCATGTTGTGCAGCTTGAATAGCAATTCGTTTGCAGATTTTTTACCTAGTCATCGACTCCACCAAATATATCAGCACTCACCATCACTACGAAGTCATCCATATTTGGCAGACATCGTGGACAAAACTGTCGTTGCAATTTTTGTGAGAAATTCGTTCATGCTCAGGTATAAGATGGGACAGATGAACATCGTGCAGCGTGCATCGGTAAAGCTTGTGTGTATAACTTTAGCTCCGATGTAACACTCTGCGTGAAAGACCCTTGAAGGAAATGTGATGGCTTTTAGTGTGGTAATACGTCGTTGTTACGACCATTCTTCTCAAAACTCAGATTACATATTTAGAACTAATTTGACTCGATTTCGTAAATAGAAGCTCCGAAACCATCTTTATCTCTGTGCCATAAGTGACTTTGTGGTGATCATTTTCCGTTAGGGATGTAGGTCATTGCCACTTTCCTATCGACCTCAATTACCGTTGATACCGAAATATCAATTCTTTCATAAATTCAAGCATGAGCTGAGATGGAACCTGTCGCGCAAAATATTACCCTTGAGTTGTAAGTCATATAAAGCGATTAACAATAGGATTTGTGTGGAATGAGTTTGGACACGAAGGAAACGCACTTTATTTTGATCTTTCTATTGCAAAAGAAAGTTACATCTTAGCACATTCACTAATAGGAATAAAACTTTAAAACCTTCTAAATCAACAAATTGAGAGTACCCAGAACGTTACCATTACTGTATATTTCGACAATCAGACATGGCAATTGTGAGAGAAATCTTCCTTTGATTGATTCACAGAAAATGGTCGGAGCTTTATAACAGACATTCTATTCTGGCTAAATTTCTTCAAACCACTTCTTTACTTTTCGTATGCATTCAAATGTGTTACTTTCTGTGTTCATTTTGAAAGTACATGTATACATGACCTATCTAAGAACTACTCACGTCAAGAAAGTTCATCTGCTCCAATACCATCATAAGGACTCAAACCATAGACGTTCACCAGTGAGTCATCTGCTCCATTTTCAATGAGAAAGTGTGCAATTTCTCCGGAAGTATCATAAGCAAATGCGAAGTGAAGTGCGCTATTTCCGTTGCTATTGGTATGATTCACTTTTGCCCCACGTTGAAGAAGTATTTCGGCAATTTTCGCTTGTCGATTTTGAATTGCTACCATGAGGAGTGAGTTTCCATATTCATCCTCTGAATCTATATCAATGTTGCCTTTGAGACTGTCTTGTAATCGCTTCGATCTTCCATGACGGATTTGGCTAAATATAACATCAAGTGGAACCGATTCAGCAATATCTTGATTACCTGTTTTGTGATCACTTTTATCGCCTTTTGTTTCCGCGTTGTTCCATGTTCTACTCAATTTGCTTTTAAGTTTTTGACGAGCGAGAAGAATTTTCTTTCGATGAAGTTTGTGTTTAATTCCAAGAACTTCTTCCAAATCCTCTTCCCTTAAATCCATAAGAAAATCTCCATCAATAGAAGCTTCTTGGAAAACCTTTCGAAGGGTGGACAAATAAAGTTAAAATTATCAGTAGCTGGTGCGTTGGTGATTATACTCACATCAATGTAGGAACTTAACGACAATTTTTCGAGCCAGATAGATACATCATAAATTGTCCAAGCGCTACTGTCATCTGGCAATAATCTCTCTGGGACACCTGGCGATGAATGTTCGTCAAGTAAATCACCCGTCTTCTTTTCATTGCCATTTGATGCCTTTGACCGAGACATTGCCGAAGATGCTGCAGCTGCCGCTGCAGCAGCGCTTTTAGCCGAGTTTGATATTGCTACAGCAGTTGTCTCTGAATTCATTTCACGCATCTCTTGAAGCATCTTCAAACTCGAAAAATAGGTCATGCTCATGCTCATGAACTGAAATTTTAGCATATCTTCGTGTTTACAAAACATATGCGAAGTCTGTTCTTGGTGTTCAGCGGCTCTTGCGGCTGCTTTATTGGCTGCTTCAGCACTTAAGGACACCGCCGTTTCCAACTCCACGCCGGTAGTTCTTATCTCTTCCAGTTCGTTTTTCTGATCATCCAACACTTTCATTAGATTTCGTTGTAGACGAGCGAACTCTCTATCTTTTCGTAGTCGTGTCGTTTCCATATCAACTAAAGTCGATTCAATCGTCTCGAGCGATCTACGCTTTTCTTGCACTTCCAAAAGAGCAGCAGAAAGCTCAGTTTCTACTTGCATTCTCTGATGATCTCTTTCCGTCGATGGTCGATGCCGTGGCGGTGCAGTATTGAGGTAGCGCACAGCAACTGGTTCCAAACACTTTGTCGGTGACATTGTTATCGAATCATTTGAGGTCTCTTCCTCGCCAAGAACTGTACCATCGCCCATAGATTCACCAGGAAAGTTGTCAATGATTGCAACTTTATCAATTTCACGTAACTCTTCTTCAAGCCGATGTAGGTCTTGTTCAGATTCTTTAAGCTCTTCATAAATTTTAGTCACTTTCGCCTCTGCCTTTTCTTGGGCTCTGTGGAGGGTATCAATCTCAACACGATGACGTTCAAATTCGTCCTTGGATTCTTGAATCATGTTGAGGCCCAATTGCAGACGATGTGTGCCAGGGGCTGTCCGTGTCCATAGCTGAACGATTTTTGCTTGTTTCCTTCCAATTCCTCCTCTGGTCACTCTCTGAATTTCAATAGATGCCAACGTACGAATTTGGTGCGAACGAAACTCTTCGACCACGACCTTTCTTCTCCAATTACGTTGCAACTGTGGCAAAACAAAAATAAGGATCCTATTTGATTAAAAGAACTTGCAAATTTACTGACCAATATTGACAACTTTTCGCGATTCATTCTTATCCAAGACTCGTGCTTCAATTGTGTGTGCATCTTCTTGGCAATATAACTACGTACTCCAATTTGAATCCATCCAGCTGCTCTCTCTCTCTTTAACAAATTGGCAAATTGACGAGCGCAGTGACCTTTCCATACTCTTTGAACCGTAGACACGCTCGAATCTAAAACTAAGCGCTGCGTTATGGCATTTCGCATCTGTTCGACAAATTTTCGGGAAAACAAGGCCCGAGCCACTTTCTGTATTACAATAGCGGAGTTTGTAGTAAGCTCTTCAAGCCGTTTCCTTTTGGCAACAGACCTAAAGATTTTTCGACCATTTCCACCTCTACAAACTCTTTGAATATCTATAGCTTTTTGATGATGTATATTCTTTCTCTCTGCTTCGCTTGCTTGTTTGAAATACTCCCTACTTTCTATTTGTTGTTGTGCGAGTCGCCCCTTCACTTGTTCAAACTCATCAGCATTTAAGCCCTTGCTACTTCTAGCACTGACACGTTCATCTTCCAAGTCGTCTAAGAGGGAACCTAACAGCTTTTTCTTGATGCCGTTTCCAAACTTTCGAGGATTTTCATAGAAAGTCGGGGCGATATTTACTAGAGGGGGTGGTTTTCCTTGTGTAGGTTCAAAGCGTGGTATAACTCCTTTCGCAAGGAGTTGCTGCTCGTCTTGATCAAGTTCTACGCGCCTTTCCATTTCTTCATGGGCTCTAAGCCGTATTGCTTTAATGCGATCAGCATCGAGTCGACTTAATGCTTGCTCTTTTAAATTCTTGAACATTTCCATTCTCTGTTTTTGGTCAGCATCGAAACGATGCACTTCATCTTTCAAAATCTCGTGATTCCTCTTATCTTTCTCAATATTAAATTCTTCGCGAGTTTGCTCATTTTTATGTTCTAGTTCTATAGCAGCAAGCAAGCTCTCCGAAGACGGAAGCGCACTGGAAGTAGTTTGATTGCTCTGAACTTTCCAGGAACGAAGCTCTTTCTGCTCACGAGTTGGACTGTAAGTTAGAAGCTCAGAAGGAATGCACTCGATAGGTAATCCGATTCGCAAGTATTCGTCAAGAGTCGAAAGTTCTTTGTCGATCTCAGCCGCATCATTCGATTCTAAACTTTCCTTGAGATGAATAGATCTATTGCAAACGTTTACATTTAAGTCGAAACCAACACGATTAAAAGGGTTATCAAAATGGTTATTCGTATATTCAGGTCGAGAGGGACATTCATTCTTAGAAGTAGTATACGGCAGATCATTCAATAGGTCTTTTATTTTTCTAGTTTGAAGATTGCGGACACTTCCTTCTTCTTCTTCATCATCATCTTTACGAAAAGAATCAAAATCAATTTTTGGCATTCCTTCTATAACAAAGTCCAAGCCAGGTGTAAGCTCACCGACGATCTTGCCAACAGATTGCCGATCTCGAGACCATATCGACTTTTCATTTTCGTCAACATTAACTATTTTTTCGACCGGGTTCGTATTCATTTCAACTCTCTTTTCGTCTAAGACTCTTTGTGCACAACCAATATCTTTCTTGCTCTTACAAGTTTCTTTCAAATGTTGATTCCTTTCAACATGTGATTGAAAATCAATCCTGTCATTGGATTGTGTTCTAGCATTTCTTTTAGTTTCAACGTCATGTGAAAGCGCTAAATCTATCTCAACCTTCTTTTGTACTAATGTTATGAACTCTTCACTAGGACTTGATAGATGATCGATGAGACGAGTAACTGCTTGCCTGTTCTCTTGCCACAGCGCATGACCGGACTTTACTCTTAAAACAAGTACATCTTTCTCATTTTCACGCAAGTTATGAAGCCCCAAGTCTTTGTCTTTCCACTCATCCATAAGAGTGTAAACACATTTTCTTCCTCTGGTTAATAACTTAACATGGTCATCGGTAACGAGCATATTTTCTGTCCCATGCAATACAACAAAGGGGATCTCTATATTTTTTAGCACCTTGGTAAGAGACACGTTTTTCAGAAATCCAGAACAAAGTTTGATTCGCCCCACCAGCGAAATGGGATTCATCACGGCGGTATGTATGCTCAAAGCTAGATTTTCTGGAACTTTCTCTAAATAATCTTCGGAAAAAAGAAATTGAGCAAAAAACGAGACAGGGAGATCGGGGCGGTCACGAGGATAGCTCCTAAAAGCCGAAAGCGAAGCATGTAAAATAGAAGTCAATTGCGGTTCCATTTCTACGATTCCATTAATAGATACGATACTCTGTATATTCGCACATTGTTGATCTTTCTTACAATAACTATCATAAAACTTAATCGCCACAGTTAGTCCGCTGCCTATTCCGACCAAGTGCGTAGGCTTTACCTTCGTAACAAATTCGCCAGTCCGATTAACATGAGACAACAATTCATGCAGGCGTTCCGCAATAAATTCGTTATTTAGGACTTGTTCAATCTTTGAATTTCTATCTCTATCCTGTAAATCGTCGTCAGCATCAAGCAATGATGAAGGATACGTTGTCCACGCTTGGCCAGGATAGTTGAATAGGAGTACTTGACACCCTCTATGTGCTCTCACAGTTTCCATGAACATCATTTTAGTCGCATCAATAGTATCAAATATATCATGACAAACTATAAAGCTTATTTTTTCGCATTGGACAGTATCATCTCCAATTATTTTGTAAGGTATACGTGTTACTCCATCATTACAAAGTAAAGTTCGTGCACTGTTATTTTGTTGATCCTGTCTACCTCTGCCGTCACTCAGCAAATTCATTTTTCGTTTTTGCCTATTTGCGAAAGCTTTTCTTATAGAAGAATCATAATCACTAAAATGACGGTGTTCTGGCCATTCAACATTTACACTTTCTTGTGATCCTTTGTACACTGTGTCGTAACCTGCTTCGATCAAAGTTGCTTCCTTCGCCCGCTTTCTCTCCCTATCATGAACAAACTCATTGGTATGTTTACCCTTTTTGAACTTATATCTATCATACACGGAAAGTACCCATGCACAAAGTCGGGATGACGCTACTGATATACTTTTAATTTCTTTTGGACAAAAATACGGGTTTCTCACGTATCGCGATATCTCTAACGCGATTCTCTTCTTTAACTTCGACGGCTCAAAATAAATAAGACTAGATAGAAAACTATCACAGTTCTTCATAATACTTCGACAAGTATTCCATGAAAGTGTCTTGCCATTCAATAACAGCATTACGGCATCAACTGTCATACGAACAGCTGGTGGTGGATTCGCGAAGGAACTCACTTCGGATATGTCTTTCTTGGATATAGCATCTTCTCCTATAAGCCAACCATTATCTCTGGTTATACTAGGTGTTTGGATGTGATCGCCACTAGACTTTATAGAACCATCTTTGCGGCAACGACGGCAAGCATCCTTGATAATCCCATAAACCTGATAGCACTGAGTACATACTTGAACTGCTTTATAACAATGTCCGGGAAGTTTTTCAATCAGTCGTGAACCAGCGCCACCGAAAACATCGACATTGTCAGTTAAGCCTTGAGAGTATCTTCGGAGAAAATGATTTATTACATCCTTTTCCGTTCGAGCCATTAGAACAATATTGTAGGGTACGTCATGTGTTAATTGCGAGCCTTTATCATAATTATTTTTTTCTATACATAGTCGTCCGACCTTTTCATGCTGATAATGTAACTGCTCTAGTGCAGCATCACATTCTTGCAAAGCCAAAACTGACCGCAACCGGCCAGATTCATTACCTTTTACGGATAGATCGCGGCTCAACCTTTCCCCCAGAAGCGAAGTACCCATGACTTCATCAACATTACGTAGATCAAGACCGGAGCCATCTAGTTTCAACGAACAATCATGAGCCAAAAACTTAAAATTGCAAAAGTCCCCTTTGCAACAGAACTTTAAGATAAAAAGGAAAATAAGTATACAGCGTTCATATCTTCTCAACAGAAATCTCACCTGCAAAATGGACTTACCTTTGCCTTTTTCACATATTTATTTTGCTTTTCAATCGAAGAGCCTAGTTTCACGGGCATACCTACATTATAGGAAGCGTTGTGGATAAGTCACAAACAGCAACGTTTTTGCGCTTGCGGTGGCATTTCAGATACGTAGGTATTGCCAAGCGCAACCTTAAAAGAAGAAAAAACTCTTTACTTGTGAATCATGGCCATCACGAATCCTCCTTGTGGATTCGCAGATAGTTTTTTTCAAATTTTGAAAAAGTTGAATCGAGTACGAGTAGAGAAGGAACCTTACAGCAGGAAATAATCTGAACAATCATCATTCATTTGTTGTAGCACTATTTTATATGAATGAAATACACTATTCATCTTATTGAAAACGTCATCACTTGTCTCTTAATGGGGTTGTCCTTAAAGATTAAAAAAAACGCATTCCGGTTTAGTATAAATGTATGTTCTTTATATCAAAAAAGAAGTGCAACAACATAACACCTTCACAAACTTTTCTCGTCTTTTTCTTCTCTCATTGACACGGATCTATGATGAATACGACGTTATTCGGTCATCCCATACCGGCTATAAACTGCAAACATGGTATATCTTTAACGTCATATACTCTATTACTCGATTACACATGCCATATGTAGACTCTATTGTACATGTACATGCATGTTTTTCAATGAATTTTCCGCTACACTGTATTATATATAATTTATGGAATTTATCGTATATATGGTCAATCCCTGGCGTCGCTATGCTAAAAATTGATTACCGTAGTACCGTAGTCAAATAAAAAATTTTGGTGTGATTCTTATTATTCTTCGTCATTACCCTTCTACGCGACAAAATTTAATCGAGAAAAGAACGGATAAAATACACATCAAAATATCATCGGTATACAGTTGAAAAAAATATCATCGGTGGGATCCAGTTTGCTAACTCTCTTGATTACGATAATCCATCAAATGTCTTTCCTACATTCTAGGAGGGCTGCAAGCAACCTCGTTAATGGAGGTCAAACGGCTCAAGTTGTAAGAAGAGGGCGAAGAAAGCGTGTGGCAGCCGACGAAGGTAATTTCTTATCGTTAAAAGACTTCATGCACAGACAAAGAGTGTTGAAACAGTACAGGGAATTTGTTCGAACAACATATAAAATGCCCTCCGAGGACGTGATATGGAAGAGCCAGATCTTGACGGAAATTCGAGGGACGTATCGTTCGCGAATGAATGAAACAGATAAACTCAGCATTTCAATGGCCGTAACCGATGTAAGTGTAACTGATATTCAAAGCACAAGATAAAGATTAAAAAAAACTGGTACTAAGTGTTTATCTTCGCAAAATAATTGTTCGCGTATGCAGGGTGATAGAAAGTTGTCTCAACTTAAGTCAATTGCCGGAGAATCACGAGGGGAGCGAGGTTCTCTCAATACACCTGACATCCATGACGATGAATCATCATGGCTCAACACTAAAGACGAACAAGATGTAAGAGGCAGAGTTGGTTTAGAATGGCCTTGGGATAAAAGCTAAAAAAGCAAAACTAATTATTCCACATATTGAAAGCGATGCAGTGATTGACATCAACGGTTATGGATTACACCATTTAACGTATTGCAAAATAACTGTTAATATTGGGGTTATTTGACACCTTTGCTTGTTCACAGGCTATCGAGTAACATATGAGCTATCTTCCTCTGTTTAATGCAAGTACAAGTTTTGACGAGCACGCAAGTTCTCACAGCAAACAGACGTAAATAAATTGCTCCATTCTATGATAGAATGACACATCAAATTTTTAGGATTTCATGTTTCATCCGATCAATAGAAGTGAATAAACTTCGCTTTAACGCGCACAGATGATCTCAATTATTCAAGAATAGTCCAGATTTTCACTCACAGAGCAATTATTATGATCATAAGAAACAGTGCTCATCGAGTCTTACGCTAGTCTCATTTTTGATGTTAGTTGTAATTCACACCCTGTTTCGCGCCCGGTTGCTGCTACGACGTCGAATTTTGCCCATGTGGATTGTAAATTATAGATCAATAGACATTCCGGGTGAACGAGTAAGCGAAAGCGAATCTACTTCGTGCACCATCAGAATACTGAACAAAGAATCTCCTTTTGCTCACTCAGCGTCCATGTAAACTATATCCAATTTTTAAATTGACAAGTCCATTTTCATATTTTTCACCGATGCGATTCCTCCGCTATGTACACTACGACCATCCTCCACGTGCGAATAGGAGCCATTGGCAAAAGATATTTAATTCGCAGTGTTCATAATGGATGTTTCTCGAATCTTACCGTTTTGTTCTGTTCTCTCTTGCTCCATCTGTTTTTCAAGTTGTGGATAAGAAATTGATCCCAGCGGCTGCGCGCATCAGCTGATGTTGGATGATGGCATCGTACGATCATTTGCATCATTTGATCGATTACCCAATCATGTAGCTTTATTTCAAGAAAGCGAGCAAGAAAAACGCACGAAGTTGAACCTACTTAAGCTGCTTGAGACAGAAGGCATATAATACGATATATGGCTTGCGAACTTAGAACTTACGTCTTCGATGAGCTTAAGACGTAGACACAGTTGTGAATTGACCTTCTCTCGACTACGAAGGAAGGGTATACTCAGATCGTGTACATATCTACACGACCTACCAGAAGTTGCACCATCATTTATACTTCATGACAAATACACCCTTCAGAAAGAGAACTAATCATCTATAGAACAGATGGCCTTACTCCATCGACATTGCAGCAGGCGCAGGTGCAGATACATCGCGTCTACAAAACAACGGGTTTTTCTATGGTGTGACAATATGTCTTACCAAATATATCAAAAGATCTAAAGAAATATACAACCCCATCCCACAATACAACAAACACAAGACAGCATTTGTCATACATTGACTACAGATAGATTACATTGATCATTGCAGTGAAGTGAAGTGACAGGCACGATAACACAGTCATGACAACTATGAATCCCGATGTACAACCGCGTGAGCATACCGATCACGAGCACGTACGAAGTCTTAGCACGAAAGCAAGTGCTCGAAGTGCTATTGGTCATCCTTTTCATCAGAGAAGTTCTCCAACTCCATCATCATCCATCACATCCGGTGGACACGAGGGGAGTGAAGAAGGATACGATGGGAGTTTTAGTGGAAACAGTGACAGCGATACCGAGGATGTATCGGTCGTACAGAAGCAAGAGGCTGAGGCTGGAGATGATCATCAAGAAACGAATTATGAGTGTGGGAGGAATTATGAAGTCTCGGAATTGGTCCAAAGTGATAGAAATGAGAATGGTGATGAGGCTACGAAGAGGATAGGGCTGTCGCAAATCATGGATAACGACCGTCGTTATCTTGCGAACGATTCATCTTCGTCGAGTAATCTGCCTTCGTTTGGCAGCAGCTATGAGACTGGTAGTGGCGGCGATTCGCGGCACCAAGGTAGACAAATGATACATTTCAACCTAAACAAGAAAGAGACCGCTCCTCTGCTGTATCGTAATCGTATTCGCGCAGCTAGTAGCCCGACGGCGTCGAGTTTGAGTAATGGCAATATCAGCGGCGGCAGCAGTGGCGGTGATCATGAGGTGAAAGTTTTGAAATATTCGAATGACAAGAGCAATAGAAACGACTCGACATCCTTATCGTCATCAGATGAGCATGGTCATTCTTCTTCGTCATCTTCGTTTCGTATGGACGATTTTCACCATCCCTTTCTTTCCTATTTTGTATCAAACGCTAAAGGGATAGCTACAAGTGCTCACGTTAGCGATAAAGCTTTATCCGACATATCAGCTACTCAAAAGCAATCACTGTGGAAAACAAGTATGCAGGTTATCAAGCGGGGATGTTATTCATCACCAAAACAGCAGACGCTATCGGAGTCTCAGTTTCAAAATCAGGGCAACGATGTTTTTTCTACTACTAATAAAACGAGGGCATGCCACGATAAATGTCATAATCATTTCGATCAGGAACAGGAAACGCACCCATTATATCGTCTTTCTTATGATGTGATGGCACATGTCCTCATGTTTGTTGGATCTCCGCTCCAGATCCATGCCATCTTAATCTATCCCTTGAGTCGAAATTGGCGGGCAACGTATACAAAGAGTCGTGACCTCTGGCGAACATTGTGCGTGTCGGAACCGTTTGGGGCTATACTCGGCGATTCATTGGAAAATTCGAATGGTAATAGGACCGAACTTCGTTCAAACACTAAGAAAATGCATGCTGATGAGGCAGTACAAGCATCTCCCAATCAAGATTTTATGGATAGTAATTCATCGTCATGTTCTTCATACAGCGGTTCGTCCGATGAAGGCGGGGACAAATACGAATCTTCTTCCGACTATGGTCATCAGCGTCGACGTCCAACAAGAAGTGACTTAAAGCGAGCCTACGGACGCTATCGTCTTCTGTACGCATCATTCGTCCGCTGTGCACAGTACCTACAAAAAATCGAAGCAGATGCGAAACTTTCACAATTGAAAAATCGGGGCCAGTATGTGTCAACCCTCCCTATTTTTACTACGCCGACTCCGGCTAGTAATAACTCGACATTATTATCTGCGATAAGTGGGAATTCCTTGTCTCAGTCAGATAATCATAGTTCCTCGAACTCAAAAAGAAGTGCTCAGGATGTTAATTCCAAGCAAAACAAAAAACCTAAGTTTGCCCCATCGAAAATTACTGCTGCTTTATTCAGCAATAGTAAGCGCACTGGTCAACTTGGGCATATAAATCTACCCTGGACATGTGCCATTTATTCAACAGTAAACTGGATGGTAGCGTTTTCGACAGTTCGCGGCATTCAAACTATGTGTCTTCGTGTCTTGCCTTATTTGCTTGAGGATGATGGTCAAAGGACAGTCGGTCAAAAGTCCGGTCTGACAGATGTGATTCTAAGGTCCATGCTTCTATACCGTGATAATGCTGAACTTCATGCAGCAGCGTTGCATTCTATTGTTCTACTTGCAAGACCCTTGGGAGGGAGAGAAGGCCAACCTTATGACAATCGAGCTATGAACTACAGTGGAATCTTTTGTGATAACTCGTTAGGAGTGAACTCGTCACTGACTCGTTCAAATCAGATTGAAGTCGAAAGAGGAAATAGGCATCGTTTAAATGGTATTGCTGTTGTTTTAGATAGCATGCGTCGCTTTGCAGACAATGAATCAATTCAGGCAATGGGTTGCTGGTCAATGGTAAACATCGCTTTGATTCCTCGTCAGAAAACTATGCTTTTGAGGCTAGGAGGAATCTCGGTGGCACTAAATGCAATGGCAAATCATCCATTAAGTGCAGAGGTGCAATTTCGGGCGATTTTTGCATTGATAAATCTAGTTGTATCATGTGAGTCATTATCAATTGTCTTTCTTATTATTATTGCAATGGGTAATCTTATTTTTTCGTTATTATTCAGCGGAAATGCTTCCTGGGAGAGATTCACAAAATGATAGGCAAAACGTTTTAGTCAGTAACGCGGAAGTTGACGATGACGATTTGACCGAAAAGGAACTAATTGATGAACACTCGGCGGAGATAATCAACTCAGTTGTTGTCGCAATGAAGACTTTTTGTGCAAGTGGTGCTATTTTGAATCGTGCTTGTTTAGTCCTGCACAATCTTTCTCTATTTGATGAACATCTACCGGCATTGATAAGAACTCCTAATTGCTATCAAATGTTGGAGTGGTGCTTGGCCAACTTTACCAGTGATGAAACTCTTCAGCAGAGCGCGAGCCGTACATTACAACGCTTGCAGGGTTTACTTTCTTCAGACGTATCGATTCGGGAGCGATTTGCAGCGTCTATCCGAAGGCAAAGGGTGGTGAAACGTATATAAATCGTTCTCTTTGAGTTGAGACTTCAACAGAAACCGCGTGGCTTTTAGTCGCTCATATGATATATAATAATAATAATGTGCATAGTAATGTGTAATGTAAATTGTGATAATTTTAACCCTTTTCTTCACCTGGGACACTTTTTTTCCAAAAATTTTGGCGATTTCACACAACACAGCTAACCGAGCTAAGAAGTTAAATGTCACATTTGCAGCTGGTAACAATTCTAATCCATTCCTCAGTGCGTATAAGTCCTACGGCATGAATGGAATTGATTCGTTTGTAGTCGGTCATTTTGGTGAAGTAAACAAAGGATTCAAGCAATTAATTTGCTCCTTAGCGAAGGTGGCTGCAGATTCACAAGAAGCAGGAAACATAACTCCTGCA
>Ga0115008_10002907_pt1 | contig 14184 bp, 13 predicted proteins | sample FraStrMetagenome_FD_87164 | JGI IMG/M metagenome (GOLD analysis project Ga0115008, IMG submission 87164) | Marine eukaryotic phytoplankton communities from Arctic Ocean - Fram Strait ARC3M Metagenome | ecosystem: Environmental > Aquatic > Marine > Oceanic | place: Fram Strait | collected...
AAAATACTTTCTTTCGTTTTGTTTATTAACGCACAAAATACAAAAATATGATACAACCAGATTGGAAAATAGCCAAGGAATATGAAGATATTACTTATAAGAAATGTAATGGAGTTGCAAGAATAGCGTTTAACAGACCAAATGTAAGAAATGCTTTTCGTCCAAAAACTACAAAAGAGTTATACGACGCTTTTTATGATGCAGGCGAGGATACATCAATAGGTGTAGTGCTTCTGTCTGCAGAAGGTCCTAGTACAAAAGATGGTGTATATTCCTTTTGCTCAGGTGGTGATCAAAAGGCCCGTGGACATCAAGGGTATGTTGGTGATGATGGTTATCATCGATTAAACATTTTAGAAGTTCAGCGTTTAATTAGATTTATGCCAAAAGCAGTAATTGCTGTTGTTCCTGGTTGGGCAGTTGGTGGTGGGCATAGTTTACATGTAGTCTGTGATTTAACATTGGCTTCAAAAGAACACGCTATTTTTAAACAAACTGATGCAGATGTTACTTCTTTTGACGGTGGTTACGGTTCTGCATATCTAGCTAAAATGGTTGGTCAAAAAAGAGCAAGAGAAATTTTCTTTTTAGGAAGAAACTATTCTGCACAAGAAGCTTATGACATGGGAATGGTAAATGCAGTAATCCCTCATAATGAATTAGAAGATACTGCTTTTGCATGGGCACAAGAGATTTTAGAAAAATCACCAACGTCTATTAAAATGCTCAAATTTGCAATGAACTTAACAGATGACGGAATGGTTGGTCAACAAGTTTTTGCTGGAGAGGCAACAAGACTTGCTTATATGACTGAGGAAGCTAAAGAGGGACGTGACGCCTTTCTTGAAAAAAGAAAACCGAATTTTCCTAAAGTATGGATTCCATAAATTTTAATTGATATCTATTTAATAATTTAATTTCTCGTTAAAGTAAAATGAAAATAATCTGCATTGGGCGTAATTACGCGAAACATATAGAAGAACTTGCAAATGAAAGGCCGGAAAACCCTATTATTTTTTTAAAACCAGATTCTGCAATTTTACCTAATAAAAATCCATTTTTTATTCCACCATTTTCTAATGATGTTCATTACGAAGTTGAGGTTTTAGTTAAAATTAATAAAGTTGGCAAACATATATCAGAAAAATTTGCTCATAAATATTACGATGAAATCGGTTTAGGAATCGATTTTACGGCAAGAGATATACAGGCTAAATGTAAAGAAAAAGGGTTGCCTTGGGAGAAAGCAAAAGGATTTGATGGAAGTGCTGTTATTGGTAATTTTTATGCAAAAGAACAATTTGATTTAAAAAAAATAAAATTTCAATTAGTTAAAAATAATGTTACAGTCCAAGATGGAAATACCAATGCAATGTTGTGGACAATTGATGAACTAATTTCTTATGTTTCTCAATATTTTACTCTAAAAAAAGGGGATATTATTTTTACCGGAACTCCAGCAGGTGTAGGTAAAGTTATAGAAAATGATGTTTTAACAGGTGTTATTGAAGAAAAAGAAGCTTTTAAAGTTAGGGTCAAGTAAATAAAATTTGAGAGATTTTATTTTACTTTAAATACTTATTAAGTATTATAATAAAAGATAATAGTCGCCTGATTATTTATAAATTTTACTTTCACAATTATTCTTTCAATAAATTTATTTTAAAATTACAATAATTGAGGGCCAACAAGTATAGTGTCGATTTCTTTAGTATTATTTTTATCACTCATTCATACTGCAATGATCATTATTTAGTAAAGAAAAAAGAAGGCAGAAATATAATATAAAAAATTATCAAAGAATAAGATCAAAAGTAAAGAAACTTAGAAACCAATGAAAGCAGAAATAATAACAATAGGAGATGAAATTCTTATTGGCCAAATTGTAGATACAAACTCACAGTGGATAGGAACTGAATTAAATAAAATTGGAGTTTCTGTTTATCAGATTTCTTCTATTCAAGACGATAAACAGCATATTTTAAATGCATTAAAAGAAGCACAAGAAAGAGCGGATGTTGTAATTCTTACTGGTGGGTTAGGTCCAACAAAAGATGATATTACAAAACACACTATTGCAGAATACTTTAACGATACTTTAATTTTAAATGAAGATGTAGTAACTCATATTAAGGAGTTATTTAAAAAATATAAGATTCCTTTTAGTGAAATGAATCGCTTACAGGGCATGATTCCTAAGAAAGCTACATATCTTAAAAATGATATTGGCACTGCTCCAGGAATGTGGTTTGAAGAAAACAATACTATTTTTGTCTCTTTACCGGGGGTGCCTAATGAAATGAAAAATTTAATGCGCAATCATGTTTTACCGAAACTTCAGAATGAATTTAGTTTGCCATTTATCATTCACAAAACAATTATGACCTATGGGCAAGGTGAAAGCGTTGTTGCAAACAGAATAGCTGTTTTTGAAAACAATTTACCTTCCTTTATAAAATTAGCATATTTACCAAACTACGGAAGAGTTCGTTTGCGATTAAGTGCTAAAGGAAAAGATAAAAGTATATTAGAAACTACTTTGAATAACTTAATTGAACAACTATATTTTTTGATTCCAGATATAATTTCTGGTATCGATGAGAAAGGAACCATAGAAAAAAAAGTGGGTGATTTATTAAAAGAAAGAAATCAAACTATTTGTACAGGCGAAAGTGTTACTGGAGGACAAATTGCTGCGACACTAGTTTCAGTATCAGGTTCATCATCATACTTTAAGGGAAGTATTGTAAGTTATTCATCAGAAACGAAAATTAGCTTATTAGATGTTCCTAAAGAACTTATAAAAACATATTCCGTTGTAAGTAAAGAAGTTGCTCAAGAAATGGCAATTTCAGCAAGGATGAAAATGAAAACGGACTATTCAATTGCTGTAACTGGCAATGCTGGCCCAACAAAAGACAATAATGATAAAAGTGTAGGTGTGGTTTTTATTGCAATAGCATCTCCTAAGGGTGTAATTGTAGAAGAGTTTAATTTTGGTAAACCTAGAGAAAAAGTTATCAATAGAACAGTAAATAAATCATTAGAAATTTTACAAAAAGAAATTCAAAAAAATTAATAAAATAGTTTTGTTCAAAATTATAATTATTTGTAGATTTGCACCTCGTTTAGAGATAACAACAAAAAACTGTCAAGAAGATGTCTAGAGTTTGTGAATTAACAGGAAAAAAAGCAATGGTTGGGAACAATGTTTCTCACGCTTTAAATAGAACAAAAAGAAAGTTCAACGCTAATCTAATGACAAAGCGTTTCTTTATACCAGAAGAAGATAAATGGATTACTTTAAAAGTATCTGCTTCTGCATTAAAAAATATTAACAAGAAAGGAATTTCTTCAGTTATAAAAGAAGCGAGAGCTAACGGATTTTTAACTAAATAAGCTCAAGCGATTTAAAATTTTATACAGATGGCAAAAAAAGGAAATAGAGTTCAAGTAATTTTAGAATGTACAGAACACAAAGCAACTGGTAAGCCAGGTACTTCTCGTTACATTACAACTAAAAACAAGAAGAATACCCCAGATAGAATGGAAATTAAGAAATTTAATTCTATCTTAAAGAAAATGACTGTTCACAAAGAAATTAAATAATTAAAATATCTAGAACTCAGAACAGAGCATATAGATTTAAAACATTTATACAATGGCAAAAAAATCAGTAGCATCCTTACAAACAGGAGCAAAAAGACTAAGCAAAGCTATAAAAATGGTGAAATCACCTAAATCAGGAGCTTACATGTTTGTAGAGTCAATTATGGATCCATCTAAAGTAAATAGCTTTTTAGCTAAAAAGTAATTAGGTACCACTTATAAAAAAAACTACTTTCTATTTTTAGAAAGTAGTTTTTTTTATGAATTATAATTATGTATTTTTGATCATTGTTGAAAAAAATGTCTGGTTTTATTCTAACTCTTTTTTCATAGTTTAGTTTTCTAACGTAATAGAAAAGGATAATGATCCAATTCTAAATTTAAGTTAACTTCTTGAAAATTTACTATTATCAGTAGTTTTCATAATTATACAGTAAAATAATTAGATCATAAAATAGGGTATGAGTTTTTTAAAAAATATTTTTTCAAAAGAAAAAAAAGACACATTAGACAAAGGATTAGAGAAGTCAAAAACTAATTTTTTCGATAAGCTTTCTAAGGCAGTTGCAGGAAAATCTAAAGTAGATGATGATGTTTTAGACAACTTAGAAGAAGTTTTAGTAGCTTCAGATGTTGGCGTAAACACTACACTTAAAATTATTACTAGAATTCAGGAAAGAGTATCAAAAGATAAATATGTTGGTACAGAGCAGCTTAATAAAATACTTCGAGAAGAAATTGCGGATCTTTTATCAGAAACTAATGTTGGTAATGAAACAGAATTTACTATTCCAGATCTACCAGTAAATAAAGAAGGTAATAAAACCCCTTATGTGTTAATGGTTGTTGGAGTAAACGGAGTTGGAAAAACAACAACAATTGGCAAGTTAGCAAGTCAGTTTAAAAAGCAAGGTTTGAAAGTAGTTCTAGGTGCTGCAGATACGTTTAGAGCTGCTGCAATAGATCAATTACAAGTTTGGGCAGACAGAACAGATGTGCCAATTATTCGCCAAGAAATGGGTTCTGATCCAGCTTCTGTAGCATTCGATACCTTAAAATCTGCGGTTACACAAAATGCAGATGTTGTAATTATAGATACAGCTGGTAGGTTACATAATAAAGTTAATTTAATGAATGAGTTGACTAAAATTAAACGTGTAATGCAAAAAGTAATTGATAATTCACCACACGAAGTTCTATTAGTCATAGACGGTTCTACAGGCCAAAATGCGTTTCAACAAGCAAAACAATTTACATTGTCAACAGAAGTTACCTCATTGGTAGTAACTAAATTAGACGGAACAGCAAAAGGTGGTGTTGTTATTGGAATTTCAGATCAGTTCAAAATTCCCGTAAAATATATTGGAGTAGGAGAAGGAATCGATGATTTACAAGTTTTTAACAAACATGAATTTGTAGATTCTTTTTTTAAGTAGCATCAAAACTCAGAACCCATTTAGAACTCCTTTTGCAAATTTGTAAAAGGAGTTTTTGTTTGGTATATTTGGTAAGTAAAATGACATTTTATGAAAAAAACCATCTTCCTTTTACTTTTTATAGCAACCGCAATAGGTTGTCAAATTAATAAAGACAAACAACCCAAAGTCATTTTTAAAAAGTATAATGAAACTGCAGCATTAGAAAAGCAACAAAATCATAAGAAAAGTAGGATGCAATTTAAATTGTTTCAATCCAAACATTTAGATATGAACGCAATTTTTAAACCTTTTGAAACAGATTTAGAATACTTCTCTGAAGCCAATTATACTGCATTAAGACCACTTATTTTAGAACAAGACATTCCCACACTTCAAAAAAGGATAAAAGAAGGAGCACTAACATACGAGAAACTAACCTTATTCTATTTGTATCGAATTCGGAAATTTGAGCGCGATAGTGCACTGTCATTAAACAGTATTATTAGTTTAAATCCTAATGTTTTAGTAGAAGCGAGAGCTAAAGATAAAAATAAAATAGCTGCTACTGAGACTACTATTTACGGAATGCCAATTTTATTAAAAGACAATATTAATACCCGCAATATGCCTACTACTGCCGGAGCAATTGCATTGGTTGATAATAAAACAACAGAGGATGCTTTTATCGTTGAAAGGTTAAAACAAAACGGAGCATTGATTTTAGGAAAAGTAAACTTGAGTGAATGGGCGTATTTTTTCTGCTCTGGTTGTCCTTTAGGATATTCAGCAATTGGTGGTCAAACTTTAAACCCTTACGGAAGAGGGGAGTTTGAAACAGGAGGGAGTTCTGCAGGAAGTGGTGTTTCAGTTGCTGTTAATTATGCAGTGGCTGCTGTAGGTACAGAAACTTCGGGCTCTATTACTTCGCCTGCTAGTTTAAATTCTGTAGTGGGGTTAAAGCCTACTATTGGCGTGTTTAGTAGGACCGGTATTGTGCCAATTTCTTTAACACTAGATACTCCAGGTCCAATGACAAAGAACATTATAGACAATGCTATTTTTATGAATGCAATGCGGGGCTTTGATAAAAGTGATGTAGCTTCTCAAAAACTAGCTACAGATTATTTTAGAAACGGATTTCAACTAGGTTTGAAAGGAAGGAGGTTAGGAGTTATAAAATCCCTTTTAACAGATACGATCTATGCAGCAACGGTAGAAAAATTAAGAAAAGCAGAAGCGGTGTTGATAGAAATTACACCGCCAGATATTGCTTTAAATGGTTTTTTAACTTTGTTAAATATCGACATGAAAAATGATTTACCAAAATACTTAGCAGCCCATGCAAACAAAGGCGTTGCAGTAACTACTGTAAAAGACATTGTTGCCTTTAACTTAAAAGACAGTTTGTTAAGAGCACCCTACGGACAGCAGTTATTTAATGGTATTGTATCAGATACCACTACTTTAGCTGCCTTAGAAATTATAAAAAAGAATTTAAGGAACAGTGGTCAAAAATATTTTCAAGCGTTAAAAGATGACGATTTAGAAGCTGTTTTATCTATTAACAATTACCATTCAGGTTATGCTGCAGTAGCAAAACACCCTACTTTAACAGTACCAATGGGATATAGAAGTTCTGGAGAACCTATAAGTTTAACGTTTATGGGTAGGCCTTTTTCTGAAAGAAAACTATTAGAAATTGGCTATGCTTTTGAGCAACTAACAAAGGTTAGAAAAACACCTAAAAATTATGATTAGTAATTTCATAGAATAGTTTATAATAAAATATTAAAAAATAAATCCTAATTATTTAATTCTGACACTTTATTTATTCCTAGTTTTTTATAAATATTTTTAATATGAGTGTTAACAGTATGAATTGATATACTATTATGAATCGAAATTTCTTTTCTCGAAAAACCTTTTTTTAATAGTTTTGAAATTCCATTTTCAGTTTTCGTTAATTTATTTGTTAAGTTAGACAAGCTTTCATCAAACAAAACTCTTTGATTATCTTCTTCTCTTATTCTTACAATACCTCTAACGCCTTTAATGACTTTACTAGACTCACAGCAAACACCAGATGATAATATTGGATTTCCATTATTATCGTACTTACAATATGAACTAAATTCTACAATTTGAATCTTTTCTCCAGTATTAACATTTTTCATTTTGTAATAAACTTCAAATACAATTTTACTTTTTTCTTCTGAAGATAGTTTTTTTGTAAAATTATTCATTTTTGGAAAAATACTTTCAGATAAAAGCTTCAAATCTTCTTTAATTATGATTTTTGAGAGCACATTTATACCTAATTCATAAAAATCTTTAGGATGAAGACCCGTAAAACTATGACATGCATTATTTATATGTTCATAACGCATTGTATTTAAGTTTAAAAGGTAAAAAATTAAATTAGAATTTATTCCTACATTGCCTGAATCTTTAAACTTTTTTAGATACTCGTTTAATTCGTTAATATCAACTATACTTTTACTTTGAAGTTCTTTAATGTGTTTTGCTAAAGAGGTTTTCTTCATCTTATAAATGATATAATTTTAAGGTATTAAAAATTAATAAGAAAATATAAAACCCAAATTAGACAAAAAAATATAAAAACAGAATAATCTTAGGAATAAAATTTCTTTATAATGCATATTTGCACGTTTAATAAACGATAAGCGAACAAAAACCATCAAAAAAAATAAATGATACTTTTTATTTTAGGTTATTCAAAGAACATTTATGATAGTAAAGTGTTCATGGAACAAATAAAAAGTGAATGTTTAAAACGGTGTTCATGAAGATCCAGAAGATCAGGTAAATAGTACGACCATCAATACTTCTTGATTTATCGATAAACTATTAGAATAATTGACTTTACGAAATCGAATTTCAATCACTAATTTTGTAGGTGTATTTAAAAGAACTTTTGAATATTCTTTATTTCTGATTACACTTTCATCTTGAAATTTGATTTCAATACTCAATCTAATGGATGGAACTAATGAGATTGATTTTTGAGTTTGTTACTGAATTCAATTTAATTTGGCAGAAAGACAAGTGACAATACGATGGGGATCTAGAGGTGTACTTATTATTTTCAGGAGGTTGTGTGTTGAAGACACAAAAGAAAAAAAGAGGCATTTTTTCTTTTTGTTTACTGTAATTGTTAGATGTAAATTGATTTTTTATGAGATTAGTTGGCTGCCATATTTTTTTGCAGGATGTATCTGGGTTCAGGTAATTTTACTTCACAGTCAATTGCTTTAATATTTTTTTAAATTTCAGATATAAAATGGAACTCTACAGTATAAGAGATATAATTTATCTCTTTACATTCTTCTTACAGTAAAATTATTTTAAATTTGTTTGAAGAACACTATTAACTATCAAAATATACACCAAATGAGTACAAGAAGGAATTTTATACAGAAGTCAGTTCTCGGTACTGCCGGAATTACATTGGTTCCCCAACTATCTTTTGGAAATGAATTAAGCTCTTCAAGTACTAAGTTAAATATAGCTTTCATTGGAGTAGGGCTTAGAGGTACCAATCATTTAAATAATATCTTACTCAGAGGCGATGTTGTAGTGGTTGCTATTTGCGATATCGACCAAAGAAGAATCTCTATAGCCCAAGAAATGATTGTAAAATATGGGCAAAATAAGGCCCAGGTTTTTTCAAAAGATGAATATGATTATAGAAACCTTTTAGCGCTTACTGAAGTAGATGCTGTTATTATTTCTACTCCCTGGTTGTGGCATACCAAAATGGCAAAAGATGCTATGAAAGCTGGTAAATATACAGGCCTTGAGGTTTCTGCTGCGAATACTTTAGAAGAATGCTGGGATTTGGTAAATGTGCATGAGGAGACCGGTTCTCATCTTATGATTTTGGAAAATGTATGTTACCGAAGAGATGTTTTGGCTGTGCTGTCTATGGTAAAACAAAATTTATTTGGAGAGTTACTGCATTTCAGATGTGGTTATCAGCACGATTTGCGTTTTGTGAAATTAAACGATGGCAAAACTGCCTATGGAAAAGGTGTTGAGTTTGGAGAAAAAGGAATTTCTGAATCTGCTTGGCGTACCCAACATTCGCTATTACGGAATGCAGATGTATATCCGACCCATGGTGTGGGTCCGATTGCTGTAATGTGCAATATTAATAGAGGAAATCGTTTTGTATCTATGACCTCTCATGCCACAAAAGGAGTGGGATTGCATAAATATATTGTAAAACACGGTGGAGAAGATCATCCCAATGCCAAATTAAAATTTAAACAAGGTGATATTATTACTTCAACAATTGATACTGCTAATGGAGAAACTATTATTATAACCCACGATTGTAATTCTCCTCGTCCTTACTCTCTAGGATTTAGAGTTCAAGGTAGTGAAGGAATTTGGGAAGTCGATGGAAATAGAATTTATATAGAAGGAAAATCCGAAAAACCACATCGTTGGGATGATGCTACAAAGTGGCTAGATCAGTATGACCATCCTCTTTGGAAAAAATATGGTACAAAAGCCACGGATGCAGGTCATGGTGGAATGGATTATTTTGTAATGAACTCTTTTGTAGAATCAGCAAAACAAAATATCGCTCCCCCTCTAGATGCTTATGATGCTGCTGCTTGGAGTGCGATTACTCCTCTTTCTGAAGTGTCTATCGCAAACAACGGAGAACCTCAAGATTTCCCTGATTTTACGCGTGGAGACTGGGTAAAAAGAAAGCCATACCAATGGATGAAGGACTCCTTCTAATTTTTTTTTAAAAAATAGAGTTATGTTATGACAGAAGACAAAGATTTAAACTCAACCCTCAAAATTGTAGCACCTGCAAGAATTTGTTTGTTTGGTGATCATCAAGATTATTTGGGTCTTCCAGTAATTGCCTGTGCGATTAATAGGCAAATTACTCTCATTGCAAAACCCAACAAAAGTCTTGAATTTATTTTCAATTTACCGGATATCCAATCTCAAAGGAGTTTTTCTATTCATACATCTTTTGCAATGCTTGAATCTGGAGATTTTTTTGGTTCTGCTTTGCGAAGAGTTAGAAAGTATGGCTGTATTCCTACTTTAGGATACTCGATTACCATACAAGGAAATATTCCAGTAAACGCTGGGGTCTCTAGTTCTTCTGCTCTTGTTGTCGCTTGGGTTTTATTTTTGCTGGATACTTTTGGTTGCGACCGAGAAATTACAGCAGAATTTATTTCTCAATTAGCATATGAAGCCGAAGTATTAGAACACAATTCTCCAGGTGGTAAAATGGATCAATATTCCATAGGGATTGGAAATATTATTTTTATGGAAACTGGAAATCATTTTTCGTATAAGATTCTTGGGAACAAAATGGATGGATTAATTCTAGGAGAATCTGGAATTGTAAAAGATACCCTTGGAGTTTTAAGCAGTGCAAAAACCAATGCCATAGAAGCAATTAAAGTGATTCAAAACAAGCGTCCAGAATTTACTATAGAAACAGCAACTTTGAGGGATTATGAGATTTCTTCTCATTTACTTTCAGAAACCTTAAAACCTTATTTTTATGCAGCCATACAGAATCATCGCATTACTCAAAAAGCAAGGGCTGAATTAAGAAAGGAACCAGTAAACCTTCAAAAAATTGGAGCCTTAATGAATGAACATCATACAATGTTAAGAGACCATTTAAAAATTACGGTTCCTAGAATAGATGCAATGATAGAAGCGGCCAAAGCCGCAGGCGCCTATGGTGCTAAAATAGTAGGTTCTGGAGGTGGTGGTTGTATTGTAGCTATTTCGCCGAAGGATAAAAAGAAAGAAATTATAGAAGCTATAAAACAAGCAGGCGCTAAAGATGCGTATGAAGTTTTGGTGGCCAAAGGAGTATTTAAACTATAAATTTAATTGTCTGTAAAAGGAACTCGTTGCATGAGCAACAAAGGACTCTTATTTGCGAATTATTTTCATAAGTGTATCAAGGCTATAGATAAAAACACAAGGATAAAAAAATCATATGCATCATAATTTAATACTACTAGCAGGAGGTGCTTCCTCGAGAATGAAGAAATCTATGGGTGCTACTTCTCTTTCAGTAGAAGAGGTGAAGAATGCCAATACCACTAGTAAAGCCTTATTGACTTTTGGAAAAAATAATCGGCCCATTTTGGATTTTTTATTATTGAATGCTGAAAAAGCGGGCTATACCAATGTTTTCATTATAATTAGTGAAGATGGTGAAGCTTTTAAAGATTATTATGGACAAGAAACTCGCAACAACAAATTTAATAATCTTCGTATTTCATATGCTACGCAATACATTCCAAAAGATAGAATAAAACCATTAGGTACTGCTGATGCTGTTTTACAGGCGATGGAGCAATATCCAAATTTACAAAAGCAAACTTTTACGGTTTGCAATAGCGATAATTTATATTCGGTAAAGGCATTAAAAGCTCTGGCCGATGCTTCTGCAGCCAATGCATTTATAAGTTATGATCGAGAAGGGTTACAATATCCAATAGAGAAAATTGAACGATTTGCATTGGTGCTTTTAGATGCCAATTCACACATTATCGACCTCATAGAGAAACCTACCAACGATCGAGTGGCAGACTATTCAGATGCTTTAGGGAAATTAAGAGTAAGTATGAATGTTTTTAAATTTACAGGAGAACAGATATTTCCTTTTTTGAAAAAATGTTCCATACATCCCTTACGAAATGAAAAGGAATTGCCTACTGCTATTTCAGCGATGTGTGGGAGTGGTTCTTATTATATGAAAGGAATTCCTTTTTGCGAACATGTTCCAGATTTAACTACAAAAGAAGATATTGTTATTATGAAGTCTTATTTAGAAAAACAATATCCAGAACTTTTTTAACCTTTATCCAGAGTTTTACTTTCTGGAGCTTTGCTTCAATTTGATTAAGATACAAGTTGTATTCAAAGATTGATCTTGGTATATAATTCTTTCCTTGAAAGACCTTTCATCAATAATTTTAGGTATAAAATTTCTTTATGGTGTATATTTGCAAATTCAATAAATGATATGCGTACAAAAACCATCAAAAAAAATAAGATTAACGTTGTTACTTTAGGTTGTTCAAAGAACATTTATGATAGTGAAGTGTTAATGGGACAGTTAAAAGCCAATGGTAAAAACGTTGTGCATGAAGATCCAGAAGATGATGGAAATATTGTCGTAATTAATACTTGTGGATTTATTGGTAAGGCAAAAGAGGAATCTATAGATACAATTTTGCATTTTGCAAAAAGAAAAGAAGCAGGTGAAATTGACAAAGTTTTTGTCTCTGGTTGTTTAAGTGAACGATATAAACCAGATTTACAAAAAGAAATTCCGAATGTAGATCAGTATTTTGGTACGCATGATTTACCTAATTTGTTAAAAGTTTTAGAAGCTGATTATAAACATGAATTAATAGGTGAGCGTTTAACAACAACGCCAAAACATTATGCCTATTTAAAAATTGCAGAAGGTTGTGATAGACCTTGTTCGTTTTGCGCAATTCCTTTAATGCGAGGAAAACATAGATCAACTCCTATAGAAGATATTGTTACAGAAGCAACAAAGCTAGCAGAAAAGGGAATTAAAGAAGTTATGTTAATTGCCCAAGATTTAACGTATTACGGGTTAGATATTTACAAAAAAAGAGCTTTAGCTAAATTACTAGAAGCTTTGGTAAAAGTAGACGGAATTGAATGGATACGAATGCATTATGCATTTCCTTCAGGATTTCCTATGGATGTTTTGGAAGTTATGAAACGCGAACCTAAAGTGTGTAATTATTTAGACATCCCTTTACAACACATAAATACAACCTTGTTAAAGTCGATGAAGCGAGGAACAACTCATGAAAAAACTACTTCATTAATACATACGTTTAGACAGGCTGTTCCTGAAATGGCTATAAGAACTACTTTAATTGTTGGGTATCCTGGAGAAACAGAAGAAATGTTTCAAGAATTAAAAGATTGGGTAGAAGAAATGCGTTTTGAACGTTTGGGTGCTTTTGAATACTCTCATGAAGAAAATACTGGAGCCTACGTATTAGAAGATGATGTTCCTTCTGAAATTAAATTTAAAAGAGTAAATGAAATTATGGAAGTTCAGTCTCAAATTTCTTGGGAATTGAATCAACAAAAAATAGGAAAAACGTTCCGTTGTTTATTCGATAGAAAAGATGGTGAATTTTTTTATGGAAGAACAGAGTCTGATTCACCAGATGTAGATAACGACGTTTTGGTTGATGCCACAGAGCATTATGTTAAAATTGGTGAGTTTATTGACATTAAAATTCATGAGGCCGGTGACTACGATTTATATGGAACACCTATTAAAGTTTTGGAAAAACCAATGCCTTTTCATCAGAAAAAGGGTTTGAAAATTAGTTAATAAAATAGTTTATTAGAATAGGTTTTTTCCAAAAAGTATATTATTTCAATGTATCTGAATTTAAAAAGAAAACAGCATTGGCAACAAATAGTTTTCCGTTTTCCCAGAAAGATCTAAACAATGGATTATCTACCATATAAATAATACTTCCTCTTCCCATTTGTTCTTCACCAAATAATAAAGATTCTGGAACATTTTCTAGGGCTTTGCTTCCAGCGTATCCAGATACATTTTTTGTGTTTTTATCAAAATAAGCAACATTGTTTCCGTCTTTTAAATATTCATAAGATGTTCCACTTAATTTTAAGGAGAAATACTCATTAGCATAACCAAACCCTAAAGGATGCGTATTATCTATTTTACCTTTAAAAACACTACCAGTAATTAAATTGGCAACGCTTTTACGTTCTCTTTTTGCATAGGGTATTAGGTTTGCTTTTACAGAATCTTTTTTTGATTTTTTCTTTTTTAATGCATATCCTTTTTGGTCAGAAAAACTATTCAGTGCATTTCCAATAGCGATTAATGTGCCTCCAGAACGTACCCATTTTTTTACTTTTTCTAAAGTAGGTTTATTTAAAATTCCATTATAATAACCGTCTGGTACTATAATTACGTCATAATTTAAAAAATCTGTAGAATCAAACCTGTCGGAATTAATAATAGTTATTGGGTATTTTAGTTGTGTTTCAAAGAAATGCCAGATTTCTCCAAAACTTAAAGAAGATGTTCCTTTGCCCGATA
>Ga0115008_10002908_pt1 | contig 14181 bp, 14 predicted proteins | sample FraStrMetagenome_FD_87164 | JGI IMG/M metagenome (GOLD analysis project Ga0115008, IMG submission 87164) | Marine eukaryotic phytoplankton communities from Arctic Ocean - Fram Strait ARC3M Metagenome | ecosystem: Environmental > Aquatic > Marine > Oceanic | place: Fram Strait | collected...
CATTAGATGCATTTGGATCATTATAATATACTACATTTCTAACACAAGGATTTCCGGTGTATACATCAGTGTTTAAATTGCCGTTAGCTAACCATGCATCAGAATCTTCTACTAATCGAATTATATCATCAGAAAATTTAGACAAACCTGCTAAAACAGGATCCTCGGCTTCAGTTATAATTTCTGCGTTTATATCATCATACCATACTATATTACCATTAGCGGTAGCAACTGAAATTTCAGTTTCAGCCATGGCATAAGATTCAACTTTATATTTAACAATATCAGGTAATGGTGCAAAATTTTGAAATTCAGATGCTTTAAATGGTAAACCGATTGTAACCGATTCAACATAATCAAAAGTATTATCTGTATCGCTCCATTCTACATCTAACGATGAATAATCTAATATATCATTACCTGATGAACTATAAATCATATCATAACCCAATGCAAATGTTTTAGTATTCGTTTGGGTTATTAAATCATTGGCAACTGGATTACCTAATCGACCAGGAAATGCGGAATATGAATACCATGTAGCGCCTAAATCGTTAGATACTTTACCAATTGGTTGCCATCTCTCAAAGGCATATATTTTATCATCTATTTTTGAAGGAATTGTTCTATCAATATCACCTGTACAAACTGATTGCATTGTTCCATAATTTACAACAGATTTTTCATTTGTGACAACATCATCTGCAATTTGACTAATATTGTTCATATTATAAGCATCAAATATAAAACCACGCTTCATTAGATGCGCTGTTTGTTCCAATGAGTCACCTGCATTATTACTAAATTTAATAGGAACAATACCATCAGAAGATTGTATATTGTTTAAATTACGTGTAATAACTTGATTTGCTAATGTAAAATTAGATTGATTTGCTATTGAATTTTGGTTAATTTCAAATGTTGAAACTAACTCCATAACATACCAATCTGAAGGGTCAAAGTTTTTACCACGTGAACGAATTTTATATTGATATGATCTTAATGGTTGAACAGTATCAAAATATTTTAATTCAGCAGTAGATTCAATATAAACAGGGGAATCATACGCCCATATAACATCATCACCTGATAAAATTCCTCTTACAATTTCATATGAAAAACCAATACCTACAGTATCCCATTCAAATTTTATATAATTAGCTGATACTAATGTATATGTAGATATTGTTATAGCGGGTGCTAATAATGTTATGTTAGGCATTGTCAATTTGCTCCAATGTAATAGTAATATAATCAGGTCTTAATTTTGGTTCAAAAACAATAAGACCCCCATTAGAACTATATATATTTGTTCTAACTGGCGCACCTTCTAAAACTAAATCAGCGGTGTATATGTTATTTGATATACCTATGTTGTTAAAGTCATATATAAGTGTACCTGTATTTTTATCAATTTCACCTATTGAATAATATAAATCTTCTGAATCATTTATTATTAATGTTTCTGTATATTGTTTACCTAAATCATTTATTCTTGTTAATACATATGAACCTGATGCATAAGGTGTAGATCCGTTTGTAATATCATTTACATTAAATGGTCCTACTACTATATCACTATCAATACTAAACATATTAAAATTAGTAGGAGTATCATCGTTAGAATCATTTTTAAATTCTATTGTGGATTTTGACCATATATCTAATAATGGATTCATAAAAGAAACACCATTTTGTGGTGTATTAGTTAAATAAACACCAGGTACTTCAAATATTAAAGAAATATTTATATTAGAACCTAATATAGCTGAATTACTCGAGTCAATATATTGTAAAGATTTTGAGGTATGAAATGCACCGCCAAACGATTCTACTTTATCAGTATAATATGTATCAATAGAGTCAATTATTTGATTTTTTAGAAAAGCAGTACCTTGTGGTACACTAGAAGCAACATAGTTAGCATTGATATAATGATTAATATATAAGTAATCAGGTTCAACTATTACAGGTGTAATAGTTAATATATTATATGGTTGTAAAAACGAAATTATTTCTTGTTGCTGTAATTCAGTCAATATTAATGCATCTACTGGTTTAATTGCAAGAAAAACATACCCAGGTTTATCAGATGTTCCATATGCAGATATTGCTTGTACATATGAAGCAAATTGTAAACGTACAAATGCTTCATAATCATATTGTGTTACACATCTTTGTTGTGTTTCTTGATAAATACTTGCTGTGTTTCTAATATGCTCAGTTGATTCGGCTGCACCCCCGCCATATGATCCATTCCATAATGAATCATTTAAAGGATTAGATGTAACTGATTCAACAATTACATTTAATAAACTTCCGTTAAATTCGTATGCTGTAGTTCCGTTAGCACTAGCACCTTGTGTTTTAATATATTCTACTTTAATAGACGATCCAACAGATGGACTTAAACCACCTATATAATTATATGTAGTTGGATCAGTTGCATCTTGAACACCTGCACCAAAATATATTCGAGTAAATCCATCAGTTGTTTCATTTACATAAAAAACTGGTGCAGAAGGATCAACTGATAAAGCTGATTTAGATGACCAATTAGTATATTGAGCTGTAGTATTTCCTACATTATCTGTAACATATACATTCATGTAATCACGATCTATGTCTGTATCATATAATATAATATCTGTAATACTATCATAAGTGAAATATTGTACTGCTTTATTACCTTGAATAATATCTAAGTAAGAATGATATGTTCCTGTAGTAGCATCAAATTCTATTGTAGTGTCTTCCCAGGTAATAAAATTAAAATCATCTAACCCTTCCAATGTTCCCACAAATGAAGTATTAGAAGGTATTAATATTGATATTGGATCAGTATCACCGTTTGTAGTAGCAATAAAATTTATTTTATCTTTTGTACATGAAACACTTGAAGGTATATATCCTTTATCTTGGGCATTTTGTACTACGGCCTCACGTGTTTGTGCAGTTCGTAAAAATGACTCGAATAATGCAGTATTAGAATATTGTTGATTATATAATGTAACATACGCTAATAAATTCATTTGCTGAGACATATGAGATGCCTCAAAATTATAATCCTTGAATTCGTCTGTATCTTTATAAAAATTTATTAAATCTTGTTTGATTGATTCAAAATCAGCGCTTGATACGGGTAAATTGGATGTATCGTATATGTTAGTTAATGTATTTTTGTCCATTTTATTTCCTTAAATATTTGATTGTGATTGAATAGGAACTCTTAATGTATATTCATCAACATTATTATACCTTACCTTATACTTTATATATACGTTGTAAATATTATTGTTTGTATCTGGATTTACTTTTACATCTTGTATAATTACTCTTGGTTCAAAACTATTAATTGCTGATATAATACGTGTTCTCATTCTATCACCTTGTATTAAACTCATAGTTTCAAATAATATACTAGATAAATCTGTGCCAAATAATGGACGAAAAGGTACTGTACCCGGTGTAGTTAATAATAATTTTTGTAATGCAATTTCAATAGATTTATTATTAATTGCCATTGACGTATCACTTTGATAATTCTTAGACATACCCGGATCAAAATCTGAATAATAAATGTCTATTTCTTTATATTTATTTCTTTTAAATATAGATGTCATGTTATTGTCTCCATGAATGTTACAGGTGAGCCATTTGGTGGTAATAATTCCACTATAGCACACTCGAATGTAACTACAACTGATTGTGTTACATTATAAAAACCTTCCCAACCTAAATCAGGTTCTGTAGTAATAAAATTTTCTATTGCAGATTGCATGGCTGATACTTTTGCCATTGAATTAATTACAACGGATTGTACAGCAACCCCTCCATGTGTGGGTATACCAGGTGTGATATTTGTTGCCCAATATCCACATATAGCAGCTGCTATATTATTAACAGTTGCAGATGTATTATCTGATATGAATCCAGCTTCTAAAATGGATTTTGTTCCACCTACTGCCAAATTACCACCCAGTAATATACCTTGTCTTGCATATAAGTCGTAATATTCAGCAAATTTTACACTTAATTCAGTAGGTGATAGAAATGTAGTTGAACCATCATTTCTTGCTATTTGCTCATTAACTATGTTTGTTGATGGCGTGGCGCCATTTGTTGCTATTAATGTCATAATATTGGTGGACTCGTTGGTGAACCTAAGTTGCCTATATGAGTATGTGTATTTAAACTAATTCCTATATTAGTAATAACATCTCCTATTGGTGTAACTTTTGCTCCAGTTGAAAAATTCACTGATCCATTTGTATTAAATACATTATCACCATGAGGTGTAGTTAATGTAATATTACCACCAGCTACAACATCTACAGTGTCACTAGTATTTACTAATACAGTAGTTGCATTTATTTCTGCATGTTCCGTTACATTTGAAGTCATAGTTTCACAATTTATTTCTGCATGTTCCGTTACATTTGAAGTCATAGTTTCACAATTTATTTCTGCATGTTCTCTAACATTTGCCGTTATTGTTTGACAATCAACTACAACACTTTCTTGTACTTGAACATGAGCCTTTCCCTCTACGTTTTGTTCGACATTGCCAGTAACTTGCTGTAAAACGTTACCTTCAACATACATATTAGCATCACCCACAACTGTAATATTTAAATTACCAGTAACAGATAAATTTTTACCATTTAAAACAATTTCAAAATCTTCACCTATTACTTTTGTTATTTTAGAACCATCGGGGCGAACTTCATAAAATGTACCACTTGGATGATATTCATGTATTCTTTCTTTTTCAGGTGTACTATCCATTTCACGTATAATACCAACTGCGCCAGCAACATGATTAGATTCAAATACTTGATTATGTGGATATTGAGTAAAATAACTTTGTAATGGTTCATCATATACAGGATTACTACCTTGATATTCAAATATAGGAATTTTAATTTCTAATGTTCTACTATCTGCTTTATCAATTAATACTTTATGTCTAGCTAATTTTTTATGTGGTTCTTCATCATTTTCAGTTAATGATAATCCGGATAAATCGACACTACCATCATCATCAAAATCATTTCTTGCTAGCCTATTTGTACCTTGTTCATTTAAATGATCTGATAAAGGATATATATTTTCAGGGTCAGTGAACACTTTAGTGTAATTTTCATTTACTTTATTACTAAACCCTATTAATGTTCCTGTAATAATTGGTTCTTGTTTTAAATCATCTCTGAAATACCCTGTAACCCATGTACCGTTTAATATACCAGTAGGTGAATTACCTATGCCATTAATAGATGCACTTGTAGTGGGTTGTAATATAGATGCCCAAGGTAAATTTTCAGTTTTTAATTGAATTAAACCACCTGCAATATTTTCAGGTGAATGATAACCAAAAATTCTTACTTGTACTCTACCTAATTTATATTCTGTATCTATATTGTTTTCAACTACACCATGCCACCATGTATTGTTATTAGTAATCATATTATTATTCCTATTTTATGTTGCTATCACTCATTAACGTATATTCACAACTTAAATTTGATAATGTAACGGAATATTTAATAGCAATTATAATCCAATTACCGCTTATATTAATGTTAATATTTGAAGAAACGCGATTGCCGTTATCTATATTTAAAAAATTAACACCTACAATGTCACCCACTGTTATATCAGTAAATCCAGCACTTCTTATTACAATTCTTTTAGAATCGTTACGTGTTTTTTCTAATGTTGAAACTGCTGTCTTATGAGCACCATGATCATCTTTTAATTTATTATATATAGAATCACTAGAAACTAATTTATTTTTATTATATGTTTGCATATTATCAACTACATTTTCATATTGATATAATGTACTGTTATCATTTAATAATGGACGATCTTTATCTAATGTAGATCTATCATATTTAATAAATTCAAATGATTGGTCTATTAAACTAGTAGATGTAACATTACATCCAAATGTACCATCTTTATAATTATTATCTGAATTATTTAACCAAAATGCATCTAAATATTCTATATTAAGAGTATTACCTTCACCGGCATTAAGTGATTCATTTGGTGTTTTGACTGCAAAACTAAATTCAGGTTTAACAGACATTAAACTACCCATAGAAACAAAATTTAACCCGTCTCTATTCTCAAAAAATCTAAAATCACTTGATTTAAATTCTGTTGATATTGCTACATCTAATAAATCGGTTATAACATCATTTGGTTTAGTTACACCTATAGAATATTTTCCAATGCTAGCTGTCTCTTCTACTTTAACATTGAAATTACTTGCATAATTTGTTAATATATCATTTACAATAAAACTTGGGTTAGTATTATCATAAAATTTACTTATTCTATTTGTTTCATTTACTGCTAAAAATTGAGATGATAATTCAATACTTATATATGATGTTGGGCTAGTACTCGAACAATCAGATATTAATTCAGTACTTAAACATCTAAATGTTTTTTTATATTCAGAACGTATACCATTACCATTACCTTTACCTTTGCCACTAGCAAAAGATATTTCAATTAATTCTTGTCCTGTAAAACGACTCATTAATCCTGAAATATTAGCTCTATTTTGTATAGTAATACTACCTTCAATCATATCATTAATAGTTTCAAAGAACGCAAATGATACTAATTCATTAGTTATTTCTAACGATGTACTACCAGGTAAACGTAATATAATATAATTAATTACAAAATTCTCAGCAGGAGCCAATGATGTATTTTGAATCATATTATACTCCTTTTCTAATTTCTGTTAACATATCAGTAACAAATTGATTAATATCACCTTTCTTTACTATTAATATATTACGGAATTTATCATCATTTAATTGGCGTTCATACTCTAAATTAGTTTTAGGTATCATGGTGCCATGATACAAAATCTCTTCACTATCATCATCGGCATTAAACCATTGTAAAGGATTTTCTGGTCGATTATTCATATTATACCAAATTAATCCATTTTCATCTTCATAATGATGAATATTTTCAGGTATTGAAACGCCTGAATATTTATTTAATGTATATTCGTAAATTTCATCTTGCGTTAATAACCAATCATTAAATCCACCATCTCTAATTTGTGAATTCAATAATGAAAATATCCATTGTAAATTACAATTATTATATAATTTATATGATAGTGATTCTGCTTTAGTATTGTAAGGTACTTCATATAATACAAATTCATATTTATTAGATATACGCTTAAGATATGTATATGGGTTCTGTACAATATTTGCAATTGTAACCCCATCATATTCCATTGTTTCAAATGCTGATATTATCATTATATTATTATCCTTTATATTCAGTATTACCTAATCCTTGTAGATTAGTATGTGTTTGTTGTGATTGATATAAATCTGAATCCATCGGGATTAATTCAATAAATGTTACTGTTAATTCGATGGCTGATGGATCACCAGCAGTACCTTTTAATGTTTTACTATAGTCATCTGGTGTCATGTTATATTCTACATTTTGTATCGCTGCTGGACCAAATACAAAACGTGGAGTATCTCGAGTATCCGAACTTGATTCACCTCCAAACATTTCTGTAATTGTCCACATTTTAGGTACATCATAAAATGAACTACCAAATGATTTATATGCTGAAGATTCATTACCATCTTCATCCTTTGATGATAATAATGTAGGTAAAGAATAATAATGAAAATAATAAATTATTTTTGCCATTGACTTTAAATCTGCTGGGTTTCTAGGTGTCATTTTAAAATTAAATGATTGTGTTCTATTTTCAGTACCTTTATACATTTGTGCTTGTGGTGTTATTTTAATTTGACCTTTATTTGATATACTAGAAACATTACTAGTAGTGTCTAGTAAATTCATTAATGAACCCATTAAAGCAGATGCACCTGCATCTGCCCCGTCAACTACTTTATCAACTATCGATGGATTATCAGTTTTTTTACTAGTTGGGCTAGCAGATGCAGTAATAGCACTAATAATATTATCTATAATACCAGGAGATATACCTTCATAATTATGTGATAATTTTGTTACCATTAATGGTTTATACATGTAAATATCAATTAAATTAGTATTTGTTGTAATAGAATCATCTAAAGATGCAGAAGACACAGATTTTTGTTTTTCACGATATGTTGTGGCTAATGCTTTATTAGATCCCTTTACAATTGTAATAGGATCAATACATGCGAAATGTAGACAATTTCCAAATAATTCAGTTTTAACTTTTAAATTATCAGGGAATGATAAGAACTTGTCTGTAGGATCAATATTATCCATTGTATTTTTACCTCGTATAAATATAACAATATACTGTATTTATACGAGGTAATTTGATGGCATATAGTGGTAAATTTTGTCCTAAAAATAAGGAAAAATATCAAGGTGACTGGAGAAAAATTACATGGCGTTCAAGATGGGAACATAATTTATTGAAACATCTTGATACAAATCCACATGTAGTTAAATATGGTTATGAAAATATTATTATACCTTATCGTAGTAAAGCAGACAAAGGTAAAATGAGAAGATATTATATGGATTTTATGGTTCAATACGATAATGGATTAACTTGTTTAATTGAAGTTAAGCCTCATATTGAAACAATTTCACCTAATGTACCTAAAAGATTAACTGAAAAAGCTAAAATGAATTACAATAAAAAGGCATATACATATCAAGTAAATCAAGATAAATGGGAAGCGGCGGCACAATATTGTGCAAAGAAAGGTTGGAAGTTTTTTATTTTAACAGAAAAAAATTGTAATAAAATAGGAGTTAAATTTTAATGTCATCTGAAACAAAAACAATCCAAGAAATAACTCAATTTATGAATGGAGTTAAAGAATTTAGTAATTGGTCGACTGTTAAAGCGGATATGTGGCATACAACTAAAATTGAGACTGCTGTACCATTAAATGAAAAAGGAAATATGTCAAGTGTAAAATCACACAAAGTTGATATACCTAAAGCGGGTAGGATGTATTCATTTGGTTATAGTGCAAAAACTGCCAAAACTTTGCCTTATTGGGATAAATACCCTTTAATAATTTGTTTAAGTGTAGCGGGTAATCGTATGCAAGGTGTTAATTTGCATTATATACCACCTAAACAACGTGCTATATTTTTAGATATTATAATGAAATATTCATCTACAAAAACATCATCTAATACTAGTTACTTGAAAATAAATTACGCAAAAATTAAAAATATAAAATGGGTTGGGCACATGCTGAAACAATATCTGTTCAATCATGTAGTACAAACATTCGAAGAAATAGCACCTAAAGATTGGGGAAAGGCTATAAATCTTAAAACACAACAATTTACCGCCGGTGATACTGGTAAACGAGTTAGTGCAACAATTGCATATAATGACCGTAATAAATAACAGGAGTTCATATAATGAGCATTTTCAGTAAAGTTAATAGTACTATAACTAGAACTAACTCAGAATCAAAAGCACCTGGTTTATCTACCGCAATGGATAAATGGATGGGAACCATTGCAGCATGGGATTTAGCTCGTAAAAATATATTTTTAGTACGTATAGAAAACCCAATTGATAATTCTAACGGAAATATAATAAATAGGGCAAATGGTGTAGGTGCAGATGATTCAGGTATATTAAATGGATTATCTGATAATGCACTAGTCAGTCAAGGTATATCACTAATTACAAACGCTGCTACTACAGCTGCATCTACATATTTAAAAGATAATTTAGGTGCTTATTCTCAAGCAGTTATTAAATCTGGTTTTGGTGATTATTATGCAGATCTAATGGGTATTGGCCAATCATACATAGCAACAAAAGATTTTAAACCTGCCGATAGTTTAGGTATGATGGCAAAATCAGTAACATTACCAGGTTACAATACTGATATTAAAAAAGATTTCATGCAAAGACAAAAGAAAGATTTATTAGTAATGGGAACAGATTTTGATAATTTGTCTATGGTAGTACGTAGTTCTAGTTCAATGATGGAATATGCATATTTAACTGATCAATTAAGTAAATATATAAATAATAAAAATAATAAAGTAGCATTTCCTGATAGTTTGATATTCCCCCAAATATTAGTTTATATATACAATAGAGAGACAAATGCAGTTGCTACTGCTATTTACAATAATTGTTATATTGCAAGTATATCAGCATTAGAATATGATTATGACAATAACAACGAAGAACAAACATTTACAGTGGAATTTACTTTCGAAGATTCGAAATTTATGACATATCCAGCAGAAGTTGGCATGAGTGGTGTTCAAGGCATTTTTACGGGTGCATCAACATTAATTTAATAAAAGGTAATATATTATGGCGAAAAAAGGCAAATTTAACATTAATGCAGTGACAATTCCAACATTTAAAGTTAGATTATATAACGGTGAATCTATTACTGTTCGCTCAATTGTAATGAAAGAGTATAGAAATTTATTATTAGCAAAAGACGGTTCAACTGAAGGTGTTGATCATATTGATGCTATCGAACAAGTAGTTAAAAATTGCATCATAGACGATATTGATATAGAAGAACTAACTGCTTATGATTTTGAATTAATTTTTGTTAAGGCATTTGAATTCGGAACAGGTGATTCTAAAATATCAGTAAATTTTCAATGTACTAACAAAGTATCAAAGGATGAATCTGAAGAATTAAGTCCATGTGCATCTTTGATTAAAGCAAATATTGATATTAGTAAAATTAAACCATCTGTTAAAGCGGAAAATCATGATTCAAATGAATTATATAAACAATTTGAAATTCAAGACGGCATATATGTTGTTATAAATAAACCAACATTTAAAGATACCGCATTTTTTGACAACAGTTCAGCTGAAGGGATTATAACGTCTATAATGCATAATTTTAAATCTATTCAAGTTGAAGATATTGAAACAGATATGTTGGATATAGATAATGATGATTTAGATGAATTATTTGAAAGAATTAGTCCACAATTAATAAAAGAAATGTTTGAATATGTATCTTCTATTCCTAGAATACAATATACATTAAAAATGAAATGTCCATCTTGCGGAAAGGGATATACACAAGTATTAACGGGTATAGAAGATTTTTTTATCTAATGTTCGCAGGTGATAACATAAACAATTACTATCAACGTGTTTATGCTCTATTGCGGACAGATATAATTAATTTTAATTTATCTGATATTGATTATATGATGCCTTTTGAAATAACTATTATGTTCGGGCAATTAAAAGAATCTATCGAACAAATTAAATTAGAACAAAAGAAAAATAATCGATAGTAACAAAAATAAAATATAGGAATTTATAACTCATGGCAATAAATGATTCTTCAAATATAATAGTAAAAAATATGAATTATATACCTCCTAGCGGAGTAGATAAAGCGAAAAAAACAATGGAAAATGATGAATCTGATTCAGCTAATCGTAAAAAATCAGATCATAATGTTTTAGATTCACCAAATTCATCAGTATCTTCTTCTGTTACAGGTATTTTAAAAAATATAGAAAGAACTCAGGCAGCTACACAATTGGCAAATGAAAAGTCATTACAAGAAATTATAAGTTTAATGACAAATGAAAAAACAAATGAGCAAACTGTTATACGTGCCCGTGATAAACATTATATGAATATTATTACAGCAATTCAAGGAATTAATGCAAGTATTATACAACCAAAAACTAATGAGTCAAATATTAATAATGATGATTCAATTAATAATTCTAAAAATATAGATAATGGTGTAGAAAAATTAAATCAAACATTATTACAAATTAATAATAAACTTAATTCATTAGATAGTAATATATCACAAGGTTTTTCTTTATCTGTTGAACAAGCAGAAAGTCATATGGCTTTAAAAATTAAAGCTGAAGAATCACAAAACAAACGCGCTAATGAAAATAACAAAAGTGGATTATTAAAGGTAGGTGGGTTAATAGGTGAAGGTGTAAATAAATTAGGTTCAGCTGTAAAAAATACAGTTGGTATGGCATTAGATGATAGAGATAATGTAGCAATTGCAATTGCCACATCTGCTATAAGTGGAATAAAAGATACCTTTGATCAATTATCAAAAACAAAGGACGGTTTTGTTAAAGGGTTAATGTTTTTAAAGGGAGGTGATAATAAATTATCCGCTGAAGAAAGAACATTAGAGTTATTCGAGCAAGGTTTAGATAATAGTCGTAAAGAAGCAGAACAATTACAAGCAGCAACACAAAATAATTCAAAATTACAAGAACAATCAGTTGAATTTTTAGAACAAATTTATAATAACATGATTAACGATGTTCAAGAAATGGCAGATAGTACACTTAATGAACATGCTTTATCTCCGTCTGATAAAAATATACAATCCATTTCAAATAATATGGAATATATAACACAAATGCTTGATATGAGTGGTTCAGTGTTAACAGATGTACGTGATCATTTAATACCATTACTAGATAATGATGATTTAATATTGGAACACGAAACTAATCCAATATTAATTGATTATAATCAAAATTTAAAATCAATTGAAAATACAATAAATAAAGCATTTAATAATAATGAAAATGTAAACCCATTAATTATTGATGTACCTCAATTGGAATCACCTGAAATATCTCAATTAGAATCACCTGAAATATCTCAATTGGAATCACCTGAAATATCTCAATTGAATACACCTAAAATATCTCAATTGGAATCACCTGTAATTCCTAAACTAGAATCACTTGATGTAAAATTATCTAATGATTCAGATAATTCAAGTTTGAATAATATTAATAATACATTAATAGAAATGTTGAATGCATTACAATTATCACATAATGATATGATAAAAAATAATATTGATCCATCTTCTATTGATAATAAAAATTTATCATACGATCCTGCTAATGTAATTGAATTATCAGAAACTATGAGTGTTTTCAATGAGCAAGTTGAAATTGGTAATAATACATTAAAAAAAGCAAATGAACAAACATTATCTAGAGATAATGCATTAACTACAATAAATGATAATTTAAATAAACGCGAAGATAAACGTACAGCTAAATTATCCGCTAGACAATTACGTGAAGATAAAATGGATGCAATACGTGCTAATAAAAGTGTTAAATCAAATAAACGAACAAATAAAGCACTTAATTCTACTAGTAAAGCGGTTAATAATTTAGGTAAAACATTAGGCAAAGTTACTGGTGTATTTACATTATTAAGAGTCGGAGCGGTTATAGTTTCAGGTGCTCTTATGTTATTTGGTGTTTTGTCTTCAGCAGTTGGTTTAGTAATGGGATCTATCCCTGCATTAATTATATTAGCACTTGTTGGTTTGGCAACAGCTGTATATTCTTGGTGGGACGAATTAAAACAATTTGGAAATGATTCAATGGAATGGATGAAAAAACAATACGATGATATGTTAGAATGGTGGAAAAATTTAGATATATTTGGTTCAATAAAAGATGCATTTTCAAATTTTTTCGATTGGATGATACATACAATAAATGATTATTTACCAAATTCTATGCAAATAGGGCCAGTAACATTAACTGAAGCTGAACAACAATCTAAAACGGAATTTGAACAAAATCCATTAAATGAAGGTAAAGAATGGGTAAAACCTGAAGGTGAAGGGTTATTAGATGATGCATGGGAAGGTATAAAATCTTTTGGTTCAGATGTAAAAAATAATATAATTGAAGCAGATAATATATTAAAGGAAAATATTAAAGCAGGTGCTCATATAGTTAAAGATTTAATATTACCTGGTAAATCAGATAAACGTGCAAAGGAAATAATAGAAGAACAAAACGCTCGAGCTGCATATGGAAATCATGATGTACCAATTGGCTCATCTAATGTTGTTATGAAAAGCGATATTGTTAATAATAGTCAAACTATAATGCCGGCTAATGTACAAAGATATACCGGAAATAATAAAAAATGGGAATAATAAAAAATTCGATAAAAAACATCCAGAAAAATTCATTATCTCAATACTTAAATACAAAGCATATACTGAAAGATTAAAGAAATTAAATATAGAATATTTAAAATTTATTTGGTTAGTATTGTAACACAAAAACAAACAAGTTGCTCACTCCATTCATCTTCATACCACTTCTATAATAGTTACCTACATTCGCTTGTAAAATACAATATTCATTTAAAGA
>Ga0115008_10002912_pt1 | contig 14169 bp, 12 predicted proteins | sample FraStrMetagenome_FD_87164 | JGI IMG/M metagenome (GOLD analysis project Ga0115008, IMG submission 87164) | Marine eukaryotic phytoplankton communities from Arctic Ocean - Fram Strait ARC3M Metagenome | ecosystem: Environmental > Aquatic > Marine > Oceanic | place: Fram Strait | collected...
AAGCTCAATTTAATTATTTAAATAATGATACTGAACTGTTTGATGGAATAAAATTTAATAATGTTTCTTTAGGAGATATTATGATTGCATCAGGCGATTTAACCAAAATGAAAACTTTTTTTGGAAGTGATACTCAGGAAAGACCTAACAATACTGCTCCCTTTTTAGCTAAATTTATAATAAATAATGATATTTCTTTTGGCTTTGAAGATGAAACTGATACTGGTAATAATTACGATTTAACATACATTAGAGTAAAAAACTCATCGGTAATTGTGAATGTAAAAGGGCTATCTGTAAAGATCGGAGATCATAAAAGTAAATTTAATAACTTTAATCTTAACTCAAATAATAAATATAACTTTACAGATACAGATACAGGAAGTACCTCATTATTTTTTAAAATTGATAAGGACGATAAAGTTTCAGAAATTAAATATATTTCTTATTAAGAACATTAACACAATAAGCAAACCAAAAACATTTCTATGTTAGATAACGTGGTTTTCAACATCTACAATTAGATAATGTAGATAATGAAGATAATGTAGGTTTAAAAAAACATTTTTTAGAGCATGTATTTAAAAGTCAAGTAGCGTATTCGCAAATTCTTTCTTTGCCTCATCTTCAAATCCTGCAAAGTAGTTTTTAGTTACGCTTAAATCACTATGGTTTAAAGCCTCAGATATAAACTCCATACTAGCCCCCTTTCTCAATGAATTGGTAGCAAATGAATGCCTTGCCCAGTATGTACTTAAATCTAAAGGCAAATCATTTTCTTTGGCTATTCTTTTAATATGGTCATTAATATATCGAGTGAAATTTTTAATTTTCTTGTATTGAATTTTAGCATCTTCTTTGACGTCTATAATATCAAATACATTATTCTTTTGATTACCATATTTCTTTATGACACTCTTAGTAAAATCAGTTAAGTAAATAGTAATTTCTGTTTTCTCTGCTGACTTATCAAAAGTTTTTGATCTATAGTAATAAAAATAAAACAACCAAATAAAATATCAATGAAATTTATACTGTAAAGGAAGCTGCAACCAACTTGAAATGCTCTAAAAAAACTATTTACAGATTATGTAAAGAAGGGAGAGTTAATTCCTTTAAACTAGGAAACATAATAAAGATTTATAAAGAATCGCTAGTAGAAGAAAACTTAAATTCAATTAGACCAAAATTTTAAATTTTTTTTTTTAAAGCCTAGCTATATCCAAAACGACATCTATACCCATTAACTTACATAAATATGACTGGAACTCCAACTAATAAACTTAATGAGCAAAGAAAATCTAGTAATTTAAAGTTTATACACAAAACTCCAATTTCAGAGGGTTATAAACCTATAATAAATGACCCTAAAGAACTAAGATTTGAATATCTATTAAAGGATAGAAATTCTGATAAACATTTTCGATTTAATGATATTGAAACAATAAAATATAAAAAAAATAAAATGATAGATATTTTATTAAATTTAAAAGATTAAAATTAATAAAAACTATATACTAGAATTTTATACTAAACAGTCCACTTTGGTTTGACGGATTACAAATATCATTAAATGTAAACTTTTTAGTATCTATTTTACTTTCCTTTAAAAATGTTTCAAAGAAATTTCTTGCATTTTTTAAAGTTCTAATAGTACCAGAGGCTAAAGGCTTATTTGTTTTAAACGTTGGGTTTGATGCATAAAATTCGATATAGTAATCAAAGTAATTTAAAAAAATCATTTTTGAATTTTTTTCTAACTTTTTGACAGATTTTTTCTCTTGATTAGTTATATCGTAAATAAGTTTTAAACAATTAAATTCTGACAAACTATTGCTAAGTGTTAGGTTTTCTATCCCAACAGCAATTTTATTTGAAAAATCATTCAAATTTTGATTGATGATATTACTATTAGGAATATCATTTGGATAATTAAATCGCTGAGATTTATGATTCCAATACTTTTTTGATGTTGATGCAAAAACATAATTTGTACTTTTACGAACTCTAATAGAACCAATTCTTAATTCTAATAAAATTGTAACTCCTTTTTTTCCATCCCTTAATTTGTAATTTAACTTCATAATTTTTTGTTTTAATTAATTAATAATCTTAGTTTATAAAACTAATTTAAAGTTAAAAAGGGGCAGATTTTTGTGACCATTTTTTGTCCATTAGAGGGAATTTTAGGCTATGAAAGTCCACTTCTAACCAATAATTACGTCTGAAAAAGCGCTAATTTTCACTAAAACGGTTAAAAAACTGCATCCTAGCATGGTCACGAATAAATAGTACAAAGCGGAGCTTGTTAGGATCAGCGAAGTTACTCCTATGTGTTAATAAAACTTACTTTTTTATTTTTTAATCGGGCTTCCTTAGTCAGAAGGGGGGTCCGGTTTTTCGTTACTCATAGATGGCAAGCTTATAAACGCAAAAACCCCTTATAAAAATTAAGTAAAATACTTTTTTAAAAAAAAATTAATGTTTTCATCTCATTGTTTTCAGTGATGCAAAAAAACCCCATTTTCAGTGATTGACTGATATACATTTTAACAATAAATTTGTAGTATTGAAATTAAGAAATTATTTTGATTGGTTTTTTTATAGCTTTTTTTAACACTAAAGTAGACTCTCTTTAAGAAGGGGTCTACTTTTTTTTAAAAACTCAATCGTTATCTTAATGGTGCTTAGATTGTGATAAAATATTCATTTAAAAGGTTTAAAAAAACGTTAATCTATGGAAATACTTCTAGATATAAAATGAAGTACCAAAACGTAACAAAAATTAATCTAAGTATTGTTTAATCGCGATGCGGTGCTCCGGTAAACTTTTATCATAATTTTGCACCAATACCTCTAAAATTTCTGGCTTATTAACTCCAATGTCATTTTTTTGAAGATATTTTGAAACATATAAATTATAAGAGGTGTTGTTTTTTTCAAAAATTAGAAAATGTGTATGATTTAATTCAGTAAAACTGATTTCGTTTCCAGAAAAAGTACCTGATAGATCTTTAAAAAAAGCTGAGAATTCGTAATACTTAAAAATATTTTCCATAGTTATATCAATTCTGCTGATAAACCTAGGTGCAATAATTTAGAACACCTTGGCTCTAAATCTTTGTATTCTCCAGATTTAACGGTGCATTTTCCTTTGTAGTGAACCAAAATAGTGCATTGCTCAGCTTGTTCTAAGGTATGTTCACAAACACTAATCAATGACTCAATTACAAAGTCAAACGTATTTACTTCATCGTTGTGCAATACAATTTCATGATGATGTGCTTCTTGTTCCAAGACATCAACTTCTTCTTTAATTTTTTCTTTTCCACTCATCACCGCAAAATTACAACTTATTGTATTTCAATGCAACCCAATTATTCCTCTCAATAAAAGTCTCTAATTTTAAATTGTATTTAGAAGCTTCGGCGTCTATGATTGAAATATCTTCTTGATAAAAACCGCTTAATAATAAAACTCCTTTTTCTTGAATACAATTTGCATAAACTTCCATATCCGATAGCAGTATATTTCTATTGATATTGGCTATAATTACATCATATGTTCTATTCATTAAAAGAGCTGAATCCCCTTTAAATACTGAAATATGTTCACAATTATTACGTGCTACATTTTCTAAAGAATTTTCATAACACCAAGTATCTATGTCTATTGCATCTATGGGTTGTGCTCTTTTCATTTCTGCAAAAATTGCTAAAATTCCGGTTCCACATCCCATATCTAAAACTTTTTTATGTTCTAAATCTAATTGTAATAAATGCTGCACCATCATGTGAGTAGTTTCATGATGTCCTGTACCAAAACTCATTTTTGGTTCTATTACAATGTCATATTTTAAATTTGGGTTTTCGTGAAATGGAGCGCGAATACTAACAAAATTATCAACCTGAATCGGCTGAAAGTTCTTTTCCCATTCTGCATTCCAATTTGTTTGTGGGACTTCATTCTGTTTGTATTCAATTGAAAACTCATCAGAATTTAAAATAAAGATCTCTTCAAGAATAGAAGTATTCCAATCTTTTTTTTGAATATAACCTGTTACTCCATTTTCATTTTCAACAAAACTCTCAAAACCAACCAAGCCCAATTCTGCAATTAAAATTTCTGTTGCTGGCTCTTTTGGAGAGACTGTAAAGTTATATTCTATATACATATTATCCATAAGTTTATTCTAAAAAAAAATGCATCAAAGTTAAAAACTTGATGCAAATTTATTGTAAATATCTTTAAATACGATGTTTAAATAGCTTTAATAATTCCTGTAAAATCAGCTACATTTAATGCTGCTCCACCAATTAAACCACCATCAACATCTGGTTTAGAAAAAATTTCTTTTGCATTTGCAGGTTTTACACTCCCTCCGTATAAAATAGAAACTGCGTCTGCAACTTCTTTGTTGTATTTTTTTTCTATGATACTTCTAATAAAAGCATGCATTTCTTGAGCTTGCTCTGCACTTGCTGTTTCACCAGTACCTATCGCCCAAACTGGTTCATAAGCCAAAACAATACTTTTCCAAGCAGCTGCTTCTAAATGAAATAATGCGTTTTTTAATTGACTCTCTACTACATTAAAATGATTCTCAGATTTTCTATCTTCTAACAGTTCTCCAAAACAAAAAATTGTTTCTAAATTATTTTCTAAAGTTGCATCTACTTTTGCCGCTAAAGATGCATCTGTTTCATTAAAATAAGTTCTTCTTTCAGAGTGTCCTAAAATAACTGTTTTAATTCCGATTGCTTTGAGCATATGAGCAGAAATCTCTCCTGTATAAGCCCCATTTTTTGCTTGGTGCATATTTTGAGCAACTACCTCAACCTTAGAGTCTTTTGCCGCTTTTATTGAAGAAGACAAGTTTACAAAAGTAGGAGCAACTAGTACACGAGTATTTTCTAACTTTTCTTTTTTGATTGCCTTTTTTAAATCTTTGATAAGTTGCTTGCTTTCCTTCTTATCATTATTCATTTTCCAGTTTCCTGCGACTATTTTTGCTCTCATAATTCTAATTTTATTACCTAAAAATACGGGTGTTTGTTTGTAATTAATTTTGGTGTAAATTTAAGAAATGGAATGACAAATCCATCGAGAAAAACAAATAGTTACGATAACGATTTATATTTAGATATTTAATGCCTCTTTAATTTTTTGATCTGATGCATCTATCGCATTAAAAACTGAAATTTTCCCTTTTTCATCAAGCACTAAATACCTAGGAATCCAACTCAAATCTAGGAACTCTACCAAATCACCATTTTTCATTCCTTTAGACATATTGTAATGTTCTCCTGAAATGGCATAGCGTTTTACTGCTCTTTTCCAAGAGCCTGCTTTTTCATCAACAGATAAAAATAAAAATACGATTTCTGGAAACTCTTTTTGTAATTTTTCTACTTTAGGAATTCCCTCTAGGCAATCTCTACACCAGGAAGCCCAGACATCAATTAAAATTTTTTTCCCTTTGTACTTATTAATTATTTCTTCAAAAGAAGAGGATACTCCCTCTATACTCTCGAGGTTTTCATGGAGTGCTTTTTCTGAAAATTCTAGAGGAGCTTTAAGATTACAACTCATAAAAATTAAGACAAATACTATTGATATTTTTTTTAACATCTGTTATTCTTTTTTTTTAAGTTTTAAAGATAAAAAAAGACTTTCAACTTGAAGCTTTATTTAAAAAACAAAAATAAGTACTTTTGCTTAACATTTAGAAAAAAAATGAGAACACAAGAACTTATTCGCCAAATTCGAGAGAAAAAATCATTTTTATGTATTGGATTAGATGTAGATTTAGATAAAATTCCATCTCATCTACTACAAGAAGAAGATCCTATTTTTGAATTCAACAAAGCAATTATTGATGCAACTCACCACCTATGTGTTGCCTACAAACCAAATACTGCTTTTTATGAAGCATATGGTATAAAAGGGTGGACATCTTTAGAAAAAACGATTCGTTATTTAAATAATAAGTTTCCAGAAATATTCACAATTGCAGATGCTAAACGTGGAGATATTGGAAACACCTCTTCAATGTATGCCAAAGCTTTTTTTGAAGATTTAGCTTTTGATTCTATCACTGTTGCTCCTTATATGGGAAAAGATTCTGTAGAACCCTTTTTAGCATTTAAAAACAAACATACAATTCTACTAGCGCTCACCTCTAATGAAGGCGCTTTCGATTTTCAAACCAAAAAAATAGCCAATAAACAAGTATACAAACACGTTTTAGAAACCTCAAAATCTTGGAAAAATTCAGAGAACTTAATGTATGTTGTTGGAGCTACAAAGGCAGCGTATTTTAAAGAAATTAGAAAAATTGTACCCACTTCTTTTTTACTAGTACCTGGTATTGGTGCTCAAGGTGGAAATTTACAAGATGTCTGTAAATATGGTTTGTCAAAAAATATTGGCTTATTAATTAACTCTTCTAGGGGTATTATTTACGCTTCAAAAAATGAAGACTTTGCAAAAAAAGCAGCTATAAAAGCGAAAGAATTACAACTAGAAATGGCTGAAATTTTAAATAGATAGTTGTTGTTTTTAGGGGAAAAACAAGTAAATTAGTATGGAAACACTTTAAAAATTAAAGCAGAAAACTATCTGTATTTTTATCATAGTTATAAGGGCAATGTTTACAACCACTTTTACAACAATACCCTCTCTTTAGATGATACTGCTGAGTAAATACCTTATAACCCTGCTCGTTTAAGTAGTAATCCCCATCTTCTAGAGGTATTTTTTTATTATACATTTTCTAATCTAAAAATTCATCCATAAAAAAACGCTCAATAAAGAACGTTTTCTATTATTATTTATTTACCTCTGGGGGGAATTTTGCGATAATTTCATTCACAAATTCTTTAATTCTCCTCTCTTTCTTTTCTCGATTTTGGATACGCAAAGCCCCTGTACCTATTCCTTGCCAAATTAATTCTTTTTTTGCTTTGTCTATAAAATCGATAAATAAAGTTCCTTCTGAATATTGAGAAACATTTACATTCGTATTCATGTTATTCATCATCCACGGATTCCATCCCCAACCAAAACCTATATTATTCTGACTTACATTTACCTTTTCTCTTGATTTTGTAAAAATACCCACCAACATATCTGGCGAGTCAGATTTCGTAAATCCTTTCGCAAGTAGAGCTACTTCAATGGCTCTTAAAATTCTTTTTTTATCTAAATCTGAAATTTTGGCTTTGTCAATTTCTGGCTTATAAAAAGCGAAAGTCTTATAGGCCTTAAAATCTACTTTTGAATCGTAATCTGTAATAACTCTTACTGTATTACAGGATGACAATATAAAAACACTTAATAGTAAAAAAATACTTTTTTTCATAATAATTTAGTTTTAGGTTATGGCATCTATAAGAGTGTCATCAACTAGGTTAGGAATTGTAACTTGCAAGTGTTTTTCAACTTTCATGGCTCTTTTAATAGCAAAAGTAGCTTCCTTATTTCTAGCCCAATTTCTCCTAGCTATTCCATTATTTACATCCCAAAAAAGCATCGATTCCAAACGCTTTGATGCTGTTTTAGATCCATCAAGAAGCATGCCAAAACCACCGTTTATAACTTCTCCCCAGCCTACACCACCTCCATTGTGAATAGATACCCATGTTGCTCCTCTAAAACTATCTCCAATAACATTTTGTATTGCCATATCTGCGGTAAATCTTGATCCGTCGTAAATATTTGATGTTTCTCTATAAGGAGAATCTGTTCCTGAAACATCATGATGATCTCTTCCTAAAATAATGGGTCCTATTTTTTCTTTTTTTATTGCCTTATTGAATGCTTTTGCTATTTTTATTCTTCCTTCTGCATCTGCATATAAAATTCTTGCCTGAGACCCAACAACTAATTTATTTTCTTGCGCTCCTTTTATCCATTGAATATTATCTGCCAATTGCTGCTGAATCTCTGGTGGAGAATGTTTTTTTATTTCTTCTAAAACTTCACAAGCTATGATGTCTGTCTTTTCTAAATCTTCCAAGTTTCCAGAAGCACAAACCCATCTAAAAGGTCCAAATCCATAATCAAAACACATAGGACCCATAATATCTTGTACATAACTTTGATATCTGAAATCGATACCGTTTTCTGCCATGATTTCCGCTCCTGCTCTACTTGCTTCTAATAAAAAGGCATTCCCATAATCAAAAAAATAGGTGCCTTTTGCAGTATGATTGTTTATGGCACTCGCATGTCTTCGGATGGTTTCTTGGACTTTTTCTTTAAACAATACTGGGTTTTCTGCCATCATAATATTTGCCTCTTCAAAAGAAACACCTGTTGGATAATAACCTCCAGCCCATGGATTGTGTAACGAGGTTTGATCTGAACCTAAATCAATATGAATGTTTTCAACATCAAACTTTTCCCAGACATCTACAATATTCCCTAAATAAGCAAGAGACACCGTTTCTTTGTTTTCTTTTGCTAATTTTACTCTAACCACCAGTGCATCTATATCTATCAACTTTTCATCAATCCAACCCTGATCTATACGAACTTGTGTAATCTTAGGATTTACCTCTGCACAAACTGTAATACAACCGGCAATATTTCCAGCTTTGGGCTGTGCTCCACTCATACCTCCCAAACCAGCTGTTACAAATAAATTTCCTTTGGGCGATTTTCCAATCTTCCGAAAACCATTTAAAACAGTAATCGTAGTTCCATGCACAATACCCTGCGGACCTATATACATATAGCTTCCTGCTGTCATTTGACCATATTGACTCACCCCTAAGGCGTTCATTTTTTCTAAATCGTCTGGATGTGAGTAATTCGGAATCGTCATTCCGTTAGTAACCACAACTCTTGGTGCATTTTTGCTAGATGGAAACAACCCCATTGGATGCCCTGAATACATTGTCAAGGTTTGTTTCTCTGTCATTTCAGAGAGATACTTCATTGTAAGTAAATACTGTGCCCAGTTTTGAAAAACAGCCCCATTACCTCCATAGGTAATTAATTCATGTGGATGTTGTGCCACTGAAGGATCTAGATTGTTCTGAATCATTAACATAATCGCTTTGGCCTGATCACAGGTACCAGGATACTCAGAAATTGGTCTTGCGTACATTTTATACTCCGGACGAAAACGATGCATATAAATACGACCATATTTTTGCAATTCTTCTGCAAACTCTGGCAACAATTCTATATGGTGTTTGACATCAAAATATCGCAACGCATTTCTCAGTGCTAATTTTTTTTCAGCAATAGATAAGATTTCTTTTCGCTTTGGAGCATGATTTATTTCTAATTCATAGGCTTTTATAGTTGGCAAAACCTCCGGAATCCCTTGCTGAATTTGAGCTTTAAATGTCATGTAAAATTCATTTATTAAATCTAAAACAAATATATTTATTTTTTACCTATTTTAATTAACTATTCAAAAAAATAGATATTATTTTAAGAATTTCGTAAATTGCAATCTATTTTTCATATAAAATTTACGAATGAAACAAATTAAACCTTATAAACCTAACTATAAAGTAAGAATCGTAACTGCTGCATCTTTATTTGATGGCCATGATGCTGCCATTAATATTATGCGTAGAATTATTCAAGCTACCGGTGTAGAAGTTATTCATTTGGGGCATGATAGAAGTGTTGAAGATGTTGTGAATTGCGCCATTCAAGAAGATGTAAATGCTATTGCAATAACCTCTTACCAAGGAGGCCATAATGAGTATTTTAAATATATGTATGACTTATTAAAGGAAAAGGGTGCTGGTCATATCAAAATTTTTGGTGGTGGTGGTGGTGTCATTTTACCAAAAGAGATCAAAGAATTAATGGAGTACGGAATTACACGTATATATTCTCCAGATGATGGGCGTGAATTAGGCTTGCAAGGGATGATTAATGATTTGGTACAGCAGGCAGATTTTGCTATTGGTGATGTCTTAAATGATGAACTAGCTAGGTTGAAAAAAAGAGAAATTGGTAGTATTGCTAGAATTATCTCCTCTGCTGAAAATTTTCCTAAAATTGCTAAAAAATATTTAGCCAAAATACATGAGAATAATAAAACAGCTACAACTCCCGTCCTAGGAATTACAGGAACTGGTGGCTCAGGAAAATCTAGTTTGGTTGATGAATTGGTTCGTAGATTCTTGATTGACTTTCCAAAGAAAACAATTGGCCTTATTTCTGTAGATCCTTCTAAACGTAAAACAGGCGGCGCCTTATTAGGAGACCGCATTAGAATGAATGCTATTAATAACAATCGTGTTTATATGCGTTCTTTGGCAACTCGCCAATCTAATTTAGCCTTGTCTAAATATGTGAATGAAGCTATTGAGGTTTTAAAAGCTGCAGAATTTGATTTGATTATTCTGGAAACGTCTGGTATTGGGCAATCAGATACTGAAATAATTGAACACTCTGATACTTCTTTGTATGTGATGACTCCTGAATTTGGAGCAGCAACTCAGTTAGAGAAAATAGATATGTTAGATTTTGCAGACCTAGTTGCCATTAATAAGTTTGACAAACGTGGCGCTCTAGATGCTGTTCGTGATGTAAAAAAACAGTATATGCGTAACAATAATTTATGGCATATACGTATGGAGGATATGCCTGTTTTTGGAACAATTGCCTCACAATTTAATGATCCAGGAATGAATTCGCTATACAGAGCAATTATTGACAAATTGGTAGAAAAAACTGACGTTGATTTAAAATCTAACATAAAAATTACTCAAGAAATGTCTGAGAAAATTTTTGTAATTCCTCCTGCAAGAGTTCGTTATTTATCAGAAATTGCTGAAAGTAACAGAGGGTATGATAAAAAAGCAACCAATCAAGCCGCAGTTGCTCAAAAATTATTTGGAATTTACAAAACAATAGACTCTATTGTAAGTATTAGTTCAACTACAACCAAAAATTCAGATGTATTGACCAAAGTAGGTTTAGATCAAGATAAAATATTAGCACATACTCCAAAGGATGAATTGCCTTTTGTAAAATTATTATGCTCTCAGTTTGACAAAATAAAAATGGACTTTGATCCCTACAACTGGGAAATCATACTCAATTGGCAAAAAAAAGTTCAACGTTATAAAGATCCTATTTATACATTTAAAGTAAGAGATAAAGAAATTAACATAGAAACATATAGTGAGTCTTTATCGCATTCTAAAATTCCTAAAATTTCCTTACCCAAATATGAGGCTTGGGGAGATATATTACAATGGAATTTACAAGAAAATGTGCCTGGAGAATTCCCCTTCACTGCAGGGTTGTATCCTTTTAAAAGAACTGGCGAAGACCCAACCAGAATGTTTGCTGGAGAAGGTGGTCCAGAGCGAACTAACAGACGTTTCCATTATGTAAGTTTAGGATTGGACGCCAAACGGTTGTCTACTGCTTTTGATTCTGTTACTTTATACGGAAACGATCCAGGTATCAGACCCGATATTTACGGTAAAATTGGAAATGCTGGTGTTTCTATTTGTTGTTTAGATGATGCTAAAAAGTTATATTCTGGGTTTGATTTAAGCCATCATATGACCTCAGTTTCTATGACAATTAATGGTCCTGCTCCAATGCTACTTGCCTTCTTTATGAATGCTGCCATAGATCAGAATTGTGAGAAATACATCAAAGAACACAAGCTAGAAAAAAAAGTGGAAGCAGCATTTAAAAAAATATATGATTCTAAAGGTTTAAAAAGACCTCTTTATCAAGGAAAATTACCAGAAGGAAATAATGGTTTAGGCCTATTATTACTTGGACTAACAGGTGATTTAGTTTTGCCTGCTGATGTCTATGCCAAAATTAAAATTAATACCTTAACACAAGTTCGGGGAACCGTTCAAGCAGATATTTTAAAAGAAGATCAAGCGCAAAACACCTGTATTTTCTCAACAGAATTTGCATTGCGATTGATGGGTGACGTTCAAGAATACTTTATAGAACAACAAATAAGAAATTTCTATTCGGTTTCAATTTCTGGATATCATATTGCTGAAGCGGGTGCTAATCCAATAACACAGTTAGCACTAACCCTTTCAAACGGGTTTACCTATGTAGAATATTACCTATCTAGAGGTATGGATATTAATAAATTTGGACCCAACTTATCTTTTTTCTTCTCTAACGGAATAGATCCTGAATACGCTGTTATTGGACGTGTAGCAAGAAAGATATGGGCCAAAGCATTAAAGTATAAATACCGAGCAAATACAAGAGCACAAATGCTCAAATATCATATTCAAACTTCTGGACGCTCCTTACATGCACAAGAAATTGATTTTAACGATATTAGAACTACACTTCAAGCGCTTTACGCTATTTATGATAACTGTAATTCTTTACATACCAATGCCTACGATGAGGCAATTACAACACCTACAGAAGACTCTGTAAGAAGGGCCATGGCTATTCAGTTAATTATCAATAGAGAATTAGGGCTAACTAAAAATGAAAACCCAATACAAGGTGCTTTTATCATTGAAGAACTCACAGATTTAGTAGAAGAAGCAGTCTTGTTAGAATTTGACAGAATTACAGAAAGAGGAGGTGTTTTAGGAGCTATGGAAACCATGTATCAACGTTCTAAAATACAAGAAGAAAGCCTGTATTATGAAACGCTAAAACACAATGGTGAATTTCCAATCATTGGAGTGAATACTTTTCTCAGTTCAAAAGGGTCTCCTACCGTTCTTCCTTCAGAAGTAATTAGGGCAACTGAAGAAGAAAAGCAATTTCAAATTCAAACAAAAGAGCTGTTAAACAAAGCGAATCCTACTAAAGTTAAAACTCAAATTGCAATTTTACAAAAAGCAGCAGTTCAAAACGAAAATTTATTTGACAAGATCATGGAAGCAAGCAAAATATGTTCTTTAGGACAAATTACTGGTGCCTTATTTGAAGTTGGCGGACAATACAGACGAAATATGTAGCTTTTATAAATATTGAAACTATATAGATTTTAGCTTATTAAAAACCAATTCACCAATACAATTTTAACCAACTTGATTTTAAAATATAAAAAAAGCTACAAATTAATGCAACCCTTTTATGTAATATAAGTGAATGGTATATTTCTTTCAGTTCAGTTTAGACAATAACGTCTCAAGGCGCTCTAATCTCTTTTCTTGCTCTTTCATTTTACTATCTTGCTCTTTGATGGCATTGATAAGAACAGGGACAAGACCTTGATAGTTTACTGCTAACATATCTCTATCATCTGTGCTTACCAATTCCGGAAATACCTTTTATATGTCTTGCGCCAATACTCCAATCTTTTGTTTTCCGTCTTTTTTCATTGTGTAAGACTTACCCTCTATCAGTAATAGTTTGGCAAGTGTAGCACCCAATGATACGATGTTTACCTTTAGTCTTGCATCAGAAGAAACCACTACATCACCTTTTACTGTTAAGTTTTTACCAACTGTAGTATTTCCATTGAACATCACTTTAAAAGCGTCTTTAGCATCATCGCCTGTACCTGTTCCATTTCCAATTACAAAAGCGGTGTTTGCTATGTTAAATGCAGTTGAACTATTTGTAACTGTCGAACCTGCATCATTGTATTGCCCAATAACTAAAGAAGCATAATCACTTGCTGTTGTGCTTTCTCCCATTGCTGTAGAACGACTTCCACTTGCTATTGTGCTTTTTCCCATTGCTGTAGAATTATATCCATTTGCTTTTGTATCGCTTCCCATTGCTGTAGAATTATATCCAATTGCTTTTGTGTTATCTCCCATTGCGGTGGAATAACCTCCACTTGCTTCTGTAGTATATCCCATTGCAGTGGAAGAATGCCCACTTGCTTCTGTTTTATATCCCATTGCAGTGGAATAAGATCCACTTGCTGTTGTGGTATATCCCATTGCGGTGGAATAAGATCCACTTGCTAGGGTGGTATAACCCATTGCAGTGGAACCTGTTTCACTTGCTTTTGTCCGATGACCCATTGCGATGGAAGACTGTGCAGTTGCTTCTGTGGTATATCCCATTGCGGTGGAATAAGATCCACTTGCTAGGGTGGTATAACCCATTGCCGTGGAAGCAAACCCACTTGCTTTTGTGTTATATCCCATTGCGGTGGAATACTCTCCACTTGCGACTTGTCCTTGTGTTGATAGTGTAGTAATTAGCAACACTAAAATTATAACC
>Ga0115008_10002916_pt1 | contig 14163 bp, 10 predicted proteins | sample FraStrMetagenome_FD_87164 | JGI IMG/M metagenome (GOLD analysis project Ga0115008, IMG submission 87164) | Marine eukaryotic phytoplankton communities from Arctic Ocean - Fram Strait ARC3M Metagenome | ecosystem: Environmental > Aquatic > Marine > Oceanic | place: Fram Strait | collected...
AATAGGATGAGTGAGAATGGAGAAATGATTTTTGTATCTATTATTTTGTTTCTTACGTACACGGATTCAGTAGGACTGGATCTTTTCTGAAAGTAATGATTCTCATTCCGATCACAAATTTACCGTGACTAGTGCATCTCACACATAAATAACTGGAAGTTTTTATTGTTTCATGTTGTTATGTATGTAGGCTGTGATTTGACTTATACGTATGTAAGATTAGTATACTTTGTCCCACGTGGCCACATTCTGCAAGGAAAAATCAGCTTAATTTCACAATCTTACCAAACTCGAAATAAATTTGTGAGCATATACCGATTAGTCGAAAGTCTTCACATATCCAAGTCTAGTTTCATGACCATAAACTTGTTGACTCGTTCACTGTTTCTTTGTAAAACCAAGTCAGTTACACGGAATGCACGGATCTTATTTACTCCTCCTGTTTCGAAGAATGTAGGCGTTGCCCATCTCTCTACAACGGAATATCCAAATATAACGCCCTCTACCGACAGCGTTCTTCAAAGTACAAATTCCACCAATGCGGAGGATTTAATTTCTTCTAAAAAAGAGAATCCTCCATGTCTAATTGATTCCTACCATGATGATGATCGTCATCGCAAATTTGAATGTACATTAAATCGCGTACTTGAGATGCACAACTTGGGAAAGGATTATGACCTCAATGATACGGGATTAGAAGAGCTCCCTTCTGCTATACATGGAAAAATTGCTTTCACCCAAGAAAAATCCTAATCGATTGTGCTGAAATTTACTATATTCGTCCACATCATTAAAAATAGTCATTTGAAAGACAACATCAATAACCTGGAAAGAAATACCAATTGGGTCAATGCTACTTTATAAAATTATCAAAACAAATAAATTTGCTCTTGAATGTCATCTTTTTTAAATATGATTTTGAATTTTATGGTAAATGAATATTTAAGTAGGATGAACGGATCCAGCTGCTCTCATGCACATACATATCTGGAATATTCAAAATTCATTCACACACTACATAATTTACAATCCTAACTATCAATCGCACTTCATTTCATATATACATCAAGTGACAAAAGCTTTCAGTGCAATATCTAGCACAACTCACAAATGTCCAATAGATTATCAAAATATTTAAAGATTAGAAATATCCTATTTTTCACAATGGACCTTTATTTCCAAGCAAAGGCAGATTAATATATTTGAAAAATCTTTGACGTTCTTTTCAATTTTAATAATGTACCACATTTATCACTTTTTACGACTCTCTTCTTTTTCCAAATACACGGATGCACCTGCAAGTACACTACCTGTCCCAAAGTGACTCCAACGGAACTTCCCAGCATGACAATACGATAAGGCGTGTTTTCGCCCCCAATACGTTTTGCCTTGTTTCACCCAATCCTTCATTACTGTCCCAGATGATAATATTTTTCCTTGCTGATGACTACATTTGACACATTGTGGATAAAAACGTTGCTTCACAGGGACTTTTAATAATTTCCTCCACAATTGCTTATTCATGCGTTTGGTAATGGCAGTAGGAGGCATATGATCTGCATGAAACTTTACTTTCTCCATGCTTATAATTTGCTTGGATCCACATGTATGACATCCAAATCGTCTACCTAAGTTTTCAATAGCTATACGTTGTGATGATGAAGCATACGAATCTAACGTAGCAGGTAAACTGAAGCGAGGACGGGCAAATGATCCTAAACGGGTATACGATGAAGGAGAGATCGTCCAGAACCGCCCTCCTAATATTGGAAAGGATAACAATCCTAAAAGTAGAATTTGCAATGAGGGTACTTTTGGAATGGAGTAGCTTGTATATGGAATCATGAGTCGATCAGAAGAGGAAGAATTATATTTATTAGGCATCATGTTTGAAAGTGATGGAATTGATATAGATTGTGGAAGTTGCTTAGTTTGAAAGTATTGCATAGAAGATGTTGTTGTGAAATGAGTTACAAGGGAAGCCAAGGTAATTGTCGTGACACCAAGTAATGTTGGAATAGGAGCTCGTGTTCCTGTAGATATATGTAGTATTCTATGCTGGAGAAGTGTGGAAAGAGCAAGTGTGGAGCTGAATGATGCGATTCCCAACATTGTGGCTGGAACTATTGCATTTCTTTGCAGTTGCCGTTGTACATCAAAACTAGATGTTTCGAAGAAAGACAGATCAAGCATTTCTTCTTTTAGGCGCTCTAAGGATTCTGGAGTCTTCATTCTTTTATCGAAATTGTAGGGCTATAATGTATAACAAGATTTCGCGATTGCCAATGGGATGAATGACTTTTATTAATTAGTTTGGCAAAATCTATATCGTTTTGGGAATATTTCGAGGGTAAAGATTTTTATGAGAACCAATAAAATAAAAAACGGTATATTTTCCAACGGTCATATGAACGTATGTAGTAATTATATTATTATGCTACCAGAATTAGCTCAACAAGCATTCGTGCCCGAGCGGTCTAAGGGGTCCGACTCAAGTTCGGATGTATTCGTACTCGTGGGTTCAAATCCCACCGAATGCATTTTTGTTGAAGAGTATCCTCAGGACTGTTGGTCTCTAAATCATAGTCACAAACAATGAACACAAAGATTCAAATTATCGACAATTTTACACAAAACTCAAAGTTGACACAAGCAAATTTGTGTCTCCACACGTGCTAAGGTTTATCTAGTTACTTTCATCATTTTTTGCATCCTTTTCTTAACAGCTATAAGGTTACGAATTACTCGATTCTGCTGCAAGATGCGCTCTCATCGACAACAGAGTGTCCTCACTCTTCTGCTCTTTTTCCTCTCCAACCAAATACGAAGAACTGTCGCATTCAATATCGTTATCATTAACCAAGGAGGACCAGAATCTCTGGCATTATGCACTGCCAAACGAACCTGTATGACCCATGATGCGAACAGTGATGGTTTTAACAAAGTTTCTCTTGTTACAACTTCTGATGAAGCAACCCAATCGCGTCAATATAAATATATGTATGGATCAGAAGAAGACCCAGAAGAAATCAATCGTCCTCCTACAAGTCAACGGGTCCAATTTGTTAGTTCTGGAGAAGAAATTGCATCTGCCTTGGAAGATGCCGATTCACTCGTAATCGTTTCACCAGAATCTCCTCTAGATGTTCCAAAATTATCTCCAGTCCTGCAGTATACCACTACGGCGTTACAATCAGTAGTATTATTATCCCGCCAGGATATTGGTAAAGGTGAAGAAAAAAGTGGGGGCAATTTCTTTGGGAAACTTATGGGAGGTGATAATAACAATTTTAAACAATCAGAAGATAAATTTCGATCTCTATTGAAGGATTCCAGTCCCCAAGCATCTCTATGTACACTGCGCTGTGGCACATTAAAAGGTGGAGGTCCTGGATATTCCAGTTTAGGTGGTCGTTTAGAAGGATATGAAACAGCTCCTGAAATTGGATTGAGTTCAACTTTTTACAAAAATAATTTTGATTTGAGTAATGCCATGACAACGATTTCTCATGACAAATTTACTCTTGCGCCCATGATTCAGAAAGGGGACCCTAATACAATGCCAAATGGATTTGTAAAGGCAGGTATGAAAGATTCGATCGAGGCAAGTCCAGTGGAGACAAATATATGTACCGCTTCCTTAGTAGCTTCTACTTTGGTAAAGTTGGGAGTGGAAATTGAGGAAGATTTGGAGTTTTCCTTGGGATGTGAAAAGAGTGAAGATTTTCCTACAGTAAAAGAAGTTGAAGAATTAATGAAAAATCTAATGTAATTTGGTGATTCCAAGAGCAAAAGTTTCACTGATTTCTAATGTAAATTTATTATAGTTACTATTCAAACGATAAAATGTACAAAAGTACTTAGTATGCTTCTATATACTCAATTTTATAAATCGATCGAATGAACGCATGTCCCACTGACAGTTTATCAACGAATTTGGATGGTACAAAACCAGAGACATAATTTTCATTCTTTAGATCAAATACTTACATAAAAAAAACTCTTTTTGATGAGGATACATCGTAGGGATCATGATTTGCTATAGATCGGCTCCGATATTGATCAAAACCAGATTCATCATCACTACCATAGGCTTCATTTTCTTCCTTGATAGTATCTATTCTATACCTATAGCCATTGCACAGTTCGGATGGCGAAGGATTTCCTGAATGAGATGAATTTGAATCAAAATCAGAAAACACGACGGAGTCAGCTTCTTCCATTGCATACCGACGTCGTATCATTCTACGTTGCAGAGAGAACATTAAAATAATGACTAAAAATCCAAAGAAGAAGAAGAGTAATGGCAACATTTGGCTTTGAGATTCATCATTTTCTGAAACTTGCTCGTTCAATATTTGTGTTAGTTCCACATTGGTTGTTGAGGTGTCTAAATACGTGACTTTGTAAAGACCAATGTCTTCATTAACAAGATTGTTTTCACTCATTGCAAATTGTAGGGCCAGGATTACATTCATTGTTACGAGCTCGATGTTGCTATTTTGACCTTCTTCAGAGTAATATGCAGTCATTTGACCTCTGATTCGTGTACATGTATTTGTAAATACTTCTGGAATGCAGGGGTCCAGTAAAATTTCATCAGTAGGTAAAGAATCAACATTCACGACCTCCAAGCGTCGGGGTAAATTATGAGAAGTATGATGATTCATAATTTTGTTAATTTTTTCATATTCTTGATTTTGCATCAATTGCCTACGTTCAAGATTTGGGCATAGATGTTTGGCAACACTTTGTAGCATGTCATTTTCCAAACTGTTTAAAACAGTTTGGATATCAATATTGGAAGTTTCAATAGTATAGAAAAATTCCACATTGATTTCGCTCACTTCTGCATCATGAGCATTAGCACACTCAACACCCGTGGGAGAAGGGTTTTGTGCTGCATGTATAATTTCAAAGCTAATCTTATCTTCATCACTTATTCGGTTAATTGGCCCCGCGGAAGGATTTGGAGTTGTAAAGATAAATTCAAAGCCAAAACCTGGTCTTGCATTTTTATCTTCAAATGCCACCATCCCATTACCAACATAGGTGGTAGGCATTATTGAATTCTCTAAATTTGGAGAAGAAAATTCTTCATCTACCTGCACCGGGGATTCAAATGTTGATGGGATCTCACTTTCTTCATTTCCATGCAAAATCTTTGATGTATCATCGTGTACCAAGAAAGACTCAGCGCCATGTGAGTCTCCATTATTTATTGAATCTAATAGATCACCATCAAATTGAGGAGAAGAATCTCTATCGTCTAGAAATGATTCGTCAAAATCAATATTATTTGCAGGCTGTGTACCTGCTTGTGTAGAACTCGGATCTTCAACACCGAAACTATAATCGTCAAGATTTGATCGCTTTGCTTTTTTTCTCGTTAATTTGGACTTCTTTTTCTTCTTGTGTCCACCTGTTGGACTAATGAATTAGAACACATAACAAGATTGAGTCGATAATTCAATTACAATTTAATTTTGGTTGATAAAAATGATCACAAAATTCGAATATTCTATGAACTGCAATTTAAAGTTGTTTTCTTTGGAAGCAAACAGATATCGGCAGATTCTACATGTGATACAATTTTCAAATCATTACATATGAGAAGTATTTCTATCTCTTTACGTGTTTCCCTCTAAATAGAAAAAAAGGGCTAAATAAAATATTTATCAAAAACAAAAGAAGACTATGCCCTCAACATTAAAAAACTAGATCTGTCGTGGTAACCTACAAAAGGTGATCAAAGCATTGTTTCAAGGGATCTGGTGCTTACCTTGATTTTTCGTGACTGACCCACTTTTTTACAAGCTTTCTCTTGCTCTTCATTGGAGAATTTGACGAAGTTTGAGTGGAAATTTGAGATGAATCATGTCTGTTTCCAGATTCTAGAGACGCCAATATTCTTTCCTCTTTAGAATCCATTGCTGTTGCATCTCTTTGAATTTCGAGCCCATTCACAGTCCATGACGTTGCTATTAATGCAGGGATGATAACTTCTATTGTTTTCATTGTGTTCAAGAGTCGCTAGAATGTCAGGTTAAAGCAGCTATTGCTTATTTCATTCCTCCTCTCTTGAAACAGCGTTTTGTTTTTGTGACAAGGTAAGAATACTTGTTCTTACCACAACGTATGACAAGATCAAATATATATCAACGTATTTAATTTTATAGAGTATGTATTGTGTTTTGATCAATTAATATGGTTCAAGTTTAAAAATTTGGAGAGACACACGAGCTAATTAACTAAAGAAGCGAGGACTCACATGAAATTTAGATAAGATTTAAAATTACTAAGTATTAAAATAATATGGGACCAATTCTATGAAATGCGGCAAGATATACTAAAATTTTTGGCTCTAAAATACATGTTTTTTTTTGAATTTCTGCAATACGATTAAAGTAACTTTCTTTTACAAAAAAAAATCCATTAAGTATTCAGCCATATTCATATCAAGGATATTAGCTAGTTCTCAATAGCATCTAACAGCAGGTTTCATCCAAGCAACGAAAGAAATCTCTCGAGGAACCAACCTCACGGAATGAGTTCATGGGAAAAATTTCATCTAGAGAACAAGATGTGAAAAGTACGCAATAAAGAACCCAGTGTCATTTTGAACCCTTATGAGCAAGAATTCTTTCAAAGAATGAGCAAACGATAGATTACTCTGACATATTTTAATGGGTTATGAAAAATAGAAAAATATATGGTGTAGGTGTATCAGTTGAATAAAAAGATGTTCATAACAGGAGCGTGGATAAACAAGATGGTGGTCGAGCATTCCTGAATTTGATTCCAAGCTTTTATTTTACACGCAAAGAATTGCACGAATGGATGCATCAGAGGAAAATCGCCTTTATGACAAATCATATCATGAGCGATATAAACGTAAATTAGAAAAGGACTTCAACATGACAAAAGTATCTTTTCATCATTTCTCTAGTACTGTACCACACCTTGAACAAAGTCACTTTTCCGGAAATTTTGGAAGGAAATCGGAACTCGATGGTACCAAAGAATTTGATTCTGTCTGCTCTAGAGAAAGAATAGTTTCCCATGTAACATTTTTTAAAACTTTCTTACTTTCTCTATGAATCAATCCAATGAAATCCATATTTATACTAGAAAAGTATGAATAATATTGGTATTTTTATTCTATTCGATACTTGCTTACTGCTGTTATGCAATAACTTTTGTCTTAAACTGTCCAAGTAAGAAGAGGAAATGATGAATTGTGCGGACAAAATTATTTGTCAAAAATACGTACGTGTTTTTTGGTCAGCAGTGGTAATGAAGAAGCTAACTTAATCACAACTGAAGTTTAGTAAAGAAAAATTTGTCTGTAGGGTCACATTTCTATAAAATTATCTTTCGAGAGAGATATTAAGAATTTTTATTGGTCTTGATACTGAGATCTGAATCATGAAGCTCAGCGTAGGGAGAAACGTTCTTCTTCTCATCACTATATCTGTTCATAAAGCATATGCTCTATCCACAACCTCGGTGTCATCCTCTACTGTGTGCAACTCCAGGGCACTGGGAAATGACCAGAGTGGCCTTATTGTGAGCGAAGCCTGTCTAGGAACTATGACATATGGGGTCCAAAATAATCAGGAAGATGCTTTCCAACAATTAGATTATGCTCGGTCACAAGGGGTGAATTTTATTGATACTGCTGAACTTTATCCTGTCCCACTCACTGCTCCTGACTGGAGGGCCGGAAAGACGGAAGAAATCCTGGGTAACTATGTGAAAAAGATTGGTCCTAATGCCAGAGATGAACTCGTAATTGCATCAAAAGTGTGTGGATTTTTCCCAAATTCACCTATAGCATCTGTTCGAACTGTCCCACCCACGGAACCCTTCCCAGATTGTCGATTAGACAACAAAAGTGTTAAAACTGCATGTGCAGCTTCTTTACGAAGGCTTCAGACAGATCATATTGATTTGATGCAAGTTCACTGGCCAGATCGCTATGTGCCTGTGTTTGGACAAACAGAGTTCAAACATGACAATGTACGAACTAATGCTATTCAAATTGAAGAAACAGCTTCTGCAATGAGAGACTTGATTGAGGAAGGAAAGATTCGATACATTGGGTTAAGTAATGAGACCCCCTATGGTGTTTGTGAGTGGGTAAAAGCCACAGAAAAATTCGGAATTCAAGACAAACTAGTATCGATTCAAAATTCTTACTCATTATTGGACAGGAGATTTGATGGCGATTTGGCAGAAGCATGCAACGCGCATGGAATCGGATTGTTACCTTGGTCCATCTTAGCAGGGGGGTTATTAAGTGGAAAGTACCGTAACAACAAAAATCCTGATGCCAATGCTCGCTTTGTAAAATATCCAGAGTATATGTCCCGTTGGTCTCCACAAACTGCTCTAGAACAGACCATAAATGCTGTTGATGATTATTCCAAATTGGCCGAAGAAGCTGGCATGAGTCCAACCGAATTATCCATTGCTTTTTGCAGAACTAGAAGATTTATTTCGGATAATGGATCCACTATTGTAGGCGCAGTAACCATGGAACAATTAAAGGAAAACTTAGCTCCGTTTGATGGTAACATACCTGAGATTGATGATGACTTAATGGCTGCTATTAATGCCATACATATGAAATGCAGAGACCCTAGTTGCTCTTTGTAGCTACACACTACATGATTAATTAAGACCACATTTCATTTTTGCGAAAGGAAAGCTATTTAACTTGAAATAGAACAAATATTAGTTTGAAAGAAAATTGAAGTTTTGATTTAAGAAATTGACTTTATGATCTAATAGGTTCATATCCACCTGCCAATATTTTGTATATGACCATCTGATGAACGCGCTTCGTATAGATACCGGGCTTCATCTCTACGAATGCTCCAAATCAGCCTCAGTACTATATCCAGAAAACTCAAATGAACTCAAGTCTATGGAAAATGTTATTTTAGTATGAACTTTTTGAACTTTTTAGACATCATTGTATTTTAATAATAAAAATAATAAGACCAAGAAAAGAGGAAGACTTCATTATCTCATGTAATGCACTGCATAAGAAGAAATCTTCCTTCCAATATAGTTATCAAACATGATGCCATTATTCAAAGATTGAAACAAAAATACTAAAGATACAGAATGTGACATGACGTCATATTTTATAAAAGCCCAATTAAGTTCACCTATATTTTATTTATCGATGTTAAGATGTTTTTCATATGTTGTGTGATTATACGCACGTCGTGTGATTACGGGAAGTTTCTCGAATTTGATTTGCTTGGCTGTACTGCAGTTGCATGATGTCATCATTCGCTGACATTCTTCTCAACTACTATTTTCGACAAACGGAAACAATTTCTGCTGTCAAATTATTGCAAAAAACTCGACAACAAACTGGTGATTACTTATGAAATGTTCAGTTTCTATACCTGAATATCAAGGACAGTCTCTATGCCAAGAAACAAGCTCTTAAATGGGCTTTCAAAAGCCCCTTACCGTTACCACCATAGGTGCTTCAGATTCAAGTCATTGCTTTGGATTGCAACATTTTTCATTATTATCATACTTGGTCTTGCTTTTGATACTCCAAAATCATCCACGCTATTTCATACATCGCATGCATCTAGATTTCCACATTCAAAATCATCAAAATGGTCTAAAGTAGGTTTCAATAACCAAAAATCCCTTTTTTTCATCGCAGGAGAGAGTCTTCCCTCTCCTAAAGATTCACCTCTTTACATGTGGAAACCACCAAATGATGGAGGACGAAAAGGATATTACAATTTTAACGAACGAGGCGATTTTGACCCCGATAAACTGAATAGATATCGACGCGGAAACAAATGGAATCGTAAATCATCATCATTGATAAGTTTCAGCTCCATCAAAAGATTCCTTTTTCCTTCCTCCTTGTTTGCATCTACCTCCAAAATTTGGACTGCTCAGAAGTGCTTGATTTACCTTAATATATTAGCATACGCTTTTCAATTACTTACAGCTATGTTATCTACGCCTCAATTGAACGAAGCATTGAGTCTTTCGAATGGATATTCAGGTGCATTATTTTCTCCCTTTCAAATATTAGAGCGAAACCTACTCGGTAAATCTACAATTCTTCTCCGTGGACCTCCTATGATTAACAATGTTAATCCAAGTATATCTTCACTACTTTATAGGCCTATCAAAGCCGCATCGACAGGGCCATTTACTATGGATTTTATGTTCTTGTCTCTTTTTGCGAAAGTGCAACCACATAGATTTCTTTCAGCAGGATTTTTACATGGATCTATTTTTCATTTGTATTTCAATATGAGATATCTCAGCCAATTTCCACGTTGGGTAGAATTCGGATTGGGTAAATCTTTGTACTTATCAGTATTCTTAGCTTCAATAGTATCTGGAAATATAGCCCATTATGTCACTTCTACATCATCCTCAGCCAGTGCATCTGCTTGCCTCGGTGCCTCTGGTGGAATTTGTGGATTGTATGGGTTTCTCTTCATAATGTATAGAAAACTGAATCGCTCTCCCCAAAGTTGGTCCGTTCTTCGATCTATGGCCTTCATTTTTATTTTCGGTGCAATAGCTGATAACATTAGTAACGCATCTCATTTTGGTGGTTTCATTGGAGGGTTGTTGCTAGGATATTTATGCAGTCCAAATTTCCGTAAAAGCTATGTTGCAAAAAGAAAAGTTTGGTTCGATGATGATTCAGAGCAGGGTTTAAGACGTATAATGGGTCCTGAGGTTGTTGAGACTGCTCCATTTGTGAGTTTAGGCATGATGTGGGCTCTGATGTTAGCTTTGGGAATATGGTATCAGCCAAGTGTACGATTGATCCCATTAATGGCTTGGAAAGGACTGACGCATCCTGGTAGCTTAAGTGGAATGTCTCCATTGTACTAGGTACGACAAAATCTAGAATCAAATTAAGTAGAGATTGACATTAACTCATATTAGTTCAATCAAAATTGAAGTCCTCTTCCCATTAAAAAAAGTCCTAAATTTATAAAATATACACCAATTTGAATTCCGTATACATAGGTTTAAGAATCCAAATTTTGAATTAAACTAAGAATTCTGATGCTGAACTCTGTCATCATCACATAGTGGAACTGAAACAGAAGACTTTGACTTTATCATACCATGTACTGAAAATTAATGAAGGGATCCTTGTCTACCCCTTCTACATTATTGACGAGAAATTCGATGAACAATCATCATATAGTCAATAAGTGGGGTAGTTTTAATCCATCTAGGTTACTATTGTTGACGTGTTAAGTATTCTTTAGACAAAAGCAGCATGCAATAAGAATGCTTCCCCCTTTTCTTCTCCTTTTCTTTTTATTTTTTTATATTTTTCTCTTGCAAAAAACGTAATAACTTGATGATTGATTCTTGATTTTGATGTCACGTCACCGTAGAATGCCGTAGAATTATATATTAATTCTGCTGTGCATAATGTCACATTGCTGGATGCTATATATGATGTCTGATAGCCAAAATAGATCCAAGAAGAATCGAAATTCGAAAAAAAAGGGAAAACAGGAAGATGTCTTCTTCGTCAATCAGTACACAATCGGCATGGTCTCTGAAGAACCAGAAGTATGTCGTAACGGGCGGAACGAAAGGAATTGGATACGCTACAGCTAAAGCTCTCTTAACTCATGGAGCAAATGTTTTGGTTTGTGCCAGAACCGAATCTGATATTACAATTTGTGTAGAGAACTTGCAAAATGAATCAAATAGAATTGGTAATGACAGTTCTATCTCCATCTATGGAATCGCTTGTGATATTTCAACCGAAGAAGGGCGAAAAAATCTCCTGGATTATGCCAAAAAAGTCTTCGATTCTGAACTGAATGGGCTTATTAATAATGTCGGAAGGAATATTCGAAAACCCATTTCGGAGCAAACTTCAGAAGAATATCGTTCCATACAGAGTACCAATGTCGATTCAATATATTTTCTGTGTCAACTGTTTCAGCCAGTCCTAAAAAAAACTGCCGAAGCTTTGACAGGAAACAAAACTACAGTAGTTGTAAACGTTACCTCTGCTGCTGGAGTACAAAGTTCTGGTACAGGAGCTGCTTACGGAATGTCAAAAGCTTCCATCATTCATTTGACGAAAATTCTTGCGTGTGAATGGGCTCCACACAAAATACGAGTAAATGCGGTTGCTCCATGGATGACTATGACGCCTATGTTGGAAGAAGCTGTAAAAGAAGATCCGAGCCAGTTAGACAAAGTAATCGACTGGACTCCAATGCAACGACTTGCAACTGTGGAAGAAGTTGCCGGTCCCATAGCGTTTTTGTGTATGGATTGTAGTGGATATATAACAGGGCAATGCTTAGGGATTGATGGGGGTTTAACTGCACAGGGTTTTCAAGGGCCTTGCGCAACTGGAAGTTAATTACATAAATTGTGACCTCTACAACAAATATTATTTACGCAATTTTTTCGACATTCAATGTTGCCTTCATCATTTTGAAAGTGGTTGATTCAGTCATGACGAAATTTCAAACATGCAAATGATGTTGATGAGTCTACATGGTTGTTTTTCAGCAAGTGCATTTATTATGTTGAATCTTCTATTAAAAAAATTAAAAGTCAAAAGGAGTACCGCCTTTCCTTGTCATATAATAAGATTTTGATGATCTCGATATTACACCTTCTCTTTACATATAATTTTTGTCTTCCAAAATCTGTTATTTAATTTTATGTATTTCTCAATTCATGTTGTACAAAAATAGCTTTTCTATTATCTCAACATCCTCCATGAACCAGAGGAAATATATTATGATTCTCTTTATTCTCTCTATTGATTGAGTATAATACGGTACACCAGATAATTTTGTTATCCAATTCAATCGCAACTCCTATACGAAAAAGTATTTCACAGCAGCTCAAAGAAATTATTTCCTTTTTTGACAAATTGGTGTATGATGGTACACCTTCAGGATTTCTCTTGATTCTCCGGACTGCTGTTGTAATGCTATAAGATGCATAAGAACGTTTTATAAGAAGCAGAAAATTAAGACATAAATCAAGAGATGTAACCCCACCTAATAAATAAAAATAAATTGAAAATGGATGACCGAAACTACTACGAAGAAGGTATCTTTTCCTCTATGTCGATGATAAGCCTCTGATTTTAATATCTCAAAGTCACATGAGATGCGATCGGCGGGTGACGAAAGAAAAGGAAAAGGTGTTTGAGTGCCTATCTACGGGATTGTGTATATAATTCACAGCCTATATCGTCTATGTAAGGTAGGTTCCGTATGATTTTCTTGGGCGTAATAAACATAATCTTGGGAATGACGTGTGTTTTGAGGGGTACATAAAATGCTAAAAAAACAGGGGTACATTCTGAAAACACCTAGATACATTGAATGGATGAGAAATACTTAGACTCGAAAAAGATGCTTAGCATAAATGATAGGAGTATCTGTTACGCCCTCGATCGATTAATTAGACTGAAGTATGTTGAGATTACAACAATGGAATGTGAAACAAAATAAACAGATCTTTCATACTATTTCTACGTTGTGTTCATATTGAAAGATGACTTAACGACATTGGAAGATATGACTTTCGAAGAATAGAGAACGATGCCATATTCATGTGAAAGATCTCTGAATACATTGTTTGTAACCATAATCGTGCCATAAACCAAATTTTCATGTAATTAGCTTGTTCGTAGTTTATAGTAGTACGTGGAATTAGTTTAGTCTCGGTTGTACAGAAGAATCTACACATACTTCAATGCTTCTGTAGAGTGGGTACAAAAAAGCATGATTAATTTATGAATATTCGTATGTGCAGAGATCAGCAAACACGAATAATGAACTATATAGACTATATCGTGCATTGATGGTACACATAATTTCGCACATCTTCATAAATTTTTGGTTCATCCCTTTTGTTTGTCTTGCATTCGTTCTTTTCGAAACATCTCAAGAAGTAGTGAAAAATCATGGCGAAATATGCCTATGCCCCGTTATCTGTGGTGAGTATTACGACTGGATGTTCCCTCACACCCATCCTATCATTATGGAAATGGATTCCATAGATGTAAAACACCTTTCTCATTTCTCGTTCTTCGCTTTTCAATGAATCTTGTCTCATATGTGAAAACCAATACAATACAATGCAATACAA
>Ga0115008_10002917_pt1 | contig 14163 bp, 17 predicted proteins | sample FraStrMetagenome_FD_87164 | JGI IMG/M metagenome (GOLD analysis project Ga0115008, IMG submission 87164) | Marine eukaryotic phytoplankton communities from Arctic Ocean - Fram Strait ARC3M Metagenome | ecosystem: Environmental > Aquatic > Marine > Oceanic | place: Fram Strait | collected...
AATAATGATATCATGCAAATTTTCATCGGCTTCAACCCTCAAAGAAACATTGTTACTTTGTGTAATGTACAAGTCCAATCCAGTGCTTACCTTAATACTTGTAAAATCGTCATTAATTTTTCTGTCTTGAGTAACAACGTTTTTATTTCCGGTAACTCTGTTTAGCATATCGATGGCGCAAGAGGAAAATAATACTGTTGTTACTACTATAATTGTTAATTTTGATAGGTTAGTTTTCATAATTGTTTTTTTATTTGTTACTACAAATGTTATTAATTAGAAGCGTTTATTTTAATTTAAATGACCCAATTGATACTTTTAATGGTTGAATTGTTTTTAGTCTTGTTCAATTTCCATTTCACAATCTGTACATTTTAAATTTTTATTTGTCATTTTATAATGGTGATTTATCATTTCTGTATCATATCTATTCCCATCATTAGCAATATTGTACAAAAAGTTTTTTGTAGAATTATCAAAATACACGGTTCTATTTTTTGGAATGTAAATAGTAACTTTAATTTTTTCATCTTTCCATAAGTTTTTAAACTCAGATATATAATATGCATTTAATATTAGTTCATAACCATCTAGTTCATATCTATACTCAATGTTTTTAGCATTTTTATTAGCTTTTGATTTGGTTTTACCTCTAGATTCTTTTTGAATGATCATATAAGTTTCCTCAGACTTACTTTTTTTTACATCAACAAAAATATAATTTGAATATATTTTTTTAATATTCTCTACTTCAATTTCATGTTTTCGAGAACTCCTTCTAGGATTATACTGATAATGTAAGTTATCATCATTCGCCATTTTTATACTTAACGTATCGTTTTCGTAAATATTTATACTATTTTTTGAAATACTTTTTCCATTGTTTATATGTGAGCTTCCAAACTCAAGTCCTGTAAAAATCATTGCTAATAAAGCAACAATCCATATTCCTAAAAGAGTTAAAGATGTTGGTTTGGTAAATTGCTTTACATTGCTAGAAAGGATCCTTAAACCCAATATAAATAATATTAAAAACGGAATACCTATTAGTAAGAATAAGAATATGGTAAGCAACCATTTTGGCATTACAGAATCATAAAAGAATGTTTGGTATTGTAAAAAATCTCCATCTACATTTAATAGTTCTAAACTTCCTACGGAAAAAACACCAATAATTAACGATAGTATCACAGCGGCAGCAACAAAAATTAAGAGTACTCCGATAAATTTACTTATTACTTTAAAAAAGACAAGAACAATTTTACCTAGAGCGTCCAAAAAATCCTGAAAACTAGACCTCTTTTTAGAGTTTTTAGCTCTAAAGTCTGTACTAGAAAATTTATCAGAAATTTCATTGGCACCATTTTTTATTTTATCAGAAACATCGCCAGCAACATTTCTTACTTTATCTGACATTGCAGTAAACTCGTCACGAATTTTTTTTTCAATATTATCTATGTTCACATCTTCACCTTCCATCTGCAATTTTTCAGCAGTGGTTTTGGCTTCAGGGAGTAAAATCCATAATACAATATAGACTAAAAAACCTGAGCCAAAGCCCGCGAAAGTTATTATCAAAAACATTAAACGAATCCAAATAGGATCATAGTTCCAATAATGTGCAATTCCGGCAGCAACTCCTCCTAAAAACTTATCGTCTCCATCTCTAAACAGTTTTTTTCCAGAGGTGCTATTTCTCGAATATGAATAACCCGAATCAGTATTAGCGTTTTCTGTATCAGAATAATCTTCAGGTTGCCCCATAATAGTAATAATTTCTTCTATATCACCTTCATTTACAACTTGTCTAGCATCTGTGATTTTTTCAGATAATAATTCGCTAATACGTGCTTCTATATCTGCTATAATTTCATTTTTTCCTTGAGGGTCATCGCTTAGAGATTTAGATATCGAATCTAAATACCTCCTAAGTTTGCTGTAAGCAACTTCATCTATGTGGAAAAAGAATCCCCCTAAATTTATATTTATTGTCTTATTCATTTTTAGTTGATTTTGAACTTGTTACTTGGTTTACTGCTTGTACTAAATTGCCCCATGTTTTATTTAATTCTTTTAGGAATAGGCCTCCACTTTCTGTTAAAACGTAATATTTTCTTGGTGGTCCAGAAGTTGATTCTTCCCATCTATAGCTTAATAAACCTGCATTTTTAAGACGAGTGAGTAAGGGGTAAATGGTACCTTCTACCACAATCATTTCTGCACTTTTTAGCGTTTTAAGAATTTCAGAAGTATAGGCATCACCATTTTTTAAGATCGATAAGATGCAGAATTCTAAAACACCTTTTCGCATTTGAGCTTTTGTGTTTTCTATATTCATGTATGTTATTTTATAAATTTTATTGTAAAAGGATACGTATAGTTTTCTCCTTCTTTGGCTTTTAGTGCAGCAATAATTACAAGTGCTATTCCTATTAAATAGACAATGCCCGCAAGAGACCCTAGTCCTAGAAAACCAAAAACATTCTCAGTATCTACATGAAAATTAAAATAGTTATGGTTATTAAATCCATTAAAGTTTCTAAAAAAATCACTGATAAAAAATGAGCTAGCAAAAATGCTAAAGATTAAAAAATATAGAGAATAGCTAATATTAAAGTTAATGGCTTCTTTGCCGTGTTCGTCTAAAAATGGACTTCTATCTTTTAACGTTTGCCATGCAACTAAAGGGGTAATGATATTACCAAAAGGAAATATTAAACCAGCAAAAGCTGAAATGTGGATTAAAAAAGCATTGGTATTTTCTGAATTCTGTTTCATAATTTTATAAGATATATAATACTATCTTAAGCAAATATATATCCTTTAAAAGGTATTATGCAATACATAGTACTGTTTTAACATTTATTTAACATTTAAAAGTAGATGAAAAGATTAATTAAATACCTGTTAGGTATCGTTTTTATTGAGTTTAGTTAATTTATCACTATATTGTGAGTTTTAATTAAGTAATTAAGGGAAAAATTTTATTTTTATAAATCTAACAATCAAAAATGAAAATTACACCTCAAAAAGTGAATTCTTTTATGTTCTTTAAACTGCCTTTGGCATATTTAGGAGGTGTAAGAGTTGCCTCTATTGCAGAAACAGAATCAATAGTAAATATAAAACACAGATGGATCAATCAAAATCCGTATAAATCGATGTTTTGGGCTGCTCAAGGAATGGCAGCAGAAATGACAACAGGAGTCTTAGTCATGAGTCAAATTGAAAAATCAAATAGAAATATTTCGATGTTGGTTACTCATCAAGAAGCAAAATTTACAAAAAAGGCAACCGGTAAAATTCAATTTATCTGTAAAGACGGCGGTTTGATTAAAGATGCCATTCAAAAATCAATTGACACTGGAGAAGGGCAGGCTATAACATTAACCTCTGAAGGATTTAATAAAGATGGAGTTTCTGTTTCAAAATTTCAATTTGAATGGAGTTTAAAAGTAAAAAAATAAATTACTTTAGAATAAATTCAAACTATTAAAAAAAAATCATTAAAAGCAAAAAGCTCTCGAGATTCGAGAGCTTTTTGAACTATACTTTAAGAATCAGTTATTTTACATCCATTAATTCAACATCAAAAATAAGTGTTGCGTCCGGTGGAATAACACCACCAGCACCGGCTGCACCATAGGCCAAATTAGAAGGAATTACAAAGCGTGCTTTATCACCCACTTGTAATAATTGAATTCCTTCATCCCAACCAGAAATTACCTGTCCAAGACCAACATTAAAATCGATAGGTTGCTTTCTTTTGTAGGAAGAATCAAAGACAGTTCCATCTAATAATTGCCCCTTATAATGAACAGAAACACCTGCACCTTTTGTCGCTTTTTTTCCGGTACCTTTTTGCAAAATTTGGTAACGTAAACCGCTTGCAGTTTCTTCATAACCAACAGCTACAGAATCTAATAATTCTTTTTGTTTTGCTTTTTCTTCTGCTTCTCGTTTCTCTCTAGAACCCTCAAAAGTTCTAAAAGCTTCCACTGCCTGAAAAGCTTCTGCTACTGCACCAACTTTAATAATTTCTAGAGAAGTAATCTCATCTCCCTGTGCAATTGTATCAACTATTTCTTGTCCCTCAACAACAGATCCAAAAACGGTATGTTTACCATCCAACCATGGAGTAGGAACGTGGGTGATATAAAATTGACTTCCATTGGTTGCTGGGCCAGAATTTGCCATGGCTAGTTTACCTGGAGCGTCATGTTTTAAATCGGAATGAAATTCATCATCAAATTTATAACCAGGGTTTCCTGTCCCGGTTCCTTGTGGACATCCACCTTGAATCATAAAATCTGGAATTACTCTGTGGAATTTTAATCCATCATAATATGGAGTTCCTTGTGATTTTATGTCATTTTCTAAATTACCTTCTGCCAATGCAACAAAGTTACCAACAGTTCCAGGAGTTTTCTCAAATTCTAAATTTACTAAAATTGTCCCTTTAGTAGTGTTGAACTTTGCATAGATTCCGTTATTCATATTCTTGCTTTTAATTAATCGTTTTTATATTCGTGTGTCACTGAAATAAGTTCAGCTTAAATTATTTTTTAGCATTTAAAATGGACAACCCATAGGTCAATCCAATATTTAGATTTGATGAGTTTACGTTCCCAAATGGAGACCACATTTGCCCTCCAGAAATATGAAGGGAAAAGTCGTTATTTAGATGATAATTAATTCCACCAGTAGGTCTTAACAATACCCCTTCGCCAGAATCTACTCTTCCTCCACCAGCAACACCTAAGGAGACTTCAGCAAATAATGATAGTTTATCATTTGCAAATTTATTTGATGTAATACCCAATCCAAATATTCCATGAGCATACCCACCAGATTTACCTTCGTAGGCAAAAGAAGCTTCACCAGCTAAATAAAATCGATGATTTAAATCGTAGTTAACTTTTAATGCAATTAACTGAAGATCACTTGCTGGAATTCCAAATTTAGCAACATCAAAATACGTCTGATTTTGAACGGATAATTGAATTCCTTGGGTCGCTATTTCTTTTGTTTTTTCAGCAGTAAAAGGATGAGTAGTTCCTCCACTTAACCCATAATATTTTATGCTAAACCCTGCGGTATAGGCTTCAAAACTTGCTATTCCTAAAATAGATTTATGATACCCAGCATGTCCGCTTAGTCCAAACTTATCCGTAATTCTAATATCTGCACCAACATTTGGATATACTGTTAAACCTCCCTCCGGAAAAATTCTTCCACCAGCAGCACCAATTCCAAATTTTCCAAAAAGGTTAATCCTATTTGAGAGTTGAAGATTTTTACCTGCTCCAAAAAACACATCCATAAAACCAGCTGTTAGTCCACTGTACATTGCATCTACATGTGCGTAAATAAATGTACTTGGTGTTAAATAACGTTGATATTCAAAACCTAATATGGATAAAGTTTGGTCAATGGGTTTGTATGGAGGTGAGGTACTTGCATCTGATCTGGAATTTCCTTGAGGAAAGAAGTAATCAAACGTAATTTGTTGTACACTTTTTACTGCAGGTTTATTTGAATATTTACTTTTATCATTTACTGTAAAAGTTTTATTGGCATCTTTATAGGGGCCTGCTCTTAATGTTGTTGGTATTTCTACAAAAAAAGAAATATTGTCATCTTTCTGAATTCCTGTAAAAAAGTTCATATACCCATATTGAATACCAAAAGAATACCCCTTTTTCTTGTATTGTAAACCAATGTTTGGATATAAAATTCCACCTCCGTTTACTAAAGAACGATATCCACCACCGCCTCCAAAATGAACGTTTGCATCAAAATATAAGTTCTTATAAATTTGTTTATTTACACCCAAGGTAACTCCTAAAGTAAATAAACCACCTTGATCTCCTGTTAAAGCTCCATGAAATCCTGCACCAGTATATAACCAATCATTTAATGGAATAAGATAGTTTAATCCAAAAAAGCCCATTTTTGGTTCTAATGAATATCCAATTTTGTCTAAGGGTTGTTCAATTAAAATATAATTTAACCTAATTTTATTATGTAGTTCCTTTACTTCAAGTTCAGAGAAAGGATAGTTTTGAGAAAAACATTGCAAACTGCCTATTGCTATAATTAAAAAAAGAAATTTTTTCATTTCACTTAATTTTTAAATTCACTTGTAAAATGCAGCTTTACTGTTGGATATTTATTTTGTGTCATTTGAATTGTAAATTCAGAATCAGCTAAAAAAACTAACTGACCTTGTTTATCTTTTGCTAGGTATCGTTGTTTGACACGCTTAAACTCTTTGAATTCATCATTCTTAAAATCTTCTGGTTCAACCCAACATGCTTTGTGAACTTGTAAATTTTCGTAAGAACATTTTGCTCCATATTCATGTTCTAATCGATATTGAATCACTTCATATTGTAAAGCACCAACGGTACCAATTACTTTACGCCCGTTCATATCCAAGGTAAATAATTGAGCAACACCTTCATCCATTAATTGGTCTAAACCTTTATAAAGTTGTTTAGATTTCATAGGATCAGCATTATTTACATACCTAAAATGTTCGGGAGAAAAACTAGGAATCCCCTTAAAATTTAATTGTTCACCTTCTGTTAATGTATCACCAATTTTAAAGTTACCAGTATCATGAATTCCCACAATATCTCCAGGAAAGGACTCGTCAACGATTTCTTTCCTTTCCGCAAAAAATGCATTCGGACTCGAAAATTTTACTTTTTTATTATTTCTAACATGTAAATAAGGTGCGTTTCTCTTAAAAGTACCAGAAACTATTTTTATAAAAGCCAATCTATCTCTGTGCTTTGGATCCATATTTGCATGGATTTTAAACACAAAGCCAGTCATTTTACCTTCTTTAGAATCTACCAAGCGTTCTTCTGCTTTTTTAGGCTGAGGTGAAGGTGCAATTTCTATAAATGCGTTTAATAATTCTTTTACTCCGAAGTTATTTAATGCAGACCCAAAAAAGACAGGTTGTAATTTTCCTTCTAAATATTCTTGTTGATTAAAATCTGGATATACTTCATCAATCAATTCTATATCTTCACGTAAAGTCTCGGCTGGGGTTTCTCCAATGATTTTGTCTAATTCAGGATTTGATAAATCATTAAATTGAACTCCTTCAGAGATGGATGTCTTATTATCACCAGAAAAAAGATTTAATTTCTTTTCCCAAATATTATAAATACCTTTAAAATCATAACCCATTCCAATAGGAAAACTCATTGGCGTAACTTTTAAGCCAAGCTTTTGTTCAACTTCGTCTAACAAATCAAAAGCATCTTTTCCTTCTCTATCCAATTTATTGATAAAAACCAACATTGGAATGCTACGCATTCTACAAACTTCTACCAATTTCTCAGTCTGTGGCTCAACACCTTTTGCTACATCAATTACAACAATGACACTATCTACAGCGGTTAGAGTTCTAAAAGTGTCTTCTGCAAAATCTTTGTGACCAGGAGTATCTAGAATATTTATTTTTTTGTCTTTATAAATAAAAGCAAGGACTGAAGTAGCAACAGAAATTCCTCTTTGGCGTTCAATTTCCATAAAATCGGAGGTTGCGCCTTTTTTAATTTTATTGTTTTTTACGGCTCCAGCTTCTTGAATTGCACCACCAAAAAGTAATAATTTTTCTGTCAGTGTAGTTTTTCCTGCATCCGGATGCGAAATGATACCAAATGTTCTTCTACGTGCTATTTCTTCTAAAAAACTCATTTACAAAATTTGAGGTGCAAATATACGTTTTAGATTGGCAATTATCAATCTAAAATTTCTATTGTCATTCTTATATCCTCTATCGGCCATTCATCAACTCCAACCTTAACTTTAGAGATTTTATTTAACGTAGTAAAGCCAGAAATTACCTCGCCAAAAACGGTGTGTTCATTATCTAAGTGATGGGCACCATTCTTTTTTTGAACCATATAAAACTCAAAAGGACTAGAAAGTTTATTAGGATTCTTTTCCCACTGTCTAGCAGCAGCCAAAGCACCATATTTATGTGTTCTGTATTTTCTAAATTCTGGTTTTAGTAGATAATTACCATATTTTCTTCGCTGTTTTTGAGTATACATATTGTCTGAATTTCCACCTTGAATAACGAAATTTTTAGCAACTCTATAAATAACAGTTGTGTTAAAATATTTAATTTTGGTTAAGAAAATAAAATTAGCTCTATGGACAGGAACGTCTTTGTATAGCAACAGTTTTACATCACCATATTTTGTTTTTATAATTACTTTTGTTTCTGGGTTTTGCTTTCCATATTCTAATAAAAAAGCTTCTGTATTGTTCCTGTTTAAACTATCCCAACTTTTTACTATCCCTGTTTCTTTGAATCGATTCTCTTTAGGACTTGTCTTTTTTTTGATTTGAGTTTTTACTGAATTGCTTTTTTTTTCTTTACAATGATAGAAAGAAATAAAAACAAATAATAAGATAACTTTATAATGGTGTTTAACTTTCATCGATTATACTAATAAATATCAAATATAAATTATCAGAAGAAAAGAAAATAAAAATTTGATTATTTTATTATAATTTTAGGTTTTATTAAAATCTGATTCCGCTATATTTGCTCATATGGAAGAATTAGTTGTTTTAGTAGATGAAAAAGACAATCAAGTTGGATTAATGCCCAAAATGGAAGCGCATGAAAAAGCTGTTTTACATAGAGCCTTTTCAGTTTTTATTTTTAATAGCGAAGGGAAGCTAATGCTGCAACAAAGAGCCGCAGACAAATATCATTCTCCGTTATTATGGACAAATACTTGTTGTTCTCATCAACGAGAGGGTGAAACTAATTTAGAAGCTGGTAAACGAAGATTGGAAGAGGAAATGGGTTTTACAACAGATTTAAAAGAAGTCTTTTGGTTTGTTTACAAAGCACCTTTTGAGAATGGTTTAACAGAACATGAATTAGATCATGTGATGGTTGGTTATTATGAAGAAGCTCCTAAGATCAATAAAGAGGAAGTAGCATCTTACAAATGGATGACTTTAATAGATGTAAAGAAGAGCATTGAAAAGCATCCTAAAGAATACACAGAGTGGTTTAAAATTATTTTTGATAAATCTTTTGAAAAATTAACAAATGTCTAAAGTAACAGTTCATAGAAAAGCTCATTTTAATGCAGCGCATAGATTATACAGGAAAGATTGGAGTGACGAAAAAAACTTTGATGTTTTTAATAAATGTAGTAACCCATATTATCACGGTCACAATTATGAGTTGATAGTTTCTGTTACTGGAGAAATTGATCAAGAAACAGGATTTGTTATGGATTTAGCAATTTTAAGAAAATTGATTAAAGAAGAAATAGAAGAAGTTTTTGACCACAAGAATTTAAATATTGAAGTCGAAGAATTTAAAAATCTAAATCCTACAGCAGAAAATATTTCTGTTGTTATTTACAACAAACTTCGTAAGAAAATTTCAGAAGATTTAGAGCTGTCAATAAAACTATATGAAACTCCAAGGAATTTTGTAACCTATTCGGGGAACTAATATTTAATAAATTTTTTAGTATTTTTTCCATAATTATTTTATTATAGATTCTGATATGGAAAAATATAATCTTAACCTGTAGTTTTTCTTACATTCTAAAAAGTTTAGTTATTTTTAACCAATTAGAAATAAAAATACTGTTACGTTTAATTGCTTAATTTTTTTAAGCTAGTAATTTTAGCTCAGTAAAGGATTACATATAAATTCGCATTTAAAAATAATTTATGAAAATTATTGCAATGATTCCTGCACGCTATAGTGCATCTCGTTTTCCTGGGAAATTGATGAAAGATTTAGGAGGAAAATCTGTTATTTTAAGAACCTATGAGGCTGCAATAAATACTGATTTATTTCAGGATGTTTTTGTAGTTACGGATTCGGATATCATCTTTAAAAACATTTCTGACTCTGGTGGAAAGGTGTTAATGAGTAAAAAATCACATGAATGTGGTTCAGACAGGATTGCTGAAGCTGTTGAGAATATGGATGTTGATATTGTAGTAAACGTTCAAGGAGATGAACCTTTTATTGACGCAATTTCACTTTCAAAGTTGATTGATGTTTTTAAAAATGATTTTAAAAAAGAGATAGATTTAGCATCTCTTAAAGTTCAGATTACAAATAAAGAAGACATCGAAAACACGAATAATGTAAAGGTGATTACTGATGTTAATAACTTAGCAATTTACTTTTCTAGAAGCGTAATTCCGTTTCATAGAGATAAAGAAATTAAGGTAAAGTACTACAAACATAAAGGAGTATACGCATTTAGGAAACAAGCATTATTAGATTTTTATAATACTCCAATAACACCATTAGAAGCATCAGAAAAGATTGAAGCAATCAGATATCAAGAAATTGGAAAAAAAATTAAAATGGTCGAAACAAATGTTGAAACTGTAGGAATAGATACACCAGAAGATTTAGAAAAAGCAAAAAAATATTTAGATCTAAAATAACTTAATCTATGTATGATAAAATTAAAGTAATTGCTTTTGATGCTGATGATACATTGTGGGTAAATGAAACCTACTTTAGAGAAGCAGAACACAAGTTTGCTAAACTGTTATCAGGTTATGAGACAGAATATAAAATAGATCAGGAACTTATTAAAAAAGAGATAGAAAATCTTCGTTTTTATGGTTACGGAATTAAAGGTTTTATACTGTCTATGATTGAGTGTGCTTTAGAATTGTCTAATTTTAAAATAAATCAGAAAGTAATAGAGTCTATTTTGAATATTGGTAAAGAAATGATAGAAAAACCTATTGAATTAATAGATGGAGTAGAAGAAGTCTTAAGTTCTTTACAAGGTCAATATAGATTGATTGTAGCTACAAAGGGTGATTTATTAGATCAAGAACGGAAATTAGAAAAATCTGGTTTGCTTCGCTATTTTCACCATATAGAGGTAATGAGTGATAAAAAAGAAAAGGATTATCAAAAATTAGTAAATCACTTAGATATCAAATCCTCAGAATTATTAATGATAGGCAATTCCTTAAAATCAGATGTTTTACCTTTAGTTCGCATTGGTGCTTCTGCAATTCATATTCCTTTTCATACTACTTGGGTTCATGAAAAAGTTTCAAAAGAAGAACAATCGGAAACCGACTATAAAACAATGGTAAATTTAAATGAAGTTTTAACGCTCTTTTAAATAAATAAACTAAATTTGCATCTTTAAAATAAACAATATTATGGCAAGCATAAAAAACTTAAAAAAAGATATTAACTATACATTAGGAGATTTAATCGAGGAATGTTATGTATATCAATTACTAAATCCAAAGGCAGATATTAAGCCATCTGAAGCTATTATAGATGAGGCTATAGTAACTTTTGATTCTTTAATTGAAAAGTTAAACGCGAAAGGTGTAGAAAATAAAAAAGCACATTATAAAGCAATAAATAGTGAGTTAGAGGCTAAAGCAACTGAAATAGTTGGTAAGATTAATAGTTTATAATTCGTATTTTTTTAAAATATTATTTAAGACCATCATCTTTTTAGATGATGGTCTTTTTATTAATTTCAGGTACAATAAAGCGATATAAATATCGTTTATATTATTAAATAAATAGTTTTAAATAAATGGCTAGAGCAATGTTTGATTATACGAAGACGGTTTTAAAAAAAGTGAGTTTTAATTCAGACCTGTTTTTCAAAGAATTAGAAAAGGCATTAAAAAGATTATTACCCTACGAAGTAAAAGAATTATCTATTTGGCTGAAACGATTTACTGCAAACAAGCCAGAGCTTCATACTTGCTTGATATTAATAAATTAAATAAATAAGAAAGTAACCTAGTTTATTCTTTTTGTGCTTACAGGTTTTATTTTGATTTATTTCTTCGATATTTTTTCATCAAACCCCTAATAAAATCTTTTTCAATGGTTTTAAGTTTTAATATTTTTTTAAAGGAAAGCACTTTACTTAACTCTCTATAATACAGTATTTTAGATTCATAAATTTCACTTTCTAAATCAGCAATCTTTTTCAACATGGATTCTGCTTCTTTTTCAGGAATATTTTCAACCCCACCAGCATCTTTAATTGCAGTTCTAATTTTAAATTTTTCAACTCTTTCTAGTTGAAATAATAAATTATCGAATTTATTATAAACTGGCCAGAATTTTTCAGCTTCACTAGAAGCTAAATTAAGTTCCTCAGTTATAAAAGCAATTTTTAAAGCTTTTATTTTTTTGCTTCTAGCTTTATTTCCTTTTTGTGCAGTAACAAAAAAAGGGATCAGAAATAGGGTAACTAAAAAAAGTATTATTTTTTTCATTTTAATCATTTTCTAAAATTTGTAATATATTTTCTTGATGATTCAAATAATTTTCAAGTTCATTATTACTAATTGAATTTGGTATCGATAAATATTCATCAAATTCAACATCACTATGCGTTATTGTAAAATCATTAATATCAATTAAATTTATATTATTTGCAATCCAATTTTCAACATCACTATCTGTTAATTTATCAAGAGAGTTTTCTGACGTTTTATTAAAAATAAAAGAATTTAATCCTATAAATAAGGCAATAGAGGCTGCTGCTGCTATTGGAATTAATTTTGAAATCCTTTTTTTCAAGGAGATAACTTGTACTTCTCTGTTTGTAGGTGACACTTTTGACAATATACAGTCTTCTAGTTTGTTGAAATAAGAATCTGGAACTTCAAAACCTTTTTCTTTTACAAAGTTGTTTTCTTTTAGTTTATTACTAAAAGATGCTTCAACAGTTTCAAAATAATCAGGAGGCACAGAAAAACCAGGGCTTTCTCCCGATTTTTTGTTGAGGTATTCTATGCTGTTTTGTAATTCGTTTTTCATTCTATTAGTTAGACTTTGTTTCAGTAGAAAGGTTTAATGTGTTTGCGTTTTAATATAATTCTCAATTTTCTTTACTGCATGAAAATAAGAGGCTTTTAATGCGCCTACTGAAGTTTTTAGAATCTCTGATATTTCTTGATATTTCAAGTCATCAAAATATTTCATATTAAAAACCAACTGCTGTTTTTGAGGCAACCTAGCAATTGCTTTTTGTAAGATTAGTTGAATTTCAGTACCAGAAAAATAAATATCACTTTGTAAACTTGATGCTAATTCTGAGTGTATCTCAGTAATATCTATATTTCTTTCTTTTGCCCTTTTGTTAATAAAAGTAATTGATTCGTTTGTAGCGATTCTATACATCCAAGAATAGAGTTTACTGTCTTCTTTAAATTGATCGATGTTTTTAAAAATTTTGATAAATGTGTTTTGTAAAACATCATCTGCATCATCATGAGAGATTACAATTTTTCTAACATGCCAGTACAAACGTTCCTTGTATTGAGAAATCAATTCACGGAATGCTACTTCTTTGGTTCGAACATTTTTAAGTTGTTCTATTAAAGTAATTTCGTCTGTCAACTAGTTGTTTTTTACTTAGACGACAAAAAAAAGCAAAGGTTTAATCGAGTAAAAGATTATCTTCTTGCTTTCGCTCTAGAATACCCAAACAGTCTTTTTTGCTTGATGGTTTCAGAAATTCCTTCAGGTAACATTTCTTCCCAGCCTTCTTCGCCTTTAACAATCATGTCTAGTACCTTTCGAGAAAAGATGTCTAAAATTCCTTTGTCAAAATCGTCAATATTAACAAGCTTTCCATTGTTTTTAAAGAATTTATATAATTCTTTCATTCTAGGGTGCACTTTTAAATTTTCACTGTTAATATATTCTCCAGTTTCTTGATCGTGATAAGGATACATGTATATTTTTAAGTCTCTGTAGAATAGTTTTCCAAAGGCTTCTAACACTCCACCACTTAAATCTCTGTAGTATTTTTCGTCAAAAATCTGAATTAAATTATACACACCCATGGCCAAGGCCATTCTTGCTTTGGTAAATTCACTAAAATATTCTACCAATTTAAAATATTGTTGAAAATTGGTAATCATTACATTTTGTCCTTGAGCGCATAGTAATTCGGCTCTGTCTAAAAAGTCTCTTTCGTTTATTTCTCCTTCTGCACGAAGATTACTCAAGGTAATTTCGAAAATAATTTTAGTATTCTCTTCTTTGACTTTATTTTCTGCTAAAAAAAGTTTTTTTGATTTTTCATACATATCCATATTCACTTTTGTTACTGGCCTAAAACTTCCACG
>Ga0115008_10002920_pt1 | contig 14160 bp, 8 predicted proteins | sample FraStrMetagenome_FD_87164 | JGI IMG/M metagenome (GOLD analysis project Ga0115008, IMG submission 87164) | Marine eukaryotic phytoplankton communities from Arctic Ocean - Fram Strait ARC3M Metagenome | ecosystem: Environmental > Aquatic > Marine > Oceanic | place: Fram Strait | collected 2012-06-18
CACGTCTTCGGCCTCACGTTCGCCTTTCCCCTCCTGACATCCACAACAGTACCAATCTTCCATCCGATGTGCCGTAACGGAATATTCCGGTGTATCCAAGAAGGGATACGCCCCATACAATCCTCGGAAGAAGAACCAGGATGCCCTCATCATGGCCGACGACCCGGCCACTAATACTCTCATCTTGTGCGTGCTCGATGGACACGGAGAGCATGGTGACGGTGTGTCGCAGCACTTCCGCGACCAGCTTGCCGCCGAGATGATCTCTCATCCCGACTGGTCCACTGATGTCAAGCAGGCATCGGCTGATGCCATTGCCAAGGTTGAGCATCAGGTCATCCGCAATTTCCGAATCGATACGGAGTTCAGCGGCACCACCCTCTCCATGGCCATCATCCGCGGCAACACCATCACTGGCGTCAACATTGGCGACTCTCGTGTCATTATTGGCAGGGAAGAAAACGGCCAGATGGTGGCCGAGGAGTTCACTCACGACCACAAACCCGACTCTCCCGGGGAGAAGGAGCGGATTATTGCCTCCGGCGGCCGCGTATTTGCCGTCGAGTACGATGATGGAATTGACGGACCTCCCCGTGTTTGGCTCGGGCACATGGATGTTCCCGGTCTCGCCATGTCTAGGTGCGTTTCGTGGCAGCGGCATGAAAATGATGGAGTGTCACTTGCTACGAATTGCTGCACATTTGTAACATTCTTGTCTTACACCAGCTCCTTCCCTCACTTTTGAATTTTCGCAGATCTCTCGGAGATGCCGTCGCGCATACTGCTGGCGTCACCTCCGACCCCGAGTTCACCGAGCGCGAACTTGACCCCGAAACTGACAAATTTGTCATTGTGGCAACTGACGGTCTTTGGGAGTTCATCGAGAACGATGAAACCATCGAACTTGCGCTTGACGCGGACTCCCCGAGCGATTCTGTCGATCTGCTGGTGAAGGAGGCGAACGCCAGGTGGATGAGGGAAGAACAGGTTATTGACGATACCACAATCATTGCGGCCCATCTTTTTGGATACAAGACAAGCTGAGTGGGCTGACCGGCAAAATCTAAATCAAACCGGACATATACGACGACATTGCGTACTTCTTTGTTCGGTGGTTGCACACATCTATATAGAGTCCAAAACTGCACACTGCTTTCGTGCAGCAAAAAGGAAGAGAAGCGAGTTGAAGAAGATTCACCTGCCCATCTCTTTTTTGGATCAGGGTTGGTTTCACCAAGCAGCGCCGTAGCTTATCTGTCTCATTCAAAAGCACTTCAATAGCTAAAGCTACATGTATCGATAATCATCATTTTTACGGAAGTCACGTACTTAGGAATTCCTACGTAGTACGTGTCGATACGGACCTCTTGTCGTGAGCCGCTGCACGCGAAGAACCAAAAGACTTGTATAATGTGCCATTTCTCTAGCTACGTAGTAATTTTATCTCTAATAATACAGGTCTCTCCCACACAGAAGACTTCAGGACAGGGTCTTGCATTCTTCAATTGCAGTGTACCTAGCTACGTAGCTACGTAGCTACGTAGGTAATGCCCAACCACGTACTCTAGTACCCTTGTCCGGCCTTTGCACCACGCAACGTCTTGCAATCTAACTTGACTTGCAATAAATTCAGCCGCATAAAGAACAAATCACAATACATTGGCACGCGGGCCTCTCTCCCATCGCCTACTAGCTAGTATCTCCCTGCCCAAAGAAGTTGGCTCGAAATCACCTCCCTGTGGGATAGTCCTTCCCCGGCCTCGGCAGGTTCTTTTTCCAGCTCTCGTCGTCTTTATCATACCATTCTCGGTGACCAATATCGTAGTACTTCTCATATTCGTCCTGCGCCTTCTTCCGGATGGTGGCGATGAAGCCAGCCTGGGGATGCTCTTCACCACCCCCCTTGGAACCGACAGGACCAACGCCAGCGCCCTCCAAGACTTGCCCAGTCAGATGGTATGCCGCGTAGCCAGTGTATCCCACAAGCGCCCCTATGGTCACCTTATGCGCAAAGTTTGCCGCCTTGGAAAATATTGATTGCGACGCCATCGTTCTTCCGTTGCTTAACGTCGTGAGAGATACTACGGTAGTCGATACCAATACCAATAATGGACCGCCAGACCGCCAGACTGCAAGACCCGCGCCAGCGCAGAAATGCAAATGATGGAGAAATAATTGGTCGAGCGAGTCGTCCAGAGCCCTCGCCGCCATCCGGCCCGCCGGTCCGCCGGCCAACCAAAAAAAAAAGACCCCTACCGGCCTTGCTTAACGAACTTGTAGTTACTCTGTTGCGACACGCCCCTCCTTTTCCCCAGCAGGTCAGGGCGAGCGAATATGTTCAATTCCTCCTCCGCCGGCGGCGGTAAAAAGACAAAGAAAAAGAGACCTAAAAAACGCCAAAAGACAAGTCTTCACACCGGGATGCCAACCCAACAATCACCTCCACATCCTCGTCAGCGATCGGCACCCTCGGAGGCAGCGCTGGCCCTGTCCGCCAGACTCAAGGACCTGTCATCTCGCAAGCGATTAAAGGAGGCCCTTGCCCTGTATCACGATCCCTCCAACGACGGGATACGAGACGGTCACCACGGGAGCATCCTTGTGGACTGCTGCTCGCGATGCGGCGATGCGGCGTCGGGGGAACGGATCGTCGCAGGGATGGAGGCGTCGGGGGTCCACGTGTCAATCCAAGCCAAGACGGCGCTGCTCAAGGGATATGCACACTCGGGCCAAATGATCAAGGGTGCAGAGCTGTATCGTGACATGTGCGCATCCGCCGCGGCTGCGGGGAGGGACCGAAGAGATCAACCCAACGTCCGAACTCTCAACACGCTGCTTCGTGGCTGCTTGTGGACGGCTGCAAGTCTGTCGTATTCGGCGGCAAAGCAAGGCAGCGACGATCCTATTCCTGTCATAGCTGGTGGAGTAGTAACCAGCGAGGAGGCTTGGAGACTGTCCAAGCACATTCCAGCCGTTGTTTTCGATGCATCCTCGTACGAGTATTCCATCGCTCTTCTATGCCAGGCCTTGCGATGCGACGAGGCCAAGCACCGTCTCGATGAAATGAAACGCGTTCTCAGCACGTCAACCGATGGCAGTACTATGGAATCGGTTGCAGCGGCATCACTTTATCTTGCGAGAGCCTATGCTCTGCTTGGCAAAAACACAATGGCTTTTGAATGTGCCAAAACTTCCATTCGCGCAATTGATGAGAGCGTAACAACGGCCAGTCAAGCTGCTGCGGATGTCGCTTCATCTTCCAATACAATGGGGGGGAAACGGGCTTGGAAAAACAATGCGAGTGGAGGGACCGGCGGCGGCGATTCACGGCGATCAACGTCAAATCTTCTCTTTCGATCTCACAGATCAACAGAAATGAAAAACGAAGCCGAAGAGATTTGCGCGATTTGCACCAAAACGCATACAAGTAGATCGAATGACGCAGCAGTGCTGCCACAGCTCGTTGCCACTAGACTACTTTACTTTTCTGGCGGTGGAACGACTGATCTAATGGCAACAAAGGGAGGCAAAGGGACAATATTCGACGATGGAAACGCGACAGAGCAGCTCATGGCATCATCATGGATAAGCTTTGGTCTTTCTGCAGCAGTGGGTCGCACAGTAGCACCAATGGAATCGTCATCGTCAATGTTAAAAAAGGCAGATCGGAAGGCTCTACGCGCAGCTGGGATTGACCCGTCAGAATCGGTATTGTTAGAAGACGGCACCATTGACTTTCGAAAAGTATTTATGGATGGAAGCATGCCTACCGCGAAGAAAGCTCGACCGATCAACATTGAACTTGGGGCGGGAAGCGGAGATTGGATCAGGAAGCAAGCAATCGCAAAACCCGAGGAAGATTTTGTATCTGTCGAATTGCGTTCGGACAGAGTCGCTCAAACATTTGCAAAGGTCATGCTTTCCAGAGCTGGGGCCGATGGCGGTATCATCGACAACGTTTGCTCTGTCGGAGCTGAGTGCGGATCATTTCTGCGCGACCGAGTTCCGAATCAGTCCGTCGACACAGTGTACGTAAACCATCCGGAGCCACCAACTCAAACCTTTGGATCTAGTGAGATGGATATCAATGCCGTTTTGTCTGGGTCAGAGCCAGCTCACATGCTCAACAGCGAGACGCTGAAGTCAGCAGCCAAATGCCTCCTCCCCCACGGGGAAGGAAGGCTGATCATTATTACTGACAACAAATGGTACGGGATGTTGCTGTGCAAGACTTTCGAGAGAGTAATTCTTGGTGAAAGAAAGCTTTTGACGCAAGTCAATCTCGAGCCAAAGGATGGATTCCAATGTGTGGGATCCGGAATGCCGGTCAGGCTATTCGAGGGATCGCCGAATGATGCTGTTGGTCACGCAGTACCAGCAGGTGGATCTGGATCGAGTTACTTTGATAGATTGTGGCGGACTGGAGCTGGTACACACGCGGAGAGGAGGAAACGATATGCAATCGTTATGCGCACTTACAGAGAAGGCGATGATGTTGTAGACGCAACAAGGAACAGGGGAGGAAGCGGCACGACCTCGAGCAATGGTAGCCAAAGGAAAAGAAACGCACGTACATGTAATCAACAACCAAACAAATCAGGCAATAGCAGCAAGAAGCCAAGCAAAAAGAAGAGTTTAGCAAAGCAACAGAGAAGAAATGAACGGAGGTTGTTGGCAAAGAAACAACAACAAAAGAAAAGCAAGGAGTGTGAGAAACACGTGGGACCTTAAAAAAGCAACCGGTAGAGTCTACGGTACGGTACCGGTATAAGTATTATAAGCAACGGTAGATTTCTGCAGCTGCACGTGACCTCCATCCATGGTGAAGATCTACCATAAAAAGAGCCTCCATCCATGGTCCCGTCGGTAAACCATAAATAAATGTCGTCACACTTTCTCTCTGACGCGCCTCTTCGCGACCGCCGACCGCCGACAGCTGCTCACACGAAGATGTCATGACGACACCGCAAATGCCGCCGCTTGACGCCATCTGCTGACATCATAATGCCAAGGACTCGCTGAGCCGAACTCCCACCACTTTATTTGTTGAATGATCACGAAAAATCCTCAAGCCCCGTCGAATGTGATTGTCTGATAGTCTCCTGACTACGATTAGTCTAGTAGGTACTCATCGTTTGTTCACAAAGCGGTGCCATCTTTTCGAGAAAAGTTGCCCGACAAGAATTTTCGCACAGGCTAATTTACCAATGACATCTGTAATGAGAACTTTCATTGCTGGCGCCGCCCCCGGGCAATTCCGGTTCGATACCGCCGTGGCATCAAACACCGAGGATAGTCAGCGCCGCGCCCAAGCCCGGGCCATCACTCCTCCTACTTCCAACCAAACTACAAGGCCTACGTGTACCGCCGGCGACGACCATACTGGATCGGCAATCAAGTCACCAAGAGGCGTTTTGGGCCTCGATCTCCTGTCGGTGGCAGCTGAGAACCAAGTCGTCGAAGATATCATCGACGTGACCCTCAAAGACTTCGACCTGGCCACCTGTACAAAAAATCTTCGGTCCTACAAGACGGTCTAGCTACGTAAATAATTCCTCCGTCCTTGCAAGCCCACGCAATCGCATATATTCTTGTGACCGAGCCTACTACGACGCGCATCCAGAGCATCGATTAGATCGACTACACCGCGCACACTCGGTCAAAGGAAGCCACCGCCACCAAGTTTCTAACCTTGGCCATCGTTTGGGCATCAGGCACATTGTCAATCTCTTGAAACTGAGAACATTGTACAAAATCATACTTGAGATGTCATTGTTGTCTGTCTCCGCCCACCCACCGCAAATCAATCCCACCAAGATCTACCACTAACGCCGACCGAAGAAAAGATGGTCTCGACTCGTTTATGCTACCAAGCGAAGGCTTCAACCTTAGACTTCATATAAAGCCTCCAAGCAAAACGAGGGAGAAGACCATTAGATACATGTAATGTATGCGTTCCGACAGATTGTCGTCGACTTTACTTTCTTGTAACCCCTGCCTTCCTGCAGACGACTTTCTGTCAGATCATTCCTCCATTCTACCCTTCAGAACATTCCTGCACCTTCTGTAATACTATTATTCCTTCGCTGTCAGAACACCTACCATCATGTTCGAAGCATCTCTCGACCCAATGATAGAGAATTAAGACATATCTATTTCATCCTGAGAGCTTCCACCACGAAAAATATTGATGTAGAGAGTAGGTAGACACCAATATCCAAGGCTTGTGTCGAGTATGTGCCTAATTGTATGTAGTTGTAAACAAGTAACCGAGACAAATGCCTTGATAAATGATATCTTGTTATTTATCCGCGCATGAATATAATTCTCTACGTGTACGCTAAAAAAAAGGTCATAAATTAGTCTGCATCAGAGGCTAATTATTTCCATATTATCTTTGGGTACTTCGTTTTTGTCTCCTCTCCTCTTTTGCCATCTTTCGATGTTGTCGCTCCTCTTCTCTGCGTCTTTGCTTCTTGGCCCAGTCTGATGTTGACTTTCCCTTTCTCCGTGCATTTTTACCCTTTCCTCCCGTCGTTCCATCGGTATACAGCGCCTTCGCACTACGTACATTCGCAACCCAGTTATCGGCAAGTCTTCCCGATCCCACAGTCGCAACAAAGTCTTCTTCAGACACGGAGTTTCTGAAGGCCTTCAGGACGTCAGCACTGCACAAGCCCTTACTACAGGCGCCAGCAAAGAGTTTCTTGATTTTCTCTTGCTTCTCTTCTTGGTCCAAGCAAAGCCCAACGATACATCTCATCATATGAAAGTAGCACTTGTCGGTCAATTTTTGTTCCTCACTCCCATTCAGCTCATTCTGTTCAAGCTCTTTAAATGTGCCCTCAGCGGTAGCAAACGCGACGCTCTTTTCTTTCTCGTCTCCTGTGACAAATGAGCACGCCTGAAGTACCATGGAAGCAGAAAACACATCGGGCTCGATCTCCGGAAATCGTTCTGCCATTTCGTTCATCCTGGCCACAACCTCTGACACACGAGAAAGCAGCTTGGGATCGTTGCGCATACATTTTACAAGAGATTCAAGGGTAGCATTGTAGGGCTTGGTTGATACATCGATGTCGCCCTTGTCGCACATGAGCTCGTACTCATCTAAAAGACGTCTGGACTCCGACCAAAGAGTACTTGTGTCCTTAACGTACGCGAGCGATTCGATGCAGTATTTGAAGGTTTGAGCGCTCGGAAAAGGCACAACCTTGCTTCTTGTTTCGGTACTGGACGATGGATCATTTGAGGTTTGCACCTTCCAAGAGGCGATCATTTCATCCAGCAGAAATACGGCCTCAGTGGCATGGCCTTCCTCCTGAGAATCTCGATAGAGCCCAATGACCAAGTTGTATGCGTTTTCGCCAATGTCCATCGAGGCGATTCCAGAGTCATTGTCATCAACTGCAATCTCATGCATACGATCAAGAGTTTGCCGAGCCATAGCCGCAGCGCCATCGGTCCCCCGCAATTTGGCAAGCTCTCGGATATGCTTTGTGAATGATGGAGAACCATTCACAAACGCTTGCTTTGCGGGTGCTGTCGACGAGACAGTCTCATTGGCGCCCTCATCATTGTCGAAAGAAGACTCATCAGCTGGAGCGGTTCTGGTGGTCGGAATCTGTGGAACGGTGCTCTCACAATATTCTCGATTGCCCGGATCCTTCACAAAGGCAAAAAGCCGCGTTATCCAATGCTCCCCAAGCTCAATTTCTTCCTTCTTTCTATAATTTCTCAGCCCCTTTAATGACGCCATTAGCACAAAAGGATCGTTGCGATGAACACCCTGGACGTTGTTTTGCGCATACGTGAAGTGAATGGCATTCAGGTCGACAATCCTTTTCTGTGATTGGCCGTGAGTCGAGCCAGCGTGACATTGGATGACTACAGCAAACGTCTTGCTATCGGGAAGGGTATCGAACTCATCGGGGTAAAGATGATTCAGCTCGGCCATTCGAAGGAGAAGAGCTTCAGCATGTAACCCCTTCTTCCTTGCCTTAGACTGATGCCATGATCGCAAGACATTCGAAAAGTCTTTCCTTTCTGGAGGAGGGAACGCCATGTTAGATACATGTGTGCCTGTGCTCGGCGCTTTACGTACATCGCTGGGACGATCCTGACGCGGGGTACTAATAATCATCTTCACCATCGCTTGTATCTTCAACTTATTTGGACCGAAATCAGACGACGAGTCTTCCCCCTCAAGTGGAAATTCTGTTGGAGCTGCTCCAGCTCGTTCAATCATTTCCTCTAACAGCTGTTGTGCCGTAAGGGCAGTGTCGGCATCCCGCGTCCTTGCTACATATTTGATGGCTTGCTGAAGGGTCAAAGCCAATTGGCGTTCCGAATCCTCCCATTCATCTAGCAATGTGTTCAATTCCGCCGTGCTTTCTTCGTCATTGAGCATTTCGCCGTCGTATCTGGCCGCCTCGTACACACGCTTGGCCTCCTTGCGCTTGGTTCGGGCCTCCGCCAGTGCCTCGAGCTTGATCTTGGCACGGAATGTGGCTTGTTCATGCGTTGTGTAGTTAAGATTGCTTTTACCGTCTTTGCCACCAGAGCTAACATCTACATCAGTAGAGAACGCGCGAATACCCGCCTCTGACGCTGTTGCGATAGGATCAAGGCGAAACGCCGGAGGCACATGTAGAGTGGCGGCATGGGCAGCCAAAAGAGTTGGCTTCGAGCGCTGACCACGTAAAGCAATACTAGTAGGACCCGCACCTCCCGATTCAAGCGGCTGCCGAGGAGCTATCCTTCGAACGCACGATATATCCCTAGATGAAAGGGGCCGACGAGCGGCCGATGAAGCGGCGGCGGCAGCGGCGGCTGCAGCTCTCATCTTGACATCTGACGGGGGCATGTTGGAAACGAACGGCCGGGGGCCGCCGGCCGGGCATCGGCATCGCATCGGCACGCACGCACGCACGCACGCTGACGGTCTGGCCATCGTGCGAGTTTGCTTTGTGAATTCGCATTCGCGCATTCGTATTCGCCATTCGTATTCCGGCCGCCAGTCAAATAAATAATCCAAACCATGCGATACCTGCTGCTCGCCGCAGCCGCCGCGACGGCGGCACCATCGGCATCCACCGCCGCGACTGCCGGCAGCAGCGAAAACAGCCAGAGAAGAATCGCCGGATTTGCCTTTGTAGCGCGATCGGCAAGTGTGATCGCAGCACATCATCATGCACCATTGCCTTCCAGTGACTCATTGGGCATTAGCATGCCACAAACAGGGCGAGGGCAGATGGAAATGAAGGTGTCCAAGGGAAAGTCTCGCAACCGCAAGGATAGTACCGTATCGATCCTCTATAACGAGCGGAAACGGGCCGCCGGCCGAAGAGGGACCAAGCGCTTCGTCGACCCTTGCAAGCTGTTCGTAGGGAATCTCCCCTACTCGGCCGACGAAGACACGGTGATGGACTTTTTGGCCGATCATCTCGGCGGCACCAATAACATTCATTCCATCAAGATCGTCCGAGAGTGGAAGACCGGCCAGTCCAAGGGATATGGCTTTGTGATGTTCTCGGACCCGATATTCGCCAGTCATGCCATGGAAGCCGTCAAGGGTAAGACGCTGGACGGACGGGTGGTCAATCTCAATCAGGGCCAGAAGAAGGTGGATCCCAATGTGTTGTACGTGCAGAAGCGCAAGCGCTCGGCGGAGGATGAAAGTGATGAAGAGGACAGAACTATTGCTGGTGCGTTGGACGATGTTGAAGGCGATGAATCGTTGGAATCACTCAAGGACTTTGATTCGGATTCGGATGAGGAGCTGTTTGCCCTTTGGAACGAAGATGGCGAAGATGGAAACCTCGTGGAGGTAGACGACGACGACGACGATGACGATGACCTTGAAAACTTTGTGTATGATGGAGTCTTTGAAGAGGAGTATAAGGATGAGTTGTATGGCAAGGACGACGATGACGATGACAAGGCCATGAATAGGGAGCAGCGACGAGAGGCCGCGAAGAGGAAACCACGGCGTAAGTTACCACACAAAGGTTTCGGATCCCAGATTGAGACTGACTCAAAGTAAAGTGGCCTTTTCTGTTCCTTCCACGCAAGTAATTCATTCTAGTCTAGTATGCGTTTTAAATGTAACACTACTGATAATTAATGTCTACTTTGCAGCTTTGCTCGTGCTTGTCGACCCGCTTCTTGCACTGACGATGCTATTGCTGCGACTCCGAGAACGGGAGCTACTGGCCGGAGCGGGTACAGGCGCAGCGGCGGCGTCGTCGGATGCGAAGAAGAGATACTTGAGAAACCAACTCAACCCAGATGCCCCCTCGCTACCGACATCAGCGATCCGATCAAAAGTTTCGGCACGGCAATACAGAGTGGCATTGCTGAATGATTTCAACTTAACAACATACATATCATCCTCTTGGCGATACTTCAGCACAATGCCCTCACCGTAGCGCGTAGCAACGTCCTCGCTCTTGGCGGCCTTGAGCGGTTGAACAACATCTTTCGGCTGCAAGTAGCACACCATGTTGGTGGCTGGGATTGTTACGACGTGAACACCCGTCGTAGGTTGGACAGATTCAAGTGTGCCAGAGAGGCCTAAACTTGTAAGAACCGGATAACCCTCATGACAGCCCTCAGCCAATCGGTAGCTCAAATCGTCTCGGCGGAGGTAAGCGACAGCGCTGCCCCACTTCTCGAGCTTCACCTTGTAGAATCCATCTGATTCCCGAAAGCCGAGGACGATGCCATCTCCGAACGAAGTTGTTACCGATGCGCCACTTTGATAGTACCTCTCAACTCTGGGGGGAGCTGGTATCTCTTCAATCTGCGCAGAAGGTGCATGTGACTTCTTAGGTGTCTTCTCGACGCTGGACGCCATTCTTTTGAGACCACGAGAAAGTAATCCACCAACAACAGTCAAGACATTATCGCCGCTCTTGCTCTTATCATCGTGTGCCTTCTTCCACGCCCTTGCCTGCTCCACAGTACAATATACCTTTGCACTACTTTCATTTGCAAGATGCCACATAGTGAGAGTAACCTCCAGAGTAGGCGTGTTCTCCGATCTGGTGGTACTCTTTGGACCCAAGATGGTTCGTTTCGGAGTAGACGGGGCGCTTCCGGGAGAAATCCGAGATGGCGATGTTGCAACAGCAACAGGAAGAGGTCGAGATACGACACCTTCGCCATATGGTGTCTGGAGCATTGTACCGATTGCATGTGGGAACTCAAGCCCTTTATCTTTTTGTTTTGGCGGCGCCACCGCTGTCGCGTCTTTTGTCTCTGAACTATAGAGCGTCCGCATGAGCGAGTTCCATATGCCTTCGCTGACGACCTTCTTGACATCGTTCTCTCGCAAATAAGCCTTCGCCTTCCAACCTATCATTTCAACAACCACAATTCTCTTGCCACTCCGATACTCAATCACCGTGGCAGGTCCGTAGAGGGTTGTGCACTTGTCGCCAGGTTTGAATGGCTCGGTCTTCTTAGTCTCGTCGGCCCAGAAAGAAAATATCGACTGCCTCGTTTTGTCCTCCTTGGGCAATCCCGGGGGCTTTGGTGGGGAATATTTCTGAATGAGCTTGCCTTGTACCTTGGCTATCACAGGGCGCGAGAACGTTGCGGTTGGTTTCTTTGCTTTTGCATTAGATAGCACACTTCCCGCGGATTCCGCAGGGCTGAAGGGAGCATCGATATCTCCAGTTTCATCGATCTCTTCTTGCTGCGTAGTGGCGGTGTCGACACTGATGCTATCAGAGGGGAAACTGGTTGCACCTATCGAACTATCTTCCGAAATGACGCTCGGAGTTGCCTCGATTATTGACGTGTCGGAAGAGTTTTCTTCATTCGCATCGACATGCTCCGAGACGCGCTCGAGCTGATCTCGGATGCTGCTCTGGAAAACGTCGCTGTCATTCAATGGATTCGTATCACTTGCCTCGCTGCTTCCATCGTCATTCTCATCAGTAGCCTCGACGACAGTCTCCAAAACCGTCGAGCCGCCACCGTCAGAAATTCTACTGGAACGCGATAACAGCGATGGTGATTCGCCACCTTTCTTCCTTGCCTTCGCATCTTGCTTCGTGTGATCGGCAATCTGCACGTCGACCGGCCTCCAGTCTAGCTCAACCTCATACAAATCAAATGCAGGGTCAAACGAACGGATCACACCGATACCGTAGGGTGTTCGAACCCGTTCATCATCCTTCCAAAGCCTTTCGGCTTCGACGGGAGCGACGGGTTCCTCTCCCAACTCCTCAAGATACTGATTGACTTTCCAGACGTCTTGATTCAAATCGTCCCGACGCTCTGCCTTCTGCTTCATGGATGTCCATTCTTTGGCGGTCATGGCATAGAAATCGCTGACGGCGTCCTCACAGATGCGGCGCATCCCCTCGAGCTTGATGAGAGGCGGATCTCTCGTGGCTGCATGCAAGGCGGCATCAGCATATGTGCGAAAGAAATAGGGGGCGTAGCTCTTGCGCAAGTACCGTTCGCCGTCATAGCCGTGCGTTTTGTGAATGTCTTTGACCCGGTGCACGTAGACGGCTTCCAGATGCTTCGGAAAGGCATCAAACATGAGCTCGCCTGCCCTAACATCGCCCTGACCGTTATCGCAAATAAAGACGTGATTGAATTCGGGATAGATCGAGACAAATCGCTTGAAGTTGTCAAATTTCTTGAGGGCCAACGGTTCCATGTCATCGTTGACAATGAAATCGCGGCCGGAAGTTAGATCGCCAGCAAGGAGCGATGGAATAGTGTGCAGACCTCGTCGAATGTCAATCGCTCCACGAGCCCGAAGCTTCTCGAATTTAGCAAAATTATGGCGCTCCGAAACATCCTTGTAAAGATGCGGTCGAGCCGACAAAAATACAAGGTTTCCAACTGTGTTGTTTGGCCAGTCCAGCGGCCCGTTGGTGCCGAGGTCCAATTCCCGGTAAAATCCCATGCATCCCGGATAAACAGACCTTTTCAGGAATCGCTTATCAATACCGGCGGGATAGGAACCCCCGCTAGAAGTCAGCGTGTCGTCAACGTCGGAGAGAACCTTCCTCCACGCCTTTTTTAATCGCAGTTTGGCCTTTTTGGTGCCCATTTGCATGTGAGCCTCTTGTATCGAAGCCTCCTTGCGAATATGGGTGAGAATATCTTGCCTCACAGTCTCGGAACGTAGATCGTCATAAATGAGCTTATTCATAGAAAAGTAATCGCCCTTCGAGTCCGTCAGCGTCTTGAGTTCGGAAAGATCGTCCTGATGAGTCGATATAATGATGTTTCGCACCCACTGCTCCGACTTGGCATTGGCTGGGAGCTTCATTATCATAAGGGCGTGCAGCACAATGACACGGCTGATGACGGTCAATGATGAGATCCTGTCCACGGCCAACATTTCGATCAGCTCCGTTCGGTGCTGCCCGGCAAAATTGCGATGGTCCTTGATCTTGTAAAAGAGCAAACCAAGCTGCACATGCGATACCAAATAGTTTAATTCCTTCGGCTGTGCCTCTTCAAAGATTGCAATGATCTCTTTCTCCTTCCGCAAAACAAAGCGTTGGTTGATATAGTTGTTGATGGTCGACGGCAAAAGGCGCTGATCGATGTCCGCCAAGCACGCATTAATGGACTCCAACTTTTCTTCAACCGACATCCCAAGGGCGCTAAGCTTATTGAGAGAGCCGGCCACTGAGACACCCCGTCGGAGATTGACACCCCGGCCGATTTCTTTCCGATGGACGTATCGGTCCCAAGCATGCATGGCATATCCCATAAATACCACACCGAGGAAGCCCAATGTCGGATTGCCCCTCCCAAATGCAAAGGGACTGTCCTTGGCAAAGAAGAAGGCCGTGGAGAACAGCACCGCAAATATGGTCCAGAACCGGTTCTCGAATTCTTGGGCATGATGGAAACTGCTACTCTCGTTCGTCACGAACAGGTACACACTGTACAGCAGAGACACGATGCAGGTACTAAAGATTGGGGACGTGGCAAACAGCGCAAGGAATAGCAGGAACGCCGTCTGTGGAATGGATGATAAGTTTGAGAGTATTATTCGGCGACATTTTAGACGAGGGTGGGAGGAAGTTAGAGGGTGCTGGTCGAAAATGATCACATCATATAATTACACAAAATCACTCACCACCAAAAGCCCCAGAAGGACAAGCATTGCAGCTACGC
>Ga0115008_10002922_pt1 | contig 14158 bp, 10 predicted proteins | sample FraStrMetagenome_FD_87164 | JGI IMG/M metagenome (GOLD analysis project Ga0115008, IMG submission 87164) | Marine eukaryotic phytoplankton communities from Arctic Ocean - Fram Strait ARC3M Metagenome | ecosystem: Environmental > Aquatic > Marine > Oceanic | place: Fram Strait | collected...
CCGAAAGACCCACAGTCATTAGCAATCAATGCCCCTCCATCTGCGGTGACACAGACATCCTCTCCCGCCCAGTCTGAATTTGTCGCTCCATAAATCCCCTCCCATTCCATTTCCCCATTTCCGTCGACCTTTATCAAATAAATCTTCCATTGTCCGGAAGGACCAGAAATATGTCCGGTCTTTTCATATCGCCCGGTCTCATCACCCGTTCCAGCAACTGCCAACCAGCCTCCATCCATCGTTGAACGGGCCCCCCACACCTCGTCATGAATCCATTTCCCCTCGTAACCCCTTGGTTGTCCAAAAAACCGGGTCCAGACGACACCTCCTCTTTCGTCCACCACGGTCAACTCAATATCCCAGTTCTTGCTCAGAGGGCTTTTCTGCGTGTGACCGGCAAGCATGGAATAGCCATTCGCTTTTGTATCAAAGCCCCAGTAAACGGTGTTATAATGCTTCGACCAAAGGACCTTTCCCTGATGATCTAATTTTAAAAGGTGGTATTTATTCGATTCCTCATCCCGGGGGTGGCACATTAATAGACTGCCTCCATCCTTGGTCGCTTTGACACGGTAACCCGAGGAAGCAAACTCCCCCAATTCACGCCTCCATTCCTCCCTTCCAGTCGAATCCGTTTTCAGCACAACTCCTCGGCCCCAGTTCATAAAAGTTCCCTCCGCCAAACCGTCGCGATATCCAGTCACCAAAATTCCTCCCTCTGGAGTGATTGTTAAACCCTCAAATGCATCTTCCGTTCCCATGTTCCATGTTTTTGACCATAAAGTCTTACCCGTATCCGCCTCTACCTGGATCAGGGCCGCATCCCTTCCAAGAGAACCGGCGACAAGATAATTTCCGTCCACTGATTCAGCGACACAGTTTCCTAAATTGTACCCTCGCTTTCCAAATTCTTTTTTCCAAATCAAATTTCCCTGACTGTCAGTCTTGACCAGAAAAATCTTTGCAGTTCGGTCTTCCACGAATCCAGTTTCCCCCACCATTAAAAAACCTAGGTCACTGGTTTGAATTACATAATGTGGATGACTCTCCTCACCACTCCCCTTGTATGTGCGGTGCCATTCAATTCGAGGAGGCGGGCGAGCCATTAAACTCTTACAAATCACTAAACCGAGAAGTACTAAATAATTAATGATAGCCATGCGATTTATAGTTTTCACACTATTTATAACTTTACTACCACAAATCATTCACACTTGAAAATAGGGATTTATAATTTTTGTAGCCCGGGACCACTTATTCTTGAAAATAATAGGTTATTGCTTTTAAGAGAGGAAAGAGTGTGGGTTGATCCCAAAGCTCTCAACCTTAATGACTACACCAAGAACATCAAAGTTCATAATTCTGGGTTCCCTATACTTTACTCAGGGAATTCCAAATGGATTTTTTCGGCATACTGTCCCCGTAGTATTTCGGGAGAGTGGTCTATCTCTTGAGGATATTGCTCTCTTCCTCCCCGCTCTTTATTTGCCCTGGGTGTTAAAATTCCTTTGGTCCATTGTCGTGGAACGTTTTCACTCCAAAAAACAAGGGAAGTACCGGTCCTGGATTATCCCGTTACAAATTTTCACCGCGGGTACTATGGTCGCATTAGCAAACTGGCAGTTCGGCACCTCCCTATCCATTTTCGTTCTCGGGGTCGCTCTTATTAATATTTTCAGCTCCGTGCAGGATGTATCGACCGATGGCTATGCGGTCAAAATTTTGAGTTCCCAGGAGCGTGGATGGGGAAATGCCATACAAGTCGGCTGCTACTGGCTGGGATTTGTTGTCGGCGGGGGATTCATTTTAATGCTGATGAATTCACTTGGATGGAATTTTTTGTTGATCGCCATGGCACTAGTCACCCTTCTCGCCACCATTCCCCTGCTTTTAACTCGACCGGCTAAAAGAGCTCAAAACAAAGAAGCTCCCCAAAGCCCAAACCAATCAATTGGATTATTGAATTTCTTACGACAACCAATTGTTTTTAAACTTCTCACCCTTGTGGCCGCCTTTCGAATGCTCGAGGGCTTTATTCGATCCCTGGTACCCACCATGTTTAAAGACTGGGGAATGGAACTAAATGAAATTGGATTTACTCTCGGTATTGTTGCGCCCGGTGCCGCATTGTGCGGTGCTTTAGTTGCGGGCATTCTGGTTACTCGTTTGGGTCGCCTGCATTCGTTACTCCTTTTTGGGAGCATGCAGATCTTATCCGCAGCAGGTTATATGTTTTTAAGTTCGACTGAATTAGTGGACAGCTCTCTGGTTTTCCCTGTGGTAGTGGTCGATCATATGATTTCGGGAATGACCACCGTGGCCTTATTTTCATTAATGATGGACTGGAGCAGAAAAGAACATGGGGGTACCGATTATACCTGCATGGATTGTATCGGTGTATTTGCGATGATGTTTGGAACTGGAATTAGTTACCTAATCGCTCATTATGGCGGCTACACCATGAGTTTTGGCTGTGCAATTCCACTTACTTTACTTTCCTTATTTATTGTTCGCACATTATTTGCTCAAATTCAGAAAGAAAATCACTGGAAGTCTTTACATTCAAATAACTGAATCACAAAAATTGTTTTAACTTTTCTACTGTTAAAAAACTGCTCTATTAAAAAGCGGGGTATTACTCATGTCCCCGTACTGTAAAAAACTAGTTGAGATAAGACTGTACCAATAAAGTCTGTAAACGACTGACCTCCACCGCTGAAGTCTTGGCAATAAATCCCCGGGCGTGTGCAAAATGAACATCCGTTTCCTCTGCCAATTCACTGAAATCAAGACGGGCATCATCATTAAATCGACGCATTCCGTACCCCACTCCCCGACTGTCCGGGGAAATAATGGCGAGTACCTCCTCTTCCAGACCAAGTGCCTTAACCTGATATCCAAGGACCCCGGAAGCATCTTCCGGCAGGCTGTCAATCCGGGGAAGGAATAAAGCTTTAAACTCGCTATCCCCCTTCTTTAAGTTCCAGACTTCCGTATGTTGTGATACCATATCCAACCTGGATCGTAGATTGGTGATGAACTCGACCAGGTCTCTCCCAATCATTCGCATCACTTCCCAAATTGGTTCGCCTGGATGGTGTTCAGTTTGAGCGGCAAAATTCTTGAGTAAAGTAATATCAAGCGGAGAATTTAATTTCCCCAGAGTCTCACGATCCATTTCCAACCACTCCGCAGTATCTTTGGGTCCTCGACAATCAAACCACTCCGCCACTTCCAACCATGGACAAAACTCACGGGCATCTTCATAAATTCCCAGATATTGAAGAACGAGAGATAATGCACAGGTCGGAATATGATCGCGGGGAAATTGGTGGTGATCAAAATTCAGTCTCACTGACTCATGCTCCCCCCCCACATCCAGAACGGCAATGCTTTGATCAGCCAGGTCTGAATCAGTCGGTTCCCTTCGAAAAATAGAAACCGGATTATCGTGTAAAAGTACAGAGCAGGCCAGAAAGTCATCCTTATGTGCCCCGCCCGGGTGTGTGATTATGGAAGAAATCATAGGGTGACAACGTGAAGAACAAACGGGGAATGTCGAATCGAAAATGGTATGTTTCCCGGCTTCGCCTTCCCGGACGATTCAAGATATCATCATGATCAAAGATCTACTTGTCCCATTCTCCAACTTACTCTATACTTATCCGCTTCGGTCATAATTGGGTGACCCCGGCGTGGTGGTTGGAAATGGTAAAAGTTTCACAATGTGAAAAGCTTCAACATTTTTGATTTCGTTTCGGTTTTCATCAATCTCATTATCTTATCAACTAAATCCTTTTTAAAGTGTTCAATTTAATCTATCGAAAATTCGGGAATCGTGTCCAAGCCAAGGACGACGTCCTTTCTGGTCTGACTGTTGCTCTTGCACTTGTACCCGAAGCAGTGGCCTTCGCCATTATTGCCGGAGTTACTCCAATCATCGGCTTATACGCCGCTTTTATTATCTGCCTGGTCACGGCAGTGATGGGAGGAAGACCTGGCATGATCTCTGGTGCAACCGGTGCGCTCGCGGTAATCATGGTCTCCCTCGTTATCCTCGGGAATGAGAAAGGCGAAGCACTCGGGCTTGGTCCGGACATGGGCACTCAGTATTTATTTGCCACCGTTATTCTAATGGGAATCATTCAACTTGGTTGCGGTGTTCTTAAACTGGGTCGCTTTGTGCGACTTATTCCCCAACCCGTCATGTTTGGCTTTGTCAATGGATTAGCCATTGTGATTTTCGAAGCTCAATTCCCCATGTTTACGGAAAGCCCGACCACCCCGGAGTCTTCCTGGTTGGTTGGAAATGACATGTACCTCATGCTTGGACTCGTCTTCCTGACCATGGGAATCATCCACTTTTTACCCAAGCTTACCACTCAGTTGCCCTCCTCTTTGGTAGCGATTGTCTCCATTAGTTGTCTCGTGATCGGATTAAACCTGGACACACTGGTCGTAAAGGATATGGCGTCTATTGGGGGTGCACTGCCCAGTTTGGTTACCTTTACTATTCCATTCAATTGGGAGACACTTCAATTTATTGCACCCTTTGCCTTCATTCTTGCCGCCGTGGGGCTGATCGAATCTCTAATGACTCTTACTCTGATTGACGAACTGACTGAAACTCGTGGTAACAGTACCCGCGAATGTCTTGGGCAAGGAGCAGCTAATGTGATCACTGGCTTCTTTGGTGGTATGGGTGGTTGTGCAATGATTGGCCAAAGTATTATTAATATTCGCTCCGGCGGACGGGGTCGATTGTCTGGAATTGCCGCGGGTATTTTCCTCCTTTGCTTTATTCTTTTTGCCAGTTCATTAATTGAACGAATTCCCCTCGCCGCCCTGACCGGTGTAATGTTCATGGTGGTAATTGGAACTTTTGAATGGAGTAGCCTTAGGATTCTCAGAAAAATTCCCAAAACCGATGCATTCGTAATTATTTTAGTATCCGCAATTACTGTGATTAGTCATAACCTTGCCCTGGCGGTGATTACCGGAGTGATCGTTTCCGCCCTTGGATTTGCATGGAAGTCCGCTCAGCATATCCACCGATCGAATGAAATGCGAAAGGACGGTACAAAAGTTTATTTCTTACACGGCCCTCTCTTTTTTGGTTCAATTACCGATTTTACTCAGGGATTCGATCCAGCGGAGGATCCCGATGAAGTAATTGTGGATATGATGGACTCAAGGGTGTGGGATCATTCTGGATTGGAAGCGATTCATAAACTGGGTGCTCGATACAAAGCCGCAGGAAAGTCCATTAAATTACAACACATAAGCGGTAACTGTAGTGCACTCCTCAAAAAGGCGGGGAGTATGATTGATGTAATTGTGCTTCCTGATGATCCGAGCTACCATGTTGCCAACCTGATCAAATCGGATCGAATGCCTTCCGCACGAACTTAACTCTCGGGTAAAGATAGGCACGCGCCTACTCAATTAATACCATTCAAACGAATTGAGCTTTAAATCCCCCGTATTGTTTCCCCATGCTTCATGGTTACGAAACATTGTGGGTCCAAGTTCTTCGCCTCCACTGCTTTCCTTAAACGTTCAGGCGGTTCATTCATCGGTTCATCCGTCAAATCCAGGAATGTTCCCCAGTGCATCCCGATCGATCGTTTGCTCGCCACATCAAGGTGAATTTGAACGGCCTCTTCCGGGGTACAGTGCATATCCTTCATGAACCAACGGGGTGCATAAGCCCCAATGGGGATAAGTGAAAGATCCATCCTACCAAATTTTCTCCCGATATCTAAAAAGTCTTGGGAATATCCGGTATCCCCCGCAAAAAAAAGCTTTTGTTGCGGAGTTTCAATTACCCAACCCGCCCAGAGTACCCGATTAGTATCCCCCAATGCCCGTCGACTCCAGTGTTGAACAGGAACGGCATTCAGTGTCCAATCCCCTACTTGATGACTACCCCACCAATCTAACTCGATTACTCCCTCACTAATTCCAATTTTTTTAAACCAGGCCTTCATTCCAAGAGGAACTAAAAAGACGGGCGGGCTTTTCTTTTGTCGTGCAACAAGGCCGAGCACAGATTTCTTGTCTAAGTGATCATAATGATTGTGCGAAATTACCACTATATCGATAAGGGGTAGATCTGCTAGGGAAATAGCAGGAAGTAGAACACGCTTGGGACCTGCAAAACCAACGGGAGATGCCCGGTTGGTTAAATGCGGATCCGTAATCAGGTTTACTCCCATGTGCTGCCAAAGAAAAGTCGAATGCCCAATCCAGGTCAGCGTGGACTCGCTTCGATTAGTCTGCAAAAAGGAAATATCTGGTTTATCTTTTTCAAACTCTATTGGTTCCTGAGGCTTTCGGGTGACACGCCAACGGAGGACATCTAATAAACTCTTAGTCATTATTTTTTCAGATAAATAATTATTCTTAAAACCATTCTCGGTATGATGAATTGGCTTTTTTTCGGAAAGATCCCTTGATTGGGCACAGCCAAAAAGAAAAATCAAAAATATTCGAGCAATTACTTGCATGAATACTGACTCTACTCAGAATGATTCCTATCGAGGAAAAAACTCGTAGCGATCCGCTTGCTTACCATCAAGCAGGATAACCTCGTAGTCCATTTTTTCTTTTCCAAATACAACCCGCATCACGTGATGATCGCTCCCTGTCATTCCTGGTGACTGAAGGTACCACCTGTCCGACTTGGGAATCCTTTGGGGCACTCCCAGTCCCCCTTCCCCGACATATACAATACCAGTTGGATCCTTTTTTTCATTACGAATGGGAACGGTTCGTTTAATCACATGTCCATCGGATTCAATAGCGAGGTCGAGGTTAAATTTTTCAAACAAGGGCACCCAAAACTTCTTTGCTTTACCCGGAGTTTTTACCGCGGGCCAGACCGGTCGATGGTACTCGGCCAAAAGCCAGCGAACCTTGGGGCGTAAATCAAAAAGGGTTTTGGCCAACCATGCCTGTTGGTCTCCTCCTGCACTGATCTCACTGTTCAAGGTAATGAGTGCAACCTTAGGCGAAATCATGGTGTGGAAATAATTTTTTCCAGAGCCTCCAGGGGTGTCGAAAATTTCGTCGTACAAAGGACCGCCGTCATGGTTCCCCCGGGTAGGTATGATGGGCAAAACCTTACCAGAATTGGTGACCGTAAGTTCGTGCTGACTAAGCCAGGTTGACCACTGACTCCAACTTCTTCCACTTACAATGTAGTCTCCACCATGAGCAAAAGCAATCAACTGGTCGTCGTTTGCAGATAAGTCCGCCATAAGCAAATTAACTTGGGCACGGGCCTCAATGCCTGTTCGCGAATCTCCACCGAACAGAAGTCTGAATTCCCGATCATCCGAGGGAGCAGTTCTGAAATGCATGACGGGGGATTTTTTACCGTCCGACTCGACCTCGAAGTGATAGGTCGTGGATGGCTTCAATCCACTGATCCGGGCGTGGTGATAGTATTCTCCTTTGGCTCCGGAGTATGCTCCACTTCGCTGTGCTTCCAAAATCATCCCACCCCCGGTATATTTTCCCTCCGAACGAATTCCATAACGGACCTTATGTTCACTCCCCTTCTTCGCCGTGGTCCAGGAGATCGTAGCGTTGGTCGAGGGTTCCTTGGTCCAGACCACGCGCCACTGAGAAGGTCCGCCCCCCTTGACAGGAGCCAATGATTTCATCCTCTTCTCCACATATTTCTGATCGAGCCAAGGAGTTTCCGAAAAGGCCTTCACAGAGACCAAAGGGGTTAAAATAAGAAGAAACTGAGCAAGTATTTTTATTTTCATGAAGATATTTTTTTGGATTCCAGAGAATTCCAATGGGCCCATAAAAAGAGTGGAACACCCCCATTGCAAATCCTTAATGCCAAGTCATGCCAATGATCCCAACCATAAGCTGTCATGCGGCTCATGGCGGTGACAAATCCCCAAACTGCCATCCATAAGGCAATCGTCTTGATTCTTTTTCCAGGCAAAAGGAGGAGAGCGACAAGAATGAAGTCCTGAATGGCAATAATCGGCAAAGCTGATTCCGCAAAGGCCTGTCTCGATGCAGCGATGGTCAAAGCTTCTTCTAGGTCTTGGAAGGATACCGCGGTGAAAACGGGATCACCAAGAAACAAGTTCATCGTGCCAATAATCAAATCGACAAAGGAAGGCTTAAGCCAAAGGGCACACAAACCGTGGCCAACGAAAGTTCCGGCGACTCCCCAGCGTAATAACCACTCCACACGGCGTATATTTCCTTTTTCGGGAAAAGCGGTCAGCAGGAGCAAGGCCAGCGGTGCGGCAAAGCGCACTGCATGCCCCGCCGGATCGGTGGCATGAAAAGGGTTACCCGGATTGATAATCCAGGAAAGAATAGCCACGGAAAAAGACCAAAGTGTAAACAGGCCAAGAATCGAAAAATCAATCCTTCGGGCCATGGAGTGAACGGATGGATTCACGATTCCAAAGATAAGTAAAGCGGTACAGGCAAACCAGATGAAGACTTGAACCGCACGATCAAAGATCGAAACGAAAGGATCACCCATAGAAACGAGGAGGAATGAATTCAACGCCGAGGGTCCGTCCAATTTGGCCGCATAGCCCAAGAATTGAATCAATACCAGAAGTCGCAGAAAAAAAAGGATGCGATTACTCATCACAAACAAATTATGAAGTTTAATAAAGCACTCTTCAAGTTTTAACGGATTGGGTGATGGTGGCATTGGCAAATTGCCAATTCGGTTCTCCAATATCAATATTCGTTCTCGGAGTAGCTCACATTAATATATTTAGCTCTATGCAGGCGACATCCACAGATGTTCATGTGGGGTATTGGGAGCTAGGTTAATTGCTTTGAGCGGAAGGCCCCGATCATTCGTAAGCAGACCCACCGCTGCATTTGACTCCGTATCGCCTTCTTTTGCCCTGTAACCATTCGAGCAGTTTAACCTCAGGATTCTTTTTATTTAGTTCGTTATCTGTACTATCTCTTTCATCTGAAACCAGATCAGTTTGGTTACCCTCTTCAATAATTAAAGAACTTTTTTTGGCTTCAGATTCATCTTTCGAAAATACTAATGGTCAAACTATGGGGGGCTTGATCTTATCATCCACCCTCTGAACATTTTTTTGATTAACTTGGTCAATGGAGAAGATCGAACCAAATTATGGTAACTATTCCGCCTAAAGACATTCCAATTAAATGTGTGATGATCGATTTTTTCATATTTTTAAAATTATAAAAATAGAGAAGGAAGTTGCTGTAAAAGTACTACCCGAGACAATTTTCTTGATTATCCCGTGAAATTATCAATGAATCAACCTTTTCACCTAAACCCCTTCACTCCTGTTTTATCATGGCCATCCAAATCAAAAATAAATCTAAAGTTGAAATCGGTGTCGTCCCGACCCACCTCATGTTTGTCGGCGCACTCGCTCCGGATGAATCCGGAAAGCTCCCACGCACCAACTCGGGTGATTTAAAAATTGTATCCGGCATGCGCCTGCTCTGCCGCACATCTCCGGTAAAACTGAATAATGTGCAGGTCACACTTTTCCCCGGAACCGACAGCAAAGATTTGGATGATATGTTCAAAGGTTTGCGTGCTCTCAAACTCCAGGTCCACCTGATCATGATGGTTGGTGGAGCCAACCCGCTCAACCCCAAGGATGAGGATGCGGTTGTAGAGATGCTCAACTCCGGTCTCGCGGTGGCCAAGAAATATCGGGTCAAGCATGTATCCTCCACCTCCTTTGAGGAATGGCTTTCCGGTAAGAAACTCAAGGGCAAGGCATTTGATAATGCGGTCAAACAAGTCATTAAACTTCACGCCCGCTGCTACAAGGAATCTGCTCTTGAGAAAAGTTCCGTTGTTGCCTGGCACCTCGAATTTTTACGCGGTGTGGAATTTCAGAACTTTACCAATGCAGCCAAGGCCGCAAAGGTGGTCATGGGAATCAATAAAAAGATCAGAAAAAAATTCTTCAAGGTTATGGTCGACGCCGCTCATTGCGGAGATTCCGACTTATCGATTTCAGAAAACGAAAAGGTTATTAAGGAATTGGCCAAAGCCGATGCCCTGGGAATTTTTCATGCCTCTGCTAAAACCACACGGGGATGCCTTACTACCGACGACGGATGGATTGGTGCCCTGCTCGCCGCCTATGCGCCGACCGGAAAATTAAAGCATGTCTTTGTGGAACTCTTTCATCATGAGGACCCTGCACTTGCCCCCTTACGCAAAGCAGTCAAGGGACACGGCGTCAATACAACGGACGGAAGAACCTACAACAAAACCGTGACAGACGGTATCGTTGATGTGGCTCATAGGCTGAACAATTTGGCTGCCCGTAAATTGATCAAAAACTGAAAAGCTTCCATTCTTTAATTAATGAAGTGTTGGCTTTTCCGGCACTTATTATTCCTACTATTTTCAGATTCAATTTTGAAAATAGATAAACTCCTGTAAAAATGATTATTAATCGAAGGAAGCTTCTTGCCTTTGGAGCGGTTGCCACCGGAACCGCTGTACTGGATTCAAAGTCCTACGCCGAAATAAAACCATCCCTTCCATTCCAAGGAAGGGGGTACGACTATAAGCGTCCTGATTTCCCCAAAGGGAGCCGACTCCTTTTTCAGGGTGATTCTATAACCGATATGAAATGGGGCCGGAATGAAAATGACCGTAACCATTACCTCGGGCATAGCTATGTCTTCCTTATTGCAGGTCGCCTTGGAATGGACATGCCAAAAGCAAAGCTTGAGTTTTTGAACCGGGGAATCAGTGGAAACAAAGTATCCGACTTAAAAGCACGCTGGCAAAAAGATGCAATTAATCTCAAACCCGACCTGCTAAGCATCTTAGTGGGAACTAATGATGTGGGGATGGGATTTCGTCACCCGGGCAAGGCAGTTACGCCTGGTGCCTTCGAAAGAGACTACCGCCATATCATTGAAGCCAGTCTCAAAGCCAATCCCCAACTTCGTATCGTTTTGCTCGATCCATTTGTACTCCAATCAGGCAGTCTAAAGAATGAACAAATCTACAAAGTACGGCGAAAAGAAACAGACAAGATGAGAACTGTGGTCTCTCAATTAGCAAAGGATTACCAGACCGCTCATCTTCAGACTCAAGACCTGTTTGATCAGGCAGCCAGTGAGGCCGGACCGGAAAACTGGATCTGGGACGGCATCCATCCCCTCCCCCAGGGTCACGAATTAATTGCCAGGCACTGGCTGGATAAAGTAGCCAACCACTGGCCAAAGGCCTAAATTTTTGAACCCTTCAACATGAAAAATTTCATTACCCTTTTTTCCTTCATTCTATCCCTATTTGTTGCCGGATCTTTATCCCATGGCCAAACAAAACAATCGACTCCGCACAAACAAGTATGGGACGGAAAAAAAACCTCCTTTCATGGCTTTGATCAGTATAACTTCCCCCTTGAAGGGATTGCCTGTAGAGTGGTGGTTCCCAAGAAAATTGCGGACGGTAAACCCTGGGTTTGGCGGGCACGGTTTTTTGGACATGAACCGCAGTTTGATATCGCCATGCTCAATCGTGGCTACCATGTGGTATACTGCGATGTAAGTGGGCTATTCGGAAATAAGGAAGCCGTGAACAGATGGAATCAATTTTATAATTACCTACGCTTTGAGCACCTATTTTCAGACCGGGCAATCCTCGAAGGGATGTCGAGGGGTGGATTGATCGTGTACAACTGGGCTGCCGCAAATCCGGATAAAGTGGCCGCCATTTATGCCGATGCACCGGTTCTTGATTTTAAAAGCTGGCCCAAGATCAATCCGACTATTCTGAAAGTATACGGTTTTAAAAATGAACAGGAGGCCAAAGCATATAAAAATAACCCGGTGGATAACCTGACTCCGTTAGCCAAGGCAGGCATTCCCATTATTCATGTAGTCGGCATGGCTGACAAAGTGGTTCCGGTAAGCGAAAACACACTGATTGCGGAGCAGAGGTATCAGAAAATGGGAGGCACTTTTAAAGTGATTCGTAAAGAAGGCATCGGCCACCACCCCCACTCTCTCAAAGACCCCGCCCCAATCGTAGAATTTGTAACCACACAGGGTCAGGGATCGGCCAACCTGCCTGCTGAAAAAATTGTTGGAAGAAAAAACTTTATCCTCCGGGGGGATTTCATGAACAGCCGGATTCGTTTTGAACGCAAAAAAGTCGGTCATGTCGCTTTTATCGGTGGCTCTATTACCGAGATGAACGGGTACCGCCCCATGGTATGTGACATGCTTGAAAAACGATTCCCGCAAACAGATTTTACTTTTACCCAGGCCGGAATCAGTTCGACCTGCTCGGATACCGGTGCCTTTCGCCTCGCCCGTGATGTCCTCAGTAAAGGCCCACTAGATATGCTCTTTGTTGAATTTGCGGTGAACGATGACCAGGACGGTCAAAAAACGCTTCAAAATGCACTCAGAGGTATGGAGGGTGTCATTGCCCAAGCCAGGAAACATAACCCCAAAGTCGATATTGTCATGACATTTTTTGCCAATCAAAATATCCTCGATCATCTGGGCAAAAACAAGAATCCACCATCCATCGCTGCACATACAAAGGTAGCTGAACATTACGGAGTCTCCGTTAATCACCTTGCTCAGGAATTATCCGACTTGATCAATGCCGGAAAAATGGATTGGAAAAAATACGGAGGGGTTCACCCAAACCAATACGGGAACACCATGTGCGCATCGATGATTGCAAATTCCCTGCTCGATATTTGGTCCAAACCAATTGCCAAGAATACTCAATCAAAAGCACACCCTCAAGTCAGCCCACTCGATCCATTTAGTTATGTAAGTGGAAGATTTTTAGATTTTGATCAAATTGAAATTGATAAAAATTGGAAAAAAGGGATTCCTGACTGGCCAAAAGAAAATAAGGGTAAAGTACGCTCCCGCTTCCTCGGGGCACCATTCATTTATGCAAATCAAGCAGGTGCCAAACTCAAGGTTAAGTTTAGCGGCACTGCCATTGGCGCCTACATGCTTTCCGGTCCAGACACCGCGATTATTCGATGCACAATCGATGGGAAAGAAAGCAAAGAGATCGACACATTACACCGGCACAGCGGATTTAACTACCCTATGACTGTGATGTTCTTTAACGAGCTAAGCGATAGTGGGCATGTTTTGGAACTCGAGATCCTAAAAAACCGGAAGGGTCGGATTCGGGATGGAGGAGAAGCTCTTAGAGTTATTCACTTTACCGCCAATTAAAAAAGGCTCTCCAGTTGGTGAATAATCGAGAGGAATATATATTAACTTCTCAATTTCAAGCATCGTTAAAATCCGGATTGTTACAAGGTACAAACAGCCCGGACTTCCCATTTATTCGCAAACTTCTAAAGCTTTGCAGATTTAAACATCACAGACTTCTGCGGCATGCCTCAGGGCAAGAGCCTTGTCTTTCCAAGTCGGGATAAATTCCTGGGCCACGTACCCATCGTACCCAGTATTTACGATCGCATTCATCACCCCGGGATAATTGATTTCCTGCTTGTCATCCAGTTCCGCCCGGCCGGGATTTCCCGCGGTGTGATAATGTCCGATTAACTCCTTGTATTGGTTAATACGTCGGATTACATCCCCGTTCATTACCTGTACATGGTAGACATCAAAGAGTAATTTAAAATAATCGGAGCCGATTTTATTAATCATTTGCACACAATGGTCCACATCATCCCCAAAATATCCGGGATGTCCCTTCATCGGATGACTGTCGTCCCGGGAATTTAAATGTTCCAGGCAAAGTGTAATCTTATTTTTCTCAGCAACCGGGAGTACTTTTTTCCAACAGGCTATACAATTCTCCTCCGCCTGTTCATCATCGATCCCCTCCGCTTTCATTCCCGTGAAAGTAATTACCCGCTTGTACCCGGCAGCCGCACACAGCTCGATTGCTTTAGTTAGTTTTTCGATACACTCCGCATGATTGGCCCGATCCACCGGGCCTTTCTTAAATCCATGACTCCCCACCAGCGAAATATCTAGACCCAGGTCCTTAATCATCGGATAATGTTTGGGGGAAATTCCCTCCATCGCCACCAGACCGACCTCCTTACACAGCCTGGCCAGTTCAGGAGTGGGCATTGGATTGAATGTCCAACCCATGATGGACTGTTTGATCCGCCCGTTTTTAATC
>Ga0115008_10002926_pt1 | contig 14148 bp, 8 predicted proteins | sample FraStrMetagenome_FD_87164 | JGI IMG/M metagenome (GOLD analysis project Ga0115008, IMG submission 87164) | Marine eukaryotic phytoplankton communities from Arctic Ocean - Fram Strait ARC3M Metagenome | ecosystem: Environmental > Aquatic > Marine > Oceanic | place: Fram Strait | collected 2012-06-18
GCCTCAATCATTCTCGTTTGAGGAGCGGACCAGGAAAATGAACTTCCCAAGCTCTTTTCCATTCCCTCTTTGAGCAGATCGGCATTGATGTCCATCCCGCCATCCAATGGCATTACCATCAAGTTACTAATTTCAATACTACTTTGGAGTTCAAAGGTACCGTTCACTTCCCCCTTCGCATTGAGTTTCCAATTAACTAATCCATCCGTGCTCATTATTTTATTCGTGAATGAATTTAAAATAGACGCATTAGTATCTTCTCCACTTAACTGGAGATTAAATGTCGATAGTTCCGAAGCATTGGAATCCACCCAATTGAATTGTAATTCGCCTTGAACGAGAGAATCTTGAATTTTGGATTGAAAGATAATGTTTTGATTTTCAAGATTGATCTCTGCCTTGAAATCGTTCAGTGCAATAGTCGGAGTTAGTAGAACAGTTTCGAAAGATAATTGCGGATTTAAATTTCTATTTTCTGTCAACCACCCGGCAAGAATTGATTCATTTTGAATCGTCGGACGAATGCATTTTCGAAATAAATCAACCAAGTCCACTGCACTGATTTGCTTGCTATTAATTGTGAACGAATTCTTTTCTGGTACTAAACTTATTTCTAAATCTGAACGGAGGTTCTTTTGATAAGATAACTTCATCCAATGAGAAATTTGATCATTTTCATTTACTACGGTCCATTTGATTGGAATTTCAAAAGCAGGCTCTGAAGAAGAACCAAGCGTGGATAAGATCATTTGTCCGTCCAACACAATCTGGTTCGTTTTATCAGTCCGCCAATCAAGATGATTAGTTTTAATGATCAAATTATTTAAGCTTGGAAATGGGGGGAATAAAAATATATTTAACAACGGAGAACTAACTACAAAATCGTTGCTTGTTAAACGACTAACCCCGCCCTTTTGATTAAGGGAAATAGATAAATTACCCTCGAATCTATCTTCTTTTCTATCCATTAAAATAACATTATTTAATTCATAAATCCCCTGTTTGCCACGATGAGGGAAAAAATTCAAATCACATTGTATTTTGAAACTCTGCCCGCCCGTTGTTTGATTAGTATTTCCAATAACTTCCGTTTTGAAATTTTTAACCGTCCAGACCGGAAAGCCATTTTCAAATATAATTTCCCCAGAAAAAACAGAGTCTATTCCAGCAAAACTTAGATTTTGAAAATTTAAAAAGACTTCTGGTATAGAATCCTTACTGAAAAACGATATGGCACCGGAATTTCCTAAACTATTGGATTGGTAATTAACAAGGTCATTTTGCACAGATATTTCGAACGGATTCTCTACCCGTAAGGAAAAGAGTATATTTCTATCCTTTGTAATCAGTTCAGCATTACCGTTTTGGATAAGCCAATTGGTAGGTTGAATCACCCCTTGTAGATCGACTTTTTGAAATGAATATTGATTCGAATCCGAAAACTTTTCCTGAACAAATCCGAGTGGAGCTAATTGTTCAGAAAAAGCCTCAATTTTAAAACTGAGATCCTCGGTTTGATTCAAATCCGAAAAAAGAGGAATCTTTGCAGTCACATTGAAATCTTTTTGTATTTTATCATTGTTTTTAATTTGTAAGTTACTGGATTTCAGGAAAAGTATTCCCTCGTTTACTTCTGCTAAAAAATTTCCACTGAGAAGCGTACCATCTGTAAAATGTTGCTTCAATCGACCCACATCCAACGAATGGAATAACAGATTAACATTTTTGATTTCTCTCAAATCAGTAAAGGGAAGATTTGTTTCTGCCTCTATTCTTTCTCCTTTTTTATTTTCAATCTGAATACGAAAATTCTCAACACCCCACTGATCATCTGCTACTCGAACACGACTAATTATTTGACCACTAACAGTGCCCTCTTGCGGTAAAAAGAAAGAAGATACTGAAAAATTTCCCTCACCTTCTAACTCAACATTATTTCCTTGGGTATCAAACTTGATTCTACCAGAACTCTCTACGATTCCATCAACAAGGGAAAGGATAGGGAATTGTTTGATTAAATTGCGAGAAAGGATGGTAGTGTTCCAATCACCAGTAAATCGATTATCCTCAACTCCTCTTTGAGCATTTAATTCAAAACGAGCCATTTCTAATTGATTGCCCCCTAGATAAAGTTGAATCAATTCGGATTTGCTATCATGTAAATAACTCAACATTCCGAATTTTTTATTACGAATTGAAATTCTTAAAATCTGAGCTCCAAGAGCCTCCTCTCGTTGTATTTCAATATGGAGTAGTACACTTTTATCGATCGGAATAAATTGCTTAATGGTAGGAAATAAATCATCAAACCTTAACTCAATTGCTGCTTTAATAAGTCGATCCGGCTTCGAATAAGAAGCAAAAAGTGAAAATGGAACAGAGAATTTATTTTTTTCGATCCTCCCACTAATATCAATTGAATCAAAACCGAAGTTCAAGGAATTTAAACGTAGCGATTCAAGCACCTTCTCAATATCAAAGTTCGAATCGATACTTTCTTTTTCCACCACACGAAAATTCTGTAGTTGCAAATGTTTGATTTGCGAATTTTCTTTCAAAAACCAATCAAGAGAAGAATAAGTAAATCGACCTTCTCCTAGGAATAAATCTCGATTTGGACTAAGCCACTGTCCACCCGATAAATATCCCTCATCCCAGTTTAACTCTGTAGTATCAAAACTAAGGTCGCCGTCCGCCATCGCACGGGCTAACTTTTTTTCAAATCGGTCAGGCAACCACCATTCAAAAATAATAAGGTCAGCCGTTGCAATAGTTACCAATAATACAAGTAATAACCATAAAGACTTTTTCATCAGTAATCTACTATGAAGAGAGTCATTCGATTGTTCCAACACCAAATTAATTCATACAAAAGATGAAATGAATCCCCAGAAGATCGGGGAAGTATGGAGTTGGTTAAAGAGAGAGTAACCGAGAAGTGAAAAATAGAATAACAGTTTTCTGTCTATTACAGAAAACTGCCTGTAAGTAACAAACTATTTACTCGCACGCCTTGCTTCAAAAAGCCGTTTTTCTTTTACCTTGTTCGCCTCTTTACCAATCCTGTCTCTCAGGTAGTACATCCGTGCACGCATGGTAACACTTTCCCGGTCCACTTCAACCTTGTCAATGAGGGGAGAATGAACTGGAAAAACTCGCTCCACTCCGACTCCAGATGCGATACGGCGAACAGTAAAAGTTTCATGAACTCCTGATCCCTTGCGCGCGATCACAATTCCGCCAAAAATTTGGATACGTTCTTTTTCTCCTTCTCGCACTCGAACATGAACTTTTACACCATCTCCCACTTTAAATTGGTCGCGGCCTTCTTTTAAATACTCTTTTGTTACTTCTTCTAGTAGTTGGTTGTTCATAATTCGGTATACTCTCAGGTTAATTTTTCAATAAATCAGGACGTAGTCTTTGGGTCTTTTCCAACCTTTTTGATTCACGCCATTTCGAAATTTGGGAATGGTTTCCGGAAAGAAGGACATCGGGAACCTTCATTCCACGGAATTCTGCTGGTCTTGTGTACTGGGGAAATGCAAGTAGTTGATCTTCAAAGCTCTCATCTTTGAGAGAATCTTCATCCCCCAACATACCAGGAATGTGTCGGCTAACTGCATCAATTAGAATAGAAGCGCTTAGAGTTCCATTAGTCAGAACATAATCTCCTACACTTATTTCACGAGTTACAAGACTATCACGAACACGTTGATCAACTCCTTCATAATGTCCGCTCAGTACCACAATATGTTTTTCTTGTGCAAGTTCTTTACATAAGGGAGTAGTTAATTTCTCACCATCTGGAGCCATGTAAATTACAGCGGATGATTGTTCCGCAATATCTTCAACTGCAGAAAACAAGGGTTCTGGTTTCATTACCATTCCAGCACCACCACCAAATGGTCGGTCGTCTGTTTCACGATGTTTTCCATCTGCCCATCGGCGTAAATCAAGAGAGTTCACCTCAATTAAGCCATTATCGATACCACGGGCGATTATACTTTCCCCAATAAAACCTTCTAATGTCTTAGGAAAAAGAGATAAAACATCGAAACGCAGAATTGGTTCCATCTTGCGAATCATCACAAAGTTTTAAAAACATACAGGAAGTAAGAGTGCCAGCTAATAGATAGCCTTACTTGGACTCTTCTTCCTTCGTTTTGCTCGCAGGAGCTTTTTTGACAGGCTTCGCTTCCTCTGCTTTCGCATCAGTCTTGGCTTCCTTTTTATCCTCTTTTGCTTCTGCGGCCGCTTTCTTTTCTGGTTTAGCTTCCTTCGCTTTCGCTTCTGGGTTGGCAGCAGGTGCTTCTTCCTTCTTGTCTTCTTTTACCTCTGCGACTGCCTTCTTTTCTGGTTTCGATTCCTCCGCTTTCACTTCAGGTTCGGCAACAGGTGCTTCTTCCTTCTTGTCCTCTTTTACCTCTGCGACTGCCTTCTCTTCTGGTTTCGATTCCTCCGCTTTCGCTTCGGGTTCGGCAACAGGAGTTTCTTCCTTCTTGTCTTCCATCTGAGGTGCAACATCACTCTTCTGAGCACGTGCTAATCGTTTAGCGGCTTCTCGCTCTGATTTCTTCAACCATTCCTCTGGAGTAAGACGACCTTGGCGAATCAAACTTTTAGCAGTGTCAGTGGGTTGTGCACCCACGCCTAACCAATGATCGATGCGATCCATCTTCAACTTGAGTTCTTCGGAACGAGCATGTGCCTTCGGACTATAAGTTCCGAGAACTTCAATAAACTTTCCGTCACGACGGGTGGTAGATGGAGTGACTACCATACGATAAAATGGGGAGTGGCGGGCTCCGTGTCTTTGCAAGCGAATCTTAATCATAATCTTCTTAGTAAATGAAGGGGTGCGAAATAAGGAAAAAGCTAAAAGAAAAGAATATTATTAACACTCTGTCAATGAAAAACCCCTTAATCATCGGGCATATCCAGACCTTGAACTCAATGAATTTCGGTTACGAATTGTAAAGCAATCTTGTCTTTCTTCAAACGATTGTTTAAATAGCCTCAATCATGGTTTGTTCCTCCATTCTTACTCGTGCCAATGGGCAAGAAACAAAAGCAAGGCTTTTACGAACTACTGAAACATTATTCGCTTCAAAGGGTGTGGCCGGCGTTACGATGAGGGTCGTAGCCAAGAAAGCCAAAACGAATCTCGCATCTGCTCATTATCACTTTGGTTCGAAAGAAGCCATGGTCTTAGAAATGATCAAATCCAAGATAGAACCGATAAACTTAAAAAGGAGGAAAAGATTAGACGAGGCTAAAGTAAAATTCGCAGACAAACCATTGCCCAATATAGAAATTTTCCGGGCCCTGATTCACCCCGTGGGAGAAGAAGTGGAGAAACAGATCACTAATCAAAACGGCATCATCGAAATCATTGCTCGTAGTTTTACAGAGCCAGCAGAATTTCTTGATAAAATACAAAAAAGATTTTTCGGAGAATTATCTCAGGTTTTTATGACTGAACTGAAAAACTCCAATCCCGATGCAAACGAGGAGGATTTATATTGGAATTACCATCTGGCCGTTTCATCAATGTTAGGTACATTGGCACAACATCGTCGAATGATTGACTTTTCAGTAGGCAAATATAATGAAAATGCTGTCAGTGCCATGATCGATCGACTTATAATTTTTGTATCCAATGGTTTCGAGGCAGGTATTCAAATTAAACAATGAAAATTCACCCTATTTGTATCTTAATTCCTTTTTTTGCCCTTTTGTCGTGTCGGTCGACAAAAAAGGAAATATCAAATTTAGAGAAAGATTTAATTCCCGCCCAATGGAACTCCGATTTCGAGGTTAGATCAGCGGACCGCAATATAACCTACTGGACAGATTCTTTTGAAATCCCCCCGCTTACTCGTTTGATTTCGCAAGCGAATCAAAATAATCCTGAATTAGCATCCATGTATGAACGAATGGTTGCCAAGGGGGAAGATGCCACAATTAGGGGAGCCAATCTCTTACCATCTGCTAATGCAAATGTTACTGGAGCCAGAAATAAAAGAAATTTAATTGGGTTCAATTTTCCAAACAGTGAAACCTCATTTACTTCGAGCAGTTTCAATTCCGGAATAAATGTAAGCTGGGAAATAGATTTATGGGGAAAGATTAAAGATTCCCGTAATTCTGCTAAAAAGAGATTTGAATCAAGCTTAGCAGATTACCAAGCAGCCCGATTGTCACTAAATGGTCAAGTCGCGAAGGCGTGGTTCAATTTAGTCGAGAATTCTTTTCAGATAGAACTAGTTGAAAAAACAATTGAAACCTATTCCAAGAATCTCTCCTTTATTAATGACCGATACCAAACAGGATTGGCCACTGCACTCGAGCAAAAACTTGCGGAAGCCAGCTACCTTTCATCTCAGGCGAACTTAGCCCAGAGAAAACGTTTGGCAATGAACTTAACCCAAACTCTTCAAGAATTAATCGGTGATTACCCGGATGGAAAAATGGATCTTAATTCTTCCATGTCTCTTCCTGACCTGGTCCTCCCTCCCCTTCCCCCCACTCCTGCAGAAGTGATCGAATCACGTCATGATTTAAACTCGGCTCGGTTAAAAGTTCAATCAACTGGATTGGATTTAAAGGTGGCGAATAAAAACCTACTCCCCTCCTTTACACTAACTGGTGCTCCAGGAAGCCGTTCGGATAATTTCAGTGATTTGGTCGATCAGAAATTTCGAGTATGGGATATTTCCGGTGCCGTAAGTCAACCGATCTTTCAGGGAGGAAGACTGCGGGCAGGAATAAGAAAATCAGAAGCCTTACAAAAATCTGCTCTTTTCGATCTGAAAGCGGTTATCCTTCGGGCATTTTTTGAAGTGGAGAATTCACTCTCTGCTGAAATCCACCTTGCAAATGAAGAAACGAAGTTACAACAGTCGTCCATTGCCTATGCAAACGCAGCTGAGTTGAGTTGGAAGAGATATCAGCGTGGAGTGGAGGGAATTTTTAATGCCCTTGATACAAGAAGGCGTTCATTTGAAGCAGAAAGTCGATTTTTACTCCTTAAAAAAGAAAGAATTCTGAACCGAATAAACCTTTACCTAGCAATTGGCATGGAAGCCATCGCCACAGAATCATGAAGAAGTTCAAAATGTTGATTATATGCGGGGTTATTATTACTTCTGCAATTTTGATTGGAAAATATCTGATCGAAAGTAAGCCCCAGTCGAAACCAAAAGAAATTGTTAAACAACTTCCCTTTGTCGACATCGTCGAAGCAAACCTGGTATCCCAAAGAGCAACAATAGAGGCATTTGGAACCGTACAGGCACGCACTCTTACCAATTTAATTGCCGAGGTGCCTGGATTGATTGAAGGAGTGGCACCGTTTAAAAACGAAGTAAATCAATCGATTGCATCCTTTCAAAATGGAGGCTTTTTCGAAAAGGGAGATTTGTTGGTCAAAATTGTCGATATTGATCTCCTTGCTCGAGAGGCAGAAACATTGGCAAACCTGAGACGGACGGAGTATCAATTAGCACAGGAACGGGCACTTGCAGACCAGGCAAAAACGGAATGGGGTGACCGGGATTGGAAACTCGCCACGGCTTTAGTAAAAAGACAGCCCCAAATCTTAAAAGCAGAGGCCGAAGCAAAGGCAGCAGAAGCACTACATAACCAGGCCAAAAAAAATGTGCTTAAAGCAAATGTACGGGCTCCATTCAGAGGCAGAATCCTAAATATTTTAGCCGATGTGGGGCAACAGGTTGGTTCAGGTTCTTCCTCTGCACTCGCAAAAATCTATTCAATTAAAAAAGGGGAAGTTCAACTCGCACTTAGTAGGAAAGAACTTTCATTTCTTAATTTTAATGAGGGTTCTCCTCATGGAGAAAACCAAATTGCAGTCAAAATTGTAAATGAGGAAGGAAAGACAATCCATTCTGGCGTGATTGATCGATCTCAGGGAATAATCGATCCGCACACTCGTCTGCACAACTTGGTTGCTCGTTTCGATAATTGTTTCACCGATCCTTTTAACCAAATTTCTAAAATTGAAAACCCGTTAAGCATTGGACAATTTGTGAAACTAAAACTCATTGGACCAAAGATTGATGTATTCATAATTCCTATCTCTGCATTCAGAGAACAAAATACGATTCTTGTTTTAGACCAGGAGGATCGTTTGACTGTGCGGAAAGTTAAAAGTGTCAAGAGAGATGGACTGGAAGTGTGGGTTGTGGGTGGGATTCAAGAAGGGGAGAGAGTTTGCATCACACCGATGGATATTATTGCGGAAGGAATGAAAGTTAAAATTTCGTCTTCCACCGCAGACCAAAAAAAGACACAGTAATGATTGCTTGGTTTGCCAAAAATGGGGTAGCAGCCAATTTACTCGCCGGGATTATTTTACTCGCCGGGATCATTTCTATTCGAGGTTTAAAAATGGAGCTATTTCCTGATTTCGATCTCGATATAGTTACAGTCTCAGTAATCTACCCGGGAGCTGCTCCACTTGAAGTTGAAGACGGAGTTTGCAAACAAATAGAAGAAAAAATTTGGGATCTTGTAGGCATCAAGGAAATGACTTCCTTTGCCCGAGAAAATACCGGTGTCATTAGCATCCAGGTTGAGAAAGGAAAAAGTGCCAAAGTTCTTGCTGATGAGATTAAAGTTCGAGTTGATGCGATCAATAACTTCCCCGAAGAGGCAGAAAAACCTATTGTTGAAGTTATGACTGCGAAACGAAGGGTTCTCGCCCTTGCGATACATGGACAGTCTGACATTCAATCAATTCGAAGGCTTGCCGAAAAAACACAGGATGACCTCACCAATATTGCAGGCATCACCCAGGTCGAAATATCAGGAATCAGAAACCCAGAAATCGGAATCGAACTCTCCGAGCAAGCAATGCGTGAACATGGGTTAAGCTTTGATTCCGTTTCCCAAGCTTTAAAGAGAAATTCAGTCGATATTCCAGGCGGAGTGGCTCGAACTACTGCCGGAGAAACACTTCTGCGCACGACTGGGAAAGCAAGGGAAGGCCGACAATTTGAACAGATTGAAATTGTATCATCTACCAATGGTTCTTCCGTAAAACTTCAAGATATTGCATGGGTAAAAGATGGATTTGAAGATAAGGTTTTATATACCACATTTAAAGGTCAACCTGCAGTAACCTTACGAATTTTTAGAGTAGGAAAACAAAGCCCAATTGATATATCCGAAAAGGTCTCAGACTATGTTGAGAAACAAAAGCTCCTATTACCGGAGGGGATCAGCATGACGATTTGGCAGGACAGTTCCTATTACCTCCAAGGTCGATTAGATATGATGATCAGGAATGCCCAACATGGTCTAATTCTCGTATTTCTTGTTTTATCATTTTTCCTTCGTCCATCGCTGGCCTTCTTTGTTGCTCTCGGCTTGCCGATTTCCTTTATGGGTGCGTTTGCAACTATGGGAGTCATTGGTGCATCGATCAATTTGGTCTCTCTTTTTGCATTTATTGTAGTTCTCGGAATTCTCGTAGATGATGCCATTGTCGTGGGGGAGTCAGTTTACACGCTGGGAAAGAAAGGTCTCTCCCCCGTGGATGCGTCAATCAAGGGAACTCAATTAGTCGCGATGCCTGTGACCTTTGCCATTCTTACCAGTGTAGTGGCATTCGTACCCCTGCTTTTTTTACCAGGCTGGTTAGGGAAACTAATGAAAGATATCCCACTTGTTGTAATCCCTGCGTTATTATTTTCACTGGTGGAATCAAAGTTTATTCTACCTTACCACCTCACCTTTTGTCGATTTAACCGGGGTGGAAAAAATTGGTTTTCTCGAATACAGGAATCAATTGCAGATGGTCTCGAGCGCTTTATAGAAAAAGTCTATTCCCCATTTCTCTTTAGGTGCCTCCGTTTGCGATGGCCCGTAGTGGCAGGATTCCTAGGCATATTGATAATAACCTTTGCCCTCATAATCGGTGGCCATGTTAAGTCTGTGCGCGGTGTACCGCCGGTACCTTCTGACTATATATCGGTCAAATTAACAATGCAGGATGGAGTCCCCGCTGCTACCACCGAGCACTCCATAAAACTGGTAGAGAATGCAAGGATTGAAGTGATCCAGTATTTGAAATCGGTCGGCGAGCCCAATCCCTTTCGATACGATATGATTACAATGGGTGCACAGCCGTTTTCTGGTGGGCCGAAAAGTTCCTCCAATATTGTAAGCGGTTCCAATATCGGGGAAGTTAGTGTGGAGCTTATTAAATCGGAGGATCGCACCAGGAGTGCTCCCCAAATTTCCGCTCTTTGGCGCGAAAGAATTGGTCCACTTCCAGGAGTTAAACAAATTTATTTTGGTGATGTGGCAGCCGGGGGAAGTAAAACTGCATTGGATATAGAAATTTCCGGACAAAATTTAGAAACCATGAAAAAAGCGGCCCACCAGCTCAAAGAACATTTTAAAAAGTATCAGGGGCTGTTTGATATTTCTGATTCCTATTCCGGTGGAAAAAGAGAATTAAAATTAAAACTCAATTCGGCAGGTCGGGCACTAGGCTTGACCGAATCTGACCTTGGTCGACAAGTCAGGCAAGCTTACTACGGGGAAGAGATTCAAAGACTTCAACGGGATCGCGAAGAGTTGAAAGTAATGCTTCGATATCCGCTGCAAGACAGAAAAAGTCTCAGTGCATTAGAAAGCCTCCGAATTCGAACCCCGCAGGGCATTGAAGTTCCTTTGGAAGAAATTGCCCAGATATCGTACGGTCAGGGTTATCCCACAATTAAAAGATCGGATCGTGCCCGTATCATTAATGTGCAATCATCGGCAGACAAATTAATTGCTGATATACCCAGTATAGAGAGGGATTTGGATCAATCTTTTCTACCATCAATCCGCAAGGATTTTCCCTCCTTGCGCTTCTCATTTGTGGGAGAAAGAAAAGAGCAAAATGAAAGCGACTCAAGCCTTGCTCAGTCCGGTTGGATTGCCCTTTTTATAATATACGCATTATTGGCAATTCCATTTCGTTCTTATTTCCAGCCTCTTTTAGTAATGTCTGTGATTCCATTTGGATTAATTGGGGCAGTATTGGGACATTTGCTTTTCTCAATTCCTCTAAGTCAGTTGTCGATGTTTGGAATTGTTGCATTAACTGGAGTAGTAATAAACGATAGCCTAGTCCTGGTTCACTATGTAAATCAAAAAAGTAAAAATTCAACTTTGCTTGAGGCCGCTAAAAGTGCAGGAATGGCAAGATTCCGGCCCATTCTTCTGACCTCGCTGACTACCTTTGTTGGATTACTCCCCATTCTTTTTGAACGTAGCCTTCAAGCTCAATTCTTAAAACCGATGGCAATTGCGATCGGGTTTGGCGTGTTATTTGCCACATTTATCACCCTCATTATGGTGCCCTGTTTATATCTAATCTTAGAGGACATCTTACAGACCCTCAAAAGACCGCTCAAGTGGTTTGGTATATCGCAAGATACCCAACCCGATGCAATTATGCGAACTGAAGATTCTGCTTAAATACCCTTTTCGCCTGTAGCAAGCAGGGTCTCAAAAAATGGTTCGGTATTTTCCTTCGCAACAATTTCAACTTTAGCCTTTTGAAATCCTGACTCTTTGATTAAAGAATAAAGTTCGTTTTCAGCGAAGCCCAACCATCGATCGCTGTATAATTGTCGGGCTTTTTCAAATTGATGCTGCTTCAAATCAATTACAATTAATTGACCACCGGGTTTTAAAATCCTAAACGCCTCTTGCAGTGCTACATTTGGACGTTCTGCATGATGTAATGATTGACTCATTAAGGCTAAATCAACGCTATTATCTTGAAGGGGAACTTTCTCTAAATCACCGAGTTTGTAATTCAAGTTGGACAGTCCATTTTTCTTTGCCAGTTCAAGACCGAGTCTCACCATGCTTTTTGAGCGATCAATACAATACACTTTTTGTGCTCTCTCGGCTAATAATTGAGAGATCATTCCTTCGCCAGCACCCAAGTCAGCAATAATAATTTTAGGAACTAAACGAAGTAGGAAATGTCCGATCGCATCCCACGATCGTCCCGGTACATAATTTTTTCCTAATCGCCCGGCAACTTCATCAAAATATTGTTCGCTTGCCCGCATTCTTCTTTCAATGATTCGTTGCAATGCAGATTGATCCGTATTCCAAAATTCTTCATCTGAATCTACTTCTAAGGCGATTCTCACAAGTTCAAATTGTTTCGAACCTCCCAGAATTAAAGTATAGAAAGTTTTCTTTCCCTCCTTTCGGTCACTTACCATCTCATACCTTCTGAGTAACGAAAGGTGACTGGAAATACGAGATTGTCCCATTTCTAAGATTTCTTGCAATTCGGCAACAGACAGTTCTTCCTGCCCGAGTAGTCGTAACATACGCAGACGGGTGCTATCAGACAGTACCTGTAGTACCTCGGTGACCTTCATTGTCATATACTAGTAGGATTTGCCGAATAGAAGCAATTAAGCAAAACTAATATTTGTGGTTTTGAAAATCAAGACAAACCACAACACAGAAAATAACTACTTCTTATCCAACCAACGAGATAATCCCTTGACCTTCCAAGTTTGGATATTTCCTGCCACATCAGTTTCAACAATATCACTAATTTTCTTCCCAAGTAACATTTGCCCTAAGGGAGTTAAATAAGAGAGGACATTGTTCTCAGGATCACTATCCCAAGCACCTAAAACCGTGTAAGTCTGTGACTTCGAATCAGATTGATCTTCCAATTCAACGATCGAGCCAATTCCAATTGAATCAGTTGGAGCATCCGAAAAATCAGTGGGCTTTGCACGCATGATATCGGCTTGTAATTCCGATTGTCTGGCAAGAAGAAATTTTTGTTCGTCCTTCGCCATGTGGTATTCTGCGTTCTCACGCAAATCACCGTGTTCCCGTGCCGCTTCAATCGCCAAGGAATTTTCAGGGATTTTGACTTTCGTTAATTCATCAAGATCGCCCAACTTTTGATCATAGCTTGGTTGAGAGACAATTAACGAATCATCAGTCACGGTAGCACGATTGGATGAACCTGAATTCGCACTGCCATCAATTAGACTTTGGATGTCAGGAAACATTTTAATAAAACGGGCCAATAACGAACGTTTACTTAAATCTTCAAACCCAGGATTTAATAAGAGGGCTTGAGCTAAATCCTGTGCATTTTCAGCACTTCCCTTGCGCAAGATGTCAGGTAATAATTCCCGATCATCTGACAAAATCTCAGCAAGTGGAATTCTTCGAGTCGTTGCATTTTGCAAAGACTCATAGTCAATAGCGGAAAACACAGCTGTGAGGAGTTTAGGATTAATTAATCCTTTCAGTATATCTTTAAATTTTACCAGTTCACGAAATTTTAACATCCATAATAAAACAGGTGCCTTTAAAGTCTGCTCATCTAGCCAATTTGATAAGGATTTGATTAGAAGTTTTGTTTCGTCACGATCAATAAGAAAATGAGCACATTCTCCGGAAAACTTAACCGAGGAATGTTGCAATAAATTTACCACGACTGCTTTCCAATTGTCTGGATAAACTCGGGTTACGAGATCGAGAAAACGGGAATGAAATTTGGTGGGAAGCAAATTGGCAAGCCTAGGAAGGTCTGCTTCACATTCATGCAGTATGGACGCGGAAGTGGGTTCAAGCTTCTCCACATCCTCTTCAACGTCACGCGCCAAGTTATTTCTGACCCAAATACCATGTAAACGATCCGCTTCACTGAGATTGCGGGCTTCGAGAATCGCATTGGTTAAGTCCGCTAAGACTTGAGGCAAATCGGCTTGAAGGTCTTCTTTCTCAGAAGCTAAATCAAAAAGCTTTTCTGCAAGAGTAATTTTTACTTTAGATCTTTTCTCATCAAAAAAGTCTTGCAGGATTTCTTGTTCAGGCTTCACCGGTTCGTCACGCAAAACATAGGGTTCTGTCTTTTTGTTAGGAACTGCAACACGAGGGTCTTTCACCAGAAGTTTCTTCGTAGCGGTCCACCATTTCTTGCCTTTAGCTGGACCAAACAAATAACCCAATATCCTCTCGATATCACGACTTGCGGCACAACCGTCCTCAAATTTTACTAAAATTTCAATTATTAAATTAACTGGTTCTTTTTTGGCTAGTGTATCGATTTCAGCCGGGTTTGAACGATGA
>Ga0115008_10002932_pt1 | contig 14138 bp, 23 predicted proteins | sample FraStrMetagenome_FD_87164 | JGI IMG/M metagenome (GOLD analysis project Ga0115008, IMG submission 87164) | Marine eukaryotic phytoplankton communities from Arctic Ocean - Fram Strait ARC3M Metagenome | ecosystem: Environmental > Aquatic > Marine > Oceanic | place: Fram Strait | collected...
AAATATACAAAAAAAATAATTTCACAAGCAAAAGGACAAGTTTGTTTAACGAGAGACACAGGCTCTAGGTCTAGGAGATCAATAAAAACACTCTTAAAAGAATCGGGCTACTTAAAGTAGCCTTTCTTTAATTTCAAGAATTTTTTCAAATTGCCAAACAAAAGTATCTGTTGTTACTCCAGAATCTAAAGATGTTGTTACTTCAACTTCAAAAGATTTGCAAGAACCTGATTGTAAGCTATTTGTTTGGCTTTGTTCAAATTTAACTTGTATTAATCCATTAGAAGAATTAACAATTACAACTTGGCCTAATGTTTCTAGGAGTTCTAGTTTTGTTCCATCATCTTTTCTAAATATAGCTTTGATTTCTATAGAGTTTTCTAAGTCGAAGACGTTTAAAATGTCACAGTCCTCTTCAAATAGTTGTATGTTTATAGGTCTGTCTGAGCCTTTTACAATTGTTACCTCTTGATTTTTAAGATTCATTAGCAACCTTCCTTTATTATTCCTATTAATTTATTTTTTGTAATCACACCTGAAAGCTTACTTGTTTTTATTATACCTGATAAAACATTGGATTGCTTTTGTGTTTCTTGGTCTGGTGGGCTTACAGTTAATTTGCTGAATATTTCGTTTGAATCGTCATAGCATTCATTTTTATTAGCATAAGCGGCATCTTCAAAAACTTCATATCTTATTTTTATTAAGTCCAGGTTAGGCATAACATTTTGAAAGTTAGAAAAATTTCCACTGCCATTGTTATCCATATCAACAACAAATAAAACTGCATTGTTTTTATTTAATATTGTCGCTCTTAAGTAATAAAAACCACCGTCAAAATCTTCTAAATCTTTTTCTAGTGGTATAATTTGACCAACATTTAACAAGCTCATTTATTCCAACTCCATATCTCATATCTAGTTGTCTCTCTAAAATTAATTTGCTCCAAAGGCATTACAGATTTTTCACAGTGATTAATAATTCTACCTTTTTTTATTTCTTTGTCGAACCAAAAGAGCCTATCTATTATAACTCTAAAAAACTTAACCCAAAAATATTTTTCTTTCCCTTTAGCTTTGCCTAACCTTGAGCTTAAAGTTTCGTCTGGATGACCTAAAAGAATTGTGTTAGCAAGTTGATCTATAGAAAGGAGAAGATTAAAAATAAATTGTATAATTATTTTCATAAAACAACCCCTGTCAGTTGATAGTAAATAGAGCTATAAACAGTTGAACCATCAGGAAAAATTTCGCTTGGTTCTCCAGATATAAAATTCAATATTTGTTTTATTTTATATTTTTCTTGATAGTGTTTTTTTTCATCTTCGTCTTGGACTTGATCTATTTCCTCTGATGTCATTTGAAAATTATAATCATCGCTCAGGCCTTTTTCAAACTCAGTGTTTCCTCTGTCTATATAGTGCTTTATTTTTACTTCATACCACAAGTAAAGAAGCTCTAAGTTTTCAGCTATGCTTATAAAACTTTCTTTTAAATCGCCTTCATGAAGTTCTGCTTCTTGTCTTAGGTCTTCTGCTGATGTTGTTAGATAGTCTATTCTAGCCTGTCTTATCTCTCTGTTTCTTTTGTCTAAATCCTCTTTACTATAAGACTGTTTGCTATAAAAATTCATTATTAATTCGTTTTTATTGTCGTAAAATTCAATTTTTTTAGGAAGTATTTCTTTTACGTCCCTAAGCCCGTTTTCAAAAACGTAATCTTGAGAAACTTTAATGTATTTTGTACCTACATCATCTATATAATACCTAAAAGACTTAAGACCCCTTTTGCTTTGCCAAGCCTCTTTTATTAGAGGGTATGTTTTTATGTGTCTTGTTTTAACAAAATCCTCTGTGTACTCTGTAGCGAAATCTTCTAAAAATTTCCAAACTCTTAAATCTTCAATATCTTCAAAACTAAGCATTTAAAGGTATCTCCCACTCAATTTTTACTTCTGCCCTAAGTTGCCTAGTGGTAGCCGGTGCCGAAACTGGTCTTAACCAAAGGTGTAAAGTTGTTTCGTTTAACATTTCGTAGTCCCCGAGGCTGGCTTCAACTTTCCACATATCAGCACTTTGTCTATTAACTAAAGCTAAATCTAATTCAGTTGGTCCTAGCACTTCAACAAGGTTCATCTCTCCGGTTGAGTCAAAAGAAATATCATCTGACAAGTCCACTTCATTGGCCCCTATATAAATTTCTATATTCCCACCATCGGTATTGTTTTTTCTACCTATAAAAATAATTCTTTTTAAAATTGCTCCCTTAGGTATTAACACTCCCCTATCTTGCCAGTTATAACTAGGCTCAACACCGCTTCCTGATGCTTGGTTAAAGTTCTCTTGGCCATAGCCGTATCTTCTACTAAAAGTCACCCAGTTACCATTTAGAACCCAACTTCCAGAAGTTTGGAATGACTGAGGAAACCTAACTAATTTTAAGTTTCCGTCAGTATCAGTGCTTAGCAGACGGTTGCCTTGATAACCGTCTGAATCACCTATTTTTTTAAATGTTTGACTTGAACCACTCATTTAAATCCGTTTACTGTATAATATATTCTACTAACAAAGAAACTTGACCTTGTGTTGAAGAACCTTTGCTTAGGGTTGCAGTTACTTGTGTATCTGCTCCATAAAGATGATATTGATCTGAAACATACTTCCCAACTACATCAAGACAAATTTCTTTAGACTCCATGTGTCTGTCAGCATCAGCCGCATCACCCACTGTTAAAGTAGAAGCAGCATCGTTAAAGCCTTGAGAAACAAAAGCTGTAATTTTAGTAATTATAGCGTTTTGAGGAACAACATCACCAACATTAATGGCTCCATCAGAATCATTAAAAGTAATCGTAGCCCTTCTTGCTCTTGAAACATTTGCTAAAGCCTGAGATGGCCCAATATCAATCCACTCAGTACTATCTTCGTCCCAAAGGTAAACATGATCACCAGAATATTCATCTGTACCACCAGTTAAAGGGTCAGTAATAGAAATTCTCATACCCTCAAAAACTGTTAGTTGAACCCACTGAGAACCATCCCATCTATAAAGCTCTTGTAAACTATAAGAACCACCAGCTGTAGTTACAATTCTGATTTCTCCAGTAAAAGCACCTGTACCTGGAGCGTTTCCGTCAATTTGACCTACAACAGAAATTCCAGATTTAGTTTCAAGATATCTTTTTGTAACTAAGTCATTTTCACCAACAGGGTCAGCACCCCTAGTAATTGCAAAGTCAGTATCTGCACTATTTCTGTGCTCTATAACTCCAGAATTATCTTTGATTCTTGGGCCTTTTTTCCCAATTTCAACATTTTCTCCAACACCTGTTTGTCCATAATTTTTTGTCTCAGCCATTTTTACCTCGCCTTTTTATAAATTGTTATTATTGCGTTTTCTCCAATATTATCTAAAAACACTTCTAAATTAATTTTACCAGAACTTACAGAAGAATTAAATTCAATACACCCCAAATAAGTATTATAGCTAAACTCTCTTTTAGTTATAATGCCTTCTTTATTGATGATTAATTCCCCTTGTTCACTTTGCAAAGAAATATCTTTAATTATTTCATATTCTGCAAAAATTGTCTTTCCTAATTTTCCTACTTCAAAAACATTTGTATTGTTATCATTCAAAACGCTTTGAATTTTAATTTCGTTTTTTTTGTTTATAGTACTCATTTAAGCCGCCAAAACTTCGTGAACATTAAAGTTGGGACAAGTTTTTTCTTTGTCCAAGTCTCCATGCCCCAGTATATCATAATCATTAAGTCCAAACTCAATTTTTAATTCTTCAACAACTAATTTCAAAGACTTAAATTGCTCTATACTAAAATTATGCCTTCCTGTTAAGCAAATAGCTATTGAATTTTTATTAACAAGGGGGCAGTGTGCTCCTGGTCTATGAATTGGTCTACAAGGAATTATTTTTCCAGATTTTAATATTAAAAAATGATAACCAATGTCTGACCAACCATTCTCTTCAACGTGCCATTTTCGCACAGTTTTAGCGTTGTCATGGCTTTCTATGTCACTATCAGTACAATGTACAAGCAACAAGTCTATCTTCCTCATAGAAGGTTTATAAGCCAAAGCCTAAAGCTTTCTAGCCAGTTAAAAAAAACAACATATTCTCTAGGAGCCCTGCCAACAATTTTTTGACATTCTTTTATATTTAAGCCTACAGCACTATCTATAGGGCCAATAAATCCCTTTGATATTCTGTATGTTCTTGAGTTACATTTTGATTTTTTTATAGATATATATTCTTCTTCAGCTATAGTTACATATACAAAACTAGGAGAAAGTTGCTCTTGGTCTTGTATTCTTGGGTATCCACTTGGGTCTTTGCACGAACTAAGGCATATCAGAAAAAGTATCACGAACATCATTTTCAGTTTTTGCATCTTCATAATCCTTTAGCTTTTTGTCAGTTTCTATTTTTCTTTTTTTTAATTCTTTTCTTTTTTCGTTCCAATTTTTTAACCATTTAAAAAGGGCTACCACTGATTTTTCAATCAGCGGTTTAAGTAGATTCGTTATTAATAACTGTCCTAATTTAGCCCACATATTAAAGTTCTATTTTAAGGTTTGAGATCATTTCTCTAAGTTTTGATTCGCCTGATGCAACTACCATATCATCCCAAGGGTTTTTAGTTTTATTGGCAACCAACTTAATCAGGTCGATTATAGAAGAGCCAATCCCTTTCCCTATCATTTCTAAAAGTTCTTCTGCAACTTCTTCACTCAAGCCATTTTTTTTTACAATTTCCATTACTTCTTGTTTTGAAATTTTCATTTTTGTCTCCTAGTTTGTTTTTAAGTGTTCAAGCAACTGAGATTGACCACCTTCTAAATAATGTAAGCGTTCTTTGTTTTTGACTATATCTCTTGAGTTTCTATCAGCAATGTCCTTGGTGTCAATCATTTCTTTTTTGTGCCAAGATTGATCTTTAATAACTACAGCTATTTGAGTGTTTAAATCTCCAACACTGTCAGATATTTTTTCTAGATTTTTTCTCATTGCCGAAAATTGCATTACTAAAACTGTACCTATACCGGACAATAAGCAACCAATAAGAATCATTAAAATATCGCTAATATTTTTTGTCATAAACACCTCTTGTAATACTTTTCAGACAAAGAACCAACTTTGTAAGGCACAGAATTGATGTTATTATATTTGTTTCTACTGTTGCCTTTGTGTTTATAACCAAGAACATGAAGCCTTTCGTGTATATTGGTATTAATTAAATCTTTGTCAGCTTTAAATATTTTTGATCTGTTCAGCCATATTTTATTTGTGCCTACATCTCTATAGGCTCTAGCTTTTGTAAATTTTTTACTATAACTTCCAATGACAGCAACTTTTTCAGACAAAAGAGAGTCAACAATTGCTTGATTCTCTCCTTCGTAGTGCTCAAAGTTTTGAACGGACAAAATTTCAGCGTGAAAATCTTTTTGAACAGTTACGCAATCTGTAATTCTGACAGCTTCTTTTATCCAATTCAAAGTTGATTCGACTTTATAAAAACTGCCAGTATATACATTTTCAACAACTGGTTTTGAATCAGGTATTGTTTTTGTATTACAAGATATTGTTAAAAATAAAAGTAATAAAAATTTCATTGTTTTAATATCTCAACAAGCTCTGCTTTTAAATCTGCATAATTTACATCATCAATTGCATTGATTAATCTTAAAGATTTCTTTCTGCGCTTCTTGTTTAATGAATCGTAAATATCAGCAAAAGCAACTGCCATTGCATCAACCTCTTCTTCTGACTTATCATCATTTAGGCCTGACAAGTAAGATAAAGCGTTTTCACACTTAAGCCTATTATTAGCACCTTTTTTAATTTTAAGTTCTTTGTTAGCCTTTTTAGTCATTTTTGCATCATACAAATTTTTTTTCTCCTCATCAACACCAACGTGTTCTGGCCTTAAATATGTGCAATATACCTCAAGAGAATCAAGGTTTTTTATTGCAAAACCTTTCTCACAAGTTTTGATTTCAAGTTTTGCCTGACAATCATTTTCATCAAGGCAAGTTTCAATCTCTTGTTTCATTTGTGTTTCTGGAATGACTTGAGAGTATTCTTTTGAATACTCCTTATCAATTTTAATACATGACTCAAGTTCAACCTTTTCACATTTAGCTTTTTTAAGCCAAACAGTTAAATTTTCACTTGATGCAACTTTTGACTTTGGAATATAATTAGCAAAAGCCGAAAAACTAATTAATAGTAATATTAAAAATTTCATTATTTAACTCCTATGCAAGTTACGCTAAATTCTTCATTTTGGTAAGCACCAGATGAATTTGAAATGGCTGTATCTATGATACCCATGTTTGGGTTAACTTCTTGTCCACTTGATCCAGTACCAAAGTGCGCTGTTAGTGTACACGAAGGTTGACTTGAAAAAGTTCCAGTTTTTAAGAACATTCTAACTTGACCTATTGCAGTTAATGAAAAGCTATCAACCCAACTATCGCAAAGAACCGAATTTGACATCGGAGTGCCACTGTTTAAAACATTACAAGTCTCAGTCCTAACTTGTTTTTGCGCTTGCTCCGCATAGCTATTAACTGCAATCCCTGCAAGAGAAAGGTTTTTTGTTTGTGGTTTCTTGTAGTTTGAACCTTGCCTAGTAATTGTCAGTGAAACATCTCTATCAATTAAAGTTCCTGAATCTCCCGATCCTGCGTTTTCATATCCTGTTTTATACTTAAACCCTGTTCCACTTAAAGAGTGAACCATTGTATATGCTGATAAACCTGATGCGCCTGTCTCCACAATTGACTTTGTTATACTTATTTGAACTGTTGGAGCAATAACAAAATCTTCTGAGAATGTAACTGTATACTCACCAATAGAATCTCTAACAACTGACGCAATTGAAACGTCTTCAGTAAGAATAGAGCCACTAGAATTAACTTTTATTGTAAAGGTGTTTTCCGTCTCACTAGTAACTGGAATAGCTTTATAAGTTTTAACTACTTTGTTTGCGTCTGCACCTTGTTTAATTATATCAATTGAAACAGTGCGATTAAGACCACCACCAGAGTCAATTCTGCTACTGACATAGATATAAGCTGAAGTTGTTGTCACTGTTCCAGTGTCAACTATTATTCCAGAACTACCACCGTCAATTTTTGTTGCTTGAAACCCAGGTTTCTGTGTTAGGCCAAGAGATTCATAATTAACTTTAAATGCACCAACCGAGTACTCTGTTAAATATATTCCACTACATGAGCTTGAGTCTATATTTTGCAATGACATATCAGCAACAAAATTACATCTATCAGGCAATACACTAGTCCCAATATTCCTATCATCACCAAGATAAGTTAAATCCCAAGTAATAGCAGGGGCAATCCCTACACCAACATTTTTAATTTCTAAATGAATATTACCTTTGTTTGCATCACCAATGATATCTGCTTCTCTAGGACAAATAAATGATACTGAAAAAGGACCTCTTGAATATTCTCTTTTAGGTATCTTTCTATTATTTGGAGTATCTTCATTTAAAATGTCACCGTTTCCATCTACAACATGAAGCTCTAAATTTTCATCTCCTCCATAATATTCAATTCCTGCCTCGCAAGTAATTCCATAATATTTTTTAAGATTCATATTCAAAGTAGAACTTAAAACTTTATCGTTAACACTTCCTGGAGTAAATTTAAAAGATTGATCTCCTTCAATTACGTTTTGAGCTGTCGTTTCATTTACAAAAGTACCACCAACCGAAGTCCAAGCAATTAAACCATCTTCTGCATTTGCATTATCTGAATCACCAAAAGCGTTTATTCCACCGCCTCCACCACCAGAACCAGTTCCAAACTTTTTAACTAAAGAACCATCGTTAGAAAATACTAATTTTCCAGAAGCTTGGTCGTAGCCCATAAAAGGATTGTTAGCACCAGAGCCATTGTCATAAATTAGTTTTTGATCTGCACCAAGTCCAGTTCCAATGGTTAAATCAGTGTTCAGTGAAAACTTTTTTGAAGTTCCATCAACTTTGATTTTCGGATTAGAAGCACCATCTCCGGTGTCAACTATAATTTCTTTGTCGTCTCCACTTGTAGAAATACCAATTTGTAATTGATCAGTGTAATATTTTTGAACTACACCTGCACCAATTGCCGTTAATGATATTAATAAAAGTGGGAGTAAAAATTTAAATTTCTTCATTTTATATCTCCTCAATGTTCCCAGTTAATACGTTTCCAATTCCTTGATCATTAATGGCAGTGTCGTTATTTAAAAACCTGCATTCTTTAACGATGCAATATTTGCTTGTAGCTGATAGTTGCATAGCCTCTTCACTTCCACCACTAAAATTTAAAAATCTACAACCTTCAAAAGTAACCCTTTCAGATGTTATTTGAACACCAAGGCCAATACTGCCTTTGGCAATAGTTGCTTTCGGAGTAAAAGTAAATTTCATATCATCTTGATTTATAACTATAGTTGAAGTTAATGTGAAGGGTGATATTACTAAAACATTTTTAAGTGTAGCAACATCAGGGTCACTCATTACATCTTCAATAGTGTTATGAGTACCACCAACACCAACTATAGCATCGTAAACTAAACCACTGGCCAATACTTTATCAACTTCACCGTCAAAATATTTATTCCACTGATCTTGATAGTAAAAAAGCCAGTTCATAAATTCAGCCGGAGGCCTTTCTGAGCCTGTCCATCCTAATAATTTTTTACCTGTTGTTGGCTCAACTACTTTTTGAGCATCCCCATCAGTCCAATCTAAATGTTTATCTGGTTTAGCCATGTTTATTTTCTCCTATTATTATTATACACTAACAAATTTCCCACCCAAAATACTATCGAATACTGAACTAAAACCATCTGCATTAGTATCATCTCCGTCAAAAGCAAATTCTCTTGCTAAATCATACAGCGAAGCAAAGCAACCGCCAAGATTTACGTCAGATACTGAGCCAAACCCTTGTAATCCAGCTTGACTACCATCAAAGCCAAATTGACAAACAGGGTCGAATTTCCAAAGATGGGCAAGTCTAACTCCGGCAGGTAAAACCCTAGAGACCAGTTCACTTATAAATACAAGTTGGTCTTGTTCTATTTCTCCGTCAGAGCCTATCCCTATATTAGCATCAAAATACTCTTGTAAATGAACTACATTGGCACCAGAAAGTATTTTAAAAATATTTATAACCCTTTCCGGCTCACCATTTGATAAGTTTATTCCTATTCTCGTATAAATTAAAGTTCTATAAAAATCATCTCCATAGCCAAGTCTTTCTTGACCTACAATTTCACCAATATCATCTAAGAGCTGACCTTCAGCATTAGCTATATCTAACCTTCCATATAAAGTATGAGATGAGTTTTCAAGAGTTTGAATATCTAATAACAATGAACTAATTAATGCTATTAAGTTTTCACTGTCACTGTATTGCTCTATTAGTTTTTTTAGTGCTTGCTCAATATGATTAGTTATTAACTCCATCAAATAACTCCTATTGTTATTCTTGAACTGTCCCAAGTGCTTATCTCATTCGGAGCCACTATAATATTATCATCTAAAGTAGGGCTTGAAGCTGTTCCTATTCTTACAGTGACATCAGTTACACCTTGAACAGCACAGAGTTGAGATACTAATTTAGGGTAAACTATTACATTTTCTCCAATGCCTAAACCATCACCCCAAGCTATTAGGGCATTTTCAATTACTGTCGCCCCATTTGCAGGGAAAGAGCCATCAACAGTTAAATCTAGCTCTAAATAAATAGCCAACTCAGTTGGCCTAGAATATTTAACTATTTTTGTAAAACCTTGACTGTCAGTAATGGTTCCAGATGTATTTCCAACTGTCTCTATTCCGGCAGGCTTTGATTCCCAAATTTCATCTAGTAATACTTGGTTGTCTCCACCTTGAACCACAACCTCGTAACTGTGAGGAGGTCTACCATCAACATCAACTACATTTGTATTATTTTCAAATACTATAACGGCTGTAACTGTATCTATATTTAAGAGTCTCGATCTTATTGCATCAACAGTGCCTGCACCTGCAACTTGTAATGTTTGCTCTCTTCTTAATTTTAGTTCAACATCTGTTTCTTCTAACCTTCCAAGATCAGCATCTAAGTCATTTGTAACACTTGACCAGCCTGTAATAGGGGACTCAATGATTGACAAAGAGCCTGCCAGTGCTTCTATCGGCCCGACTTGAGTGCATGTTGCACGAACTAAAGCTCTTGGAGCATAACCATCATTTACATTTTCGGCAGTTGCTACTACGACATTTAAGCCTTCTTGCAAGGTGTTTAGTGTTACAGATAACAATTCATGGTTTTTCTTTCCATCTGCACCTTGAAAGCTAATTAAAAAGCCCACAGAAAAGTCCCCAGTCACTACGACTGAGGACAAGTCTGGGAGACTATTGAGTGCATTTTCAACGTCACTAGCAACAGAACTACTTGGCAACGCTGAAGTCTCAACACTATTATATGTTAGTTTAAACTCTCCACTATCAGGTATATTTGAAAAAGAAATATTTTGTATTTCATCAGAGCCACTATCTATAGTTCCTATTTCCGTTGTTTCAAAAATAGTTAATTCATCTCCAAGCTTTGAAACTTGTGAACCTGTTGGGATTATAGTTCCTATATCTCCAAGTAGTTTTAATGTTACAGATGAATTTATAGCAGAAAGACGAGTGATTCCATTCAGACTAGCTACTAAATCTAAGTTAATTCCCTCAGAACTAGCAGGAAACTGAGAGTTATAAACGTCTTCTAAAAGTTCCCATATTAAAGATTCTCTTTCTGCAAAAAGTCCAACGATCTGACCGAAAGAACTTTCTGCATTTAAATTTATATTGTTACCGAATGAAGATTTTAAGCTTGCTTCAATTTCATCTTTTATGTCTTGAAGTCTTTTTATACTTAAGCCTTCTGGTGTTACTCCGAAACTCATGGTAGTACCTCGTTAAATAATATGTCTCCATCTTCTGATTTAGCTAAAAACGTAAGTCTCAAAGCCCTGTCAGTTGGTGAAAAATCAAGTTGATATTCTTTTAGCTCCAACACTCCTGGAGTAGTTATTATTACTTCTTTAAAAATTGCATCAACTCTAAAAGGGCTAGGACCTTTAGTTAAAATCTCCTCAAAGTATGGTATTCCTTTTGAGGTGTCCAAGAACCACTCTTGATAAAACATTTTAAATTTTTGAGTTAATACTTGTTTAATCTCATCAGCGCCAGTAAGTATTGCCAAATCATTGTTTATAATATCCAAGTCATGTGAGTCATTTAATTTTAAACTGCTCATTGTATTGTACCTATATTTGTATCTGTTGTTGGCCATGTACCAGAAGAAGACCCACCACCTATTGTAGCCGTACCAGTTCCTGTTGAGTTAACAACTCCATCCGTTTGTATATGCTCAATCAAACCTTCGCAGATCGCTTCCCAGAAGGGTTTAATTCTATTTACATCTGTACTAGGGTTTTGAATTTTTATCTTATTACTTATTAGTGTTGCGCAAGTAACTTTGTTTAAAGCCGCATCTGCATGGTTTAAGAAAAACATATAAATTAAAACCAAAAAAAGTAATTGTATAAAATTTTTCATTTTTTAAAAGTCTCCAACTTTGTTTTTATTTCGTCTAGGTCAGCAATATATGTAGGGTCTTTTTCCAATGGCCCGACACCTGTTAAGTTTTTACCTGTAATCATTTTATCTAATAAATCAACTAAAACACTAACTAATTCGTTTTCTCCGTTATTTAAAACGAATTTTCCACCACTTGTAATCTCAAGGAATGTTTCTTTGTTAGTTATTTCAATACTACCTTCTGAACCCTTAGGAGTAAAAGCGTCAGGAACAGACTTGACACTAGGTATAGCGAAACAGTCATTGATAGAGTGCATCCTTCTTTCTGACGGTGCAACTTTCCCACCTCTTGCTGACCACTTATCAATGCTACGTTCAGAAAAAATAAGTAATACATTGTCACCTTCCTTTAAATCAAAATGAATAAAAGTATCTCCAGCATGAGGAAATTGAACTGGAACATTGTATATTTTAGGTAAATTTTGTATTTCACCTGTATTTAAAGTCCTTTTTAGTGAAGGCTCAACTATTGCTAGTTGTTTTTCCCTGTCATATGAAACAACAATACCTGGAAGTGCAGTATGTAAGTCTAACAAATAGCTTTTAACTGCATTTCTTAATATGTCCACCATTGAAGGGGTTGTCTCATTAGTATCAGTTGTCATAGCGCCTCAAGCTTACAGGTAAAATTACCTTGGTTTGTATCACCAGTATAAGTTGCTTTTTGAACAGTAAATGTTCCATCTATTTGTCTTGATTTTACTATTATTTTTCTTGCAGGTTTTATTTTAGGATTTAAAAGAGCTGAACAATCAACACCTTCAACTGTAGTTCCATCATCTTTTTTAATAAGCTTTCTTGTTGGAGAGCCAACTAAGCCTGTTTCTGGTGTAAGTAAAATAGCACCTTCATTCGTGCTACCACCTTTTTTAATTATTTGAACTTCGCCATCTTGAACACTAAAACTTAGATCAGCTTTATCAAGAACTTCACCAAGTCTATCTTTTGTTTTTCCTTCTAAAGTCAAACCACTTTCAAAAACAAAACCTGTAGCCTCCGTTACTGCACCTTTTATAAGTCCAAGCCCATCAACCAATTCATTTATTATTGTCTTTGAATCTGTATTAGGTGGAAAAGATTTATTAACTAAAGAGTTATTTAGCTTTTCTTCACCATCACCAATTTCAAAAGTTGTTATCTTGTCTGCGCCCTGTGTTTTTGTACTTACATTTTTTATATTACCTGTAGATAAAATCTCAGTTAAAGGCTTATAAACAACCTTAGGCCCATCAAGGGTTGGTATTACTGTAGGCATACCCTTATAACCAACTTCTAGTATTGCAATTTGATCTTTCTTTTCTATAAGACCAATTGAATCTGAGTTTAAATTGTATATAGATATTTTGCCAGTGTTTGCATCTGATTTTAAATCTTTTGTGACAGTAAAATTAATTCTAAAACCATCAAAAAGTCTGCCTTCTTTTTCTGAGGCACCAATAGTCAATGTTGCTATTCTATCAAATAAAACACTCATTCAACCTCATTATAATAAAGCTTGACCTCTTCACCAAACTCTAATCTTTCAGCGTTTAACTCTAAACCTGTTTCATGAAAAGCTAAGAAGTCACCTTGTGGCATATTTGTTTTTTTTAATATAGTAAAAAGATTCACATTTGTTAGAATTTTAATTCCCATTCTAATTTGATTGTCACTTTCATCTAGCAAGTCCATAAACCATCTGGCCATACGTCCATTATATCTAAATGATAAAACATAGGTTTTACTGTCTAAGTCTAATTTAAATTTATAAGCCGGAAGATCATTTCTAATCGGCAAAACAACTAAAGCCATATAACTCCTATTTTAAAAAAGCTTAAATAAAATTGAAGAACCTCTTTTTGCATCCTGTGGTGAAGCAACCGCTGTTTTTTGCTTACCAAGATCAGCTTTTGAAGTTGCACTATGCCCTGTTGGACCTTTAGTTTTAACTTCAGAAAGAGGAACCGTTTTACTTTCAACTATTCTTACTTCTTTTAAGTTCATTGTGAATTGTAAACTATCACCTATTTTTGCATTTTTAGGAATATTCACAGATTCAATCATCATGTTTTGATATATTTCAAGACCAGTTGAAATAGTTAAGATCGCTTTTTTAAGCATGAACTCATCTATTTTTTTCAAATTGTCATGTTGTCTTGATTTACTATTTTTTAATAACTCTTGAGACAAAACACCTAGACCTGCTTGAGCCGCAACCGTTCCCAAGCCTCCAAGCCTTGAAGATAAAAAACTTGTAGGAGCCGAAGCCAAGCTTCCAAGAGTTGTAATTTCAACTTCACTTATAACGCAAGTTAAAGAAAGTTTTTTAGGCATTAATTTATAATTATCAACTAAAGTTCCATCGTCTTCAATTTCGTTTTCACTTATAGTTGCAGATCGAGTGTGGTTTTCGCTTATAGTCGCGTCTATTTCCATGAATCCTAATATAGAATTTCCAATAGAAACTTTTTTTGCTTTTTTAAAAAAAA